>Ga0068860_100000446_pt1 | contig 52110 bp, 52 predicted proteins | sample KBSSwiS32_FD_66597 | JGI IMG/M metagenome (GOLD analysis project Ga0068860, IMG submission 66597) | Switchgrass rhizosphere microbial communities from Kellogg Biological Station, Michigan, USA - KBS Switchgrass S3-2 | ecosystem: Host-associated > Plants > Roots > Rhizosphere > Soil ... | reverse complement strand
GCGGCAACCGTTGCCTCCATGCCTGCTATCGTTGACCTTAAGCCGCTTTCGATTTCGGTGACCTTCGAGATGAGGTCGCTCTTCGTCCTGGCGCTCTCGACGATCGACGTTGCGGTGGTCTCCAGGACCCCCTCCGCCTTCGCCTTAATTGCCTCGACATCAAGCCGAAGGGACTGCCAACCAATGATGGCAGCGAGCGCAAGGAGTAAGGAGAACATGATCAACGCCAGCGAAGATGCACCCGAGAAGAGGTCAATCAAGTCGCTTCTGTTGGGCTTGCGGTCGGCTTCAACTGGCGTCGCAGAAGGCGCGGCGCCACCTTCCTGTGCTGGCGCACTGCCAGCCTGGACGCTTGCCGGCTGAACAGGACTGGGCTGGGTGGCTGGTGGCTGGGCACTGGCTACCTGCGCACCGGCGGCTGGCCCTGGCTTGGGCTCTGCGTGTGGCCCAAGCAGGATTAGACTCAGGAGATAGGCGATTAGCACCACCAAGAAAACAAGGCCCGTGAGCCAGGTGGCTATTACAAGCCGGTCTTTAGCGGTCTGCGTGGGAGTCTTCTCCACCATGTGCTCTATTCCTCCGTGCAGTAGTGGTGCAAGTCAAATATATCCCGAGGCCCGAGTTGAGGCCTAGCGAAGCTTCGCCTCAGACCGACGAGGGGTAAGGTGTGGAGTGACTGTTGGGCATGTACTGGCTAGGTCGCCTCCAACCTCCAACACGCACCGTACCGTCGAGTCGAGTATCAATGAGAGAATCGCGCGTCACGTCCGCAAGGCGAACCGTGGCACGGTACTCACGCCCGCGCTTTTTGCCGAGTTTGGCAGCCGTGCCACGTAGGTAGGCGTCCGTATCGAGGCCGTTGAGCTGGCCCTCTGAGACGTTGGCGCCCCGCTGAGAGCGAGCCGTAGTGGTTCCTGCGGCCAAGCACCAGACCGCGCAAGGCTCGCTCGGCCCGGTTGTTGTCCAACGGCACTGCGGCGTCCTCGGCCGCACGAGCGGCCTCGTGATCCAGGCGATGCGCAGCCTCGGGGCTAAGCATGTAACACCCGAACTGACCGGGGCGAAGGCGACGCTCCGGTTCGGCGAGCAGGGGGAAGGCCGGACCACCGGCGACGGACACCGACCGAGCCGGCCGCTGGGCTTTCCTCGGCCTGGCGCCGGCCGTTGGCGGCTATCGGTCGAGGCTCCGGGGAGCGCCGTCCGCGTCCAGTACCTGGCCGGTCGTCACCGGCGGACCTTTCGGATTTTCTCCCGCCAAGGCGCCGGAACCCAGCAGCAGCGCGATGGTGAGTCCGAGCAGGCGGTGAATGAAGTGGTGGCGTTGTATGGCTATCAAATACTCTAAGTGCGTTCCGCGAGTGCCCGGGCGACCGCCGCGACGGTCCTTTCGACGTCGGCCTCGGTGGTCCGCCAATTGACGACGCTGATCCGCATTGCCCGCCGGCCGTTCCAGGTGACGCCGCCGAAAAAAGCTTCGCCGGATGCGTTGACCGCCTCGATGATCCGGTCGGTGTAAGCGTCGTGATCGGCCGGCGTCGCCTCGGGGCGGGGATCGAGAAAACGGACCAGCCCCTGGTTCAGACGCGGCGGGAAGACGACCTCGGCGCCCGGGAGCGCGCCGATCCCGCGGACCAGGGCGTCGCACTGATCGCAATGGCGCTCGATCATCGCGGCCAGGCCGTCGCGCCCCAGCTCGCGCAGGGCGGCGTAGACCGAAAACCCCCGGGCGCGGCGCGACCACTCGGGGGACCAGTCGATCTCGTTGCGCGCGGCATCCTCAGCGACGAAATAGGAATCATGGATCGTGAAGGCGCTGCGGTGCGCCTTGGCGTGCCGGACCGCGGCGAATCCGCAATCCTGCGGCACGTTCAGCCATTTGTGGCAGTCGGTGGCCCAGCTGTCGGCGAGATCCATGTCCAGGACCAGCCGAGCGAAACGTTCGGACGCGCAGGCGAACAGGCCGAACGCACCGTCCACGTGAACCCAGGCGTCGTAGGCGTGGGAGAGCGGAATGAGCGTCGAGAAGGGATCGAACGCCCCGGTGTTCAGATCCGCGGCGTTCAGGGCGACGATGGTCGGCCCTTCGCCTGCCGCGAGCGCCGTATTCAGCACTTGGGGGGTGATCGCCCCGTTGTCGTCGACCGGCAGCGCCACGATCTGTTGGGCGCCGATGCCCAGATAGCGCAGCGCGCGATCGACCGAAACGTGACGCACGGTGCTCGCGAGCACGCGGATCGGTGGGCTTCCCACGAGCCCCTGTTCGCCGACCTTCCAGCCGACCTGGTCCAGGAGAAAATCGCGCGCCGCGGCGAGCCCGGTGAAATGCGCCATCTGGCAGCCGGTGGTAAAAGCGAACGAGGCGGTCGCGGGTAAGCGCAGGACATCCAGCAGCCACTTGCCCGCGACCTCCTCGACGACCGAGGCCGCCGGCGACGTGGCGTAGATCGCCGCGTTCTGATCCCAGGTGCTGGTCAGCCAATCGGCGGCGAGCGCCGAGGGAAGCGTTCCGCCGATCACCCAGGCGAAAAACCTGCCGCCGGCGTTGCCGAGCTGCCCCCCCTCCGCCGCGCGGACGAGATCCTCCACCACCTGGTCCGCGGGCAGCCCTGCCCGGGAGAGCGGCACGTCGAAACGCGAAAGCAATTCCTCGCGCGATGCGGTCGCCGCCACCGGGCGGTCGTCGAGCCCGTCCAGATACCGTTGGGCCTGTTGGACGGCGAGGTCGAGCGCTGAGCTTTTCATTGGGGCGGAAGGATACCGCCTGCGCGGGCTCTTTGGGGGGCGCCGCGGACATCCCGCGTGACAGAATCCCCCTATGAAAACCTTCCGCGAAACTCCTCGCCCGACCTCCCCACGCGCGATCTTCTTTTGCCTGGCGTTTGCGGTAGCGCTTTCCGCCGGCACCGGTTCCCTGCTCGCCCAGGCCGATGCGATCGCCGAAGGCGACGCCGCGTTCGCCCGCCGGGCGGAGGGAGCCAAGGGCGCGCGCGCTCTCTCCGGTCCGATCGATCAGGCGATCGCCGGCTACGAGAAGGCGCTGAAGGCGAAGCCCGGTCAGCTGGAGGCGTCGTGGAAACTGCTGCGCGCGCTCCACTTCAAAGGGGAGTACGTGGCAACGACTTCCGAGGCGAAACAGACGGCGTTCGGCCGCGGCAAGCAGGTGGTCGAGGCGGCGGTCGACGAGTTGGGGAAGCGAGTAGGCGGCCGGGCGAAGCTCGACGCGATGACCCCCGCGGCGGCGGCCAAGGCGCTTGCCGGAGTGCCGGAAGCGCCGTACGTATTCCTGTGGGGCGCCGTCGATTGGGGCCTTTGGGGCGACGCGTTCGGCAAGCTCGCCGCCGCGCGCCAAGGGGTGGGCGACAAGGTCCGTCGCTACGGCGAAATCGTCCTCGCGACCGACCCGCGCTTCGAGGAGGCCGGAGGGCATCGGCTGCTCGGCCGGCTGCACACGCTCGCGCCGAAAGTGCCGTTCATCACCGGCTGGGTCGATCGCGACCTCGCCATCGACCACTTGAAGAAAGCGGTCGCGATAGCGCCGCAGAACCCCTACAACCAGCTCTACCTGGCGGATGCCCTGCTGCAATACCGCTCGGCGGCCAAACCCGAAGCGATCGCGATCCTCAAACGGCTGATCGCGCAGAAGCCCTCCGCCGAGAAGCCGGTCGAAGACGCCGCGCCGATCGCCGAGGCAAAGGTTCTGCTCGGAAAAGCAGGTGGCTAAAGCCGCCGAGAGCCCGGAGCCGGGCAAAGGGGTGGATGACCACCTCTCCGGCCGGGGCGCGCCGCTGGTCGCGGTCGCGGCGGCGGCTTTCCTCACGGCGCTCAAAGGAGCGGCCGCCCTTTCGACCGGTTCGCTCGCGCTCGGCGCCGCGGCGCTGGATTCGCTGATTGACGTCTTCATCTCGGCCGCCAACTACTTCGTCATGCGCCGAGCGGCCCGGCCGCCGGACGAAGACCACGCCTACGGCCACGGCCGATTCGAAAACCTCGCCGCGCTCGGCCAAGGCCTGTTCCTCGCCGTTGCCGCGGGCGGCCTTGTGGTGGCGAGCGTCCGGCGCCTGATCTCTGGCACCGTCCCCGAAAAGCTCGGGCTCGGTTCGCTCGTCTTGGTGGTTTCGCTAGGGGTAAGCGTCGCGGTCGCCGCCTGGCTCCGCCGCGCGGCCCAAAAGACCGGCAGCCCCGCCCTCGCCGCCGACAGCCTGCACTACGCGACCGATTTCTGGACCAACGGCTCGGCCCTGGTGGCCCTGATAATCGTCTCCGCCACCGGTTGGGCGCAAGCCGACCCGCTGGTCGCCCTGGGCGTCGCGGCGATCGTCTTCCGCACCGCCGCCAAGCTCACTCTGGGGGCCATGTCCGACCTCTCCGACCGTGGCCTGCCCGAAGCCGACCTGACCAAAGTCCGAGCGATCGTCGCCTCGTTTCAACCCGACGTGGTCGGAATGCACGACCTGAAAACCCGCCGCAGCGGCGACCTGCGCTTCATCGATCTCCACCTGGAGATCCCACGCGCGGCGACCTTCGAAGAGGCGCACGACCGGACCGTGCGGGTGCTGCGGGCGATCGAGAAGGAGCTGGCCCCGGCGAAGGTGTTTGTGCATAGCGATCCGGTGTGAGGGAGGACACCAGGGCTTTCCTACAGCCTTCGGATGTTACCTTTGATGGGCAGGCTAAAAGCGTCCCCGGAGGAGACTCTTCAGCTGCCTGCACGATTTTTCCCCACGCTCCCAGCAGCTTTGCCGCTTTCTGGCGCTCAGTGAAAGAGCGACTCTGCCACGCGGCTTCCTGAAAAAAGGTAGTGATTCTGGCGGATGCCCAAACCAGGCGCCGCTGGGGATTCGTGTAGATCCTCCGGTCTCCAGAAATCACAACCCAGCCCCCTTCCCTTCCGAGCTGCGGAAGCCATGTCTCGTCGGGACAATCCTCTGGGAACTTCTGGCGGAGAGAAATAATCGTATGGCCATCCCTGTCTTCAAGAGCGGCTAAAGCATCGGCGATTCGATAAGAAATGCAGTTGTCGAAGAAAAACCTCACGCCGCGAGCAGCATGTTTTCGTATTCGTCGGCGTCGGTTACGGATTTAGGATCGACCTTAAACCAGTAAACGACATTCGCGATGGTTTTTTCGGTCTTCAGCGCTGCAGAGAGGACCTCGGTGGGCACTCCCTCCGGGGTGATGGGGCGACCGAAGCTACGCCTTGGGTCAACGACTACCCGCCTATCTTTCCCAAGCGGATACCAGCGAGCTAATTCGTCGAACTCAGAATACTCAAGGGCATCATAAAGGTGGTCCCACATGAAAGACAACAGAATTTGTCCCGTGTATAGATCGAAAACCACTTTCTTCTCCGGAGTCCCCTCGAGGACCTCCGCAAAGATTTCCTTTCCAAGGCCCTTGAATTTTACAGACGACAACGGATAGCTCGCCGAAAGCAACCCCGTGGCGTGGTCGATAACCTTTCTTATGTATTGCAAGCTCATGCCGCGCTTACGGAAGTGGTCCACAAATTTGATCTCGATCAGGTCCCGAAAACCCAGGGCCTTCACGTCATCAACGATGGGGATTTGAGGCGCCCAAAGCGGCGCTTGGTACTTCGCGGACTTTCCACGGTACCCCCAAAGCCACCCCCTAATCGCTCGGCTTGAAACACCTGTAAGCAAGGCCGCCTCGCTTACGGTGTAGATTCCGACCCCTAGAAGGGATTCGTTCACTTTACGGCTCCTATGGGACTTTCCATGTCTGCAGGCTGGCTTTTAGCCAGTCTACCACCTGGAATACTACCGCGTTCCTCTGCCGGGAGTTTGCAAGCTAGTGAGTGATCCCTCACTCCATCTCCCGGCCCTCCACCGTAGTCGCCTGCCCGGCGAGCGCCCCGGAGATCTCAACCGCCTTGGCCCAAGCGAACCCCGCGAGCAGCAACCCGGCGAGCGCCAACGCTCTCCGCCGGGCGGGGTTGGGGACGAAACGAGTTGCGAACAGGAGCGCGGCGGCCGCCCCTAGAAACGCCAGACCTCCTGCGGAGACGAATGGCTCGCGCACCGGCTGCGGCAGGGCAAAGGCGAACAGGGGGAGGCCGAGGCCGGCGAGGCTGGCGAGCGGGGGAAGGCGGGGGGCGGTGGAGGTGATCGCTTCGCTTGCGGCGAGCGCCAGGGCGGCGAGCACCGCGGCTCGAAGAGCCAGGGAGGCAACCGGCGCCTTGCTGTCTCCTCCGGCAAGGGCGGCAAGGGCGAAGGCTTGGGTGATTGAGAAGGCGAGGCCGAAGAGGGCGACGAGGGGCCAGCCGCGATCTTCCAGGCGGCGCCAGGCGAAGACGAGCAGGAGGTCCGCGAGACAGAGCGCGGCGGCGGTCGTTCCGAGGGCGAGGCTGATCCGACTGGCGGAAAAGGGCGCGAGGCGGCTCGCGAGCACCGCGTCTTCGGAGCGCCCTATGAGGGTCAGAAAGGCCAGGGCCGCGAGCGCCAGCAGGGGGGCCGCGGCGAGCGCCCAGGGGCGGCGCGCTTCCGGTTCGGATCGGCGCAGCCGCCAAGGAACGACAGTGTGGGCCCCCGCGGCGAATACGATCGACGCGAAGCAGAGGCCCGCGATCAGGGTTTCGAGACGCATGTCCGGGGAAGGCGCTTCAGGAGAGCAAAGGCAAAGGGCGGCGGTGTGTTTTCCAGGCGGGCGGATCGGGCGGCGGGTAAGTCCGGCGCGTCAGGCGCACTCGGCGCACTGGCCGTAGAGCACCACCTCGTGCGCATCCATGTGGAATCCAGCCGGCGTCAATTGCCGCAGCCCTTCCGGACAGCCTTCCAGTTCGAACAGTTTGCCGCAGGCCCGACAGTGGAAGTGGTGATGATGATCCTTGCCCGCCAGCTCGTAGCGCGGCGGCTCGCCGGGGAGGGCGACGGGGATCAGCCAGCCCGCTTCGAGCAGCGACTTGACCGTCCGGTAGACCGTCGCGGTGCCCAGGTTCGGCACGTCGACCGAGGCGGCGGCAAGCACTTCCACCGGCGAAAGGGGCCGGCCGGCCTCGCAAAATGCGTTGCGGATCGCCCGCCGCTGGTGGGTGTCTCGATCGCTCACAGCTTGAATGATAGCCCGGTTGGCCGGCGGGCGAGCCGGCTGGGAAGAGAAGCTCGAACCTTCTACGGTGCGGAGCCGGGCAGAGGCGCGGCGAAGGTCTGGACCCACAGCACCCGATAGCGGCTGTCGAACGGGCCGACCGCCAGGCCGAAGCCGAAATCTTTGACGTTCGGTCGCAGCAGGTTCGCGCGATGACCGGAGCTCTGCATCCACGCGTCGAGCACCGAGGCCACCGTGACGTGGCCGGCTGCGAGATTCTCCGCCGCCAGACGCCACGAATAGCCCTCGGCGCTCAGGCGGTCGCCCACCTGCTTGCCTTCAGGCGACTTGTGGTCGTAATAGTTGCGCGCCAGCATGTCTTCCGCGTGCTCCTGGGCCGCCGCGTCGAGTTTGGCGTTCTCGACCAGCGGGGCGACGCCCGCTTCGGCGCGCAAGCGGTTCACCCCGGCGAGCATCTCGGCCCTCACGGCCGCCAGATCGGCGAGGCCGCGCACCTCGCGGGCGTAGATTTCCTGCTCCGGCCAGGCGACCAGCAGCAGGTAGAGCGGTGTGTCGCCGAGCTTGGCCACTCCGAGCCCGAGGTCGGAATAGTCGGCCCGCATCGCGTCCGAAAAGCTCGGGTCGCCGCGCCAATAGGCCATCACCGACGCCGCATCCCCGTCGGAGACCACGATGCTCTCCACCCAGCCGTGGGCCGTGTAACCCGCTTGGACCAGGCGACGCTGCACCGCGCCGAGCATCCGGGCGGCTTCGGCCTCGGTGGGGAGCGCGCCTTTTTTCGCGATCGCGTCCGCCCGCTCCTGGGCCACCCGTTCGAGCGCCGGGTCGGAGCGCAGCGGGGAGACTCCCGCCTGCGTCCGCTCGGCGTTGAACGCCAGGATCATCGCGTCGCGGGTCGCCGCGGTTTCCGGCAGGACATGAGAGGAAGGACCGTTTCGACTCGCCGGGGACGCCTGCGGCGAGACAGGGCGCACGTTCGATCCTGCCTCCGAGGATCGGTCGTCCGGACGGGAAGACGAAGGAGAGGGGCAGGCGAGCGCCGATGTCATGCACAGCGCTAGAAGGAAGAAGCGGTAGGGGGCGTTTTGCATCTTTTGAATCCGCCCCCTACCGGGTCGTTCGGGTGTCTGGATTGGACGCTAGTTGGCGCGCGAGACCTTCGCCGTGATGCCCGGCTTGTCGCCGCCGTTAAAGCCTTCCCAGACGAGCAGCAGGTCGCCCCGCGCATTGGTCGCCGCCGCGAGCTCGTAGGCCGCGCCGATCTGACGTTCGCTGATCTTCGCCTTGGTCCCCGCCGCGACTCCGCCCGACAGATCGACGCCGAAGACCCCGTTCGGGAACGCCGGGGTCCACTCGACCCAGGTAGCCGACGGGCTCTTGGCCGCCCGCGAAAGAGCGATCGGCGACAGGTGCCAGGGCAGGGCGCCGTCGCTCACCTGATGCTCGGTGCCGATCCGCGCGCCGGTGCGGGAAACGATCTGGCCGTAAACCCTGCTCTTGAGCGGGACTTGGAACTGCCCCTGCCAGAGCGCCTGGAACGTGCCGTCGGCCAACTGCGCGAGCGAGGCACGCCCTTGGGCTCCGAAGGTCGTCGTGTTGATCTGCACGGCGCCGCCGCGCGGCGCGCCCGTCTCGTTGTAGAAGCGCGCGAAGGCGCCCCGCCCGTCGGCGTCCGGACCGTCCCAGGCGACCGCGAATCCGCCGGCCGCATCGGCCACGACGGCCGGGTTGTAACCGAAGGTTCCCGGCGCGCCGACCCGCGACTCGGCGGCGAGCGCGTTGCCTTGGAGGTCGAAGCGGCGCAGGAAGATCCCCTCGTTCGCCTTCACCGTGGTATTGCCGTCATTGGTCGACCAGGCGATCGCCACCTGGCGGTTGAACACCACGATCTTCGGCCGTTCCTGGAGATCGACGGCGCTCTGATTGACTTTGAACTTGGCGCCCTGGGCGTTGCCGGCGCGGTCGAATCGCTGGGCGAAGATCTCTTTGTCGAGCACCGTGCGCTTCTCGTAGAAGATGTCGGATTTGAGGTGCGCCGTCTCCTCGCTCCAGGCGACCAGGAAGTTGCCGTTCGGCAGGGCCGCGACAGAGGGCTCGCGCTGGGCCTTGACGTCCCCTTCGCCGGGTACCGACGGCAGGTTGACGTTCGGCACCAGGACGCGGTCGAGGCCGCGGGGCTGCCCGTTCGAGTCGAACGAGCGGCCGACCAGGCCGTCGCGCTCGTTCACCCAGGCGATCAGGAAGCCGCCGTCGTTCGAAAACGCGGCCGCGGGGGTCCGCTGTTTGATGTCGCCGGTCGAGTTGACCCGGATCTCCAGGGCGCCCGCGGCCAGCGGGAGCGTGGCCGAAAGGACGAGGGTAAGCCCGATGTGACGAGTCTTCATGGTGGTCTCCTTCGAAGAAGGCCCCGGTCCGCGGTGACGGACACGAAGCTCGATGCGAGTCGTCGACCGCATCATTCTACTCCTCTCTAGTTTCCGCAACCTCCGCCCATTAGGCCCGGGTGTGATCCGCCCGCCAGGACTGGATCGAGCGCTTGATCTGATCGTTCGTCTTGAGCTCCCCGGCGAGCACCCGGCGGACCAGATCGACCACCTCGCCGTCGCTCGCGAAGCGGAGGCCGACCAGCTGGCCGACCCGGAGCTCGCCGATCCGGCCGCGCAGCTCCTCGGGCAGGAGCCGCTCCAGGCGCAGGTGCTCCTCCAGCCGGATGATCCGGTCCTGGACCGCCAGCGGAAAGGTTCGCGCGAACCAGGCGAGCAGGACGAGCGCGGCGGCGACGGCGAAATTGAGCAGGAGCCAGAACGCCGAACCCGGGTAGGCCGCGAAGGTCCCATGGATAAGATTTGAGATCAGCTGCCAAAGGCGCGCCAGCAGGTTGATCGCCAGGATGCCGAAGGTGACGAAATGAAACAGCGGGACGAACTTCGCGTGGTTCGCGTAGCTCTGGCGTGCGTTGTCGCTCATGCTTCCTCCGAGGAAGGGGTTGGGGGTACGGGGCGCCGCGCCTTGTAGATGGCCACGCCGATCAGGGCCGCGACGGCGCCGGCGATCAGGTTTTTCGCCTCCGCGCTCGCCGCGAACACGACGCACAGCGCGCAGGCGAGGATCGGGATCGTCGGACCGAAGGGCAGGCGGAACGCGCCTGGGTTCGCCGGCATCTTCTTGCGCAGGATCGGCACGGACGCGGCGGTTCCAACGTAGGTCGCGAGGCGAGCGATCACCGAGAGGGTCGCCAGGCCGGCGAACGTTCCCGAGAGGGCGAGCGGCAGGGCGATCAGCGTCTGGGTGAGGATCGCCGCGGCGGGCGTGCGGAACCGCGGGTGGAGCTTCGCGAGATACGCCGGGCCGTAGCCGTCGCGCGCGAGCGCCCAGAGGTACCGCGGCCCGGCGAGGACCGTGTTGTTGTTGGTGCCCAGGATGGAGAGCGACCCGCCGATCGTGAGCAGCACGACCCCCCAAGGGCCGAGAAATACCTGCGCGGCGTCGGCCAGCGGTTTCTTCGAGTGGGCGAGATCCGGCAGCGTGCCGAGCGCCACCCATTGGACCGCGGTGTAGATCAACGTGACGATGACGATCTGGGCGATCAGCGCGAACGGCACGTCGCGCTTCGGGTTCTTGAACTCCCCGGCGGGCGCCGCGGTGTTTTCGAAGCCGGCATAGGCGAACAACAACAGCAGCACCGCCTTGCCGAGGGCATTCGCCTCCGTCGGTGTCGCCTGCGTGGCGAGAGCCACCGAGACCTTGGGGAGACCCAACAAAATGAAGACCAGGAGCGGCAGGGTCTTCCCCACGGCGAAGAACACCGAGGTGCGCACGCCCGACTTGACGCCGATGATGTTGATCAGGGTGAGCCCGAGCAGCGACAGGAGGATCGCCGCATACCAGCCGGGCTGCCCCGCCTTGGCGCCGAGCACCTGGGCGAAGCCGGCCGACAGGGCGGCGACCGACGAGAGTCGGGCGAGCCAGGTCATCCAGCCGACCTCGAAACCGGCGAGATCGCCGAACGCGGTCTTGGCGTAGACGTAGCCGCTTCCCGCGCGATCGAAATGGCTCGCGGCCTCGGCGAAGCAGAGCACCAGGAGCAAGACCGCAAACCCGGCGACGACGACCGCCCACACGCTCATCGGCCCCAGGTACAGGGCGGCCAAAGCGGGCAGAAGATAGATGCCGCTGCCGATCACGTCGTTGACCGAAAAGCCGACGATCTCCCACCGCGACACCGCGCGGCGGAAACCTTCGGTCCCTTCGGTGGCCGACTCGGCGGAGCCGATCGAAGCTGGTTCGCTCAAGTGTTGGGTACCTCCTAGTTTTCGATCGCCGCCCCGGCGGTTTCCGGCAACGTCCAGACCCACGCCCCGGCGAGCAGCGCGAAGCCCGCGGCGAGCGCGATGCCGCCGCCCATCCCCGCTTTCGGGGCCATTGAGGCGACCGCAGCGATCGCGAGCGGCGCCAGGTACTGGATGCCGCGGGTGGAGTTCATGATCACCGCCATCGCGGTGCCGCGCACGCGAGTGGGGAACAGCTCGGAGAAATACGGTCCGTAGCAGGACCAGGTGCCGGTGCCGAGCCCGGCGACAAACAGACAGGCGAGCCCTACGCCCGGCTGCGCCGCGAAACCGGACCAGAACAGGGTGACGAGCGCCAATCCAAGAGCGGTGACCGCGCAATAGAGCGAGAATGCGGGCCGCCGGCCGATCCGGTCGGAAATCCAGCCGAACGACAGATAGCCGATGAGCGAGCCGGCGACGAACGTGAGCGTCCACCAGCCGGTGCCGAAGATCGTGAGGCCGCGCTCTTTCTGCAGGTAGCGCGGCAGCCAGATCACCGCGAACCAGTAGGCGCTCATATTGAACGCGGTGAGCAGAAACGCCTTGACGAAGGTGCCGAGCAGGTCAGGGGCCACAAGCTGCGCGAGCACCGGCCGGCGCGCGCGGGCGATCTCGCCGCTTTCACCCGCTCCGGCGGCGACCTGGGCCCGATGCGCGAGCCAGAGGTCCGATTCCGGAAGGCGGCGGAAGAACAGGAGCGCAAGCCCCGGCAGCGCGAGGATTCCGAACGTGACGCGCCAGCCGATCTCGGGAGCGAGAAACGAGCCGAGAATCGCCGCGAGCCCCAACCCCACCGGGGCGCCCGACTGGGCGATCGCGCCGTACCGTCCGCGCAGCGCCGCGGGCACGGTTTCGCCGATCATCGCCTGGCCGCCGCCCCAGGTGCCGCCGATCCCCAGCCCGGCGAGCGCCCGGCCGAGGGAGAGCATCGCGCCATTGCCGCTTAAAGCACAGAGAAGATTGCCGAGCGAAAACGCACCGATCGCCAGAGCCAATGAAGCGCGCCGGCCCCACCGATCGCTGATCCAGCCGAACAGGAAGCCGCCGACGCCGGTCATCCCGACGCCGATCCCGGTGAGCGCCGCGACGCTCGAATCGGGAATCGCGAGATCTTTCTGGATCGCGGAGAGCAGGAACGACAGCAGCATCAGCGAGCAGAAACCGCTAGCCCAAGCCCCCCAGGCGAGGGCCAAAATCCGCCGGTGTAGAAGTCCGGGGCGTTCGACGTGCCGCAGAGCGGCGCGGTCGGGTTCGTGCAAAGTGAGCGGGAGTCTAGCAGGCGCAAGAGGCGCCAAGGACATCCGATTCGTAGGGGCGGGGTCTCCCCGCCCCTGATGCAGACCGCGAACGCCCCGAGGGCGGGGAAACCCCGCCCCTACCGCTTGGCCCTGAGGATGCCCGGGGCTTCTTTGCGTCGCCGCACCAGCGAGATCAGCAGGAGATTCAGGCCGACCACCACCGCCCCGAATAGGATCATGCGCAGGGGCGAGGAGAGCGTCTCGCCGATCGCCAGGCCGAAGCCTTTCCAGGTGGCGGTGAGCAGGCCGGCGCCCGCGAGGACCGCCGCCTGCAGCAGGTTGCCGATCGCGACCGCGGCGCCGAGCAGGCTCGAACCGGCTCCCACCTCCGCGACGGAACCGGCGCCGCCGAGGAAGAAGACGACCGCCGAAGCCGCGAGGGTGGCGAGCAGGAAGCAGGCGGCGAGCGGGAAGCTCCAGGTGCGGGGATGGCGGGATTCCCAACCGGCGGTCGGCAGAGCGGCCATCACCGCGGTGCGGAAATCGGGTCGCACGGCGATCCGGCTCTCGGCGAGCAAACCGCCGACCCGAGCCAAGGCGGCCCGTTCGGTCGCGGGCAGTTCGCTCAAAAGCCCGAGATCCAGCTCGAGATCCGCCTCGATCCCTTGCTCGTTGGTCGCGCCGTGCTCTAGGTTCGCCATGATTCGACTCGTCCGCCTCGCCAATGCCGTCCGTCCGTGTCTCGTACGTCCGCGCCCGCCGTCAGTTTCAATCTCATCCCACTTCAATCCATCAATCCGTCAGAAAATCCGCCAGCTTCTCCTTCAGCATCTGGCGCCCCCGGAACAGCTTGTTCTTCACCGTCCCGAGCGGCATGTCCTTCAGCTTCGCGATCTCCTCGTACGCCAGCTCGCCGAAGTGGCGGAGCAGGATCAGCTCGCGGTACTCCCAGGGCAGGGCGTCGATCGCCCCTTGGATCGCCCCCCCGCGTTCCTGGTTGCGCAGCTCGCCGTACGGGCCGCGCTCCCCCGAGGGGATGTCCCACTCCCGCACCTCGCCGCCCGCGTCTTCCTGCTGCAAGGAGAACAGCTTCAGACGCCGGCGCCGGATCTGATCGATCGCCGCGTTCTGGGCCACCCGAAAGAGCCAGGTGGAGAACTTGTACTGCGGATCGAACCGGTCCAGGACCTGGTAAACCTTGAGAAAGACCTCCTGCGCCAACTCGTGGGCGTCGTCGGTGTTGCGGAGCAGCCGGAACAAATAGTTGACCAGCCGCCCTTGATAGCGCTCCACCAGATCGCCAAAGCGGTCGGGCTCGCCCCGGAGGGCCGCCGCGACCAATTCCTCGTCGGTCCGGTCCGTCCCTCGGGTCATGGCTGAATACGGGCGTGTGCGAACAAGGTTGCAGGAAGGGATTCGGCGGGTGCTTGCCGGCGGGACTCAAGCCGCCGGGCACCGGGGCCGGGGTCTTACGGTTTCGGGCTCTCCGGCGCCAGATCGGCCCGCAGACTGAGCACGCCCGAGGCGCGCCCCTCCAGCAGATCGAGCAGGTCGACCTCGATCCCGTGGGGAGAGGATTCGACGATCCGCCCGACCTCCTTGTCGCCGCGCCGGACGACGATCGTCGGCACGTAGCGAATGTCGGCCCCGGCGAGCAGATCGGCCGGCTCTTTCTTCGCTTCGTCGATCCCGATCAGCTCGACCGCGGCGGGCAGCGGGCTCCCCAGCTCATCGAGCGCGCGCCAGAAGCGCGAGACCTCCCGCTGGCTGTCGCTGCACCAGGTGCCGAGGTAGATCGTGATCGTGGCCCCGGGGGCGATCTTGGCCAATGCTTGTACCGCGGCTGCGTCGGGGGCGGCTTTCGCCTCGGCAAGAGTCCACTCCGGCACCGCCTCTTCGATCTGCTCGCGGGTGAGCTTGCCCACCCGGACCGAGGAGGACGCCGGAGCGGCCTCGGCGGCCGTGGCCGGAGCGGCCGTCTGCGGCGTGAGCTGGGCCGCGACCGCCGTGGCGAGAGAAAACCCGGCGAAACCGAGAAGAAGAGCCGACGGTAGGGTCTGCATGGCGGCGGAGTCTACCGTAGGCGGGGCACCTCGGCGATCCGGACGATCCGATCCCCGCCTTGGATCTGGTCGAGCACCGCATCGCCCGCGACGACTTTGCCGAACGAGGTGAAGCCGCCGTCGAGGTGGGGCTGGGGCGAGAGGGTGAGGAAGAACTGGCACCCTCCGGTGTCCGGCCCGGCGAGCGCCATGCCCAGCACGCCGCGGTCGTAGCGCAGCCGGCCGATCTCGTCGCGAATCGTATAGCCCGGGCCGCCGATGCCGTCGCCGCGCGGATCGCCCCCTTGGATGACGAAATCCGGGACCACGCGATGGAACGTCAGGCCGTCGTAAAACCCCTGCGCGATCAGCTGGAGAAACGACAGGCAGGTCAGCGGCGCGTCGCGGCAGGTGAGATCGACCGTAATCGTCCCCTTTTCCGTTTCGATCGCGATCCGATGCGGCGGCCAGACCCGCTCCAACATTTCGCCGTAATCCTCGGTGCGGCGCGAATCGTCCGGCGGCAGCAGCTCGGGGGCCGGAGCTTCCAGCTCTTTGAACAGGGCGATCGCCGCGCGGCGCAGCACGTACCCCTCCTTTTCCACCACGTACCCCGCCATCTCGAGCACCGCGGGTCGGTCGGCGGGAACGGCCTTCACCCGCGCGCCGAGCGCCTTCAATCCCGCGAGGCCCGGCTCTTCCGATTCGTCGACCAGCGCCTTGGCGACGGCGGGCCCGAGCGCCGCCATGGGCAGCACGGGATGCTCGCCGAGCCAATCGAGCGCGGCCAGGCGCACGCCTTCGTCCGGGTCGGCGAGGATCGCGGTCGCGAGCCTCTCCCCCGCCGCGGCATCGTTGTCCGGCACCCGCTCCAGGCGGGCCGCGGCGACCGCGCCGCGGACGCTGGGGCTCGGGTCTTTCCAGAGCGCGGCAAGCGTAGTCTCGTCCCCCAACTTGCCGGCCGCCTCCGCCGCGTGGGCGCGCAGATCGGAAGTCTCCAGGGTTTCCGTTCCGGCGGGAGCGTCCGTCGTCGCGGGGGTGGAGACCGGGGCGATCGCCTGGGCGATCAGCTCCGCAGCGCGCGGATCTTTCCCGGTCGCCAGAGCGACCAGGGCGAGACCGCGCTCCCGACCGGTTCCTTTTGCCGCAACCTCGGCGAGCGCGGCGGAAAGGCTCGCGTCGGGCAGCCAATAGGCTGCGGCTTCGATCGCGGTCGAGCGCACCCCCGGGCGGGGGTCGGAAATCAGCGCCACCAGCGGCGCGCGCCAAGCGTCCCGCGCGGCGAGCGCCGCGGGCGTCGTGATTTTCCCCTCGGTCCACAGGCGCTGCCCGGCGCGCAACGCCTGGATTGTCGGCGGCAGCTCCGGCGCGGCGAGCAGGGGGGAAATGCGGGCAAGGTCGTCGCCGTTGCCGATCTGCCCAAGCGCCCGGGCCGCCCAGCCGCGAATCCGCGGATCGGGGTCGTTCAACAGGCCGCGTAGCGGCTCGGCCGCGGCCGGCAGAGGATCGCGGGCCAGGGCGTACGCCGCGAAAAAGCGCTGATCGGGATCGGGTTTCGAAACCCCCCTCGCGGGCTTGCCTCCCGATGGGCCTCCGGATGGACCGCTCGCCGCGGCGAGGGCCGCTACGCCCAGCGGCACCCGCTCGTCCTGCTTGAAGCGGAACAGCGAAGGGGAGAGCCGCGCCCACCGCTCCGGCTCCGGCAGCGGCGCAAGCGCGAGACCCGCCGCCGTGACGTCCGCGCCGATCTTGCCCAACGCCTCGACCGCCAGGCGGCCGGTTTCGCGATCCGGATCGACCGCCGCCTGTAGCAATCCGGAGGTCGCGGATTTCGCCCCCGGGTCTTCCATCTCGCCGAGCGCGAACGCCGCCGCCCGGCGCACCGCGGGCTCTTTGTCTTCGAGCATTCCGAGCAGCACGGGCCGTCCGTCCGACGCGGGGATCCGGCCGAGCGACACCGCGAGCTCCTCGCGCAACCCCGGCCCGCCCGACGCCGCGAGCTGCACCGTGGTCGGGTCGTAGATCTGGCGATCGACCAGCAGCAGGAGCATCGAGCGGATGTCGAGATCGGGAACCGTCCCCGCCCGCCGCGGGCGCGGCGAACCGGTGCAACCCACGGCGACCGCCATTAGGAAGATGACGACCAGAAAACCGGCCGGCCGCCTCAGGCGGGGCCGCGGATCGAGCGGACAGGAGTCCATACGAATTTTTCCTTCCGGGCGGCAGGTAGGAGAGGCGAGCCGCGAAGCGCTGAGCCGAGTCTACGTCCGAACGGCCACCGCCGTTTCGGTCGAAGGCTCCAAGGATCCGCGCTCGGAGGAGGAAAGGAGATGTCGAGGGTAGGAGCGAACCCGCCCCGCGGTCCTGCCGCGAGGCGGGTTATCGCAGGAGCCTGCTCGAGGATGGATCAAGCGGCGAGATTGTTGACGTAGAACTCGGCGACTTCGGTGAGTTTCAGATCCGCTTCCTTCTCTTCGATCAGCGACTGTTCGAGAAGGTGTGCCGCGTTCGTGTGACCCAGCCGCCGAGCGAACGAGACGAGCGTGCCGTAGGCCGCGATCTCGTAGTGCTCCACTTTCTGCGCGGCGGCGATGATGCCGGCGTCGAGAACCTGCGAGGTCGCATCTTCCTTGAGCAGCGAGCTTCCCTCCTCCAGTAGCCCTTCCATGCCCTTGCACCTCTGGCCGCGGCCGTCCTCGTCGATCCCGGCGAGCACCGTCTCCAGCCGCTCGACCTGCTTCTCGGTCACCTGGCGATGGTTTTCGAGCGCGGTGCTCAACTCGTCGTTCGAGGTTGCCTTGATCAACTTCGGCAGGGCTTTGAGGATCTGGTGTTCCGCGCTGTAGATGTCTTTGAGCTCGTGGACGAAGAGCTGTTGGAGGTCTGTGAGTTCCATGTCGAAATCTCCGGCAAATGGTCCGGCGCAAAGCAGGGACCGATGGACAAAGGGGTTCTTCGGTTAGAGCACGTACCTCGTCGGATCGAGGCGGGCGCGCGTTTGGAGGACCTCCCGCTCCCGATCGTCGGGACGATCCTCGTAGGAACCGTCACGCTCGTCATCGGGTCCTCTGTCGGGAACGTCCTGCCGTTGCCCTTCTCGGTTCCGATCCTCGTCACTGGGGTCGGCGGGGAACTCTTCTCGATCCTCTGGGACGTTTGGCATCAGCATTTCTCCATTTGAAGGCAATACCGGCGAGGCTGCCGGTCGCACAGTTAAGTGTGCAAAGGGAATGCCGCGGGCTCGCTGCAAGGTGCCGCGGAGCGTCCCCGCAACCGACGGAAAATCGTTCTTCGTTTCGGCGCAATTTCTGCCTGGCCACTCGGGCACCAGGGTTGCAGCTCGTCTAGGAAATTCATCGGCGGTGAGCCTTGCGAGGTCCAGGATGAAAACCAGAGCACTCGGACGAACGGGAGAACAGGTCTCGATCATCGGCCTGGGCGGCGCTCATATCGGCAAGCAGGACGACCGCCGAGAATCCGTTCGCATCATTCGCTCGGCGATCGACCGCGGCATCACCTTCCTGGACAATTGCTGGGACTATTCAGAAGGGCAGAGCGAGATCCGCATGGGTGAAGCTCTGCGCGACGGTTACCGATCGAAGGTTTTCTTGATGAGCAAGATCGACGGCCGAACGGCCAAGGCCGCGGCGGCGCAGATCGACGATTCGCTCGCTCGCCTCGAGACGGATCGGATCGACCTCATGCAGTTTCACGAGATCATTCGGATGGAGGATCCCGACCGCATCTTCGCCCGAAACGGCGCGATCGAAGCCATGCTCCAGGCGCGGGAGAAGGGCAAGATCCGCTACATCGGTTTCACCGGCCACAAGGACCCGGTGATCCACGTTCGAATGCTCGACGTCGCCCGGGACCACGGCTTCCGCTTCGATGCCGTTCAGATGCCCTTGAATCCGATGGACGTCCACTTCCGCAGTTTCCAGCATCACGTCTTGACGCGGATCGTCGGCGACGAGATCGCGGCGCTGGCCATGAAACCGATGGGCGGCGGGAATCTCCTCAAGAGCGGCACGGTGGTGGCGGAGGAATGCCTCCGCTACGCGCTCTCCCTACCGGTCTCGACGGTGATCACGGGGATCGACAGCCTGGCGATCCTCGATCAGGCGGTAACCGCCGCGGAAACCTTCGTTCCGATGACCGACGAAGAGCTCGTCCGGCTGCTCGGGCGAACCCGCGAGGCCGCTCGCGGCGGACGCTTCGAAAGGTTCAAGACGGACGTGGAATTCGATTCGACCGCCAAGAATCCCGAGTGGCTGGGCTAGGTTCTAGCCCCGATCGAAATCGAAACGGAAGGATCAAGAGCCCAAAACCTTGGGGAGCGGAGGGTACGTCTCCGCTCCCCTCAACCACCACCGCACCTGAAGCTGGAGCTGCTAGCTCCACCCTCTATCCCTCCACAAACCAGCGCGCCCGCTAGTTTGGATTGTGGTCGCCGATCTTGAGGTTGTCGACGACCTTTCGGGCGCCTTCCGTCCCTCGGGCAACTTCCAGCGCTTCCTAGCTGTGGTCGCCCACCTTCAGGTTGTCGACGACCTTCTTGACACCCTCCGTTCCGCGCGCCACCTCCAGCGCTTCCTGGCGCTCCGCGTCGGTCTTCACGCGACCGGACAGGGTGACGGTTCCTTCGAGAGTGTCGACGTCGATGTCGATCGCCGCGACGTCCGGATTGGCGGCCAAACGGGTCTTCACCGAGGCCGTGATCTCACTATCCTTCAGCTGCCGCCCCGTGCCTACCGTAGTGCTGCAGGCGGCGAGAGCGATCGTAGCCACCAGGGCAAGAATGCCCAATGCAATCAAGCTCTTTTGGTTTCTCATGATGAGTTCTCCTCGAAGACGGTACGAGCGAATTTCATCGACCGTGCTCGGGACAAGAGCATGGCCCATGCCAGGGTTTGAACGAGAGGGAACGGGATTCTCACCCTCGCTACATCGGCCGGCGCTGCGGAAAGATCTGCCGGGTTTGGGGGCAGAGTTTTCCGTCGGCGGGGAGGGGGCGTATGATTTATCCAATGCACGGCCGCCCGGAACGGTCGGAGTCTGCTCATCCACCGGCCCGATCCGAAGAGCCCGGACCTCTCGTTCTCGAACCTCATCGAGGCGCACGTCCTCTTGGCCCTGCGAACCGAGTACGGGGTCAAGATGAAAGAGGTCCGCACCGCGCTCGACTACGCCCGGAGCACGCTCCGGATCGATCGAGTGCTGCTGAGCCCGGACCTTCGAGCGATCCGAGGCAACGTTTTTCTCGAAAAGCTGAACGAGCTGACGAACCTCGGCAAAGGCGGCCAAGCCGCCATGCCGGAGATCCTCGGGGCCTACCTGGAGCGAATCGACTGGAACGTCAAGGGCCTGCCGGTCCGGAGGCGCTCATGCCCAGGAAGCTCACGACGGTTGCGCCTCAGGATCTGACTGGCGCCTACCGGGACATGGCGGCGGACGAAGTTCGTGAGGCCGAGGCCCACGAATGGGCAGAAACCACGGCCAAGGATATTGCAGATGAGGCGTCTCGCCGCTCCGCCGACAGTCGAACCACCGACGGACCGGCGGACTCTCAAGTTGCCCAGGAATGGGATGCGGAGCTTCTGCGGCGGATGGATGAGCTCGAAGCAGGAACAGCGCCCCTCATCGACCGGTCGGAATCCAGCGCCGCATGCGAGAGCTTCTCGACAATCTTTGAACGCGGTGAGTCTCCTGGGATCTCCCTCCCCCCTTCACACCTTCCACCCAAGATCCTCCACCAGCGCCTCGGTCACCCCGGGCAATTCCGGATCGGTCCGGCCTTCCTCGATTGCCGCGTTGAAAGCCACGCGGTGCGCTGCGCTTTTGGGATCGTGGAGCAGCCAGCAGAGGTGCCATTGAGTGCGGGGTAGCCAGTGGGGGGGCGGAGGGCCGGCAAGGAGATGTTTCCATCGCTTGGTGCCGGGCCACTCATGAGTTGTCGTCGCCTGCGTCCAGCCCAGGGCGAGGTATAGGGCAAGGTTCGGCGCGCCAGTGGGACGGTTAAGTATTGAGTCGTCGAGAACGGACCAGTTCGCAAAGAACCAGGCGTTCAGCACTCTCACCTGAAGATAGCGCTGCCGAGTCTCCTCCCGGTCATCCACGGTCGCTGCCAAGCCAACCCATGCCTCTCCAACCAGACGACTGAAGAGGCTGCCTACAAAGTGCTTCCTCGCCTGGTCCTCACTCCTTTCCAATGAAGTGCACTCGGCACCTTCGACAGGTGTGAGCATGCGATTCCGTGAAGATACCGGGGGAGTCATCTGACTTAAGCTCCGATCGATATCTCTCTCGAAATGTCGAACGACATCCGAAGCAAAATACTGGTTGAAATTCCAAGCGACATTCCGAACGAAATCCCGAGCGAAGCACTGAGCGAAATCCCCAGCGAAATCCCAAACGGAATCCCGAGCGGAATACCGAACGAAATCCCGAGCGAAATTCGGATCGAAATACCGAACGAAATCCCGAACAAAATATTGAGTGAAATCCGGAGCGAAATTCCCAGCGAATACCCGAGCGAAGAGGTGGTCGCTCTCGGGTATGCCGTCAGAAATTGAGGTGGCTTTCGCAAGCCAAGCGGGTTTGCTCCGGATCCAGATGTCGCCGGGCTGTACCACCATCTGCCGAGGTAGACCGGACCCTCCGAGCCTCTTCCGGTTTGCCATGCGAGCGAAACCTTGCGCGCCGAGCGCGACGCCGATTCTGGTCGACCGTACCAACCTACAAAGAAGACCGGCGGAGATGCCTGGCGAAGGGGTGGCGCACGCCACAGCACTGCGAACGCTCGCCAACTCGGCCGGCGCAGTTCGGCCCCAGTCAAAAGCCGCAACGAAAGGTGCTCGATCGGCCGCCCAGTTCCCGATCCTAGAGTTAGGCCAGTAGTCGAGGAGGTCGGCGGCGGCCTCCCCTCCATCCATCCTTTGGGAGAGGTGCTCGACCACTTCACCTTCATCTTCGTAACAGAGTGCGACAACTCCCTGAAGGTCTTCCTGCCGGGCCGAACGAATCTCCTCCTCGATCCAGCCGCAAGACCACTCGGCATGGCGCAAAGAGTATCCCTTGAGCTGGCCCAATAAATATTGTGACTCTCCCCACTGGTACACCTCTCTGTCAAGCAAGCTGCGGCCTACACCCCGCAGGATCGAGGCCCTTTGGGAATCATCGAAGTCCGCCTCTTCCCGAAGAGCACCTAGAAGAAAGTCCCAAGCCTTTTGCTCGGCAAGCCGCTCGAACAGCAGATCCAAGAACTTCTTGTCCGTGGCCTTTCGACCGACAACCAGCAAACAAACCTCTCGCCAAAGAGCCTGACCCCACAGCCCGACCACACGGTCGAGTGGTGGCCTAACACCACGATCGAGAGCGCAGGCCGCCAGATACTCCAGGAACGAAAGGTGGAAGAATGCGTAGAAACCTGGTCGTTGCTCGACCAGTAGGCCGGTCCCTTGGTCGAGGTGCTGTATCCATCGCTCGATTCGTCGCCGTACTACTTCGGGATCCTCTGTGTTCCGAGCGAGCAAAATCCTGACTAAGGTCGAGACCAGAAGCTCCAAGCCAATCACTACCTCACGGGAATCGTTGTCGCGAGTTTCCTGCATCCGGAGCGCAAGGTCTTCTAGGTAGGCACGCTGCAATCCTTCGTCAATTTCATCAAACCGGCGCTTACGGGCCGCGGGCCAGGTTTCGAGGAGGGTTTTGATGCAAAGCTCATAGAGCTTAGCCCGTTCCCCTGGTAGGTGAGCTTCGAAGCGATGGACGAGTGCGATGAGCGTAGCGAGCAACGGATTCTTTGCCAGCTCTCGAACCCGAGGATCGGCCTGGAATGCGGCAGCGAGTTCCTCAACTCCCTTGTTTCGGGCGCCCGAGTCCACCGGCTCCTGGACCGCGTACCAGTTGTGGACGAACAACGCGAGATCCTCATCGTTGAACGCTGCCAAACGGAAATGGCGGAAGCCGTCTCGATCTTCGTTGGGTAAGGGAGCCTCGTCGTAGCCGGCGACGCGGCTGGTGATCAGCACGGATAGCCGGGGGTACTGCGCGCAAAAGGCCAGAACCCTCTCGCGCATGGCCTGGCGAGCGCCGGAGTCGCCGACCTCGTCCATCCCATCGAGCAACAGAACCGCGTCACCTTTCTCGATGGCCGCTTCGAGAAATCCTTCCGGCAGTTTGACTTGAAGGTGATTCGCCGCTTGGTCTTCCAAAAAGTTGAGCAGACTGCACTCGTTTTTCGCACAGGCCTGAACGTATTCGCGGAATGGCAGGAAAAGCGGTAACACGCTTTTCTTCGGCGCGGTTGCGCCCTCGAATTTCACGCCACCCGCAAACCATACCGCCGCAAACCGAGAAAGCGTCGTCTTACCGCTTCCCGGGTCGCCGAGGAGGACGGCACCCGGCCGGCCTTTCTTCCCCGGCTTTGCGAGCCAGGAGAGCAGACGCGCCGTAGTCCAGGACTCTTGTTTGGCCCCGATTGTTTCCAGCCGAAGGGGAACGAACAGCTCGGCCACCTGGGCATTGGGGCGGGGCCGGTTGTCGGCAAAGCCGACGAACCGTGCGATCCCGTGGACCTGCTGGACAGCCTGGCGGTACCTGGCGGTCGCGGTCGCAGTCCGTTCGGCGCTTGGGGCAACGCTCTCCTTGGCGCCGCGGAGAGCGAGGTTGGTCACCCAAACACCGTTCGGCGCTTGGCGGAAAGCCAGGCCGTCGGGAGCCCAGAAACCTCCGTCAGATTTGCTGTAAGCGTAGAGGTGGGTTTCGAGGCGACCGCCAGGGCTGAGCTCACCGAAGAGGAAGCCGCGAGGGTAAGTATCCTCATTGTGGGTTGCCCCCGTCGCCAGCTCGGCGAGAACGCCGGACGGTGAGAGCACCAGCTGCGGGCGCTGTCTGTGAAGATGACCGAACAATAGGAGTTGGATTCCGCCGGACGCGGGGAGCAATGTCTCCAGAACCTCACGGTCCGAGTCGGCCAGCTCCGCAATGGGGTGATGCACGAGCGCAATCTTGAGCGTAGCGCCCTCCGCCTCCAGCAGCGCCTCGCGGACCTGAATCTCGCCCACCAACAAGTGCTCCTCGTTGTTCGATCCGGAAGCCCAAGCGGAATTGAGCTGAAGCACGGCAACCGAGCCAAGGTCCGATTCCACATCCGGGAAATCCACCCGCCAGGGGCGCTCCGCTGACCAGCCTCTTGCCGGACCTTGAATCCTCTCGGTGAAGGCGTAGAACTCTTCCAGGCGCCGACCGAGCCGCTTCATCATCTCGTGGTCGCCGAGCAGTTCCTCGATCTCGCCTTGACTCTCAGCCTTTAGCGTCCGATCCTCTGCTTTCTTCACCAATCCCCGGTCCACGTCGTGATTGCCGGGAATCAGAAAAAAGCGCTTCGACATCTCTAGCCCTGTCGCCGCCTGGAGCTGATCGAGGAAGGCGAACGCTTGGTCGTACTCGGCCTTCTTGCCCGAGAAGGCAATGTCGCCGGTCAGGAAGACGAGATCCGGCCCGCGCCCCTCTTCCTTCAGCTCCTTTACCTTCCGGATCAGCGCCGCGAGGGTTGCGCGGCGGTCCCATTTCTCTTCCGCCTTGAAATGCAGATCCGACAGATGCAGCCAGCGCAGCGGCCCCGACTCCACGTTTTTGCTCATTTGTTGCGATCTTTTCAGGGTGCGAGGGGTGGCGCAAGGTGCGGGAGTGGATCGTGGCGAACTTTCCTTGACTGGGGCGGGTGGGCGGCCTCATCATCGACGGCGTCTTAGGACCGATTTCGGGTACTTCATCCGGGAAGCTGCGCGAAGTTTCCCGGACGGCGGTGAACGCGTCAGAAGAGTTCCTCGGCCAGCGCGACGATGATGCCCGCGGGGCCTCGCACGTAGCAGAGCTTGTACTTGTCCTCGTACTGGACCACCTCGCCGACGAGCTCGACGCTGTGGGCGCGCAGGCGGGCCAAGGTGTCGTCGAGGTCTTCGACCGCGAACATGATCTGCCGGAGGCCCAGCGTGTTCGGCGGGGCAATCGCTGGCTCGGCCGCGACGAGCTCCGGGTTGCGGAACTTCGTCAGCTCGACCTGCCCGTGGCCGTCCGGGGTCCGCATCATAGCGATGTCGACCTGGACCCCTTCGAGCCCGTTGAGGCGGTCCACCCAGGGGCCTTCGACCGGCGCCTCGCCCACAAACTCCATGCCGAGGGTGGTGAAGAAGGCGATGGCGGCTGGGAGGTCCTCGACGATGACGCTGACATGGTCCATTCTCTTGATGGTCATGTCCCTAGGTTAGCAGGGGCAATGCGCGACTTGTCCTAAGTGGGTGGCGCAAGGTGCGAGGGCGGGGCCGGGCGAAAGCGGGGGCTCTTTCCTTGACTGTAGCGGGTGGGCGGCCTCATCATCGACGGAGTTTTGGGACGGGACCTCGGGCATTGCCTTCGGGAAGCGACGCCAAGTTCCCGAGTATCGAGGCGCTGGCTTTCGGCCTAAGTCGCTTGTTTCCTGTTCTTTGTACGCAGGTTCCCGGATCTGGTTCGCCGCGTTCCGGCTGCGGGGCTCAGGCCGCGGGAGGCAGATGCACTGCGCTGTGCACCTTTGCACAGCGTCCGGGCACAACTGCAATTCTCCAGTGCACATGTGCACTGCGGCTGTGCACATGTGCGCTGGCAGATTGCACAACTGCAAAATGCTGGCGCACCACTGCAAAATCCCGGCGCACATGTGCACCACGGGATTGCACAGGTGCAAAGTTCCAGCGCACATATGCACTGCGGCGTTGCACAAGTGCAAAGTTCCGGCGCACCACTGCAATTTCCCAGCGCACATGTGCAAAACGGCGGAGCACCACTGCAAAACTCCGTTGCACCCGTACAAAACCCTAGAAAATTCTCCACCGGCCCCCTCCCCTATCCGCCAGGATCATCCCTTCCCGCCCTTGCGGGCGGGGCGTTTCGCCTCGGCTCGCTCATATACTCCCGGTCAATGAGTTCCGTCTCTCTGGCCTTCGACGGCCTTCGGCGCCGATTTGGGCGGGTGCGTGCTTTGGAACCGGCTTCGGGGCGGGTTGCTGCGGGGGAGACTCTCGTCGTCACCGGGGCGAACGGGTCGGGTAAGAGCACTCTTCTGCGGTGTTTGGCCGGGCTTCTGGCTCCGGATGCCGGGACGATCGAGCATTTGGAGGCGGGATCGACGCTCTCCCCCTCCGAGCGGCGGGCGCGGATCGGGTTCGTGGCTCCGGATCTGGCGTTCTACGACGAGCTTTCGGCGGGGGAGAACCTGGAGTTCTTCGCCAAGCTGCGCGGGTTGCCGGTCGCCCGGGCAGGCGAATTGCTGGATCGCGTGGGGTTGCCGGCGGATCGGGCGGCGGGGGCTCTCTCTTCGGGGATGCGGCAACGACTTCGGTGGGCCTGGGCGCTTTTGGCCCGGCCTCGCGCACTACTATTGGATGAGCCATTCCAGAACCTGGATGCGGAGGGAGAGGGCACCGTGCGTTCTCTGCTCGGCGAGCATCTGGAATCCGGCGGTCTTGCGATCCTCGCCTCGCCCATTGGTCTGGAGGTCTCGGGTGCCGTCTCCCACCTCGAGTTGGGTCGCTAGCGCGCAGGCGGTTTTCACGAAGGACTGGCGCTGCGAGCTGCGCAGCCGCTACGCCCTGAATGCGATCGCTCTGTTCGCCGTGACCACCCTGGTGGTGACCAGCGCGGCGCTCGGCCCCGCGGGAACCAACAAGTCGCTCGCGATCAACGTGCTGCCCGCCATGCTCTGGCTGATTCTGCTGTTCGCCGCGGCGGCCGGGCTGCCGCGCGCGTTCGTTCACGAGGAGGAGAGCCACACGGCGATCGCGCTGCGCCTGGCGGCTCCCCCTTCCGCCCTGTTCGTGGGTAAGCTCGCGTTCGGGGTGAGCCTGCTGCTCGCGATCGAGGCGCTGGTCGCCCCGCTCTATCTGGCGGTCATGAGCTTGGAGGTCGCCTCGCCCGGGCTTTTGGTGATCGCGCTTCTCGGGGGCGGCTACGGCTTGGCGGCCGGCAGCGTGCTGATCGCCGCTCTGGCGAGCCAGGCACGCGGGCGGAGCACGCTGTTTTCGGTGCTCGCCTTTCCGGTGCTGATGCCGCTCTTGCTGCTCGCGATCGAGCTGACCCGGAACGCCGTGGCGGGCGACGCGGCCGGCCCGGCGCTGCCCCAGCTGCTTCTATATGATGGCTCCGTGACCATCGCAGGACTCATGCTCTTTCCGGCGGTATGGAACCCATGACACGCACGATCTCTCTCGGACTTCGCGCTTTGCTTTGGTTGGTGATGTCGACCTGCATCTGGGGCGCGTTCTTCTACGCCTGGTCGGACCCGGCCTTCGTCGGCCAATCGAGCCGCATTCTGTTCTTCCACGTGCCGATGGCCTGGACCTCGTTCGTCGCGTACTTCGCGGCGGCGGTCTGGAGCGCGCGCTACCTGTGGGGCGGGCGCCAGATGCGCCACGACCGGGCGGCGGCCGCCGCGGTCGAGTGCGGCGTCCTGTTCGGGGTGCTGGCTACGGTCACCGGTTCGCTCTGGGCGCGGATCGAATGGGGCGCGTATTGGAATTGGGACCCGCGCCAGACCTCGATCGTCGTCGTCCTGCTGTTCTACGGGGCGTATCTGGCCTTGAGGAGCGCCATGGCCGACCGCGAGATCCGCGCGCGGATCTCGTCGGTCTACGCGCTGATCGCCCTGGTGGTGACGCCGTTCTTCTACTTCATCGTGCCGCGGATCACCGAATCGCTCCATCCGGAGCCGGTGCTCAACAAAGAGGCCAAGCTGGACGTGGACCCGCGGATGTTCCAGGTCCTGATCGCCTCGGCGTTGACCTACTCGATTCTGTTCTTCTGGATTCATAATCTGCGGGCGCGAACCCAAGCGCTCGCCGACGCGCGAGAGGACGAGCCGTCGTAAGGCGGGCTCACTCGTCCGGACGCTGGAACGCAAAGAAGGGGACATCATGGAGCTCGGCGGACTCGGTTGGATCTTCGCGGTCAACTTGATCATCTGGACGGGATTGTTCGTCTTCCTGCTGCGCATCGAGCGGCGAATCGCCGGGCTCGAAGCGGCCGGGAAGGGTCGGTAACAGGAGGCAGGCCATGAAAAGAAATCTCTGGTACGTCGTGGGCGGTCTGATGCTGCTCGCTTTCGCGGGGTTCTCGCTGATGTCGTTCCAGCAGAGCCTGACCCCGTACGTCAGCTTCGAGCAGGCGACCACTTCGCCGCGGATGGTGCAGGTGATGGGCGGCCTGCAAAAAGGGAGCGCGGACTACTCGAACAGCGAGAAAGCCCTGTCGTTCACGATTCTCGAGCCGAAATCGGCCAAGCAGCTGCGGGTGCGCTACCACGGCGTCCGGCCGGGCAACTTCGACGACGCGATCAGCATCGTCGCGATCGGCCGCTACGACGAGGGGACAAAGCAGTTCGAGGCGAGTAAGCTGCTGGTCAAGTGCCCCAGCAAGTATCAGGGCGCCGAGGTCAAGACGTACAGCTAGGCCTCGATTCTCGGAGCCGGCGCCGCCAGGAGGATCGACCGTGAACGCTCTCACCCATCTCTACCTACCCGGCGCGGTCGCGATCTGGAGCGCGTTGATCTTCGCCCTGGCGGCCGTCTGGGGGTACTCCCAGGCGTTGCGGGGCGACGCGACGGCGATCGCGTTCGGCCGCCGCGCGTACGCCTGCTTCGCCGCGGCGATCGGGCTCACCGCCTTGATGCTGATCCTGGTGCTGCTGATGCGGGACTTCCGCATCGAGTACGTCTTCCAGTACTCGGGGCTCGATTTGCCCGGGCATTACCAGTTCGCGTCGTTCTGGGCGGGCCAGAAGGGGAGCTTCCTGATCTGGCTGTTCTGGGGCACCATGCTCGGCCTGGCCGTCCAGCGGACGGCGGGCAAGAGCGAGGCGTCGGTGATGGTGATCTACCTCGCCACCCTGCTCGGCCTGATCTTCATCCTGGTGCGGGAAAACCCGTTCGTCATGCTGTCGCAGTCGCCGCTCGACGGCCAGGGGTTGAACCCGCTGCTGCAAGACGACTGGATGGTGATCCATCCGCCGATCATGTTCATCGGCTACGCCTCGACCGCGATTCCGTTCGCATTCGCCATGGCCTCGCTCTGGCGGCGCGACTACGACGGCTGGGCCGCGCGGGCGTTCCCCTGGGCGCTGTTCGGCTTCCTGGTGCTCGGCTGCGCGATCTTGATGGGCGGCTACTGGGCCTACAAGACGCTGGGCTGGGGAGGATTCTGGGGCTGGGATCCGGTCGAGAACGCCTCGCTGATCCCCTGGCTCTGCCTCACGGTTCTGGTCCACGGCCTGCACATGGAGCGGACGAGGAAACGCTACCGGCGGGCCAACTACGTCATCGCCTCGATGGTCTATCTCTCCGTGCTCTACGGCACGTTCCTCACCCGCTCGGGCGTGCTGGCGGATTTTTCGGTCCACAGCTTCGTCGACCTCGGCATCTCGGGCTGGCTGATCGCGCTGATGGCGACCTTCGTGGGGCTGTCGATCTGGCTGCTCGCCACCCGGCTGCGCAAGGTTCCCACCGAGTCCAACGAAGACCCGATCCTTTCGCGCGGCACGTTCCTGGTGCTCGCGACGATCGCGATCTCGGCTTCGGCGTTCGTCATCACCTACGGCACTTCGGCGCCGCTGCTCACCCGACTTCAGGCGAACGTCGCCCAGGTCGGACCGGAGTGGTACAACCTGGTGAACAAGCCGATCGCGATCGTGGTCGGGATGTTGTTGACCTTCCTTCCCTATCTCACCTGGAAAGGCGACAAGTTCGGCGACCTGATCAAGAAGATGATCGTGCCGCTGATCGCCGGCACCCTGATCGCCATCGCGTTCGTCGCCTGGAAGGTCCACGACGCGCTCGACGTCGTGCTGGTCCTGTTCGCCGCGACGGCGCTCGCCACGAACCTGCACAAGACGATCGCGAAATGGCGGGCAGGGGGCCTGCGCGCGGCGGGCGGCTATCTCGCCCACGCGGGCGTCGGGATGATGCTGCTCGGCATTCTCGCCTCGTCCGCCTACGACGAGAGCACCAAGCTCACGCTCGTCCAGGGCAAGCCGGTGACGAGCCACGGCCGGACCTACACGTTCACCCGCTATCTGCCGCCGACCGAGGAAGAGCGGCGCGACCGGATGGAGATCAAGGTCGTCGAGGCGAATGGCAAGACCTTCTCGCTCTACCCGCGGATGTTCTTGAACCAGCGCACGCAGCAGCTGATGGTCAACCCGGACATCCGCAAAAGCCTGAGCGCGGATCTCTACATTTCGCCGATCCAATACGATCCGGGCCAGCCACAGCTCGCGTTGACCAAAGGGCAACAGGGCGAGGTGGGCAACGTCCAGGTCAAGTTCGAAGGGTTCGACCTGAACGCCAACGGCAACGCGCTCGCCCAGATGGCGAGCGGCAAACAGATCACGATCGGCACCATCTTCGCCGTGACCCGCAACGGCCAGACGACCCAGGTGCGACCGGTCTACAAGCTCAATCCGACGAACGGCCAGGTCGAGACGCCGGCCGTCGACCTGCCCGGCGGCGGGGCGATTCGGGTGTCCAAGATCAACGCCTCCGGCGGCAACGTGGAGATCGAGCTCGCCGGGGTCGAAAATCGCGCGACCCTCGCGGTCGACGTGACCACCAAACCCCTGATCGAAATGGTCTGGTTCGGCCTCTACCTGATGCTCGGCGGCGGCGGACTCGCGATGGCGCTGCGCTTCCGGGATTCGCGGGTTCTGGAGCGGGTGGCCGAGCAGCGGGCCGCGGCGGCGTAGGTCATGACTCGGTTCACGCCGACCCTCACCCCCTAACCCCCTCTCCCATCCGCACTCCCGCCCACCCGGGAGAGGGGGAATTGGATAGTGTGTGGTCGTGGCTTTTCCTCGTTCTCTCGACCGCCTTGCTCCTGTGCTCGCCCCCGAGGAAAAGCGCGAGTGGGTCCGCCGGTTGCGAGTCGAGCAGACGGAGGCCGAGGCGGCGCTTTGGGGATTGCTGCGGAATCGGCGGCTGATCGCTGAAAAGTTCCGTCGCCAGGCATCGGTCGGCCGCTACGTCGTTGACTTCTACTGCCACGAACGGAAGCTGGTCGTCGAGCTGGATGGCGGAGTCCATGCGGACCCAGACCAGCGGCTCCACGATCTGAACCGCGATACGTTTCTCCGTTCGCTCGGGTTGAGAGTTCTCCGCTTCTCCAACGAAGAGGCCCTCGGCGCCGCCCAGACGGTCCTCGCGCAGATCCGCAAGGCACTGGTCAGTAGCTGAACCCGCCCGCCCCCCACTTATCAGGCGCGTCCCCGAGTTCCCCCTCTCCCGGGTGGGCGGGAGTGCGTGTGGGAGAGGGGGTTAGGGGGTGAGAGTCTCGGGAGCGCGGAGTGTTGAAGCCAGCCAGATGCTCATGCCTGGTACACTCCTTTCTGTCATGGAGCCCCTTTCTACTTCTAGTTTCGAGGCGCTATCGGAGTCCGCCGAAGGCGTCGATCTGACGTTGATCCAATGGATGCTCAGCCTGGCTCCTCTGGAGCGGCTCGCGGTTCTGCAGGATTGGGTCGACGGCCTTTCCGAGCTTCGGCGTGGACGCATCGTCGAGTCCTAGGTTTCTTGGGCTCCTTAGAGTCCTGAACCGCCACGGAATCGACTTCATCGTCGTTGGAGGGGTCGCGGCTCTGCTGGAGGGTGCGCCGATCCTGACGCTGGACAATTGGATAGCATGCGGCCCTCGGCGCCGCCCAGACGGTCCTCGCGCAGATCCGCAAGGCACTGGTCAGTCGCTGAGCCCGCCGGCGGCTCCCGGGTCCTTGGGTTCCCCCTCTCCCGGGAGGGTGGGAGTGCGGGTGGGAGAGCGGATCAGGGGGTGAGGGGCCGGCAACCGGCTCGTTTTGGGCCACAATGGACACCGTTATCTTAGAACGCTCTATGACTAGGAGGCTCTATGAAACGGATCGCCACGACACTCTTCGTCACCGCCCTGCTGGCCTTCCTCGCAGTGCCCCTCTCTGCTCTTCCGCCCCAGTGCGAAGAAAGCTGCAGCTGTTCGAGCAAGTGTACGCAGCTTTGTGCCGAGGGGGGCCATGTGACCAACTGCGGAACTTTCGGCCTGTGCCAGGGAAACTGCTTCGCGGCGCAGAGCGCGCCTACGAGCTCGCCCAAACAGCTTTTCGACAACCTTTTCGCGCCCACCGAGCCGGCGTCATCCGCGGCGGAACCGGAGTGCGCTCCGGCCCTATGAACCACCCCTCGGCCCTCGGCGCCGCCCAAATGGGTTCCCCCTCTCCCGGGAGGGCGGGAGTGCGGGTGGGAGAGGGGGTCAGGGGGTGAGGGGACTCACGCCCCGTAAGCCAGCCGGTCAGCCAGGCTGTTCGGCAGGCCGGCTTCGCGGATGCGCTCTTGGGCTCGGGCGATCGGGTAGGTCACTCGGTGCCAGCGCAGGACGCGGCGCTCGCTGTCGTAGGTCATGAAGGAGGCGCGGGGGTCGCGGTCGCGCGGTTGGCCGATCGAGCCGGGGTTGATCAGGTAGCGGGTATTCGCATCGAGCTCCATGCGGCCGGTTCCTTTGAGCGCCCGCACTCCGATTCCTGAGCGGTCGTACGTGAAGATCGAGGGGATGTGGGTGTGGCCGAAGAAGGTGATCGGCGCGGGGAAGCTGGTGAAGATCTCCCACGCGTCGAGGTCGGAAAAGACGTAGGAATCCTCGTCGAGCGGCGAGCCGTGGCAGATCGAGACCCCGTCGGCGACTTCGATCGGCCCCTGGGGCAGGTCGCGGATGTAGCGCAGGTTCGCCGGGGTGAGGCGGCGGTTGGTCCACATCGCCGCCTGGAGCGCGTTGGCGTTGAACTGACCGCCGGAATCGATCCCGGCGACCACTTTGTCGTGGTTGCCGCGGACGATTCGCATGCGGCCGAGATCGCGCACCGCCTCGACGACCTGGTTGGGCGCGGCGCCGTAGCCCACCAGATCTCCCAGGACCAGGATGACGTCGGCACGTTTGCGCCGGGCGCGACGCAGGACGGCTTCGAAGGCCTCCCAGTTGCCGTGCATGTCGGACAGAATCAGGTAGCGCACGTCCGGCCTTTCATTTTTGCGATGCCACATCCTACGGGTTTGGTTCGACGTTTGGCGCGACAACCAACTTTTGCGCCGGACTCGGAAATATTTGGATCGGGGCAATGGGATCAACGGGGCAAGCGCAGCAAGATACGCGCCGCGATCTCTTCCGGGGTCTCCTCGGGCCCCACTTCGACCGTGACGTCGGCGGATTGGTAGGCGGGCAGGCGCTCGCGATAGAGAGCGAGGGCCTGAGTTTCGTCGCGAAACAGGGGCCGATCCTCCTTGCCTTCAAAACCGATCCGCGCGGCCAGCGTCGCGAAGCTCGGGTGGAGCCAGACCGTGAGGCCGTTCTTCTTCATCAGCTCGGCGTTGCCCGGGGCGGCGAACGTGCCGCCCCCGGTGGCGATCACCGCGGCGCTTCCCGCCGCGGCGCGCTCCAAAGCCTCCCTTTCCCATTGGCGAAACGCGGCCTCTCCTCGTTGCAGGAAGATTTCGCGCACCGATAGCCCCGCCTCTTCCTCGATCGCGAGGTCGAGATCGAGAAAGGGAGCGCCCAGCCGTTCGGCGAGCAGGCGGCCGACCGTCGTTTTGCCCGCTCCCATGAAGCCGACCAGGAAGACGTTCAACCGGCCTCCGCGGCGGCGAGCAGCGCGGCGGCGTTCCGGCCGATCGCTCGGGCGTTTCCGCCGCGGCAAATTGCGCCGAGCACGGCGGCAGAATCCGCACCCGCGGCAAGCACCCGAGTGACATTTTCTGTCGTAATTCCGCCGATCGCGACCAAAGGTTTGCGCGTCACTCCGCGTGCGAGGGTGATGAAGTCGAGCCCCACTTGGGCGTCGGGGCGCTCCTTGCTCGCCGTCTCAAAAATCGGACCGACTGCGACGAGGTCGACGTTTTCGTCTCGATCCGCAGCCGCGACCTGGGCGCCGTCGTGGGTCGAAAGGCCGATCGCGAGCCGGGCGCCCACCGTGCGGCGCGCCGCTTCGGGCGGCAGATCGGTCTGCCCGAGATGGAGCCCGATGACTTGGGAGAGCGGAAACAGGGCCGCGAGGTCGGCGCGGTCGTCGATCCAGAGCCGCGCCGGACCCCCTTCCAAGCGGCGGCAGGCGGATTCGATTTCGCGGTAGAGGTCGAGATCCGAGAGGAGGCCGGGCGGTTTGGCGCGCAGCTGAATCCAGCGGACGCCGGCCTCGGCGATCGCTCCGGCCCCCTCGGCGAGAGGGACCGGCGCGAGCGACTTGGCGTCGGCGATGGCGTAGATCCGGGGCGGCGCGGGCCGCTCCCGGATCATTTCGAGCTCGGTTCCAGGGCCGCTTGGCGGCTCAGGAAGCGTTCCATGAACCGGGTGGACAGCCGCCCGGCCTGGAACTCCGGATCGCGCATGATCCGGCGATGGAGCGGAATCGAGGTGTGAATTCCTTCGACGACGAAGAAGTCGAGCGCCCGCGACATCCGCGCGATCGCCTCGGGCCGGGTCTGATCGTGGACGATCAGCTTGGCCACCAGCGAGTCGTAATTCGGCGGGATGACGTAATCCTCGTAGCCGTGGGTGTCGACTCGCGTTCCCGGCCCTCCCGGCGGATGGAACGTCTTGAGCTTGCCCGGCGAGGGGGCGAAGGTATCCGGGTTTTCGGCGTTCACCCGGCACTCGATCGCGTGGCCGCGCGGCGGCAGACCGCTCGGGATGTCGAGCCGGTCGCCCGCGGCGACGCGCATCTGGAGCTTTACGAGATCGATTCCGGTGACCATCTCGGTGACCGGGTGCTCGACCTGGATGCGCGTGTTCATCTCCATGAAATAGAAGCTGCCGTCCGAGTCGAGCAGGAACTCGATCGTGCCGGCGTTCTCGTAGGAGACCGCCTGGCAAAGGCGGACGGCGGCGTCGCCCATTTTGGCGCGCAGCTCGGGGGTGAGCGCGGGCGAGGGTGCCTCTTCGATCAGTTTCTGGTGCCGGCGCTGGATCGAGCATTCGCGCTCGCCGAGATGAATCGCCGTACCGTGATGATCGCCGAACACCTGGAACTCGATATGGCGCGGCTCGACCAGGTATTTTTCGAGGTAGATCGAACCGTCGCCGAACGCCTTTTCCGCCTCGGCGTGGGCGGTCGCGAACTGGCTGGCGATCTCTCCCGCCTCGTGGACGATGCGCATGCCGCGCCCGCCGCCGCCGGCGGAGGCTTTGAGAATGACCGGATAGCCCACTTCGTCCGCCAGGGCGCGCGCCTCTTCCGCATCGGCCAGCGGTTGCTCACTGCCCGGAAGGACCGGCACGCCGGCGTCTTTCGCCTTCTGCCGGGCGTTCGCCTTGTCGCCCATCATCCGGATCACCTCCGGGCGCGGGCCGATCCAACCGATCTTGCACTCGGCAAGCACTTCGGCGAAATGGGCGTTCTCGGCCAGAAAACCATAGCCTGGATGGACCGCGTCCGCGCCGGTGATCTCGGCGGCCGACAGGATGCTCGAAATGTTCAGGTAGCTCTGGTTCGAGGGGGCCGGTCCGATGCAGATGTCCTGGTCGGCGTAGGTGACGTGCAGACTGTCGCGATCGGCGGTCGAATAGACCGCGACGGTCTGGATGCCGAGCTCGCGGCAGGCCTGGATGATCCGCAGGGCGATCTCGCCCCGGTTGGCGATCAGAATCTTCTTGAACATCGTGCCGGCGGGCGCTTTACGAGACGCGGATCGAGAACAGCGGCTGGCCGAATTCGACCGCCTGGGCGTTCTGCGGGTAGATCATGGTGATCTCGCCGTTGGCGTCCGACTCGATCTCGTTCATCAGCTTCATCGCCTCGATGATGCACAGCACCTGGCCTTTTTTGACCCGGCTGCCGACCGAAACGAACGGCGGAGCATCGGGAGAGGACGCGCTGTAGAACGTGCCGACGATCGGCGAGGTGAGAACGTGGTCGGAGGGCGCGGCGGGGCCGGCCGATGCGGCAGGGGTCGCGGCGGAGACGGTGGTCGATGCCGCTTCCGAGCCCGGCAGGTGCGCCGAGGCGACGGAGGTCGCCGCGCCGCCCCCTTCGCCCGGCCCGGCGGAGACGTAGGTCGGAGCGGCGCTCGCAACCTGAGATACGACCGGGGCCTGGCCCTCGATCTTCAGGCGGAAGCCGGAGCGTTCGACCTCCATGCCGTGGAGGCCGCGCGCCGCAATCAGCTCGACCAGTTCTTTGATCTGCTCGAATGTCAACAAGGCTCGTGTTTCCTAACGAAGAATTCGGGCCGGACCGCGATCCGTCTGCGGCTTGCGCTCAGGTGAGCTCGCTCTCCAAGAGCAGGCGCGCCCGGCGCATCTCGAATCGCGCGCGGCCGTAGCTGCCCTCCGTACCCAGGACGAGCAGCAGGTAATAATCCTTGGTCAACGAGCTTACCATGACGGTCCCGAGGTCCGTGGTGACCGAAACCTGCTGCACTTCGCCCATCGCGATCTCGCGGTGGTTGGCGCCGATCGACCGCGCCTGGGCGATCAGCTCGGCCGAAAGGACCTCGAGGTCGAGCTCCGGATCGTTCGAGACGGACTCGACGGCGATGCCGTCGGCCGCGACCAGGGACAGGGCGATCGCCCCGTCGATTCGGTTCGCTATGCGGGAGAGGACTTCAAGAAACACCGGGCGCGCTCCCGCGGCGGAGCCGCTCTAGGTAGGCGGAGAGAAGCTGGATTTTGCTCTTCGTCTTGGATGGGGGGGGACCTGGATGCGCCGCGATCACCTCGACCGGCTCGACGGCGGCCGCGGCGGCCTCCCCCCGAATGCGGGCGGCGAGATCGTGGGCCGCGACGTTTTCGGGCTCGCGCCGCAATACCTGGGCGAGGATTCGCAACGCTTCGTCCCGGTGGCCCTGCCGCAGGTAGAGCTCGGCCAGGGTTACCGTTTCGGTTTCGCTCTCCGTCTCGGGCTTGATCTCAGGCCGGGCCTCGATCTCGACTTCGTCGAATCGGGGCGGCTCGAATCCGAGCGGCGGAGCCGGGGTCGGCGCCGCGACGAAGATCGGCGACGGCTCGGGCGCGGCGACCGGCGGAGGCTCCGGCTGGGCGGCGGGCGGCGCAAAAGCGGCGGGCGCTGCGGCAGGCTGGATGTCCAGAACCTGCAGATCGAAGATGCCGCCGACCGCGAGCCCCTCCGCCCAGCGGCGGCGGCTCTCTCCGCCGCCGAGGCCGGCGAAGATCTCGTCCCCGTTCTCCTCGCGCGCGACCTCGGGTTCCTGCGGCGGCGCCGGCTCCTGCGCCCCGTAGAGACCGAACAGGTCGTCGAGCGGCGGTCTCTGCGCCGATTGCGGCATTCCCAAATCGAAGATGTCTTCGTTCATCGCGTCGCTCCGGGCCGGGGTCGCAACCTCCGCGCCGATCGGATCGGCGCCGGGTTGATCGTGGGTACCCGAGATCGCGACGGCCTTCCTGAGCGGCGCGAGATCGGGCGCTTCGAGACGCCGCCGGAGCTCGGCGATGTCCGGATCGGTTTCGTGCAGCAATGCATAGAGCGACAACCGCTCGCGCGCCCGGCCGAGCTCGCCCAAGGCGATATAGGCGCGAACCAGCAATTTGCTCGCCACGGCCTGGGTCGCATCCTGGCGCGCTACCCTCTCCAATGCCTCCCGCGCCGCCTGCGGCTCGTCCAGCTCGAGGTGGCAGCGCCCTTTGGCGACCAGGGCCGAAAGATAACCCGGATGCTCGATAAGTCCGGCGTCGAGCACCTCGATCGAATCGCGCAAGCGACCGAGTTGGCGGTACTCCTCGGCGAGTTGCAGGAACAGCCGCGAAGTCCGGTCCGCTTCCCATCGTCGGCGCAGTTGGGTCACACGATCGGGAAACGGCTGGTCGGTCATCGCGATGGCGTCAAAGGGTCAGGTCGAACGGCAAAACACCAGCCCGCAATTGGATCTAAACGCAAGAATCATAGCAGGTTTGGCGCGGTCGCGGTCCAAACGAACCGGCGGCTGGAAGGGTGAGGAACAGCCGGCCGGCGAGGAGGATTCGCCGGCCGGCTGTCGGGGCTTAATTGATCGTGATCACCACCGGGGTCGACGAGATGAACTGCCCGTTGCCCGCCGCGACCTGCGCGGTGATCGAGAAGCTGCCGCCCGAAGGAGGTAGCTGGCCCGCAATGACATTGAGCTTCGTGGTCGCTTCGCCGTTCGAGTCGGTGAAGTCGCGGTCGGATGGGTCGAAGGAGCCCACTCCCTGGCTCGGGATGAAGACCACCTGGACGCCCGAGACCGGCTGGCCCTGGGAGTTGATCACGTTCGCCACCAGCGTGATCGTGGTGTTTTCTCGGTTGATCTGGCGCGGCTGAGCGGTCAGGCTGATCGCGGTCGGCGTGTCGCGGATCGTGAGGGTCGCGGTCGCCGGGGCGCTCGAACCGAGGATGGCGGTAATCGTCGCCTCGCCGGCCTGGCTTCCGGCGTTGATCTTGGTGGTCGCGATGCCGCTCGAATCGGTCTGGGGGCGCGCATTCTGAAACGTGCCGAGGGTGCTCACCAAAATGACCGTCTGGCCCGCTGCGACCGGCGTGTTGTCCACGTTGCGCGCGATCACCGTGACCGTTGAGGTCGAGGTGGCGCCCGGGGCGGAGACCGGGATGTTGCTCGGGTTGACCGAAACCAGAAGAGTCGGCTGGGTCGAGGTCGATTCGCCGACCTGGACGGTGACGGTGGCGCTCCCTGAACCCGACGCGTTTCCGACCGGCTCCGAAGTGCTGGTCATCGGCGGGGTGTCCGCCACGCCGGTCGTGACCTCGACCGTCGCGGTTCCTTGCCGCCCGTCGCCCCGGAGCGTGGCGGTCGCTTCGCCGTTGCCGTTCGTCGTCACTATGGGTTCGATCGAGCCGAGGCTGGTCGCGACGCGCAGTTCGGTGCCGCTGCGCAAGGGAGTACCGGTCGCGGTGCGGCCGATGATCGAGATGGTAGAAGTGCCGTTCACGCCGATGCGGGTGGGCGAGGCGCTGACCGTAAGGAGCGTACCGCTCGGCGCGGTGGGGCTCGCCTTGCCGCAGGCGAGACCGATCACGACGGCGAAAAGGGCAAGGAGGGCAAGCAGAGCGAGCGGCGAGCGGCTTTTCATGGCGCCTCAGTATACGAACCGGGGCGGTCGCCCGTCCAGGCGACCGCCCCGAGTGAAGGGACGGAAGTTACTTCCGACGACCGCTACGGAACCGTGATGGGTTGCGACGTCGAGTCGGAGCCTCCCGGAGCGATCACCGTCAGGGTCACGGTGTAGAGACCGGCACCACTGAAGACATGGACCGGATTCTGCTGAGTGCTCGTATTCGCCGCACCGGATGCGGGGTCGCCAAAGTTCCACGTCCAAGAGGCCGGATTCCCGGTCGAGGTGTCGAAGAAGTTTGCTTGCAGACCGGCTTTGGTCACAGTGAAATTGGCAACCGGCGGGTCCGGTGGCGGCGGCGGCGGAATGACGCAGCCGGTCACGAGCGGCTGATACGAGAAGCCGTTCGCGATCGTGTCGGAGCAACCGGTATTCAAGTTCGTCACCATGACCGCGACAGGCGCCGGCAACATCTCCGTTCCCGTCTCGTTTCCGACGGTGCACGGCCGGGTCGGGAAGGTCCCGTTGAATGCCGGCGTGCGGATCGTCAAGGAGCCCGGAGTCGCGCTGACCACGTTCACCGCCTGCCCGTTCACCAGCACCCGAACCGGCGCGTCGAAGCCGGTGAACTTGCTGACCGCGCCTGTGATCGTCACCAGGGTGTTGCCCGCGGCGGGCCCGGTATTCGGCGAGATCGAGGTGATCACCGGAGTGATCGGACGGAACCGGAACGGTCCAGGGAAGTTCGCCCCATCCCCGGTCTCGATGTTGACGACGCTCACCTGACCGCTCGGAATGCTGCAGTTGGAGATGGTAACGGTCGGCGACTGCACCACGATGCGCGTGCCGGTCACCGACTGCACGGCGGCGGCGACGCCCGCCAGACCCACGGTGAGCGGATCGTCGAAGCCCTGGCCTTGGATGACCACCTGCTCCGGTTGGTTGTAGACCACCTCGGTCGGTCCGACCGCCGTGATCAACACGTTCGAGCCGTAGCGGAAACCTCCGGGGGTGGTGCCTTCAAATCCGCTGTTGGTGTTCTTTACCCGGATGTCGACGCTCTGGTTCTGCAAGCCCTGGCCGAAACCGCGCGCGGCCGGCGAAAGTACGATGACCCGGTTGGCGGTCGCCGATTCGACCGGCGCCTCGACCGTGATGCGCGGGCTGCCGCCCTCGAAGAACACCTGGACCGGCGACTGGAAGCCCGAGCCGTTGATCGTGATTCGGGTGCCGCCGTCGTTGCTGCCGGAAGTGGGGCTGACCGAGGTGATGACCGGCTGAATTCCGCCGCCGCCGCCGGTCGCGAACGTGAGTCCGGCCGCCAGGTTGTCGGTTTTCTGTTCCGGCTCGTTGACGTTGATCGTCACGCCGACGTTGACCGGCACGGCCTGTCCGGTGGATACCGTGACTCCCGCCTGGACGGCCGAAGGCGTGACGATTCGAATGCGATCCGGCGCGACCGAGACCACCTGCACGTTGGCCGTGCCGACCGTCACGCGCACCGGGGATTCGAAGCCTCCGCCCATGATCGTCACCGTCTCGCCGCCCTGGGGGTCGATCACCGAAGGTTGGACGAACGAGATGAAGAACGTGGCGCCCGCGCCGATCTGGACGTTGGCGAATCCTTCGCTCCGATCGAGCGTCGCCCGCACCGTGGCGACACCGGAGCTTGTGCCCGGGAACAACACCGCCTGCGCCGAGCCGTTGGTCAGCTGTAGCGTAACCTGGGTTTCGCCGCCCGTGGACCCGAAGGCGCCGAGCGTGGTCGCAAGCGTGATCGGGGTGAGGTTGGGCGGCGGCTGGCCGTTGTCCGCGCGCACCACGCGCACCGTGATCGTGCTTGACTGGCCGCTGCCGATCGCCAGCGTAGCGGGGTTCGCCGTGACCGTGATGTTGTACGTGATCTGGGCGGTAGGCGGCACCGGTGGAACGGGGTCTACCCTGGGCTCGGACGGAGAATTCGAAGTGCACGCGGCCAGCGCCAGCAAGGCGGCCGGGAGCAAGACGAACAAGGACTTACGCAGCGGGTTCATTGTCTGAGCTCCTACGTCAGGGGACGACTTCGACGTCGAAAGAAACCGAATCGGAAACGATGTCGGTCCCCGAGAGTGTACGCCCGAAGAAGCGTAGCGTGATCCGCATCGGAATCACCCGGCTGCCGGTCTGTTGGTCGGTGCCGAAGTTGACCAGATCCGAGAGCGGCGGCGAAGTGAGCTGGGCCGTCCGCAGGAAGACCAGATTGTTGAAGACCGTCGTCGAGTTGACCGCGACGTTGCCGAACAACGATTCGACGAGGGGCTGCGGCAGGCGCGTTCCCGTATCGCGTCGCGCATAGCGAACTTCGTACGAGCGCATCTGGAGATCCTGAAGCGAGCTGGTGGTGCCGGTGGGATCCTTGGCCACGCTGCGCAGCGTGATGCTGCCCAGCTGCGTCGGTCCGTTGGCGACCGAGACGCTGACCGGCAATTGGTCGAAGGTGCTCACCGTCAGAAGCACGGACCCGTCCGTGCGTTCCACGCGCGAACTGCACGACAACCCGGCAAGGATCAGGAGGGCAAGTGGGGCGAATCGAAGCTTGATGTTCATTGTGCGCTCCAGCCGATTCCTACAGCTTGATGATCCGTGGCGTGATGAAGATGAGCAGCTCTTCGTTGGTATTGCTCACGGTCTTGTTCCGGAACAGGTAGCCGAGCAGCGGGATGTTGGCCAAACCCGGCACCCGCGCGTTACCGTCGTTGTTGGAGATCTTGTAGATCCCGCCGATTACCGCGGTACCGCCGTCCCGCACGATCACCCGCGTGCTCGCGTCCTTGGTCGAGATCGGCGCGTTCGCCGATCCCGGCACCAGCAAGGCAACCTGCGGCTCGCGCTTCGAGATGTCGATCTGCATCAAGACCGTACCCTCGGCCGTGATCTGGGGCACCACGTCCAGGCGCAGCGTCGCGTTGACGAACTGGACGGTGACCGTGTTGTTCGCGATCGTCTGGATCGGAATCTGGACGCCGCTCTGGATCGAGGCGCGCTGGTTGTTGAGCGTCGCCACCTTCGGCGCCGAAAGGATGTTGATCAGGCCGTCGCTCTCCGCCGCTTGCAGCGAAAGGTCGAGCGTGAAGGTGTTGAGCACGTTGCCCAGGCGTAGGGCGAGGGAGCCGTTGTTGCCGCCGGTGGCCAGATTGACGTCGCCGGTGCCGCGCCCGTTGTTCGGAAAGATCAGGCCGGTGGTGTTGCCGTGGGCGGCGTCCGCCACGGCGTTGATGCCCCAATCGATGCCCAGCGAGCGCGAGTAGTTCTTGGTCGTCTCGATGATCCGGGCTTCGATCATGACCTGGGGCTCGGGGGTGTCGAGGTTCTCGATCACGGCGATCACCGTGTCGAGGTAGCTCGGCAGCTCCTTGATGATCAGCGTGTTGGTCCGATCATCGACGAGCACCGAGCCGCGCTGGGAGAGAATTCCCGAAGATCCCGACCTGAGCACCCCCGCGACGTTTTGCGCCGTCGCGTAGGACAACCGCTTGAGCACCGTCCGCAGCGGCACGGCGAGCGCGCGGGCGTTGGCCAGCTCCTGCCGCTCGCCCGCCTCGCGCCGCAGCACGGCGGTCGGCGCGATGCGCATGACGTTGCCTTCGAGCTCGCAACCCAGGCCGTTGATCTTCAACACCTGGGCGAGAGCCTGGTCCCAGGGCACGTTCTCGAGCTCGGCCGTAACCTGGCCCGTGACACCCGGTTGGACCACGATGTTCAAGCCGCTGATCTGCGCAAACGTGCGCAGGACGTCGGTGACGTCGGCGTTCGTCACCTTGAGGTCGATCGGGTCGCCGACGTATTTGTGGTCCTCGGTTAAGCCGCCGATGCAGTCCGAGACCGAGCCGGGGCCCGCGGTCGTGCCGGCATCTTCGACGCTTCCGGGCCTGCGCGGTTCCTGCGCGGCGCGCGCGACCGTCCGGGGAGCGGTCGAGCCGGTGGGCCGCGCGGCGAGGTCGAGATCGCTCGGTCCGGAATCGGCGGTGCCGGCCGGGCGGCGCGCCGTGGCGGACGGAGCGACGTACACCGAGGTCGGCTGCTTCGGCTCGGTTTCTCCCTGCGCATCGTCCGCGGCCGGGGGCTGCGCAACCGCGGCCCGGGGGGCCAGGGAGGTGGTCCGAACTGGAGCTTCGTAGGCCGCCGTGGCCTGGCCGCCGAACGTGACGACCAGAGTGTTCCCGAGCCGCTGGATGTTCGGGGCGTTCTCGGTGTTGAGGTCGAACACCACCCGCGCCACCGGGTCCGGCGCGCCGCGGAACTGGGCTACGCGCACGCGGTCGACCGGACCGCCCACCGCGATCGAAGATCGCTTGGTCCGGTTGGTCACTCCGGGCAGGTCGAGCACGAAGCGCTTGGGCGCGTCGAGCACGAACGTCGTGTAGGGGAACTCGCCATCGCCGGCCAAGCGAATGGTCGCCGTTTCGGCCCCCGGCGCAACCACGATCTCATCGAGACGGGTGGCGGCGGCGCCGGTAGGCTGGGGAGCGGAGACCGGCGCGTCCGGCGTTCCGAGGTTGGCGGAGGACCCGGACGTACCTTCGTATCCGGAGGCCGCCGTCTCGGTCGCGACCGGCTCCTGCGCCGGGGCGTCTTCGGTCACCGATTCATAGGCGAGATTTTCCGCGGGCGCCGGAGCCGCCGCCACCTGGCCTTCGACCGGCGTCAGCTTCAAACGCAAAGTGTTGCCCTCGGCGATGACCGAATGCTCCACCTCTTGGCGGGTCTGAAGAACGAGCCGCATCAGCGGCCGCGTCCCCTGGCTGTCGCGCTCGATGCGCACCGAGGAGACCAAGCCGGAGCTGGGCGCCAGATCGGCGAGATCGGGTCCGGGCTTGGAATTGGGCAGTTCGAGCACCACCTGGCCGTCGGCGTTGCGGAAGCTGGTCCAGACCAGCGGCGCGCTCGCTCCGAGCTCCAGGTAGCTCTCGGGCGCACCCTCCCGCACCTCCATCGAGCGCACCTCGCTCGCGGATCCGGACGTCGGTACGTCGGCGGGGGCGGTCGATCGCGTCGAATCGGCCGGAGCGGCCTCGACCACCCGAGCGGGTTTCGAGGAGGTACACCCGAGGCCTAGGGCCAGGACCCCGATCGCGAGCGGCACGCCGAAGCGTCGCCCTCTGCAACCCAGCGTTCTCATCAGTACATCTCCCATGGCACTCGCCTCCGTCACGGATCTCGACCGCGGCGCTTTGGAACCCATCAGGGTCCGAGCGTCTTGACGACCTCGCGGAACGGCTTGAGCGCGGTCGGATCCTGGACGATCTGTTTGAATACCACCTCGCTGCGGCGGATCGAGACGACATCGCCGTCGTAGAGCTGGTCACCTTCGCGAAGCAGGTAGCTTTTGTTCTGATTCGCGGCTTTGACCTGCGCCACGTATCCCTTTTTGGTCTTGAAAATACCGGTCAGGTCGACCTCGTCGATCAATAGACCGGGAATCCCTTCCGGTCGCGGCCCGCGCAACTCCAGGCGATCCGGTTTGGTCAGCAACGACTTGAACGGATCGCGGCGGTTGCCCGGATCGTAGGTATAGCCGCCGCCCGAAAGAACCTCTTCCTCCCCTTCGAGGATCTGATCGATGTTGCCCAGATCCGAATCGTCGCCGGAGAGGTCCGAGGTGCCCGCATCGGCGCCCGCGACGTTCGCGTCGGGCGGCGAAGCGGGGGGCGCCGGATTGCCGGTCTGCGCCGCGGCCGCGAGACCCAACCCCAAGGCAAGCAGCGCCAGCAGGACGAAAATCGCGCGCGGCTTCATTCCGGGCTCCCTCCCCGACTACCGAGCGAGGACTTCGACAGGGGCGGACCGCCGGCCGGAGCATTGGGGTCCGCCGGACCCGCCGCGGCCGGATTGGCAAGCCCTCCGGCGGGGCCGCCGATCTCCGGCGCGGGAGCCGGAGGCGTCTCTTTGTAGACGAAGGTCTTCGCGGTGAAGGTCGCGCTGATCGTGTGCGGGTTCTTGGGCGCGCTGAACTGGTCGATCTGCAAATTCTCGATGTTGATGATCCGCGAGAAGTTGCTGATCTTGTCGAAGAACAGGGCCAGGCTGTGGTACCCGCCTTCGACGCCGACCGCGATCGGCCATTCGCTGTAGAAGTCTTTGTCGGTGAGCGCGCCCGGCGTGAAGCGCTTGAGGTCGAAGTCGCCCGCTTCGGCCAGCGAGCGGATTTTCCGCAGCAGGTCGGGCGTATTGCGCCGGGTCGGCAGGATGCGCAACGACTTGTCGAGCTTCAGTTCGAGGTTGCGCACGTCCTCTTGCAGCCGCGGCAGGTCGGCCTGAAAAGTCAGACCCTCTTGAATCTTCCGCTGCAGCTCGGCCAACTGGGCCGCCTTCGATTCGATCTCTTCCTTCATCGGCTGCAGCATGAGGAAGTAACCGGCGAGCAGCAGGACGGCGCCGACCAGCAAGCCGACGCCGAAGCCGTAGAACCAGGGCTTACCTTCGAGTCCGGTCTTCACGGTTGTCCTTCGGGCGCCGCAGGTGGCGCGGGCGGGGTCTGGGTCGGGCCCGGTAGTCCGCCGGGGGCACCGGGGGCGGGAGGAGTGGCTGCTGGCGGAGTTTTCGGCGCGAACGAGTAATTGAAGTCGAGGGTGAAGTGATACACCCCGCCGGCCTGTTCCTCGGTGGAGCGCAGCGTCGGCTCCTCAAAGGCCGGCATCTTGTCGAGGTTCTCGATGAAGTTGGCCACCGCGTTGGTATTGAACGCGCGCCCCTCGAGCTCGATGTTCGAGGACGACATCTTCAATCGGTCGAGCCAGAGCAGCTCCGGCAAGGCGCGCGAGATGTCGTCCATCACGTGGACCGGCCCGCGCTGCGCGCTCTTCAAGTTGTCGATGACCCCGAGCTTGCGCTCGATTTCTTCCTTCTTCCGCTTGAAGTCCTCGACCTGACGGATTACGGGAGCCAGCTCTTCCACCTTCCGCTCGGCGTCCGCGATCTCGACGTCCTTGGTCTGGATCTGCCGGTGCAGGAGCCACCACCAGATGCCGAAGGCGAGCAGGCAGCAGATGATCGTGGCGACCAGCGCCCACACCGCGAGATCCTTGCCTTCGAGGACCGGTTTGATCTTTCGAACCGACGTCGGCCGCTTCCCCTCGGCGATCAAGTTGATCTTGATCATCGCGCTAGTCTCCCAGCTTGCGGATCGCCAACCCGACCGAGATGGCCATCATCGGTGCCACGGACTGTAGCCATGCCGCGTCGAAGTCCTTCTCGTTGAAGCGGACGCGGCGGAATGGATTGAGGATCTCGACCGGCACCCCGAACCGCTCGCGCAGAACCTGCGCCAGATTCGGCGTGAGGGCGCAGCCTCCCGACAACATCAGCTCGTCGACCGGCCCTTCCGAGGAGGTGGCCGAAAAGAAGTCGAAGGTCTTCCGGATCTCGCTCGCCATGTCGCCGGAGACCGCGTCGAGCACGGTGCGCGCGTCGCCCGGGGCATAGCGATCGACCGGCTGGCCGCGCTTCAAGCTCTCGGATTGGTCGAACGAGAGATTCAAGTCGCGCTGGAGCGATTCGCTGAACTGGTTGCCGCCGAACGAGATGTCGCGCCAAAACACCGTGGTGCCGCGCGACAGGATGTTGATGTTGGTCACCGCGGCGCCCATGTTGATCAGGGCCACGGTCTTCCTGGAATCGAGGTCGTAGTTGACCTCGTAGCAGTTCTGCACGGCGAACGCGTCGACGTCGATCAGCGAGGGCACTTTGCCGGTCTGACGGACGACCGAGACGTAGTCGTTGATCTTGTCGAGCTTGACCGCGACGAGCAGCACGTCCATCTGGTCCCGACCCGGCTCGCCCTCGGAGAGCACGACGTAGTCGAGGCGGACGTCGTTGATGTCGAACGGGATGTACTGCTCCGCCTCCCACTGGATCGACTCGGCCAGCTCTTCCCGCGGCATCGCGGGCAGCTGGATCTTCTTGATGATCACCGAGTGGCCCGAGAGCGACGTGGCGTAGTTCGTGTTCTTGACCTTGGTCTGATCGTTGAGCCGATGGATGGCGTCGACGACCAACGCCGAGTCCATCACCGAGCCGTCGACGATCGCTTCCGGAGACAAGGGCTCGACCCCCAACCGCTGAAGGTGGAACTCCCCCGCCTTCCGTTCTTTCAGCTCGACCAGTTTGATGGCCGAGCTTCCGATGTCGAGCCCCACGACACCCTTCGAGCGCGAGAAGAACACCGCGGTTGCCCCCAAAAGCCCTTTGAACAAGGCCGGTTACGGATAAAGGGTTAAAGCTTCACTGGAAGCTACCAGCAAAGGAACGCCGGTGTCAAGGCGGTGATACGCCTATTGATATATGAAACCGTTACCTCACTCTACACACCAAAGCCCCGCACGGCAAGGCGCTTTTTGCCCCGGGAGTCCGCGGCGCTCGGCTGCTAGAATCGGCTCATGTTCGACGACCAGGCTGCACGGGCGACCCGTCTGCTCGACGCCCTGATCCGCTCCTCCGGCCAAACCGCCGCTTCGCTCCAGGCGCGTTCGACCCGGCTGCGCGGATTGGGCGACGCGCTCGAAGAGCGCGAGGAGATCACCCTCCGGCTTCTCCTGGAGGCTTTGCACCACCTCGAGGTTCCGACCCACCTCTACTTCGGCGCGCTCTTTCCCCCGCCGGCGTCCGGATCGGGAGGACCACGGTTGAACGACCGCCTGGAACGGACCGGCGGGGCGCAGGCCGCGATGGATCCCGAGATCCCGACGCCCACCGCCGCGGATCTCGAAGAGCGCATTCGTTCGGCGATCGAGCAGGCGCTCGGCCACTAGAAGCCTGCACTACTTCTGGCCGATGCGGACGATCCGCAGCGCTCGGCCGGCAAAGCCGTCCGGCGCGATGCCCACCCCCGCCGCACGGATCACGACGTCGAGCGCCGCTCCCGCGGGCAGATCGGCCGGCAGATCGAGGGAAAAGCTCCGCGTCTCGGCCCCACCGGCCGGGAGCACGACCGCGGATCGAATACCGCCGGAAGCCGAGGGAACTTCGAGCTCGACGTTCAGCGGGTAGAGGAATGCCACCTCGGGCAGACGGCGCAGGGTGACGTCCAACCGGTTCGCCCCGGCGCGGCGACGAACGAGCACGGTGGTCGCGCGGCCCATCAGACCGGTCGCGCAGTCCATCGGCCCCACGCACTGGTCGTCGCGACCGGCGCCGGGCTCGTACTCTTCGGGGATCGATTTTTCCGTCTCGGCCGCCAACAGGCGATCGCTCGCGGCGACCCAGTCGCCCGGCGGTACCTTTCCATGGACCGGCACGTCGCTCTCGTCTCCGGCATTGGGTGCGGCCGGCCAGCCGAGCGCCTCGGCCATGCCACGGTAGACCATCCGGCCATAGATCCGATTGGCCTCCGGGGTGCCGTGCCGATAGGGGGGCGGGTTCCGCCATCGCCCGGTGGTAAACGACTTCGGGGTGATCACGTAGGGCGCGCGCACTCCGGACTCCTCGATCAGCCGGTGGACGAACGGCTCTTCCCAGATCGCGGTGAAGAAGAGAAGGAAGGGGACTTTCCGCGCGCCGAGGCGCTCCTCTTCGGCCCGGATCGCGCGGAAACAGGTTCGCCAGCGCGACAGGAACGTGAACGAAGCCACCGAGTGATTTCGATAAACCCGCGAATGGTCGTCGCCGAACTCGTCCCGCTCGCTTTGAGATCGGGCGAGCGAGCCGTTCGGCAACACGACGCCCGAGGTGTCCATGTCGTTGCTGCACGGCGCGAGGACGACCGCGTCCGGCGCCAGGCGCGGATAGAAGTATTCGAGCGCGGCGATCTCGTTCAGCGTGTTGTACCCGGGCAGCGCGAGCGTCCACGCCTCGACCGGATGTCCCGGCGAAGCGCCGAGATCCTTGGCCAGCGCCTGGAACTGCCGCGGAAACGACTCCTGCTCTTTGATGCCCATACCGAACGTCCAAGAGTCGCCGACGAAGACGACGCGGAACGTGCCGGCTGGTTTCCCCGGCGGGCCGGTGCGATACCCCAGCGCGTTGGCCGTGAAGGTATCGTCCCAGGCCGAGAGGCGCTGTCGCAGACGGAGCGTGTAGCCGATCCCGGGGGCGTACCACGCCGGAACGAACGTGCCCGGGTTGTCGTGCAGCGCCTCGTCGAACAGCTTCTCGCGCGCCGCGGGCGAAAGTGACGCAAGGTCGGTCCGACCCCGCGCCGACCGCCACCAACCGAACCCGCAAAGCGCCGCGAATCCCAGAGCGGTCACGGCGAACGCGGCGAAAACGCGGGCGAGGCGGAGATCGCCGGGGCTCGGCCGAGGTTCCTCCGCGCCAGCCTCGCACTGTTCGCCTCCCGAGGTCGCCGTCATGATCGGAGAATGCTAGCACCGGTCGGCGGTGTCCTCAGGGTTGAGGTAGATCTCCCTTTCGCGGGAAAAAGCTTGAGATCACCGCACTTTACGGCTAACCTTTGAACGAAATTGGCAGGATCCCGGATTCCCTGGAGGAGAGGCATGTTCGTCATCGAAGACATCGTCGCCCGCGAGATCCTCGACTCCCGCGGCAATCCGACCCTCGAGGTGGATTGTCTGCTCGACGGCGGAGCGGGGGGCCGGGCCGCGGTGCCGTCGGGCGCTTCGACCGGCAGCCGCGAGGCGTTGGAGCTGCGCGATGGCGGCAAGCGCTACCAGGGCAAGGGGGTCGCCAAAGCGGTACGTAACGTGGTCGCCCACATCGCGCCCAAGCTGAAAGGCCAGGACGCGCGAGCCCAGGCGCTGATCGATCGGACCTTGATCGATCTCGACGGCACCGAGACCAAGAGCCGCCTGGGCGCCAATGCTCTCCTCGGCACTTCGCTCGCGGTCGCGAAGGCGGCGGCCGAAGCGGCGCAACTGCCGCTCTACGCCTATCTCGGCGGACCCTCGGCGAACGTATTGCCGGTGCCGATGCTCAACGTGTTGAACGGCGGAGCGCACGCGGACAACTCGGTCGACATCCAGGAGTTCATGCTGGTGCCGATCGGTTTCTCGCGTTTCTCCGAGGCGTTACGCGCCGGCGTCGAGATCTACCACACGCTCAAGAAAGTGCTCGCGGAGCGCGGCCTGATGACCGGCGTCGGCGACGAAGGGGGTTTCGCGCCGAACTTGAAGAGCAACCGCGAAGCGCTCGACCTTTTGATGATCGCCATCTCGAAAGCCGGGTACGAACCGGGGCGCCAGATCGCCCTCGCGCTCGATGTCGCGGCGAGCGAGTTGGTGGACAAAACCGTCAAGGTCAAGTCCGGCAAACCGGCTCGCGGCGCCAAGGCCGCGCCGACCGTCTACGCGCTCGCGGGCGAAGGGAAAAAGGGGCTGGCCAGCTCCGACCTGATCGCCCTCTACCGCGACTGGATCGGCGCCTATCCTCTGATCTCGATCGAGGACGGCCTGGCCGAAGACGACCGCGACGGCTGGCGCGAGCTGACCGCCGAGTTGGGCGGCCGGGTGCAGCTGGTGGGCGACGATCTGTTCGTCACCAACCCGGAGATCTTGACCGCGGGAATCGCCGACGGTCTGGCCAACGCCCTGTTGGTCAAGGTCAACCAGATCGGCACGCTGTCAGAAACCTTGGCGGCCGTCGAGCTCGCGAAGACGCACTCCTACGCCAACATCATCAGCCATCGCTCGGGCGAAACCGAGGACACGACGATCGCCGACCTCGCCGTCGCCACCCGCGCCGGACAGATCAAAACCGGCGCGCCGTGCCGAAGCGACCGGGTCGCCAAGTACAACCGCCTGCTCCGCATCGAGGAGGAGCTGGAAACGGCTGCGTCCTATCCCGGCGCCGCCGCCTTCCCGCGCTGGCGCCCTTGACTCCCCCCGAAGGAACGACCGGGGGGCGGCGCCTGCCCCTGATCGGTGCCGCTCTCGCCGCGCTGCTGCTCCTGCTCGCGGGACTCGCGGGAGCGAAAAGCCTGCGCGATCTTAGGTCGGCTCACGAGCGTGAACGAAACCTCGAAGCCCGGATCGCCGCGACCCACAACCAGATCGACTCGCTGCGCAATCGCATCGAGCGTTTGCGCAGCGACCCCGGCCTGCTCGAACGCCTGGCGCGGGAAGAGCTGGGTTTCGTGCGACCGAAGGACGTGATCATCGAGCTGCCGATCCCCGCGCCGGTCGCGCCGACCACAGCGTCCGTTCCGCTGGTTGCGCTCGATCCGCTCGGCGCTCCTGTGGGGCCTGAAGCCGTGCCGCGACGGCCGGGCCGTCGGGCGAAGCCGGCTCAGCCGATCGTTCTTCCCCCTTCCGACGCACCTCCGCTTCCCGAGTGACCCGGGTGCCCCTGGTGGCGACCCGGCTCGATCGAGCTTCGGCAGAGTCCCGCCGCGCGGCGCTCGCGGCGACGCTTCTTTTCGTCTGGCTCGCCCTATTCGGCGCGCGCTACCACTGGGTAGAAGAGGCGGGCACCGCGGAGCGCGACGGTTACGTCGCCCAAGCGGAGCAAATACTCGCGGGCCATCTACCGAAAGATCCGTTCCGCCCGCCGTTCTATCCGCTGCTGGTCGCGGGCCTCGGTTCCGCGATCGGCGATTCGTTCGCCGCCGCCCGGTTGATTTCGAACCTCGCGGCGGCAGCCCTCGCCTGGATCGCCTGGCGCACCGGCCGCGAGGTGGGCGGCAACTTGCCCCAACAGGGGCTGACTGAATCGACCGGCGAGACGATCGCCGCCTGGGCCTTCGCCGCGACGGCGGTCAACCCGAATCTTTGGATCATCGGCCAGCACACGACGACCGACATGACTTTCGGTGCGCTCGCCGCGGGCGCCCTGCTCGCCGGATTGATCTATCTGAAGCGTCCCGGCCCGCGCCCGGCTTGGATCGCGGGCGCCCTGCTCGGCCTCGCGGCGTTCACCCGCGGCAACGCGATCTTCCTCCTCCCCGGCTTGCTGCTCGCGTTCCTGCTCGCCGGAAAGCCGTTCGGTCCCCGGGTGCGCCACCTTATCTATGCCGCTCTCGCCGCGTTCCCCGGCTACGTCGCCCTCTGGGCCTGGCGTTTCGCCGCATTCGGCAATCCGTTCCACGACGAGAACTGGAAGAACGTGGCGTGGAAGCTCTACGGCTACCCCGACTGGTCGTACTTCGATCGCGTGCCCTTCCACGGCCTCGGAGAGATCGTCAGAGCCGATCCGCTCGGTATCTTGAAAGGCGGCTTCGCCGAGCTCTGGCGTTTCGCGGAGAGCGGTCTTGCCCAACTCGCGGGTACTCCCGTTCACGCCGCGCTCTTCGTCGCGGCCGGGATCTGGCTGGTCCGGAAGAAAGATCGCGGGGCAGCCTGGCTGCTCGGCGCGGGATTCGTGTTTCTCGCCGCCACCGCCTTTTCGTTCTTCACCTGGGGCCGGCTTCTGCTCTGCCTGCTGCCTGCG
>Ga0068860_100000445_pt1 | contig 52236 bp, 51 predicted proteins | sample KBSSwiS32_FD_66597 | JGI IMG/M metagenome (GOLD analysis project Ga0068860, IMG submission 66597) | Switchgrass rhizosphere microbial communities from Kellogg Biological Station, Michigan, USA - KBS Switchgrass S3-2 | ecosystem: Host-associated > Plants > Roots > Rhizosphere > Soil ... | reverse complement strand
GATCAGCGAGTCGAGGTCGTGGCCGTCGATCGGGCCGACGTAGTTGAAGCCGAACTCCTCGAAGATCGTCCCCGGAACGACCATGCCCTTGGCGTGCTCCTCGAAGCGCTTGGCGAGCTCGAACAGCGGCGGCGCGTTCTTGAGCACGGTCTTGGCCGTGTCGCGCGCCGCGGCGTAGAACTTGCCGCTCATCAGCCGCGCCAGGTAGCGGTTGAGCGCACCGACCGGCGGCGAGATCGACATGTCGTTGTCGTTCAGGACGACCAGCATGTCGGCCTGCTGCCCCTGGTGCGCGAAGCCGGCGTTGTTGAGCGCCTCGAATGCCATGCCCGCAGTCATCGCGCCGTCGCCGATGACGGCGACGCACTTCCTCGCCTCGCCCTTCATCCGCGCCGCGACCGCCATGCCGAGCGCGGCCGAGATCGAGGTCGACGAATGGGCGGTGCCGAAGGTGTCGTACTCGCTCTCGTCGCGGCGCGGGAATCCCGAGATGCCGCCGAGCTGGCGCAGGGTCGACATCCGGTCCTTGCGGCCGGTGATCGTCTTGTGCGGGTAGGTCTGATGGCCGACGTCCCAGACCAGGCGGTCGTACGGCGTGTCGAAGACGTAGTGCAGCGCGATCGTCAGCTCGACCGTGCCGAGGTTCGACGAGAAATGGCCGCCGGTCTGCGAGACCGTCTGGACGACGAACTCGCGCAGCTCGGCGGCGAGCTGCTTGAGCTCGGGGCGCGAGAGCTGGCGCACGTCGGCGGGCGCGTCGATCTGATCGAGGAGTTTGGGCATCAGGATTCGCGTGCGACGACGCGGTCGGCGAGCTCGCGCAGCTGCTCGGTGTCGGCCATGCCGCTGCCGTCGAGCGCCGCGTGGGCAGCGCGGCGCAAGGCCTCGGCGTGGGCGTGGGCGGCGTCGAGGCCGAGCACGGTGACGTAGGTCGGCTTGTTGTTGTCGATATCCTTGCCCGCCGTCTTGCCGAGCGTCGACGACGCCTGGGTCACGTCGAGGATGTCGTCGACGACCTGGAAGGCGAGGCCGATCGCGTCGCCGTACTCGGCGAGCGACTGCCACTCGCGCGCGTTCGGCGTGCCGCAGGCGGCGCCCATCAGGACGCTGGCGCGCAAGAGGGCGCCGGTCTTCCTGCGGTGCATGTCGGAGAGCGCGCGCTCGTCAAGCTGGCAGCCGACGCTCGCCAGGTCGATCGCCTGGCCGCCGGCCATGCCGCCGCCGCCCGCGGCGCGCGCCAGCAACGCGCACAGGCGCGCCTGCAATGCCGGGGCGACGCTGTCGTCGGTGGGCGTCAGGACCTCGAACGCGAGCGCCTGCATGGCGTCGCCGGCAAGCATCGCCTGGGCCACCCCGAAGCGGACGTGCACCGTCGGCTTGCCGCGGCGCAAGACATCGTCGTCCATGCACGGCAGGTCGTCGTGGACCAGCGAGTAGGCGTGGATGAGCTCGACCGAGCAGGCTGCGCGCAGCGCCGCCGCACGCACGCCGTGGACCGCATCGGCCGCGGCGAGCACGAGCAGCGGACGCAGTCGCTTTCCGCCGTCGAGGACGGCATAGCGCATGGCGTCGCCGAGGCCGGCTGGTGCATCGGCCGGAACGCAAGCGTCGAGCGCCGCCTCGACCGCATCGAGCTCGGCGAGGGCCCAGGTGTCGAACGCGTCGCGCTTCATGTCGTCGGCCACGGCCGCAGCTGGCCGTCCTCGAGCACCTTCACCTGCTGCTCGACCGCCTCGAGGCGGGAACGGCAGTACTGCAGCAGCTCGGTGCCGCGCCGATAGCTCGCGAGCAGGCCTTCGAGCGGCAGCTGGCCGCCCTCCATCGAGGCGACCAGCGACTCCAGCTCGCTCAACGCGACCTCGTAGCTGGCGGGCACCGCCGGCGCAGGGTCGGGACGGGAATCGGTCGTCATTCAATCAGCAGAAAAGCGACGATTGTAGTCAGCCGCCCCGGCCTCACATGCCCCCCGAAGCGCGGCGGTCCGGTGCCGGTGGACGGCCGGGCTTTCGGCCGGTCGCCCGCGGCCGTCCGGCCGGAGGCGCTGGGTACAATCCGCGACCCTTCGGCCGTCACCGCGGCATGCCGCCGCCGTCAGGCCCGCGTTGTGCCAACGCCACCCATGGAGGTTCCTCCCCCAAGTCATGTCCGACCTGCGCGTCACCCCTGAAGCGCTCGCCCCAGCGCAGTCACCGCTTCCCGTCGGCAGCTACTTCGACCGGGCACTCTACGAGCGGGAGGTCGATCGCCTGTTCGCGCGCAGCCCGCGCTACATCGGCCATTCGCTCGCGGTCCCCGAGGTCGGCGACTATTACGCCCTGCCGAACGAAAACGAGGGTCGCGCCCTGCTGCGGACGCCGGCCGGGCTGCGCCTGGTCTCGAACGTCTGCCGGCATCGCCAGGCGGTGATGCTGCGCGGCCGGGGCAACACCGGGTCGAACATCGTCTGCCCGCTGCACCGCTGGACCTACGACCTCGGCGGCCAGCTGATCGGGGCGCCCCATTTCGCCGACGATCCGTGCCGCGACCTGGCCAACTTTCCGGTCCAGAGCTGGAACGGCATGGTCTTCGACGTGCCCAGGATCGCCGGGGCCGCGCAACGCGACGTCGCCGCCGAGCTGGCCGGCATCGGCCCGGCGCGCGAGCTCGACTTCACCGGCTACGTGTTCGACAGCGTCAAGCTGCACGAGTGCGAGTACAACTGGAAGACCTTCATCGAGGTCTACCTCGAGGACTACCACGTCGCGCCGTTCCATCCCGGGCTCGGCCAGTTCGTCACCTGCGAGGACCTGCGCTGGGAGTTCGGCAGGCACCACTCGGTGCAGACCGTGGGTCCGAAGAACGAGCTCGCCAAGCCGGGGTCGCCCGCGTACCGGAAGTGGCACGACGCCGTCCTCGCCTACCGCGAAGGCCGCTTCGACGACCCGGTGCCGCGCCACGGCGCGATCTGGCTGACCTACTATCCGGCGACGATGGTCGAGTGGTACCCACACGTGCTGGTCGTCTCGACGCTGGTGCCCAAGGGGCCGCAGAAGACGCTCAACGTCGTCGAGTTCTACTACCCCGAGGACATCCACGCCTTCGAGCGCGAGTTCGTCGAGGCCGAGCAGGCGGCGTACTGGGAGACCTGCGCCGAGGACGACGAGATCGCCCTGCGCATGGACGCCGGCCGGCGCGCCCTGTTCGAGCGCGGCGAGGACGACTTCGGGCCGTACCAGAGCCCGATGGAAGACGGCATGCAGCAGTTCCACGAGTGGTACCAGAAGGCGATGCGCTGAAGCCGAATGACGACCGCCTCCACGACCCTGATCGGCGCGACCGAGCTCGCGACGCTGCTGGCGCGCGACCCGAAGCCCGTCGTCGTCGACACCAGCTTCGATCTCGCCGACACCGACGCCGGCGAGAAGCGCTTCCGGGCGTCGCACGTGCCGGGATCGCACTATCTCCATCTCGATCGCGACCTGAGCGGAGCCAAGAACGGCAAGAACGGCCGCCATCCGCTGCCGAATCGCGCCGACTTCGCGCGCACCGTGACTGCGCTCGGCATCGGTCCGGAGACGGCAGTCGTCGCGCTCGACGGGCAAGGCGGCGTGTACGCCGCCCGCCTGTGGTGGATGCTGCGCTGGCTCGGCCACCGCAGCGTCGCCGTCCTCGACGGCGGCCTCTCGGCCTGGCAGCGCGCCGGCGGCATGCTGACCGACCAGCCTTCACCCGCGCCGGTGCCGGCACAGACGCCCTACCCCGATCGCCCGTCGCTCGCGCCGAGCGTCGACGCCGCCGGCGTGGCGACGCGGCCGCCGCGGCGCACCGTCCTCGACGCACGCAGCGGCGAGCGCTTTCGCGGCGAAGCCGAGCCGATCGATCCGGTCGCCGGCCACATCCCCGGGGCGCTCAACCGCTTCCACCGGGAAAACCTCGCCGACGGCGGCGTCTTCAAGGCGCCCGACCGGCTGCGCCAGGAGTTCGGCCTCCTGCTCGGCGACCGGGCGCCCGACGAGGTGATCCACTCGTGCGGGTCGGGCGTGACGGCATGCCACAACCTGCTCGCCATGGAGCACGCCGGCCTCGCGGGCTCGCTGCTCTACCCCGGTTCCTGGAGCGAGTGGTCGGCCGACCCGGCCCGGCCGATCGCGCGCGGCTGACCGCCGAGGCGGGCCGCCCCCGATGACGGCGGCGGGCGGCGATGCGAAGATCCAAGCGCGGTTCCAATCCGTCCGATCCCCGGGAGGTCCACGATGTTCAAGCGAATCCTCGTCCCGACCGATGGCTCCGAGCTCAGCGGCCGCGCCGTCGCCACCGCGATCGGCCTGGCAAAGACGGTCGGCGCCGAGATCTTCACGCTCTGCGTCAAGGAGCCGTTCCCGTACGGCGCCGTCGCCGAGATGCAGCCGACGCCACCGCAGGAATTCTTCGATGCGCAGGAGCGCACGGCGACGCGGCACGTTCACGCCGTCGCCGAGGCCTGCGAAGCCGCCGGCATCGCCTGCCATGCGCAGACGGTCGAGGGCTTGCAGCCGTGGGAGGCGATCGTCGCCCACGCCGCCGAGCAGCACTGCGACCTGCTCGTGATGGGCTCGCACGGGCGCAGCGGCCTGGCATCGCTCTTCCTCGGCAGCGAGACGCACGACGTCCTCAAGCACACGACGGTGCCGGTGCTCGTCGTCCGCTGACGGCGCGCGGACCTCAGCGCAGCTGGCTGATCGCCAGGAGGACGATCGCCAGCCCCGAGCCGAGCCAGAACAGCTGCGCCGCCGTCTCGCGCAGCGTCAGGCGGTGCTGCAACTGGGGGATCAGGTCGGCGACGGCGACGTAGATGAAGCTGCTCGAAGCGACGACGAGCAGGTACGGGAAGTACGACTGCCACGGCCCGACGATGAAATAGCCAATGACGCCGCCGGCGACCGCGGCCAGCCCCGAGAGCGCGTTGAACAGGAGCGCGCGCCCGCGCGAGAAGCCGGCGTTGAGGAGGACGATGTAGTCGCCGACCTCCTGCGGTATCTCGTGCGCGATGATCGCCAGCGACGTGACGATTCCCAGGTGCGTGTCGGCGAGGAAGGCGGCGGCGATGATGATGCCGTCGCAGAAGTTGTGGATGCTGTCGCCGAGGATCACGCTCCAGCCGCCGCGACCGGCCTGGGCGCGGTCGAAGCCGTGATGGTGGTGGTGCTCGTCGCCTTCGTGGTGATGGCTGTGGCGATAGAGCTCGGCCTTCTCGAGCAGGAAGAAGAACATCAGGCCGCCGAGCAGGGTCGCGAACAGCGCCTGCGGCGGCGCCTTGGCCGAGAACGCCTCGGGCAGGATGTCGAGCAGCGCGGTCGCGAGCAGCACGCCCGTCGACAGGCTCACCAGATGGTGCACGACCTTCGACAGCACCGCCAGCGTCAGCGCCGCGGCGACGATCACCGAGAGCAGGCCGCCGAGTGCGGTCGCGAGAACGATCCAGGTGAGCGTCACGCCGCGGCCCGCCGCGGCGGCGTCGCGCGCAAGGCCGCGCCAACGCCGCTCATGCGACGGCGAAGCCGACGCCGCTGCCTCGTGCCGAGGTCAACGCAGGAGCAGGGTCGAGATCGGATCGCAGCATCAGTCGGGGCGTCGCAAGCGGGAGCGGCATTCTAGGAAGGTTCGACCCGTCGGCGCCGGCGATACAGCCGCGACAATGCCGCCATGCAGCCTTCCTCGTCCCCGCGCGGCACCGAGTCGCGCTGGCCCGGCCAGCTCGCGGCGATCGACATGGGCTCGAACAGCTTCCGGCTCGAGATCGGCCAGCTGCAGCGCGGCCGCTATCGCCGCATCGACTACCTCAAGGAGACCGTGCGCCTCGGCGCCGGGCTCGACGCCGCCGGCATCCTCAACGAAGACGCGGCGACGCGCGGCCTCGAGTGCCTGGCCCGCTTCGCGCGCCGCCTCGACGGATTCGCGCCGCACCAGGTGCGCGCGGTGGCGACGCAGACGCTGCGCGAAGCGCGCAACCGCGACGCCTTCCTGCTGCGCGCGCAGACGGTCCTCGGCCACCCGGTCGAGATCGTCTCCGGGCGCGAGGAGGCCCGCCTCATCTTCGCCGGTGTCGCCAGGCTGCAGCCGTCGACGGTCGCGCGCCTGGTCGTCGACATCGGCGGCCGCTCGACCGAGATGATCCTCGGCCGCGGCACGCGGCCGACGCGCGCCGAGTCGTTCCAGGTCGGCAGCGTCAGCCTCTCGATCAAGTACTTCCCCGACGGCCGCTTCAGCGAGCGCGGATTCCGGCGCGCGCAGATCGCCGCTGGCGCCGAGCTCGAGGAAGCGCTCGAGCCGTTCGCTTCGCGTCACTGGCGCGAGGCGCTCGGCTCTTCGGGCACCGTGGGCGCGGTCTCGCAGGTGCTCGCCGCGAGCGGCATCAGCGACGGCCGCGTCACCCCGGCCGGCTTGCGCTGGCTGATGGAGCAATGCCTCGAGGCCGGCACTGCCGACAAGCTCTCGCTGCCCGGGCTGAAGAACGATCGCCGCGCCGTCATCGGCGGCGGCCTCGCCATCCTCTACACGCTCGCCACCCACTTCGGCATCGCCGAGCTGAAGCCGGCGCGCGGCGCGTTGCGCCAAGGCGTGATCTTCGACCTCGCGGCGCGCCAGGCGGCGGAGCGTCGCGCTGGCGGCGAGGACTTGCGCGACGCCTCGGTGCGCGAGCTGCAGCGCCGCTTCGAGGTCGACCTCGCGCAGGCACGCCGGGTCGCCGAGCTCGCGCTCGATCTGCTCGACAGCGCCGCCCCCGCGGCGAGCCACGAGGCACGCCGCGAGCTCGCGTGGGCGGCGGCCCTGCACGAGGCCGGGATGATGATCTCGCACCACGATCACCATCGTCACAGCGCCTACCTGCTCGCTCACGTCGATGCGGCCGGGTTCTCGCAGAGCCAGCTGCGCCGCGTCGGCAATCTCGTCCTCGGCCAGCGCGGCGGGCTGCGCAAGATGGAAGCCGCGCTGCAGGATCCGACCTTCGCGCTGCACGTGCTGTGCCTGCGCCTCGCGGTCATTGCCTGCCACGCGCGCGACGACGCCGGCGCTGCCGGCATGACCTTGCGCGTCGACGGCGGCACGCCGACGATCGCCCTCGCCCCTGATTGGGCCGACGCCAACCCGCGCGCCGTCCACCTCCTGCACGACGAGGTCGAGGCATGGGCAAGGACCGGCCTCGCGCTGGCGCCGCGCCTGCTCGTCGCCGAAGCCGTCTAGAGGTCGTCGGGCGACTTGCGGGCGTGGATGGCGACGGCGCCGGCATCGTCCGGCTCGTTCCTGAGCCAACACACCGCGCCCTTGCGAAGGCGCCGGTGCTCGTCGCCGTCGCCCAGTGCGCGCGCCGCGGTCTCGCCGAGCGTCGGCTGGTGACCGACGACCAGGACCGCGCCGCCGGCATCGGGCCAGCCCGCGGCATCGAGCACCGCCTTCGCCGCCGCGCCCGGTCCGATCGCATCGACCGTCGATACCGGGCGACCCAGCGCGGCGACGGTCTGCTGGCAGCGCAGCGCCGGGCTGGCGAGGATTCGCGTCGTCGCCGGCAGCCGCGCGCCGAGCCATGCCGCCATCTGCTCGGCCTGCTTGCGGCCGCGCGCCGTCAACGCCCGGCCGAGGTCGTCGTTGCCGCGCGCGTCTTCGGCTTCCGCATGGCGCCAGAGGATGAGGTCCATCGTCAGTGTCCCGCGTCGAAGCGTTGCATCAGCGCTTGCTGCGCCGACGTGGTGCCGGTTCCGGCCCGATGGTACGTGCCGTCGCTGCGCTGCAGCCAGGCGTCCTTGGTGTCGTGAAGGTAAGGCACCAGGCATTCGTCGATGACCCGCTGGCGCAATACCGGATGGCGCACCGGCCACGCCACCTCGACCCGGCCGAACATGTTGCGGCCCATCCAGTCGGCGCTCGAGAGGTACACCGCCTCGTCGTCGTCGCCGTCGCCCCAGCGGAAGTAGGCAACGCGCGAGTGCTCGAGGAAGCGGCCGACGATCGAGCGGACGCGAATCCGGTCGGTGACCCCGGCGATCCCGGGCGGAAGGATGCAGGCGCCGCGGACGATCAGGTCGATCTGCGCGCCGGCCTGGCCGGCGCCGACGAGCGCCGCGATCAGCGCTGCGTCGGTGAGCGCGTTGATCTTGACGACGATCCGCGCCGTCTGCCGCGCCGCCGCGGCCTCGGCGACGCGAGCGACGCTCGCGAGCATCTGCCGGTGCAAGGTGAACGGCGCCTGCAGCAGGAGACGCAGCGGCCGCGTCCGGCCGAGGCTGGCGAGCTGCTGGAAGACGGCATCGACGTCGCCGGTGAGCTCCTCGTCGTCGCTGAAGTAGCCGATGTCGGTGTACTGGCGCGCGGTGCCGAGGTTGTAGTTGCCGGTCGACAGGTGCGCGTAGCGCTTCAGGCCGTCCTTCTCGCGCCGCGTCACGAGCAGCAGCTTGGCGTGCGTCTTCAGGCCGACGACCCCGTAGACGACCTGCGCGCCGACCGCCTCGAGGCGCTCGGCCCAGTTGATGTTGGCCTCCTCCTCGAAGCGCGCCTTCAGCTCGACAACGGCCATCACTTCCTTGCCGCGCCGCGCCGCCTCGATCAGCAGGTCCATCAACGGCGAGACGCTGCCGGCGCGATAGATGGTCTGCTTGATCGCCAGGACGTCGGGGTCGTTGACCGCCTCGCGCAGGAAGCGGACGACCGGCTCGATCGACTCGAACGGATGGTGCAGGAGCAGCGCGCCGCGGCGGATGCGGTCGAACATCGGCTGCGCGCGTTGCAGCGTCGCCGGCGGCGCCGGCTCGAACGGCGCGAAGCGCAGCGCCGGCGCATCGGCGAGATCGATGAGCTCGTTCATGCGCACCAGGTTCACCGGCCCGTTGACGCGGTAGAGCGCCAACTCGGAAAGGCCGAACTGCTGGAGCAGGAACTGCGAAAGCTCGGGCGGGCAGGTATTGACGACCTCGAGCCGGAGCGCCGCGCCGAAGTGGCGCGTCGTCAGGCCCGAGCGCAGCGCCTGGCGCAGGTTGGTGACGTCGGCATCGACCTCGAGGTCGGAGTCGCGGGTGATCCGGAACTGCGAGAAGGCCTCGACTTCGCGTCCCGGAAAGAGAGAGCCGAGGTGAGCGCGGATCACGCTCGTCAGGAGGACGAACGACTGACCTTTCCTGCCGCCCAGACGGGGCAGCTGGATGACGCGCGGCAGGACGCGCGGGACCTTGACGATCGTCGCCGTGTTGCGGCGGCCGAACGCATCCTTGCCGGCGAGGCGGGCGATGAAGTTGAGCGACTTGTTGGCGACCTGCGGGAAAGGATGCGACGGATCGAGGCCGACCGGCACCAACAGCGGCCGCACCTCGGCCTCGAAGAAGGCGCCGACCCAGCGCCGCTCGGCGCCATTGCGGTCGGAATGGTTGAGGATGCGGATGCCGCAATCGGCGAGCGCCGGCATCACCTCGTCGTTGAAGACGGCGTACTGCTCGTCGAAGAGCGAGTGGGCGTCGGCCGCCAGCGCCTCGATGTCGGCCGGGGTCGTGCCGCTGTCGGGCCGCCGCGACGCCTCGAGGCAGTCGCTGAAGCGGACCTCGAAGAACTCGTCGAGGTTCGACGAGACGATGCACACGTAGCGCAGCCGCTCGAGCAGCGGCACGTCGTCGCGCCGGGCTTGCGCAAGGACGCGCCGGTTGAACTCGAGGACCGCGCGCTCGCGGTTCAGCAGCGGCGGCATGGCGATGGCGCCGGACGCCGTGGGCTCGATCATCGCGACAGTTTATGAAGAATTTGCGACATCTTCATGACGTGCGCGGGCGCGACGGCTTCGGCAGCCGACGACGGCGCCAACCGCGACATCAGCGTGTCGCCGCAAGAAAAAGGCCGCCGGACGGCCCGGCGGCCTGCTCGCTCACCTGAAGGCGGTGCGCAGCTAGTTGGCGTCGGCCGAGATCACGGGGCCGAAACGAACCCAGGTCTTGCCGTCGAAGCGCATCAGCTGCACCGACTCGATCGGCGCGAAGTCCTTCGGCCCGGTGTTCATCTTGATGCCGGGCAACATGGTGTCGGGCGCAAAGTCCTTCAGGCTGGCGGCCTGCTTCATGACGTTCTCGCGCGTCAGGTTGTCGCCGCACTGCTTCAGCACCTGGACCAGCGTCTGCGCCACCGTGTAGCCATAGACATTGGTGTTGTCGATCAGGCTGCCGTCGGGGTAGTACTTCTTCATGAAGGCGGTCCAGTCGACGATCGCCTTGTCGGTGGCCCATTGCGTATCGACCGGGTCCTTGAGGTACGCGGTCGAGATCAGGCCGACCGACTTGTCGAGCCCGGCCGGGGTCAGCACGCTGCCGACGCCCACCGAGACGTTGTTCAGGTAGTGCACCGGCTTCCAGCCGATGTCGAACGCCTTGCGGATCGCCTGCGCCGCGAACTTCGGCGTCGTGATGTTGACGAAGACGTCGGCGCCGGAGCCGTGGAGCTGGACGATCTGCGAGTCGACGGTCGGCTCGCTGACCTCGTACGAGACCTCGGCCACGATCATCGACTTGGCCTTGTCGCCGAGGCCGTCCTTCAGGCCCTTCAGGTAGTCCTTGCCGTAGTCGTCGTTCTGGTAGAGAACGGCGATCTTCGCGTTCGGCTTCTCCTTCAGTATGTGCTTCGCGTAGATCGTGGTCTCGGTCTGGTAGTTGGGCTGCCAGCCCATCGTCCACGGGTTGCCGGCCGGATCGTTCCACTTGGTCGCGCCGGTCGCGACGAAGAGCTGCGGAACCTTCTTCGCCTGCATGTACTTCTGGATCGCCGTGTTCGACGGCGTTCCCAGCGTCTGGAAGACGAGCAGCACCTCGTCCTGCTCGACCAGCCGGCGCACCATCTCGACCGTCTTCGGCGGGCTGTAGGCGTCGTCGAGGCTGATGAAGTTGATCTTGCGGCCGTTGATGCCGCCCTGCTCGTTGATCATCTTGAAGTAGGCTGCCTCGGCCTTGCCGATCGTCCCGTAGGCGGACGCCGGCCCGCTGTAGGGCATGGTCTGGCCGATCTTGATCTCGGTGTCGGACGCGCCCGGGTCGTACTTCTTCTGGGCCGCGGCCGGAGTGGCCGCGAGAGCCAGGGCGACGGCAGCGCTTGCGCTCGCGAGCAAGTGTTTGACTGACATGATGGTCTCCGGATGGCGGCGGTGGATCAACCGCCTTCTCGCTGGGCTGGCTTGCTATGGCGATGCCGCATCCGCGCCCAGCCGAGGCGGATCGCACCGTTGATGCCCATCGGCATCAGGAACATGAACCCGATCAGGAAGATACCGTAGATCGCCCAGGGCGCCGCCTTCGAGATCTGGTCGGCGACGTTGGGAATGAACTGGATGAAGAGGGCTCCGAAGAACGCTCCCGGAATCGACGCGAGCCCGCCGATGACGATGCCGGTGAGCAGACCGATCGACAGGCCGACGCCGAAGCTGTCCGGCGCGACGAACTGGATCGCGATCGCGCCCAGCGCCCCGGCGATGCCGGTGTACATGGCGCTGACGCCGAACGCGAGCGACTTGTAGAGCGCCGTGTCGATCCCCATCGCCGACGCGGCGATCGGCTGATCGCGGATCGCCACCAGCGCCCGGCCGACCCGGCCGCGGATCAGGTTCCAGCCGATCACGAACATCACCACGGTGATCGCCAGCGTGAACAGGTAGAGCCATTGGTCCGGACTCAGCTTCAGCCCGAAAGGCGCATCCGGCTTGACGATGACGATGCCCTGGACGCCGCCGGTCCAGTGTTCGACGTACTTGTTCTTCAGCAGCTGCGGCATCGTCACGCCGAGCGCGAACGTCGCCAGCGCCAGGTAATGTCCTTCGAGGCGCAGCGCGGGCAGGCCGAACAGGAAGCCGACGACGAGGCACAGCGCGCCGGCGACCGGAACCGTGGCCCAGTAAGGCACGCCCATCCGGTCCATCAGGATCGCGGCCACGTAGGCGCCGATGGCGTAGAACGCGCCGTGACCGAGCGAGATCTGGCCGTTGTAGCCGGTCAGGATGTTCAGGCCCAGCAGCGCGATCGCGTAGACGAGCACCAAGGTGAACTGGAACGTCCGGTAGTTGCTCACCAGGAACGGCAGCGCGCAGGCGGCGACGAGGAGCACCGCCAGGCCGATCAGGCGGAGGCGCCGCGTGCTCGCCGCTGCCGCGAGGGGCGCCCCGACCGGCGGTGCAACGGCGCTCATACGCGGGTCACCTGCACCGACCCGAACAAACCCGAAGGCTTGACCAGCAGGACGCCGATGATCAGCACCAGCGCCACCGCGAGCTTCAGCTCGTTGCCGACCACGTAGGCGCCGAGGACGTTCTCGAGCACCCCGACGAGGAGGCCGCCGAGCACCGCGCCGCCCGGGCTGTCGATGCCGCCGATCAGCGCCCCGGCGAACGCATAGAGCAGGATGCCGGCCATCATGTTCGGATCGAGGTAGACGATCGGGGCGACCATCATGCCGGCGACCGCGCCGATCGCGGCGGCAAGCCCCCAGCCAAGGGCGAGCATCCAGGCGACGCGGATGCCGACGAGGCGGCTCGACGTCGGGTTCTGCGCCGCCGCACGCATCGCCAGGCCGAGCGCGGTGAAGCGGAAGAACGCCCAGAGCAGGGTCAGCACGACCAGGGTCACTGCGATCGCGCCGAGTTCGTGCGACGACAGGTACTTCTGCCCGAACAGCGACTCCTTCGGGAACGGGCTCGGGAACACCTTGATCGTGTAGGTGAAGAGCCATCCGGCAACGCTGTTGAAGATCACGAGCAGGCCGATGAAGACGATCACGAGCTGCAGCACCGAGGTGCTGCGGATGTTGCGCATCACGAAGTGCTGGATCGCCAGGCCGAGCACGAAGGCGAACGCGATCGTCAGGAAGAACGCGGCCCAGTAGGGAACTCCGGCGTTGATCAGCGCCCAGGCGATGTAGGTCGAGAACATCGCCATCTCGCCCTGGGCGAAATTGAGCAGGTGCGTCGCCTGGTGGATCATCACCAGTGCGAGCGCGAGGCTCGCGTAGATGCCGCCGGTGGCGAGGCCGGCGAGCACCTGATGCACGAAAGTGTCCATGCCAGAGGCCCCTAGTAGCCGAGGTAGGACGCACGCACGGCGTCGTTGCGCTTGACGTCATGCGAGGTGCCGGACAGCACCACGCGCCCTGTTTCGATCAGGTAGGCGTGGTCGGCGAGATCGAGCGCCATCGCCGCGTTTTGTTCGACCAGCAGGATGCTGACGCGCTCGCGCTCGTTGATCGCGCGCAGGATCTCGAACAGCTCGCCCACGATCAGCGGCGCGAGGCCGAACGAGGGCTCGTCGAGGAGCAGCAGGCGCGGGCGCAGCATCAGTGCGCGCGAAACCGCCAGCATCTGCTGCTCGCCGCCCGAAAGCGTGCCGGCCTGCTGATGACGCCGCTCGGCGAGGCGCGGAAAGTAGCCGTAGATGCGCTCGAAGTCCTGCTCCACCGCCGCCCTGTCCTTGCGGACGTAGGCGCCGAGGCGGAGGTTCTCCTCGGTCGAGAGGTGCACGAAGGTGCCGCGGCCCTCGGGTACGTGGGCGATGCCGAGGCGGACGATGTCCTCGGTCGCCCTGGCGTCGATGCGCTGACCGTCGAAGGTCACCTGGCCCTGGGGCCGGATCATGGCGCAGAGCGCGCGCAGCGTCGTCGTCTTGCCGGCGCCATTGGCGCCGAGCAAGGTCGTGATCGATCCCTCGGCCAGACCGAAGCTGATGCCATGCAGCACGCGCGTCAGGCCGTAGCCGGCGTGCAGGTCGACAACGTCGAGCAAGGACTTGCTCATCGCGGCAGGTCCTTCATGTCGGCGCGCCGAGATAGGCCGCGATCACTTCCGGATGCGCGCGAACGTGATCGGGCGTGCCGTCGGCGATCTTGCGTCCGAAGTTGAGCGCCACGACCTTGTCGGAGATGCTCATCACCAGGCTCATGTGGTGCTCGACCAGCAGCACCGTGGTGCGCAGTCGATCGCGGATGTCGCGGATCAGACGGCCGAGCGCGTTGACTTCGTCGTGGTTGAGCCCGCCGGCCGGCTCGTCGAGCAGAAGCAGCTTCGGATCGCTGGCCAGCGCGCGCGCCAGCTCGACGCGCTTCTGCATCGGGAAGGGCAACGCGGCGACCGGCGTCGCGGCGAGTGCGTCGAGGCCGACGAAACGGACCAGCTCGCGAGCGCGTTCCATGGTGTCTCGTTCCTCCCGTGCGACAGCGGGAGGACGCAGGGCGTTGGACACGAAGCCGCTCGAAGTGCGGCAATGGCGTCCCACCATCACGTTCTCGAGCACGCTCATCTTCGAGAACAGGGCGACGTTCTGGAAGGTGCGGCCGATGCCGAGCGCCGCGATGCGATGACGCGGCAGCTCGAGAATCGGGTGGCCGTCGAAGCGGATCGATCCGTCGCATTCGTAGAGACGCGACAGGCAGTTGAAGAGCGTGGTCTTGCCGGCGCCGTTCGGCCCGATCAGGCCGGCGATCTGCCCCGCCTCGATGCCGAACGAGACCTTGTCGAGCGCCACGATCCCACCGAAGCGCACCGAGACGTCCGACACTTCGAGCAGCCGCTGGCTCGCCACCTCTCCCGCGTCCGGCGTCTGCTCATCGGCCATCGTCTCACCCGCAACTGACCTGCCACCGCTCTCGAGCCGAGACGCCTGCCCGCGTCGCCGGATGACCCGCAATGTATATGCGGCTTCCCACCCCCGGGCGGCCGGGCGGTAGTGGCAAACCCTCAACGCCCGCGCCGTTGATCCGTCAGTGCGCCTCGTCCCAGTTCGGGCCGACGCCGACCTCGGCGACGAGCGGCACGGCCAGCGTCGCGACGCCGGCCATGATGCGAGGCACCGCCTCCCTCGCCCAGTCGAGCTCGCCGAGGGGCACCTCGAAGACGAGCTCGTCGTGGACCTGCATGATCATCCGCGTCGCCTTGCCCTCGCGCTCGAGCGCGTCCTGCACCGCGATCATCGCCAGCTTGACGAGATCGGCCGCGGTGCCCTGCATCGGCGCGTTGATCGCCTGCCGCTCGGCGGCGCTCTTCCTCGGCCCGGGCTTTCGGATCTCCGGCAGGTGGACGCGCCGGCCGAACAGCGTCTCCACGTAGCCGCGCTCGAGCGCCGATGCGCGCGTCTCGTCCATGTAGCGCTTGACGCCGGGATAGCGCGCGAAGTAGCGCTCGATGTAGGCCGTCGCGGCGCTGCGCTCGATGCCGAGGTTGGCGGCGAGGCCGAACGCGCTCATGCCGTAGATGAGGCCGAAGTTGATGACCTTGGCGTAGCGCCGCTGCTCGTGCGAAACCTCCGCCACCGGCACCGCGAAGACCTCGGCCGCGGTCGCGCGGTGGATGTCGATGTTGCCGCCGAAGGCCGCGAGCAGCCCGGCGTCGGCCGAGATGTGGGCCATGATCCTCAGCTCGATCTGCGAGTAGTCGGCCGACAGGATGACCGAACCTTCCGGGGGGATGAACGCCTCGCGGATGCGCCGGCCCTCGCCGGTGCGGATCGGGATGTTCTGCAGGTTGGGGTCGTTGCTCGACAGGCGCCCTGTCACCGCCACCGCCTGCGAGTACGTCGTGTGGACGCGCCCGGTCTCGGGATTCACCATCAGCGGCAGCTTGTCGGTGTAGGTGCCCTTCAGCTTCGACAGGCTCCGGTGCTCGAGCAGTTTGCTCGGCAGCGGGTAGTCGGCGGCGAGCTCCTGCAGGACGTCCTCGTCGGTCGACGGCGCCCCGCTCGCGGTCTTGCGGCCGACCGGCAGGCCGAGCTTGCCGAACAGGATCTCGCCGATCTGCTTCGGGCTGCCGAGGTTGAACGGCTGGCCGGCGATGTCGTAGGCCTCCTGCTCGAGCGCGGCCATCCGCTCGGCCAGCTCCTGGCCTTGCGCCGCGAGCAGCGCCGCGTCGATCAGGACGCCGGTTCGCTCGATCCGCCCGAGCACGCACGAGGTCGGCATCTCGATGCGCCGGTAGACGTCGAGCAGGCCGGGCTCGGCCTCGATCTGCGGCCAGAGCGCCTGGTGCACGTGCAGCGCCATGTCGGCGTCCTCGCACGAGTACTCGGCGGCGCGCGAGACTTCGACCTGCGCGAACGGGATCTGGTTGGCGCCCTTGCCGCAGACGTCTTCGTAGGTCAGCGCGGTGCGGCCGAGATGGCGGAACGCCAGGCTCTCGAGCGTGTGCGCCTTGTGCGCCTCCCAGACATAGCTCTCGAGCATGGTGTCGTGCGCGTAGCCGCGGACGTCGATGCCGAGCGCGGCGAAGACGTGCCCGTCGTACTTGACGTTGTGGCCGACCTTGGCCGCAGCCGGGTTCTCGAGCCAGGGCTTCAGGCGCGCGGTCACCGTCTCGAGCGCGATCTGGTCGGGCGCGCCGGCATAGCTGTGCGCGATCGGGACGTAGCACGCCTCCCCCGGCGCGACCGAGAGCGAGAGGCCGACCAGCCGTGCCCGGATCGGGTCGAGCGAATCGGTCTCGATGTCGAGCGCGGTCAGCTCGGCGGCCTCGATCCGGCCGATCCAGGCGTCGAGGCGGTCGAGCGTCGTCACCGTCTCGTAGGTCTTGACGATGTCCTGCGAAGGCACCGCGTCGGGAACGTCGACCACCTTTGCCGCGGCCGGCACGGCTGGCGGCCGCGATGCACCGGTGCGGCCGAGCGCGGTCTCGAGCTCCTTGCGCATCGACGCGAAGCCGTAGCGGTCGTAGAACGCGAGCAGCGCATCGACCTGGATCTCGCGCAGCGCGAGCGCGTCGAACTCGGGCCAGCCGAGGACGTGGCCCGAGAGGTCGCAGTCGGTGACGACGGTGACCAGGCGGCGTCCCTGCGGCAGCCAGTCGAGCGCCTTCCTCAGGTTCTCGCCGACGACGCCCTTCATCTGCGGCGCCGCCGCGATCACGCCCTCGAGCGAGCCGTGCTCGGCGATCCACTTCGCCGCCGTCTTCGGCCCGACCTTCTCGACGCCGGGGATGTTGTCGACCGAGTCGCCGATCAGGGCGAGGTAGTCGACGATGCGATCGGGCGACACGCCGAACTTGGCGGCGACGCCCTCGACGTCGAGCTTCTCGTTGCTCATCGTGTTGATGAGGGTGACGTTCTCGTTGACGAGCTGCGCCAGGTCCTTGTCGCCGGTCGAGATGACGACCTTGAAGCCGCCCTTGGCGGCCATGCACGAGATCGTGCCGATCGCGTCGTCGGCCTCGATGCCGGGCACCGTGAGCACCGGCCAGCCGAGCAGCCTGATGGCCTCGATGATCGGCTCGATCTGCAGCGCCAGGTCGTCGGGCATCGACGTCCGCGTCGCCTTGTATTCGGGGTACCAGTCGTCGCGGAAGGTCTTGCCCTTGTCGTCGAAGACGCAGGCGCCGTGCGCCGCCGGGTACTGCTCGCGCAGCAGCTTCATCATCGAGACGACGCCCTTGATCGCGCCGGTCGGGACACCGCCCGGGCCGCGCAAGTCGGGGAGCGCGTGATATGCGCGATAAAGGTAGCTCGAGCCGTCGACGAGCAGCAGGGTCCGGTCCACCATGCAGCCCATTGTGAAGGAATGGACACATCGTCCCGGCGCGGCGAAGCCTAGAATCGATGCCATGAAAACGAGCGTTGTCATCGCCGTTGCCGCCTGTGCCATCGGCGTGGCCGGTCCGGCAGCGAACGCCGCGGATGCGCCATCGCCGCCGGCGCGCGCCCCGGCCGCAGATGCGGCGCCGGCGCCGGCCCGCGCCGAGACCCCGCCGTCGACGTCGCCGACCACGATCGAGGAGATCGAGGTCGGCCGCGCCGGCGAGCCGAACGTCAAGCGAACCGTCATCGACGACGGCCGCGCCCGCATCGAGGAGCTGCGCGTTCGCGGCCAGCTGCAGAAGGTGACCGTCGCGCCGAAGGGCAACGTTCCCGGCTACGAGATCCTGCTCGGAGACGGGACCCACACGATGGCCGACGATCCCGGCACGTCGCGCGGCTCGGCGGGCAAGCGCGTCTGGAACGTCTTCAAGTTCTAGCCGCCGGATGGCGGTCTACACCGAGGTCAAGTTCGACGAAGCGGCCGCGCTGGTCGACAGCGTCGGCCTCGGCGCGCTGCAGTCGCTCGCACCGTGCCGGGGCGGCATCGAGAACACCAACTACTTCGCCGACACCGCAGCGGGCCGCTATGTCCTCACCGTCTTCGAGCGTCTGCGCGCCGACGAACTGCCGTTCTACCTGCAGCTGATGAAGCACCACGCCGACCACGCGCTGCCGGTGCCGCGCCCGCACGCCGACGCGAGCGGGTCGCTCGTGCTCGCGCTCGCCGGCAAGCCCGCAGCCATCGTCGACCGACTCCCCGGCGAGCATCACCTCGCGCCCGACGCCGAAGACTGTGCCCACGTCGGCGCGATGCTGGCGCGCCTGCACGCGTCGTCGCGCGACTTCGCGCCGGCACAGCCGAACCTGCGCGGGCTGGCGTGGTGGGTCGAGACGGTCCCGGTCGTCGTCTCGCACCTGAGCGGCGAGCAGGCGACGCTGATGCAGGACGAGCTCGCCTACCAGCGCCACCTCGCCGCCTCGTCGGCGTACGCGACCCTGCCGCGCGCGGCGATCCACGGCGATCTCTTTCGCGACAACGTCATGTTCGTCGAGCGCACGCTCGCGGGCGTGTTCGACTTCTACTTCGCCGGCATCGACACCCTGCTCTTCGATATCGCCGTCGCGCTCAACGACTGGTGCATCGACATCGAGTCGGGCCGCCTCGACGAGGACCGCGCGTCGGCCTTCGTCGCGGCCTACGAAACGCAGCGACCGCTCGAGACCGCCGAGGTGCGGCTGATGCCGGCGCTGATGCGCGCGGCGGCGTTCCGCTTCTGGCTGTCGCGTGCCTGGGACCAGCATCTGCCGCGCGACGCGGTCGTCCTCACCGCGCACGACCCCGATCACTTCGAGCGCGTCCTCGTGCAGCGACGCGAGGCGCCCTGGCATCCTGCCGATCGGCCGCGGAGGTCGTCGTGAGGCTGCAGCAGGTCGCGCCGAGCCAGGGCACGGCCTGGGTGAGGAAGGGCTTTCAGGTGTTCGGGCGCCAGCCCCTCGGCTTCGCCTCGCTGTTCGCGGCCGGCTTCTTCGTCTCGCTGCTGCTCGGCCTCATTCCGCTGCTCGGGTCGATCGCGGCACTCGGGCTCGCGCCGGCGTTCTCGCTCGCCTGCATGATCGCGAGCCGCCGCGCCGGCGCCGGCCAGGCGGCGATGCCGGGAGCCCTCGTCGAGATCGCCACGGCGGGCCGCACCCGGCTGGTGGCTCTGCTCAAGCTCGGCCTCGCCTACGTTGCCGCAACCTTCCTCCTCTTCTGGCTCGCGAACGTCCTCGACGGCGGCGCCCTCGCGTCCTTCTTCGCCACGCTGAGAGACGCCAAGCTGACGCCGGAAACGATCGCGGCTCGCGTCGCAGAACCGGGCGTGCAGATCGGCTTCATGCTGCGCCTGCTGTTCGTCGGCGCGCTCTCGATCGCGTTCTGGCATGCACCCGCGCTCGTCTTCTGGGGCGACCCCGGCTGGGCCAAGTCGCTCTTCTTCAGCAGCGTCGCGCTCTGGCGCAACAAGGGCGCATTCGCGGTGTACTCGCTGGTCTGGCTCGCGCTCTTCCTGGTCCTGCTGGCGATCGTCAGCATCGGCGCCGGCCTGTTCGGGCCGGAGCGCTTCGCCCTCGTCGCGGCGCCGCTGATGCTCGTCTTCATGACCCTGTTCTACGCGAGCCTCTGGTTCACGTTCGCCGACTGCTTCTCCCCTTCCGACCCGGGCGCCGCTTCGCGGCGCGACGACGTCGATCCCCCCGACTCACTCCCGAAAGGCTCGTCATGAAGAAAGTCGCCATCGTCACCGGCGCCGGCAGCGGCATCGGCCGCGCCTCCGCGCTCGCGCTCGTCAAGGCGGGCTTCCACGTCGCCCTCGCCGGGCGCCGCGCCGACGCGCTCGAAGCGACGCGTGCCGCCGCCGGCGATGGCGTCGACCGCGTCCTCGTCGTGCCGACCGACGCCACCGATCCGGCCGCCGTCAAGGCGCTCTTCGCCACCGTCAAGGAGAAGCACGGACGCCTCGACGTCCTCTTCAACAACGCCGGCACCGGCGCGCCGCCGATCCCGCTCGAGGAGCTGACGGTGCAGCAGTGGCAGACCGTCGTCGACATCAACCTGACCGCCGTCTTCCTGTGCACGCAGCAGGCGTTCGTGCTGATGAAGTCGCAGTCGCCGCGCGGCGGCCGGATCATCAACAACGGCTCGATCTCGGCGCACGCGCCACGTCCGTTCAGCTCGCCCTACACCGCGACCAAGCACGCGATCACCGGCCTGACCAAGGCAACCTCGCTCGACGGCCGGCCGTTCGACATCGCCTGCAGCCAGATCGACATCGGCAACGCCGCGACCGAGATGACCGAGCGCATGAAGAAAGGCGTTCCGCAGGCCGACGGCACGATGGCGGTCGAGCCGACGATGAACGTGCAGCACGTCGCCGACGCCGTCGTTCACATGGCCGGCCTGCCGCTCGATGCCAACGTCCAGTTCATGACGATCATGGCGACCAAGATGCCCTTCGTCGGCCGCGGCTGAGCGACGGCACCGCCGCCGGGGCATCGACACGAACGGATGCAAAGCCGGCGGCGCCCGCCTGACCTTCGGTGACAATGTTTCGCATGGCCTCGAACCCCTCGCCGCTTCGGCGTGAGCGCGACCTGCTCTTCGCCGCCCTGGTGCTCGTCGCACTCGGCGCGCCGGGCTGCGCGGTCGTCAACGTCGCCGGCGCGGCGGTGAGCGTCGCCGGCGCCGCGGCGGGCGCTGCGGTGTCGGTCGGCGGCGCCGTCGTCGGCAGCACCGTCAAGGTCGCCGGCAAGGTGGTCGAGAAGACGATCGACGTCGCCACGCCTGGCGGCTCGACCAAATAACTCCAGCATCGATGACGACGACCAACATCCATTTCATCGGCGGCGAGAAGGGCGGTGTCGGCAAATCGCTGATGGCCCGGGTCCTCGCCCAGTACCTGATCGACAAGCAGCACGCCTTTCTCGGCTTCGACACCGACCGATCGCACGGCGCGCTGATGCGCTTCTATCCGGCGTTCGCCTCCGCGGTGGCAGTCGACAGGATCGAGTCGCTCGACGCGATCGTCGAGGCCGCGGTCGACCAGCCCGGCCGCCGCATCCTCGTCGATCTCGCGGCGCAGACGCACGATCCGCTCGCCTCCTGGATGGAGGACGCCGGCGTGATCGGCCTCGCCGACGAGCTCGGCATGAAGCTCTTCTACTGGCACGTGATGGATTCGGGCCGAGACTCGGTCGACCTGCTGCGCCGGCTCCTCGACCGCTTCGGCACCGGCCTGCAGTACGTGCTCGTCCGCAACCAGGTGCGCGGCGCCGACTTCAGCAGCCTCGAGCAGTCGGGCGAGCAATCGCGGGCGATCGGCATGGGCGCGAACGTCGTCTCGGTCAAGAAGCTCAACGACCACATCATCCAGAAGATCGACGCCGCGAGCAGCAGCTTCTGGCAGGCCAAGGCGTCCGACAAGGACTCGACGGGCCTCGGCCTGATGGACCGCCAGCGCGTCAAGATGTGGCTGCGTGACGTCTACCGCGAGGTCGACGAAGTCGGCGTCTGACGCCGCTCCCGCGATGACGCTGCCGCGCCGGCGCTTCCTGAGCGGCGCCGCCGCGGCCGTCGCCGCACCGTGGCTGGCGAGCGGCGCGCGCGCCGCCGATGTCGAGCGCTTCTCGCTCGGCGTCGCCTCGGGCCAGCCGCGCGCCGACGGCATGGTGCTCTGGACCCGGCTGACCGGCGGCGACATGGCACCGCGGGAGACGGTTCGCTGGGAGCTCGCCGCCGACGAGGCGTTCACGCGAATCGTCGCGCGCGGCGAGGAGACGGCCGAGGCCGACTGGGCGTACAGCGTCCATGCCGAGCCGGTCGGGCTCGAAGCCGGTCGCTGGTACTGGTATCGCTTCAGCGCGCTGGGCGAGCGCAGCCGCGTCGGCCGAACTCGCACCGCGCCCGCCGCCGACGCCGCGGCGACGCTGCGCTTCGCGATCGCCAGCTGCCAGCGCTTCGACGTCGGCCACTACGCCGCCTGGCGTCACGTCGCCGGCGCCGGCCTCGACCTGGTCATGTTCCTCGGCGACTACATCTACGAATACGCGACCCGCAAGGACCCGGTCCGCCGCATGGAAGGCGGCGAGGTCTTCACGCTCGACCAGTACCGTGCCCGCTACGCGACGCACAAGAGCGATCCTTCGCTGCAGGCCGCGCACGCGGCCGCGCCGTGGCTTCTCGTCTGGGACGACCACGAGGTCTCGAACGACTACGCCGGCTTTCGTGGCCAGGACCTGTCGGTCGACATGCACGCGCGCCGCGCCGCCGCCTACCGCGCCTACTGGGAGCACATGCCGTTCCCGAAGTCGGTGCGGCCGGTCGACGCCAGCATGCGCATCGTCGGCCGGCTCGACTGGGGGCGCCTGGCCCGCATCCACCTCCTCGACGACCGCCAGTACCGCGACCCGCAGTCGTGCCCGAGGCCGAACCAGGGCGGCTCGAACACGGTGGCGCTGGCGCAGTGCCCGGCCTTGACGGATCCGGCGCGCACCCTCCTCGGCAGCGAGCAGGAGCAGTGGCTCGCCGCCGGCTGGGACCTCGACCGGCCCTGGAACCTGGTCGCGCAGCAGACGCTGATGGCGCGCTTCACCTGGCTCGACCCCGCCATCGGCGGCGGCGCCTACTGGACCGACGGCTGGGACGGCTACGCGCCGGCGCGCAATCGCCTGCTCGGCACCGTTGCAGCGAAGAAAGTGCCCGGGGTCGTCGTCCTCGGCGGTGATGTGCACAGCAACTACGTCGCCGATCTCAAGGCCGACTACGACGATCCCGCCGCACCGGTCGTCGCCAGCGAGTTCTGCGGCACGTCGATCACGAGCCTGTCGGTGGCGCAGACGCGCCTCGACGCGGCGCGCGAGTACAACCCGCACATCCGCTATGGCCGCGCCGACCAGCGCGGCTACATGAGCTTCGAGCTCGACGCGAGCGAGCTGCGGGCAAGCGTCCAGGTGGTCGACCGGCCCGTCGATCCGGCGAGCGCGGTGACGACGGCGGCGCGCTTCGTCGTCGACGCCAAAAGGCCGGGGGCCAGCACAGCCTGACCGTGGCCCGGAGCGCCGTTTGCCAAGCGTCGTACGCGCGGCGACGGCCTCGACGAGTCCGGATCGCGCGCGCAAAATGTCGCAACCTCGAGCGCCAGCGCCGCTCGTCCCATCGCGAGGCCGCCATGCTGAAGACTGCCAGTGCCCTGCTCCTCTCCGTGCTCGCCGGCAGCGCCGGCGCGCAGACCTTTCTCTCCGCGACCCTGAACAACGCGAGCGAGAACCCGCCGACCGTCCCGACGACGTCCACCGGGCAGCCCCGACCGGCGTCGTTCGGCACGGCCAGCTTCTTCATCGACAGCGCGCAGACGTTCATGACGTTCACCGCGACGATCTTCAACATCGACGTCACCGGCTCGCAGACGCCCGACACCAACGACAACCTCGGCAACGCCCACATCCACGCCGGCCCGCTCGTCACCCCGACCACCAACGGGCCGGTGGTGTGGGGCTTCTTCGGCGCGCCCTTCAACGACAACGCCCCGAACGACTCCAGCATGACGCCGTTCACCACCGGCGTCGGCGGGACGTTCAGCGGCAAGTGGGACCTGGGCGAAGGCAACAGCACGACGTTGGCGGCGCAACTGACCAACATCCTCGCCGGGCGCTCGTACATCAACTTCCACACGACGCAGTTCACCGGCGGTGAAATCCGCGGCAACATCGTCGCGGCGGTCCCCGAGCCGGAGACCTACGCGCTGATCCTCGGCGGCCTCGCGATCGTCGCCGGCGTCGCGCGGCGGCGCGCTCGGAGAGAGGACGATCCCTCGTCGACCTGACGGAGAGGCGTTATCGACCGCCAGCGCCCGACCGGCCGCCGGGCGGTGTCAGAACAGGCCGGCCTTGTCGGCCGCGCCGAGCACCGCCTTCGAGAGCTCGCTCATCTGCGTGTTGATATCGCTCGACGGCGGTGAGGTCGCCTTCGCGGTCCAGACGAGGCGGCCGCTCGGCACGTCGGTGACCCGACCGTTCGCCGAATAGCCCGAGGTCACGCGCCCGCCGCCGACCGGTGCGGAAATGCCGACGCCCGCGCTGCCGCCGCCGCCACCGTAGCCGAAGCCGCCGATGCCGATCTGGAACGGCTGGCTCACGTCCTGCACGGCGACCGCGACCGTCATCACCATCATCGCCTTGGCGCCCGCCTCGCGCGCCGCCGGCAGCAGCTGCGGATCGATCGCGCGATCGGTCGCGACCGGAAAGCCGGGCGCGAGAAAGACCGGCGTCGCGCCGCGCGCGACGACCTCGCGCGCCAGCTCGTCCTGGCAGATCTGACGAACCACCACCTCATGGGCGTCGCAGGCGACGAGCACGCGCGCGCCGTGGAGGAGCTTGGGCCCCAGCGACGGGTCGCTCCATTGCGCCTCGAGCTGGGTCGAGGCGCAGGCGGCGAGCAGGGCCGCCACCGCAGCGCCCGCGCTCGCGTCGACCCAACGCCGCCGCCGCGCCGCGCAAGCATTCGAATCCATGTCGTGTGTCCTTATCTGGTGGCGCGCCAGGCGTAAACGCGCGCGCCAAGGTCCCCAGCTTAAGCATTTCCGGCGCCGACGCCACGCCCGGCGTCGCAAAAGCGGGCAACTCCTCTGCAGTCGACCGGCGGCGGCCGGCCGCTCCGGGGCGCTGCTAGGATGCGTTCACAACCACACGCGGGAGTCGGGAATGAGCAGCGCTTCTGACGAAAATCGCTTCGCGCCACCGCTCGCCCACGTCGAGGACGTCGCCCAGGGACCGGGCGTCCTCGCCGGACGCTGGACGCGGCTCGGCGCGACCCTGATCGATGCGGTCGTGGCGGCGCTCGCGTTCGGCCTGATCGCATTGGTCTCGCCGTTCAACGTCTTTCGGCCACCGGTGAATTCGAGCGGCGTTTGGATGCTGGTACTGCAGAACCTGGTCATCGGCTTCATCCTCTTTCTCCTCATCCACGGCTACCTGATCGCGACCCGTGGCCAGACCGTCGGCAAGGCGCTCCTGAAGATCCGCATCGTCCGCAGCGACGGCTCGCCGGCATCGTTCGCGCGCATCGTCGGCCTGCGCTACCTCACCACCAGCGTGCTCGCGTCGATTCCTGTGATCGGAACGATCTACGGCCTGCTCGACGTCCTCCTGATCTTCCGCGCATCGCGGCGCTGCCTGCACGACAACATCGCCGACACGATCGTCGTCACCGCCTGAGGCGCCGCCGGCCCAGTGCCGCCACCCTGACATGTCGGCGCCGCCGTCCGCCGCCGAGAGCCGGCTCGACACGCGCTACGCCGCCGAGACGCCGGAAGGCATCGCCCTCTGGTTGCGGCCGGCCGGCGTCGTGCCGCGCTTCTATGCCTACCTGGTCGACGCCGCGGTCAGGTTCTTCTTCTTCAGCATCACGTTCTTCTTCCTCGCTCTGCTCGGCAACTTCGGCCAGGGGCTCGCACTGGTGCTCTTCTTCCTGCTCGAGTGGCTGTATCCGGTCGCCTTCGAGCTCAGCGCCGGCGCGGCGACGCCCGGCAAGCGCATGCTCGGCTTGACGGTGGTGATGGACAGCGGGCTGCCGATCACGCCGGCCGCATCGCTCACCCGCAACCTGCTGCGCGCGGCCGATTTCCTGCCGTCGTTCTATGCCTTCGGCCTGCTCTCGATGCTGTTCCGGCACGACTTCAAGCGGCTCGGCGACCTCGCCGCCGGAACCCTCGTCGTCCACGCGCCGCGCGCCGAATTCCTGCGCGGCACGCCGCCGCCGGCGCCGGCGCGAGCGCCGGCAGTGCCGCTCACGGCGCGCGCGCAGGCGGCGATCGTCGCCTGGGCCGGCCGCGTCACCCGGCTCACCGAGGCGCGCGCCGACGAGCTCGCCGAGATCGCCGTGCCGGTCGTCGTGCCGCGCGCCATGGGCGGCGATCGCGTCGCCGCGCTCGTCGGCGTCGCCCACTGGCTGCTCGGCCGGCGATGACGCCGCTGCAGTTCGAGGCGCAGCACGCCGACGCCTGGCAAGAGCTCGACGCCGCGCTCGCGCCGACGTCGCGCAAGCACCGATCCGCGCCGGCCGACCGGGCACGGATCGCGGCGCTCTATCGCGCCGCCTGCGAGCACCTGGCGATCGCCGAGTCGCGCTCGTATCCGGTCTGGCTGATCGAACGCCTCGAGGCGCTCACCTCGCGTGGCCACCAGCGGGTCTACCGCCAGCCCGACTTCGGCATCGACAAGCTGCGCCGCCTGTTCGGGGTCGACTTCCCGACCGCCGTGCGCGCCTATCGCCTGCAGATGCTGATCGCCCTGGTCGCCTTCGTCGGCCCGCTCCTCGCCATCGGCGTCCTCTCCTATGTCGATCCGAGCCTGATCCTCTCGCTCCAGGACGCGGCCGCGGTCGAGCAATACGAGGGCATGTACGGCGACCCGGACGGCCCGATCGGTCGCCGCAACGCCGACTCCGACTGGGCCATGCTCGGCTTCTATATCCGCAACAACATCGGCATCGCGTTCCAGTGCTTTGCCGGCGGCCTTTTCTTCGGCATCGGCAGCCTGTTCGTCCTGGCCGGGAACGCTGCGCTCATCGGCAGCACCGCGGGCTACCTGACCTGGCGCGGTTTCGGCGCGAACTTCTATCCGTTCGTGATCACCCACGGCGCATTCGAGCTGACCGGCATCGTCCTCGCCGGCGCGGCCGGGCTCATCCTCGGCCACGCGCTGCTCGTTCCCGGCCGACGCTCGCGCCTGGCCGCGCTCGAGCACGCCGCCCGCGGCGCGATCGTCATCGTCTACGGCATGACCGCGATGTTCGCCATCGCCGCGGTGCTCGAAGCGTTCTGGTCATCGGCGCGCTGGGTTCCGGCGCCGGTCAAGATCGGCGTCGGCGCGGCGTGCTGGCTCGCCGTCATCGCGTACTTCCTCTTCCAGGGCCGGCCGCGACGCGGCCCCGGCGGCGCGCGATGAAGGTCGACGCGATCCGCCTCGACCTGCGCCCGCGCGGCATGTTCGAAGCCGCCGACCTCGGCGTTCGGCTCGTCTCCGCGCATCTGCGCTCGGTGTGGACGAGCTGCGCGCCGGTCTACGCGTTCGTCCTGCTCGTTGCCGCGACCATGCTGCCGTTCGGCAGCGGCTGGACGGTGCTGACGGTGATCTGGCTCAAGCCCTGGCTCGATCGCTCGATCCTGTTCGTCCTCGCCCGCGCGGTCTTCGGCGAGGAGACGCGCTTCGCCGACGTCTGGGCGGCGCGCCGCGCGGTCGCGTGGCAAGGGCTGCTCGGTGCGCTGACGATCCGGCGCCTGTCGCCGTGGCGCTCGTACGTGCAGCCGGTGCTCCAGCTCGAGGGCCAGCGCGGCAAGGCACGGCGTGAACGCGTCGCCCGCATCCTCGGCCCGCATCGCGGTGCCGCGCTGGCGATGCAGACCGCGTTCGCGACGATCGAGAGCGCGCTGGCGTTCGGCTTGCTCTCCCTCTTGCCATGGCTGACGCCGGCCGACGACCGAAGTCCCTGGTTCTCGATGCTGTTCGAAGACAGCGGGTGGGTCACCGGCGCCGGAGTGACGTGCTACTTCATCGCCGTCGCCATCCTCGAGCCGTTCTTCGTCGGCGCCGGCTTCGCGATGTACTTGAACCGGCGGGTCGAGCTCGAAGCCTGGGACATCGAACAGGAGTTCCGCCTTGCCTTCGCGCGCTGATGGCACGACGCCGTTTCGCCGCGCCGCGCTGGCCTGCGTGCTTGGCGCGAGCGCTGCGCTGTCGGTCGCGATGCCTGCGCACGCGGCGAGCGCGAATCCTGCGCCGGCGCTGCCGCACCTCGACGCCGCCCGCGTCGAGGCGGCCGCATCGGCGGTGCGGGCCGATCCCGATCTCGGCGGCGTCAAGAAGGAAAGCACGTGGCGTTTTCGCGATCGCGGCAAGCCCGATCCGCCGACGCCACCGCTGCCGTGGCTCGCCGCCCTCGCCCGCTGGCTCGCCGAGAGCAGTCGCGTCCTGGTCTGGGTGCTCATCGCAGTCGCGGCAGCGGTCGTCGTCGTGACGGCGCGGCGCTGGCTTGCCGTTCACGGCGATTCGATCGCCACGCGCGGCGCGCGCCTGCCGAGCCACGTGCGCGAGCTCGACATCCGCCCCGAGAGCCTGCCCGCCGACATCGGCGCCGCCGTGCGCGAGCTGTGGCTCGCCGGGGAGCGCCGTGCCGCGCTGTCGCTGCTTTATCGCGGCGCCTTGTCGCGCCTCGTCCATTCGTACCAGGTCGCGATCGGCGACGCGAGCACCGAGGGCGATTGCGTCCGCCTCGCCCGCGCCGCGCTGCCAGCGCCGCGCGGCGATTTCGTCACTGCCCTCGTCGACGCCTGGCAGCTCGCCGTCTACGGCGGCCGGCCGCTCGCGACCGAGCACGTCCTGCGCCTGTGCGCCGACTTCGATCGCTTGCTGCCCGCCGTCGCGAACGCCGCCGCCGATGCGCAGGCGGGCCGGCGATGACGCGCGTCGGCTGGGTCCTGACGGCGTTGACCGCAGCGCTCATCGCCGCCTTGATCGCCTGGTTCATGCGCTCGATCGAATGGGTCGAGGTCGAGGTTCCCACGCCCGCGCGCGGCGAAGCGGCACGCGACCGGTTCTACGTGGCCAAGCAGCTCGCACGCCGCCTCGGCGCGTCGGTGTCGACCGTGCACGACCTCGAGCGCCTGCCGCCCGCCGGCGCGACGCTCGTCATCGGCTCGCGTCGCTGGAGCATGTTCCCCGGCCGCGAGGCGGCGCTGCGACGCTGGATCGACGCCGGCGGCCACCTGGTCATCCTGCAGAGCGCCTGGTCGGCCGACGGCAACACGCCGCGCTGGGTGCCGATGCGAAGCGCCCCGTTACGCCGCGACGGCCCGGCGGGCGCTGCCTCGAGGCCCGCGGCAGCGGCCAGCGATGCGGCCGACATCGAGGCTTTCCTCGCCCTCCTCGGCAGGGGCGGGCCGTGCGACGACTTCGTCGAGCCTGACTGGATCGACCCCGCGTTCGGCGCCGCGCGCCGCTATCGCCTCTGCGGCGAGGCGATTCGCGTCCTGCACTCCGGCGCGCCGACGTGGCTGCTCAGAGGCAGCGAGGGCGCCGTCGCCGTGCGAGTCGGCTACGGGCGCGGCGACATCACCGCCAACGCGCTCGACGGCTCATTCGACAACCGGGCGCTCGTGCGCGACGACGGCGTGCTCGCGTTCGCGGCGATGCTGCAGCTGCGCGACGGCGACACGGTCTGGTTCTTCGACCAGGAAACGCGAGCGCGCCTGCTGACGCTGCTGTGGGACGAGGGAGCCCCGGCACTCTTGCTTTCCGGTGCGGCGATCCTTCTCCTCCTCTGGCGCAGCGGGACGCGCTTCGGTCCGCTGATCGCCGACGCGGCGAAGGCGCGCCGCTCGGTCGGCGAGCAGGTCCGTCGCACTGCCGCCTTCATCGCTGCCGGCGGCGGCGCGGCGTTGCATCGCGCGAGCGTTCGTGCGCTCGAGGAGGAAGCGCGCCGCTCGATCGCGGGCTACGCGAACCTCCTCGGCGCGCGCGAACGCGCCGCGGCGATCGCCCGCACGACGCGCGAGGATGCGGCGGCGCTGGGCGCGGCGATGAGCCCGCTGCAGCGTCCGGACCGGCACCGTCTCGCCATGGCGATCGCCCGGCTCGAGCGGGCCCGTCGCGCCCTCCTTCCGGATCGCCGCCGATCGTCGCGGCGCCCCCCTTCCTCCGACCCGAGCCCCTCATGAGCACGACCACGAACACCACCCCTTACAGCCATGCCGCCGAGGTCCTGCAGCGACTGCGCGACGAGATCGCCAAGGCGATGGTCGGTCAGCGCGACGTCGTCGAACTGCTGCTGGTCGCCATCGTCGCTTCGGGTCACGTCCTCATCGAAGGCGTCCCCGGACTGGGCAAGACACTGCTGGCGCGCGCCCTGGCGCGATCGATCGCCTTGCGCTACGCGCGCGTCCAGTTCACCCCCGACATGCTGCCGTCGGACATCACCGGCCACGCCGTCCTCGACGCCGCGCCGGCGGCCAGCGGCAGCATGCCGGCGCTGCGCATCAGGCGCGGACCGGTCTTCACCAACATCCTGCTCGCCGACGAGATCAACCGCGCGCCGGCGAAGACGCAGGCCGCACTCCTCGAGGTGATGCAGGAATACCAGGTCACGCTCGAAGGCGAGACGATCGCGCTCGAGCGGCCGTTCTTCGTGCTGGCGACGCAGAACCCGGTCGAGACCGAGGGCACGTATCCGCTGCCCGAGGCGCAACTCGACCGCTTCCTGCTCAAGATCGAGATCGGCTATCCGTCGCACCGCGACGAAGCGGCGATCGTGGTGCGGACGACGCAGGGCCAGCGCGGCGAGCAGCTGCCGCTCGAGACGGTGAGCGAGTGCATCGAGGCGAGCGAGCTGCTCGCGCTGCAGGACCTCGCCTCGCAAGTTCGCGTCGACGAGCGCGTCATCGACTATGCCGTGCGAATCGGCCGCGCGACCCGCGGCGGCCTCGGCCTGGCCGCGGGCAGCGGGCCGCGCGGCGCGATCGCGATGGTCCGCGCCGCGCGCGCCGCAGCGCTCCTCGCCGGACGCGACTTCGTCACCCCCGACGACGTCAAGCGCTGCGCGCTGCCGGCCTTGCGCCACCGCGTGCTGCTCGCGCCCGACGCGCAACTGGAAGGCCGACGCGTCGACGAGCTGATCGTCGAGCTGCTCGCGACGGTCGAGGCGCCGCGGCTCTGAACCCGGCGACGACGACCGAGGCACCGATGGCGCTCACGATCCTGCCGACGCGCGCCGCCATCGCCGTCGTCGCGGCGCTGGCGGTGGCGAGCGCCGCAGCCCTGCTCGCGCACGTCGCGCCGACACGGGTCGCCGCGGCGAGCGCGATCGCGGCGGTGCTCTGCATCGCGGTCGCCGTCGTCGACGTGTGGGCGAGCCGGCGCGCCTGGCGCGCCGCGCCGCTGCGCTGGCAACGGCACCTGCCGCCCGCGCTCGCCGTCGGCGTGCGGCGGGTCATCGAAGGCCACCTCGTCAACGAGGGAGCGCGGCGCTGGCGCGTCGCCCTGTTCGACCACATCGACCCGTCGTTCGACGTCGACGGCCTGCCGATCGACGGTGTCGTCGATCCGGAATCGAGCCTGGCCGTGCGCTACGAAGTGCTGCCGCGGCGGCGCGGCGAAGCGCGCTTCGAGCCCGCCGAGCTGCGCGTGCGCACGCTCGCGGGCAGCTTCGACATGCGCATCGCCCTCGGCGACGCGGCGAAGCTGCGCGTCTACCCCAACTTCGCCGCCGTCTCGCGCTACGCCTGGCTGGCCGGCGACCGTCGTCTCGCCGAGATCGGCATCAAGAGCTATCCGATGCGCGGCAGCGGCACCGATTTCAAGCAGCTCGCCGACTACCGGCCGGGCGACTCGATCCGCGACATCGACTGGAAGGCGACGCTTCGCCAGGGCCGCCCGATCGTTCGCGAATACCAGGACGAGCGCGACCAGAGCGTCGTCTTCCTGCTCGACTGCGGCCGGCGCATGCGCGCCGACGAAGGCAGCGCTGCTCCTCGTGGCAGCCACTTCGATGCTGCCCTCGACGCGCTGATGCTGCTCGCCTACGTCGCGCTGAAGGAAGGCGACGAGGTCGGCGCGATGACCTTCGGCGGCTCGGCGGCGTCGAACCGGCGCGTCGCGCCCAGAAAGGGCGTGCACTCGCTGAACGCCCTGATCGGCGCGCTCTACGACGTCGAGCCCGACGCGACGCATCCCGACTACCGGGCGGCGGCGACGGCGCTGATGAAGGGCCTGCGCAAGCGCTCGCTGGTCGTCGTGCTGACCAATTTCCGCGAGGAGGACGGCGCCGAGCTCGGGCCGGCGCTGAAGCTGCTGCGAACGCGCCACCTCGTGCTGCTCGCCAGCCTGCGCGAGCGAGCGCTGCGCGAAGTCGCCGAGCAGCCGCTGCGGGTCGGCCGGGACGCCATCGAGGTCGCGGGCGCGCACCTGTTCGCGCAGGCGCGCGACGACGCGTTTCGCCGCCTCGCCGCGCGCGACGCCTACCTGCTCGACGTCGAGCCGGAGCATGTCGCGGTCGAGCTCGTCAATCGCTACCGCGCCGCCAAGCGGGCGCAGCTGCTGTAAAGCGGCGGGAGTCGACTGCTCGTCGAAGCGCCGCGCGCGACCACGCGGATCAGTCGACCGGCGTCAGCTTGGCGACGCTCAGCGCCAGCCACTTCATGCCGTGGCGGCCGAAGTTCACCTGCGCGCGCGCATCGTCGCCGCCGCCCTCGATCGTCATGACGACGCCTTCGCCGAACTTCGTGTGGAAGACGCCCTGGCCGGGCCGCAGGCCGTGCGACGGCGCCTTCGGAACGATCGGCGCGGCCTGGTAGCGCGGCTCGACCCGGCCGGTGCCGACGATCGAATGCAGGCCGGTGCCGCTCTCCCAGGCGCGGCTGTACTCGCGCGCGAAGCCCGAGCCGAACGACTGGTTGCGCGGCGTGATCCAGCGCAGCGCCGCTTCGGGCAGCTCGTCGACGAAGCGGCTCTTGACGTTGTAGCGCGTCTGGCCATGCAGCATTCGCGTCTGCGAGAAGCTCAGGTAGAGGCGCTTTCTCGCCCGCGTGATCGCGACGTACATCAGGCGCCGCTCCTCCTCGAGGCTGTCGAGGTCGCTCGACGAGTTCTCGTGCGGAAAGAGGCCCTCCTCGAGGCCCGAGATGAAGACGCAGTCGAACTCGAGGCCCTTCGCCGAGTGGATCGTCATCAGCTGGACCGCGTCCTGGCCGGCCTGGGCCTGGTTGTCGCCCGCCTCGAGCGAGGCGTGGGTCAGGAACGCGGCGAGCGGTGACAGGATCTCGCCGGTCTCGGCGTCGGGAACGAGTCGCGGCGGGGCGATGATCTCGCCGCTCGTGACGACCTCCGCGCCGGGCAGGTTGAACTCGGCCTTGCCCGCCTCGCCGCGATAGAGGCCGAGGCCGCTCGTTCCGGTCTCGTCGACCGGCAGCGCGACGGCGTCCTTGCCGAAGCCCTCCTGCGTCACGAACGCCTCCGCGGCGTTGACCAGCTCCTCGAGGTTCTCGAGCCGCTCCTTGCCCTCGCGATCGGTCTTGTAGAAGTCGACCAGGCCGGAGGCCTCGAGCATGTGGACGATGATCTCGCGCAGCGTCAGGCCGCGCGTCTGCTCACGCATCGCGTCGATGCGGCGCGTGAAGGCGAGCAGGTTCGAGCCGCCCTTGCCCGCGACCGAGGCGACGCTCTGCCACAGGCTCCTGCCGCTCGCACGCGCCGCATCCTGCAGCTGCTCGATGGTCCGCGAGCCGATCCCGCGCGCCGGGAAGTTGACGACGCGCAGGAAGCTGGTGTCGTCGTTCGGGTTCTCGATCAGGCGCAGGTACGAGAGCGCGTGCTTGACCTCAGCGCGCTCGAAGAAGCGCAGCCCCCCGTAGACCTTGTAAGGGATGTGCGCGTTGAAGAGCGCGCTCTCCATCACCCGGCTCTGCGCGTTGCTGCGGTAGAGCAAGGCGATTTCGTGGCGCGCCGTCCCTTCGCGGTGCAGCGACTGCGCTTCCTCGATGAACCACTGCGCCTCGGCGAAATCCGACGGCGCCTCGTGGACGCGCACCGGCTCGCCCGGCCCGGCCTCAGTGCGCAGGTTCTTGCCGAGGCGGCGCGAGTTGCGCGAGATCAGCTCGTTGGCGGCGTCGAGGATGTTGCCGTACGAGCGGTAGTTGCGCTCGAGCTTGACCACCGTGCGGACGCGATACTCGCGCTCGAATGCCGCCATGTTGCCGACCTGCGCGCCGCGAAACGCGTAGATGCTCTGGTCGTCGTCGCCGACGCAAAAGAGCGCGCAGCCGTGCTCGGGCGGGCCGGCGAACATCTTCAGCCACGCGTATTGCAGGCGGTTGGTGTCCTGGAACTCGTCGACGAGGATGTGGCGAAAGCGCCGCCGGTAATGCTCGCGCAGCGGCGCGTTGTCGCGCAGCAGCTCGTAGGTGCGCAGCATCAGCTCGGCGAAGTCGACGACGCCTTCACGCTGGCACTGAGCGTCGTAGGCCTCGTAGACCTGCGCCAGGATCCGACTCTGCTCGTCCTTGACCTCGATGTCCTTGGCGCGCAGGCCGTCGTCCTTGGCGCCGGCGATCGCCCACGCCAGCTGCTTCGGCGGATGACGCTCCTCGTCGAGGTTCATCGCCTTGACGATGCGCTTGACCGCCGAGAGCTGGTCGCTCGAGTCGAGGATCTGGAAGCCCTGCGGCAACGCCGCCAGCTTCCAGTGCGCGCGCAGGAACCGGTTGCACAGGCCGTGGAAGGTGCCGACCCACATGCCGCGAACGGGGATCGCGAGCATCGCATCGAGCCGCGTCAGCATTTCCTTGGCGGCCTTGTTGGTGAAAGTCACCGCCATCACGCCGCCGGGCGAGAGCTGGCCGGTCTGGATCAGCCAGGCGACGCGGGTCGTGAGGACGCGGGTCTTGCCGGAGCCGGCGCCGGCGAGGATGAGCGCCGGCTCGGCGGGCAAGGTGACGGCGGCGAGCTGCTCGGGATTGAGGCCCTCGAGCAGGCGCGAAGGACGGTCGACGACAGAGGGGTGGTTCACTTGTCCATTCTAGGAGCGCGACCTCCGCCGCTTCCGTAGAATGCCGCCACGGGCGCCCCTGGAGGCGCCCGTTTTTGCGCGAGCCCGCCATGGAAATCTTCGACTACGACAATGTCTTGCTGCTGCCGCGCAAGTGCCGGGTCGAAAGCCGCTCGGAATGCGATCCGGGGCAGGAATTCGGGCCGCGCCGCTTCGAGCTGCCGGTCGTTCCGGCGAACATGAAGACCGTCGTCGACGAGCCCATCGTCGAGTGGCTGGCGGCGAACGGTTACTTCTACGTGATGCACCGGTTCGACGTCGACAATGTCGCCTTCGCCAGGCGGATGCGCGAGAAGAACCTCTTCGTCTCGATCAGCTCCGGCGTCAAGGCGCCCGACTACGCAGTCATCGACCGGCTGGCCAGCGACGGCGTCGGCGCCGACTACATCACGATCGACATCGCCCACGGCCACGCCGACACCGTGCACCGGATGATCGAGCACATCAAGGCCAAGCTGCCGAAGGCGTTCGTCATTGCCGGCAACGTCGCGACGCCGGAAGCGGTGATCGACCTCGAGAACTGGGGAGCCGACGCGACCAAGGTCGGCGTCGGCCCGGGCAAGGTCTGCATCACCAAGCTCAAGACCGGCTTCGGCACCGGCGGCTGGCAGCTCTCGGCGCTCAAGTGGTGCGCGCGCGTCGCGACCAAGCCGATCATCGCCGACGGTGGCATCCGCGATCACGGCGACATCGCCAAGAGCGTGCGCTTCGGCGCCTGCATGGTCATGATCGGCTCGCTCTTCGCCGGCCACGAGGAATCGCCGGGCAAGACCGTCGAGGTCGACGGCAAGCTCTTCAAGGAGTACTACGGCTCGGCGTCCGACTTCAACAAGGGCGAGTACAAGCACGTCGAGGGCAAGCGCATCCTCGAGCCGATCAAGGGCAAGCTCGCCGACACGCTGCGCGAGATGAAGGAAGACGTGCAGAGCTCGATCTCGTATGCGGGCGGCACCCGGCTCGCCGACATCCGCAAGGTCAACTACGTGATCCTCGGCGGCGACAATGCGGGCGAGCATCTGCTGATGTAGGAACGACTCCCACAATGAACAAGACGTTTCGATGGCTTCTCATCGCCGGCCTCGCCGCGGCGCTCGCGGCGTGCGGTGGCGGCCTGCTGGGCAACCAGGGCCGGATCCGGCTCGTCAACGCGACCACCGGGCTCGGCGCGCTCGACCTCTTCGTCGACAACGACGCGGCCGCCGTCGGCGTGCCGACGACCGGCGCCAGCGACTATTTCCTGCGCAAGGCCGACACCTACTCGCTCGACATCCGCCAGTCGGGAAGCGCTGCCAGCCTGCTCACGACGAGCACGGTGCTGGTCGCCGACAAGCACCAGACAGTCGTCGCCTACAACAGCGGCGGGACGATGGCGGCGACGATCCTCGACGACGAGGAACCCGATCCCGGCCGGGGCAAGGCGAAGCTGCGCATCTTCAACACCGCGACCGCCGAGCCCGACCGCGTCGACGTCTACCTGATCACCGCCGCCTGCAGCACTCTCGACGCCTCGGCCATCGCACCGACCGCGTCCAGTGTCTCGGGACTGCAAATGGGCTACACCGAGCTCGCGTCGTCGACCACGGCGTACCACCTCTGCGTCACGAGCGCCGGCGACAAGAGCGACGTGCGCCTCGAGATCCCGTCGTTCGTGCTGAGCGAGAAGCGGATCGTGACCGTCATCCTGGCGCGCGGTGCCGGCGGCTTCCTGCTCAACGCCATCGTCCTCGACCAGCAGGGGGCGGCGACGCAGGCGCTGAACACCTCGGCGCGGGCGCGTGTCGCGACGAGCGTTCCGACGCCGGTCGATGTCGCAGTGAACGGCCAGGCGATCGCCGCCGGCCTGACGTCGCCGAACATCGGCCCGTACATCCTCGTTCCCGCGGGTCCCGTGACGGTGCAGGTCAATGGCCACGACGCCGCGGCCGCGCCGTTCACTGCCGCCCCGGGCGCCGACCTCACCGTCCTGCTCACCGGGGCGGCGGCGGCGGTGACGCTGCTCGCCGACGACAACACGCCCTCGCCCAGCAGCGCACGGCCGGTGAAACTGCGCCTCGTCAACGGCCTCAACGGGACGACCGGGACGGCGACGCTGACGCTCAACAACGTGCTGATCGGCAGCGGCGCCGCGCCGGGCCAGGCGTCGGGGTACACGCAGGTCGCCGCGAGCGCCGGCCTGGCCCGCCTCGAATCCCGGGTCGGTGCCGTGTCGTTCTTCTTCGACAACAACGCGACGCTCGAGTCAGGGCGCGTCTACACGCTGTTCCTGCTCGGCGACGGCACGGCGCCGGCGAACCTCGGCATCCTCGTTCCCGACCGATGAGCGAAAGCGAACTCGCCAAGTCATTCGACCCTGCCGCGATCGAGGCGCACTGGGGCCCGCTCTGGGAAGAGAGCGGCGTGTACGAGCCGACGCTCGACCCGGCGAAGCCCTCGTTCTGCATCCAGCTGCCGCCGCCGAACGTGACCGGCACGCTCCACATGGGGCACGCGTTCCAGCACACGATCATGGACGCGCTGGCGCGCCATCACCGCATGAAGGGCGACAACACGCTGTGGGTGCCCGGCACCGACCATGCCGGCATCGCCACGCAGATCGTCGTCGAGCGCCAGCTGCAGGACGCGGGCCTCAGCCGCCACGACCTCGGCCGCAAGAGGTTCATCGACCAGGTCTGGGACTGGAAGGAGACGAGCGGCTCGACGATCACGCGCCAGATGCGCCGCATGGGCGACTCGGTGGCCTGGAAGTACGAGTACTTCACGATGGACGAGCGGCTCTCGGCCGTCGTCACCGACACGTTCGTCTCGCTCTACGACGAGGGCCTCATCTACCGCGGCAAGCGCCTCGTCAACTGGGACCCGGTGCTGCTCTCGGCGGTCTCCGACCTCGAGGTCGAGAACGAGGAACGCGACGGGACGATGTGGCACATCCTCTATCCGTTCAGCGACGGGCCGCAGCCCGACGCGAACGGCGCGCCGATGAAGGGCATGCACATCGCGACGACGCGGCCCGAGACGATGCTCGCCGACGGCGCGCTCGCGGTCCATCCCGACGACGATCGCTACCGACACCTGATCGGCAAGCTCGTCGACCTGCCGCTCTGCGACCGGCGCATCCCGATCATCGCCGACGACTTCGTCGACCGCGAGTTCGGCTCGGGTTGCGTCAAGATCACCGGCGCGCACGACTTCAACGACTACGCGTGCGCGCTGCGCCACGGCATTCCGCTGATCACGATCTTCACCCTCGACGCCAAGATCAACGAGAACGGCCCGGCGGCGTACCAGGGGCTCGATCGCTACGACGCGCGCAAGGCCGTCCTGCGCGACCTCGAGCTGCAGCACTTCCTCGAGAAGGCGGTGCCGCACAAGCACGCGGTGCCGATCTGCGTTCGCACCGGCCAGGTCGTCGAGCCGATGCTCACCGACCAGTGGTTCGTCGCGATGACCAAGCCGGGCAGGGACGGCACGAGCATCGCCGGCAAGGCGATCGATGCGGTCGAGACCGGCGCCGTCAAGTTCTATCCGGCGCAATGGGTCAACACCTACAACCAGTGGATGAAGAACATCCAGGACTGGACGATCTCGCGCCAGCTCTGGTGGGGGCACCAGATCCCGGCCTGGTACGGCGACGGCGGCGAGATCTTCGTCGCGCGCAGCGAGGACGAGGCGCGCACGAAGGCCGAGGTCGCGGGCTACGCCGGCGCGCTGCGCCGCGACCCCGACGTGCTCGACACCTGGTACTCGTCGGCGCTGGTGCCGTTCTCGTCGCTCGGCTGGCCGAAGCAGACGCAGGAGCTCGAGCTCTTCCTGCCATCGTCGGTGCTCGTCACCGGCTACGACATCATCTTCTTCTGGGTCGCGCGGATGATCATGATGACCTTGCACTTCACCGGCAAGGTCCCGTTCCACGACGTCTACATCCACGGCCTGGTGCGCGACGCGCAAGGCAAGCGGATGAGCAAGTCGGAGGGCAACGTCCTCGACCCGGTCGACCTGATCGACGGCATCGCGCTCGAGCCACTGCTCGAGAAGCGCGCCACCGGACTGCGTCGTCCCGAGACCGCGCCGCGGGTCAGGAAGGACACCGCGGCCGAGTTCCCGAACGGCATCCCGGGCTTCGGCGCCGATGCCCTTCGCTTCACGTTCTGCTCGCTCGCCAGCCTCGGCCGCAACGTCAACTTCGACTCCAAGCGGTGCGAGGGCTACCGCAACTTCTGCAACAAGCTCTGGAACGCGACGCGCTTCGTGCTGATGAACTGCGAGGGCAAGGACTGCGGCCTCGCCGAGCACACCAAGGCCGAGTGCGCGCCCGGGCAGCCGTTCCACAACTACCTCACCTTCTCGCAGGCCGACCGCTGGATCACCGGCGAGCTGCAGCGCGTCGAGGCGGCGGTCGCCGAAGGCTTCGCCGAGTACCGCCTCGACGCCGCATCGCAGGCAATCTATTCGTTCGTCTGGGACGAGTACTGCGACTGGTACCTCGAGATCGCCAAGGTGCAGTTGCAGTCGGGCAGCGAGTCGGCGCAGCGCGCGACGCGGCGAACGCTGCTGCGCGTCCTCGAGACGGTGCTGCGCCTGATGCACCCGATCACGCCGTTCATCACCGCCGAGCTGTGGGAGCGCGTCGCCGTCGTCGCCGGGCGCAAGGTCGACGGCACCGAGCACGGCATCGTGCGCGCCGCCTATCCGAAAGCGCAGCTCGAGCGCGTCGACGCGAAGGCCGACGAGTGGGTCGCGAAGCTGAAGGCGGTCGTCGGCAGCGCCCGCAACCTGCGCAGCGAGATGAACCTGCCACCGGGCGAGCGCGTGCCGCTGAACGCGATCGGCGACGCCGACTTCATGCGCGAGGCGACGCCGCTGCTGCGGTCGCTCGCTCGCCTCTCGGAGGTGACGATGTTCGCCGACGACGCGAGCTTCGCCGATGCCTCGAGCGACTCACCCGTCGCGGTCGTCGGCGCGACCCGGCTCGCGCTGCACGTGAAGATCGATCGCGCCGCGGAGAGCGCGCGCCTCTCCAAGGAGATCGATCGCCTCGCCGGAGAGATCGCCAAGGCGACCAGCCGGCTCGCCAACGAGAGCTTCGTCGCCCGCGCGCCTGCCGCGGTGGTCGATCAGGAGAAAAAGCGGGTCGCCGACTTCACGGCGACAGCGAATCGGCTTCGAGATCAGCGAGCGCGCCTGGAATCGTCGACTTGAAGTCGGCGGGCGCCGATGCCGGCGCCTCGAGGAGCTCGTCGATCCGCCGCGCCACGGCCCAGGCGCTGCGCTGGCGCGACTCGCGCGTCGTCGAGGCGACGCGCGGCGTCACCTGCAGCGTCTCGATGCCGTGCAGCGGCCGGTGCGGATCGAGCGCGCCCGGCTCGACGCTGTCGAGCCAGGCGGCGGCGATCCGGCCGCTCTTCAGTGCCGTGGCGAGCGCGACCTCGTCGAACAGGCGCGAGTGCGCCGTGCTCACGACCACCTGGTTCGGCTTGCAATGGCGCAGGAACCGGTCGCCGAGGAGGCCGTGGTAGCGGCTGAAGTAGTCGAGCTGGACGCAGAGGACGTCGGCGCGCTCGACGATCTCGCGCAGGCCCGCGTGGCTCACGTGCCAGTCGGTCCACGACGGGTCGGTGGCGTGCAGCGCCGGGTCGTAGCCGAGGATGCGCACCCCGAAGGCGCCGAGCAGCTGGGCGATGGTGCGCGCCGACGGCGGCATGCCGACCAGCCCGATCGTCGCGCCGCCGAGCTCTCGCCCGGCGACCGAGCCGTCGGGCCCGCGCACCGGCACCCGGCGCAGCATCGACAGCATGGCGCCGATGACGAACTCGGCCTCGGCACGGGCGCTCGCCGTCAGGCTGCGGACGACTTCGACGTGGCGCCGCTCGCACGCCTCGAGGTCGATGTTCTCCGAGCCCGCGCTGACCCGCCCCACCGCCTTCAGGACCGGTGCGAAGTCGAGCGTCTCGGCGTCGATGCTGACCGACGAGGGCACGATGGCTGCCCTGACGTTGTAGAGCGCGCGGCGCAGCTCGCGCGGGGCGAAGGCGAGCTCGGGGGCGAAGCGGAGACGGTGCCGCGAGGCGAGCCAGCGCATCACCTCGGCGTCGATCGGATCGATGACGAGCAGGTCCACCTGAGGCGTTTCCCTTTCCCTGCTGAAGCGACCGTGCGTGCCAGAATCGTTGGAGACTGTCCCGGCATTGTAAGTAGGTGAACGGCCCGAAATGACCCTCAGACACGCGATCTTTCCGGTGGCCGGCCTGGGCACCCGTTTCCTTCCCGCGACCAAGGCCCTGGCCAAGGAGATGCTGCCGGTGGTCGACAAGCCGCTCGTGCAGTACGCCGTCGAGGAGGCCTACGCCGCGGGCGTGCGCGAGATGATCTTCGTCACCAGCCGGCACAAGCGGGCGATCGAGGACCACTTCGACCGCACCTTCGAGCTCGAGGACGCGCTCGAGAAGGCGAACAAGGCCGAGCTGCTCGCCGTCGTCCGCGCCGTCAAGCCCGACGACATGGAGTGCATCTTCGTGCGCCAGCCCCAGGCGCTCGGCCTCGGCCACGCCGTCCTGTGCGGCCGTCACGTGGTCGGCGACCATCCCTTCGCCGTCCTCCTTCCCGACGACCTGATGATCGGCAGCCCGCCGGTGCTGGCCCAGATGGCCGAGCAGTTCGCGGCGCGCGGGGCGTCGATCGTCGCCGTCCAGGAGGTGCCGGCCGAGCACACCCGGCGCTACGGAATCGTCGGCGGGCGTGCCGTCGGCGAGCGGCTGGTCGAGATCGACCGGATCGTCGAGAAGCCCGCGCCCGAGGTGGCGCCGTCACGCCTCGGCGTCGCCGGCCGCTACGTGCTGACGCCGCGCGTGTTCGACGAGATCGCCGCCCAGCCGCGCGGCGTCGGCGGCGAGATCCAGCTCACCGACGGCATCGCCGGCCTGCTCAGGCACGAGAAGGTATTCGCCTACCGCTACCAGGGGCGCCGCTACGACTGCGGCAGCAAGGAAGGCTTCCTGCAGGCCAACGTCGAGCTGGCCCTCGAGCACCCGGAGCTCGGGCCCGACTTCCGCACTTACCTTCGCTCGCTCGCGCTCTAGCGCCGGCGCAGGAAGTGCACGAACTCGTCGTTCGCGCTGGTCTGCTCGAGCAGCTCGTTGCCGGTCTGGCGCGCGAACGCCTGGAAGTCGCGCACCGAGCCGGGGTCGGTCGCAACGACCTTGAGGACGTCGCCGCTCGCCATGTCGGCGAGCGCCTTCTTCGCCTTCAGGATCGGCAACGGGCAGTTCATTCCGCGGGTATCGATTTCCTTGTGCGCTTGCATCGTCGTCGCCTCAATCCACGTCCACTTCGGTCGCCCGCTTGCCCGGCGGCAGCTCCATCCACTTCGGCTCGATGCCGCGCGAGCGCAGCCAGTCGGCGACCGCCCGCCCGGTGCCCGCCGGCCAGCACTTGATCTCGGCCGGCGCGAACAACCGGTACGAAACGAGCTCTGGCGACAGCACGATCTCGCCGCGCGCCGCGACATGGTAGGCAATGATGACCTGGTTCATGCGCAGAAACTCGTAGACGCCGATCAGCGACAGCGACTCGACCGTGAGCGATGTCTCCTCGCCGACCTCCCGGGTGATGCCTTCCTCGGGCGTCTCGCCCGCTTCCATGAAGCCGGTGACGAGGCCATAGAACTTGCCGGGCCAGGCGGCGTTGCGCGCGAGCAGGACCTGGCCGTCGCGATCGACCATCTCGATCACCGCGGCGAGCACCGGCGTCGGGTTGTTCCAATGCGTCCAGCCGCATGCCGGGCAGCGCAGCCGCGTCTTCGCGCCGCCGTCTTCCTCCACGGAGATCGGCGCCAACGCGGTGGCACAGCTGACGCAGAACCTCGTCTCGAAGCTCATGCCGGAAAGACGCCGGTCGAAAGATATCGGTCGCCGCGATCGCAGACGACGAAGACGATGGTCGCGTTCTCGACCTTGGCGGCGACCTGCAGCGCGACCCAGCACGCGCCGGCCGCGGAGATGCCGGCGAAGATGCCTTCCTCGCGCGCGAGGCGGCGGGTGACCTCCTCGGCGTCGACCTGGCTGACCAGGACGAGCTCGTCGACCGCCTTCGGGTCGTAGATCTTCGGCAGGTACTCGGGCGGCCACTTGCGGATGCCCGGAATGCGCGAGCCTTCGTTCGGCTGCGCGCCGATGATGCGGACGTGCGGATTCTTCTCGCGCAGGAAGCGCGACACGCCGGTGATGGTGCCGGTCGTCCCCATCGCGCTCACGAAGTGCGTGATGCGCCCGCCGGTGTCCTTCCAGATCTCCGGCCCGGTCGTTTCGTAGTGGATGCGCGGGTTGTCGGCGTTGGCGAACTGGTCGAGGACGCGACCCTTGCCGTCCTTCTGCATCTGCGTCGCCAGGTCGCGCGCGTATTCCATGCCGCCCGAGCGCGGCGTGAGGATGAGCTCGGCGCCGAACGCCTTCATCGTCTGCGCGCGCTCGACGCTCAGGTCTTCGGGCATGACGAGCAGCATTCGGTAGCCGCGGATCGCCGCCGCCATCGCCAGCGCGATGCCGGTGTTGCCCGAAGTCGCCTCGATCAGCGTGTCGCCGGGCTTGATCTCGCCGCGCTCCTCGGCGCGCCGGATCATGCTGATGGCCGGCCGGTCCTTGACCGAGCCGGCCGGGTTGTTGCCCTCGAGCTTGCCGAGGATGACGTTGCCGCGCGCGGCGTTGTCGGCACCGGGCAGGCGCACCAGTCGGACCATCGGCGTGGCGCCGATCACGTCCTCGATCGTCGGGTAGGTCGGCGCGGAGTCGCTCATTGGAGAAGGTCGGCGACAGGCCCTGGTGCCTCGGGTCGGAATCGAACCGACACTCCTCGCGGAACGGGATTTTGAGTCCCGCGCGTCTACCAATTTCGCCACCGAGGCGCGGTGCGTGCAGCAGGCGGTCAGTTTGCCACACGAGCCGTAGACTAGCCGGCCATTGCCACCCTCCGGACGCCTGCATGCTGCCGCTTCCACCCGCCACGCAGGCGCTCCTGCTCACCAACGTCGCGATCTACTTCCTCACGCAGCTGCTCGGGCCGGGCCTGTTCAGCACGTTCGCGCTCTGGCCGCTCGGCCACGGCTTCTGGCCGTGGCAGGTGGTCAGCTACGGATTCCTCCACTTCGACTTCAACCATCTGTTCTTCAACATGCTCGGCCTGTGGATGTTCGGAGGCGAGCTCGAGCACGTGTGGGGCCAGAAGCGCTTCCTGGTCTTCTTTTTCGCCAGCGTGATCGCCGCGGCGCTGACGCAGCTGCTCGTCAATGCCGTGCTCGGGTCGGGTGCACCGACGGTCGGCGCGTCCGGCGGCCTGTTCGGCCTGCTGCTCGCCTTCGCGATGATCTTTCCGAACCGGATCATCCTGCTCTTCTTCGTCATCCCGATGAAGGCGAAATGGCTGGTCGCGCTGTACGGCGCGATCGAGCTCTACCAGGGCGTCTACGTGCTCAACTCCGGCGTCGCCCACTTCGCCCACCTCGGCGGCATGCTCGGCGGCCTGCTGACGCTGCGCTACTGGCGCGGCCAGGCGCCGTTCGGCCGGCGCTGACGGCCGCGCGTCCGGAAAATGTCCCTGACGCGCGCACGCCTCTTGCAAGCGCTCATGCTGCGGACAGCACGCGGAGGCGCCATGAACCCGTCGCGATCTTTTCTCACCTTCCTCGCATCCGAACAACGCACGAACGGTCGCGGCTGGTGCCGCTGGGCATCGCTGCTGGCCGTTGCCGGCGCGCTCGTCACCGCCGGCGCCGGCGCCGCCGAGCCCCCCACCGACAGCGCGACGCAGGTGCGCGCGACGCTCGCCCGCCTCGAGGCGCACAAGGAGGCGCTGGCCCGGGCCAACGCCGCCGTCGTCGGCCTGCAGGTCGTGGCGGTCGAGGACGCACGCTCGATCGCGACGCTCGGCAAGGAGCGCCAGGGCTCGGGCGTCCTGATCGGCGACGACGGCGTCGTCCTGACGATCGGCTACCTCATCCTCGAGGCCGACCAGGTCGAGCTCGTCGCCGGCGACGGTCGCCGCATTCCCGCCCGCGTCGTCGCCTACGACCAGGCTTCCGGCTTCGGTCTCGTGCAGGCGCTCGCGCCGCTCGGCATCGCGCCGGCGCCGCTCGGCGTCTCGGCGGCGGTCGCCACCGACGAGCCGCTCCTGTTTGCGAGCGGCGGCGACGAGCGCGACCTCAGCCTCGCGCGCATGGTCTCGCGCCGGCCGTTCTCGGGCTACTGGGAGTACCACATCGAAGGCGCGCTCTTCACTGCGCCGGCGCGCACCGACCACAGCGGTGCCGGTCTCTTCAACGCCGACGGCGAGCTGGTCGGCGTCGGCTCGCTGGTGGTCGGCAATGCCAACGGCAGCGGCCCGGCGATACGCGGCAACATGTTCGTGCCGGTCGACCTGCTGAAACCGATCCTTGCCGAGCTCAAGGCGCGCGGCAGCTCGCGCAACAGCAGCCGCGCCTGGCTCGGCCTCAACTGCGTCGAGGTCGGCGGGCAAGTCCACGTCGTCCGTCTTGCTGCCGACAGCCCGGCCGAGGCGGCCGGAGTGCAGCCTCAGGATGTCATCGTCGCCATCGACGGCGTGCGAGTCGCCGACCTGGCGTCGATGTATCGCACGCTGTGGCGCGGCGACCGGCCCGACCGCGACGTCGTCCTCGACATCGTGCGCGACGGCGAGGCGATTCGCCTGTCGGTGCATGCGATCGACCGGATGATGATCCTGAGCAGGCCTCGCGGCGTGTGAGTCGGCGGCTTGGCCGCCGACTCACGCGTCGCTCGGCCTTCGGCCTGGCAGGACTGCTCCCTCCCCGCTTCGCTCCCCTCCCTCCGCGAGGGAGGGGACGGCCCCTTCGGGGCCGCTTAGTAGCCGCGGGCGCGGTCGACTTCGTTGAGCATCGGTTCGCCGCGTTGCAGCGCGCGAATGCTGGCGACGAACTGATCGGCGACCGTTTGCGTCGACGGCTGGGCGGCGATGTGCGGCGTGATGGTGATGCCGGGCACCGACCAGAGCGGGTCGTCGGGCGGAAGCGGCTCGCGCCGCTGGACGTCGAGCGCCGCTCCGCTGAGGTGCCCGGAGCGGACGGCGGCGATCAGGTCCGCCTCGACGATGTGCTGCCCGCGCGCGACGTTGATGACGTACGCGCCGCGCGGCATCGCCGCGAAGGCGCGCGCGTCGAGGATTCCTTCGGTCGCCGCCGTCAGCGGCAACGCGCAGACGACGATCTCGCTCTGGGCGAGGAGCTCGTCGAACGATTCGGTCGAACGCCGGTTCCAGCCGCGAACGACGAGGCCGCAGCGCTCGAGCCAGGCCGCGATCTCGCCGCCCATCGCGCCGGTGCCGAGCACGCCGACGCGGTGGCGCGCGATCGGCAGCGGCCGGCGCGTCCAGTCGCGAGCGCGCTGCTGCGCTTCGTAGAGCTCGAGCGAGCGCGCGTGGCGCAGCGCCATGGCGACGACGAACTGGGCGATCCCCGCCGCCTGCTCGCGGTCGACGACTCGCGCGACGCGAACGTGCGGCGCGAGCTCGGGGGCGAGCAGCTTCTCGACCCCGGCGGCGACCGAGCAGACCCAGCGCACGCGCGGCAGGCGCGCCGGCAAGCCGGCAGGCATCTGCCAACCGAGGACGACGTCGACGTCGGCGAGCTCGGCGTCGCTCAGCGCCGAGCGGTACTCGACGAGCTCGAGGTCGGGTTCGGGTGCGCGAGCGCGGATGGCGTCGATGAACACCTTGGCCGGCATCGGCTGCGTCGCCAGCAGGACCTTCATGCGGCGATGACGTTGCAGCAGTGGCACAGCGTCGCGTCGGTCGACGAGCGGCGTGACGGCAGGCGTTCCATTTCGATGTCTCCTCGCGCGACGGGTGTCGCTTCGATTGTCACTCGCGCGCCCGCGCCGCCGCAGGCGCGAGCCCTTCCGCGACGGTCGGGTAGCGAAGGACGAGGCGCAGCTCGCCTTTCAGGCGCGCGTTGACGAGGCGCCTCGACTCGCCGAGAAAGCTCATCTGCACCGGCGAGAGCACCGCCGCGGCGGCGTCGCGCGCGACCCGCGGCGGCCTCGCCATCGCGAAGCGATCGGCGACGAGGTCGAAGTAGTCGCCCATCTTCAGGTCGCTGTCGTCGGCGACGTTGACGGCGCGCTGCGGCCGGCCGCGATGCAGGGCGGCGACGCAGGCGCGCGCCAGGTCGTCGGCATGGATGTGGCTCGTGTGGACGTCGTCGCCGGCCGCGAGCACCGGCGTGCCGCGCGCGACGCGCTCGCGCGGATCGCCGCCGCGGCGATCGAGCGCGTAGATGCCCGGGATGCGCAGCAGGGCGACGGCGACGCCATGGGCACGACCGAAGTGACGCAGACGCTGCTCGGCGTCGACGCGGCGACGGGCGCGCTCGGTCGCCGGCCGCACCGGCGCGCACTCGTCGGTGAGCGCGCCGGACCGGTCGCCGTAGACGCCGCTGGTCGATCCGTAGACGAGCCGGCGAAGGCGCGCGGACCTCGCCAGCGCGGCGGCGAGGTGACGGGTGCGCGGGTCGCCGGTGCCCGTCGCCGGCGGCGGCGCGAGATGGAGGACGGCGTCGGCGAGACCGGCCAGGCGGGCGAGCGACGCCGGCTGGTCGAGGTCGCCGCGCAGCGGCAGCGCACCCGCTGCGCGCAGCTCGACGACGCGCGTCGCGCTCGACGTCAGCGCCAGCACGCGCCAGCGGCCGGCGAGCAGTCGCACGACGCGCAGGCCGATGTCGCCGCAGCCGACGATCAGCAGCACCGGTCTCTTGAAGCGGGTCGGTCGGTCGGTCACGGCGGCAGGAGTCGCCCCGGCATGTCGGGGGCCTTCGGGGAGCGCGGCGGCAAGCGGGCAAAATCGCGGGCCGAGTCTAGGCGACGCGCCTCCGCGTCGCGGCTCGCGATTCCCGATGCCTTTCACCGTCACTGTCCAGCCGAGCGGCAAGACCTTCAGCGTCGAGCGCGACGAACCGATCCTGCAAGCCGCCATCCGCCAGGGCATCGGCCTGCCCTACGGCTGCCGCGACGGCGCCTGCGGCTCGTGCAAGTGCCGCATGCTCGAGGGCCGAGTCATCCACGGCGTCCATCAGCAGAAGGCGCTCAGCCACGAAGAGGAACTCGCCGGCCTCGTCCTGACCTGCCAGGCCGCGCCGCAGACCGACATCGTCCTGGAAGCGCGGACGGTGCCGGGCGCGGGCGAGTTCGCGATCAGGAAGCTGCCGAGCCGCGTCGTCTCGATCGACAGGCCCGCCCCCGACGTCGCGATCGTTCGCCTGCAGCTGCCCGCCAACGACCTGTTCCAGTACCGCGCCGGCCAGTACGTCGAGTTCATCCTGCGCGACGGCTCCCGGCGCAGCTACTCGATGGCCAACGCGCCGCATACCGTCATCGACAAGCCGCAGCTCGAGCTGCACATCCGCCACCTGCCCGGCGGCAAGTTCACCGACCACGTCTTCGGCGCGATGAAGGAGAAGGAGATCCTGCGCGTCGAAGGGCCGTTCGGCAGTTTCTTCCTGCGCGAGGACAGCGAGAAGCCGATCATCCTGCTCGCCTCGGGAACCGGGTTCGCGCCGATCAAGGCGATCATCGAGTACATGATCTGGAAGGGCAGCGAAAGGAAGGCCGTCCTCTACTGGGGCTGCCGCAGCAAGGCCGACCTCTACCTGAACGCGTGGGCCGAGGAAGCGACCGCCAAGCTGGCGCACCTGCGCTACATCCCGGTCCTGTCCGAGCCCAAGCCCGAGGACGATTGGCATGGCCGCACCGGCCTCGTCCACCAGGCCGTGATGCACGACTTCCCGAACCTGCTCGAGCACCAGGTCTACGCCTGCGGCGCGCCGATCATGGTCGAGTCGGCCCAGCGTGACTTCATCGCCCGCTGCGGCCTGCCCGACGACGAGTTCTACGCCGATTCGTTCACGTCGGAGGCCGACAAGCACGGCCCGCTCGGCTAGGCGACGAGTCGCGCCGGCGCCCGGCGGGATCCTGCGTCGCGCGGCCCGGCCCCAAGACCCCAGCGGCTTGGTTCCGGCCCCGGACCACCAGCCAATTCGAGGGGGGTCGAAGCGGTGGATTTGGCGCGTCTTCTCTGGCAACATCGCATGCCCGATCGTCGAGCTGCGCTTCCGATTCCATGGAGCGCTCCCTGGGAGACACGACATGGCGACCAACGCATCTACGACCGACCGGGGCTGCATCGGCGCCGGCGTATTCCGCCGAGACTCGATCGTGACGGTCCTGGCTCTGGCTGGTTGCCTGGGCGCCACGACGGCGGCTTTTGGCCAGGCCGGCAACGCCAGCGGCAACGCCAGCGACACCCTGGAACGCTGCAACAAGACGCTCGGTGTCTTGCGCATCCAGGAGGACACGTCCGCCGCGTGGTATCGCTACTACGGACCCCGGCTGGGATCGACGGCTCCGCTGCTCAACATGATGATCCTGCAGTCCAACTGTTTCGTCGTCGTCGAACGCGGAACCGGTGAGCAAAGCCTGACCGACGAAACTCGCCGCGCCCGCGGCGACGAGGCACGCGAGAGCGGAACACGCGGCAAGGGCCAGCAGGTGGTCGCCGACTATTTGCTCAAGCCCGAGATCGTGATGGCGAACAAGGACAACGAGGGCGCACGGATGGGTGGAGCCGGCCTCGGCAGCCTGTTCGGCAAGGCCGGCGCGGTACTTGGCAATCTGAACATGAAGTCGAGTGAGGTCGGAGCCGTGCTGACTTTGGTCGACATCCGATCGACCGTGAGACTCGCTGCGGCCGAGGGCTACTCGAAGAACACGAGCTTCGGCTTCGGGGGCGCTGGCTTCGGAAACAGCGGCGCGCTCGCGGGCAGCGCTTATACCAACACCGATGAGGGCAAGCTCGCCAGTGCCGCCTTCTTCGACGCCTACAACAAGCTGGTCGTGGCGGTGCGCCAGTACAAGGCGCAAACCGTCGAGGGTGGCCTCGGCGAAGGCGGTGCGCTGGGCGTGCAGGGCGGGACGACGAATGCGTCGAAGAAGGTCGGCAGGTAGACGTTCGCGGTGAACGCGCATCCGGCGTCCGGGCGGCTCCTGGTCTTCGCAGTGGCCCTGCTCGCGGTCGCGCCGGGCGCGGCGCAGGAGTACGGCGTCTACCTGAATTGCAGCGGCCAGGTTCTGGTCAACGGCCGGTCGAAGAGTGCCCACCTCGAACTGGCTTTGCGCCGCAACAGCTCGCTCGCGCTCATCCAACGCTCCGACGTATTGCCGGTCGGCGACAAGATGAAGCTCGACATCACGCCCGCCTTCTATTCGATGGTCTTTCGCGCGCCTGTGCCCACCAGTGCTTCCTATTACGACTGGATGAGAGGCACGCTCATCGTGTGGAGTCCGGTCTTGCGCGAGTTGCAGACGGTGCGCATCTCGGTCGACCGGCAGAGCGCCGCGCTCGAAGGCGATATGCGAGACATCAACGATCGCTCGCTCGGGCGCCTCAAGATGCGCTGCAAGCCGAGCGACAACGACAGCGCACCGGAGCCGAAGTTCTGATCTCGCGCACGCCGGACGCAGGGAGCGGCTTCGTTGCTGCGACTTCGGAGTGCGATGCAGCCCGGGTCGGGGCCCTCCCGCCGAGAGCTCCTTGAAGCGGCGTGGTGTCCTCGGGACGATCGGCTCGGCCCTGCTGGGCGCGGTCGGGCTGGCCTGGGGCCAGGCCAGGCCGATCCGCTTCGTCGTCCCGTATCCTCCCGGCGGGCCGCTCGACATCGTCGCCCGGGCACTGGCCGAGCGCGTCAAGGACAGCCTCGGCGTCGTCATCGTCGACAACCGCGCCGGGGCCGGCGGCAACATCGGCGCCGACGCAGCGGCCAAGTCGGCAGCCGACGGCACGACGATCGTGATGGGCGCAGTGGCGACGCATGCGATCAACCCCTGGCTCTACGCGAAGATGCCGTACGACCCGATCCGCGACTTCACGCCGATCACCGGCGTCGCCCGGGTGCCGAACGTCCTCGTCATGAGTCCCGACGTGGCCGCGCGGCTCGGCATCGCCGGCGTCGTCGACCTCGTCGCCTACGCCAAGAAGAACCCCGGCAAGCTCAACTACGGCTCGGGCGGCACCGGCAGCGCCGGGCACCTCGCCGGCGAGATGTTCAAGGCGCAGGCCGGCGTGTACATGGTCCACATCCCGTACGCCGGCGGCAACCCGGCGCAGCTGGCGCTGCTCGCCGGCCAGGTCGACCTGAACTTCGACAACCTCGCGGCGGCGTCGGCCAACATCAAGGCGGGCAAGCTGAAGGCGCTCGCGGTGACGACGGCGGCGCGGTCGAGCGCGATGCCCGACGTGCCGACGATCGCCGAGGCGGGCGCGAAGCTCGGGCTGGCGCGCTTCGATATCGACACGTGGTTCGGCATCTTCGCGCCCGCCCATCTGCCCGCCGAGACGGCGGCTCGGCTCAACAAGGCCTTTGTCGACGCGCTCGCTTCCGCCGAGGTCCGCGCCCGCCTCGCCAGCCTCTACGCCGAGCCGATGCCGATGGCGCCCGAGCGATTCGCCGCCTTCGTCAAGGCCGAACTCGCCAAATACGAGCCGCTCGTCAAGGCCTCTGGCGCGCGGGTGGAATAGGGTCCGTGGGCCACCCCTTTGATAAACTCGACTGTTTTTCCCGCAATTCCCCGCGTCCGAGATGACTTTCGCCCATACCCCCTTGCAGAGCGAGGTCGCCGCACTCCTGGTCGAGGCCCTGAACCTCGACATCGCGCCGGAAACGATCGACCCGGAGGCACCGCTCTACGGCGAGGGCCTTGGTCTCGACTCGATCGACATCCTCGAGGTCGCGCTCGTCGTCTCGCAGCGCTACGGCTTCCAGATGCGCTCCGATGATGAGGACAACGTGCGCATCTTCAAATCGCTGGCGAGCCTCGCCGAGCACATCGGCGCGCATCGAAAGAGCTAGCCTGTGGGCGCCCGCGTGATCGCGCTGGCAGCGGCGGCAGTCGCCTATCTGCTCGTCTCGCACTGGCTCATGACCAGCGCGCCGGCCTCGCCCTGGAACGCGGTGATCGTCGTCGGGCCCATGCTCGGCGCCGCATCCGTCTTCGCCTGGCAACGGCGCCACCGGCTGCTCGCGCTGCTCGCCGCGATCGTGCCGGCGGCGCTGATCGTCCAGGCGTGGCGCGGCCACGAGGTGCCGGCAGGCTCGCTCTACGTCTGCCAGCACGTCGCCATCCATCTCCTGCTCGCGCTCGTCTTCGGCCTCACCCTCCAGGCCGGACGCGAGTCGCTGGTCACGGCGCTCGCGCGGCGCGTGCACGGCACGCTGACACCGGCCATGGTGGCGTATTCGCGCAAGGTGACCGTCGTGTGGACCGGCTACTTCGTCGCCATGGCGACGCTTTCGATCGTTCTCTACGCGGTCGCGCCGTTCGACGTCTGGGCGACCTTCGCCAACCTGGTGACGCCGTTCGCGATCCTGGCCATGTTCATCGGCGAATACCTCGTGCGCTATCGCCTGCATCCGGAGTTCGAGCGGGCGACGCTGGCGCAGGCGGTTCGCGCCTATGCCGACCGTGGCTCGCATGACTGACGTCGGCCTGATCGGCCCGGGCGACCTCGACGCCCCGTTCGCCAACGTCGGCG
>Ga0068860_100000443_pt1 | contig 52294 bp, 46 predicted proteins | sample KBSSwiS32_FD_66597 | JGI IMG/M metagenome (GOLD analysis project Ga0068860, IMG submission 66597) | Switchgrass rhizosphere microbial communities from Kellogg Biological Station, Michigan, USA - KBS Switchgrass S3-2 | ecosystem: Host-associated > Plants > Roots > Rhizosphere > Soil ... | reverse complement strand
GTGGATGTAGCGCACCCCTTCTTCGTAGTTAGCTGCTTCAAACTCGCGGTAGCTTGCTGTAGGGATATTATATTTTTGCATGAATCCCTTTGCGAATGTCTTGCTTCCTTCCAGCTGTGCGGCGTGCCGGGAAGGACCGATGATCATAATGTGGTGGAGTTTGTCGTCTTCCCTGAAATAATCGACAATCCCTTTTACCAATGGTTCTTCCGGGCCTACTACCACCAGTTCAATCTGCTCCTGCAGACAAAATTGGGCAATTGCAGTAAAGTCTGTAATGCTCAACGGAACATTTTGTCCGCACTGTGAAGTTCCTCCGTTACCGGGGGCAATAAAAAGTTTACTGCAGTTATTGCTTTGAGCCATTTTCCAAGCCAGGGCATGTTCCCTTCCACCGGCACCCAATATTAGTATTTTCATGAATGGATTTTCAAATTCTGAATAAGCAATTATTACTCCTGGGGAGGAGCGGTTACCTAAGTGGCAAATATCGTAAACTAAGATCAAATTTATAACATGTTCTGTGCAGCATTCATTAATTCTCTGTATTTTGGTAAATAACAAAAAACATTACGTAAAAACACTTTATGACAGAACCAGTCATTGTACCCAAGGGACATCCGAAAGGCTTATACATATTATTTGCAACGGAGATGTGGGAACGGTTTAATTTTTACGGAATGCGGGCGATGCTGGTACTGTTCATGACAAAAGCCCTGTTGTTCAATCAGGCTTTTGCCTCCAATCTTTATGGCAGTTATCTCAGCCTTATTTATCTCACGCCATTGCTGGGTGGTTTTATGGCCGATCGTTACTGGGGCAACCGGCGTTCAATTGTAGCAGGGGGCATTGTAATGGCCATTGGAGAAATTATTTTATTTGCCTGCGGTACACTGTATAAAACGGCGCCCGATGTTTCAATATTCCTGTATTTTTCGGGGCTTGGACTCATGATTGCCGGCAATGGCTTTTTTAAACCCAATATTTCCTCGCTGGTAGGACAACTGTATCCAAAGAATGATCACCGTAAGGACGCTGCCTATACAATTTTCTATATGGGCATTAATACCGGTGGTATGCTGGGGCCTTTTATTTGTGGGCTTTTTGGCGATACCGGTAACCCCGCGGATTTCAGGTGGGCATTCCTGATAGCGGGCATAGGTATGGTGATCAGCGTGCTGGTACAAAAACTGTTTCATAAGTATGTAACCGACCCTGATAAAAATATACTTGGATCGGTGCCTGCCAACAGCCCGAAAATAATACTGTCTCCCATATTTACCGTGCTTGGGCTGGCCGTTTTGGCGGGTACCTGCATAGGTCTTTTATACCTTGATACAAAATACAATTACCTTTTCTACCTGCTGGTGGCCTGTATTGTTATTATCCCGGTTATTATTTTCCTTGATAAAACACTCACTGCAATCGAAAAAAATAAGGTAATAGTGATTTTCGTCGTCTGCTTTTTTGTGATTTTTTTCTGGGCCGCTTTTGAGCAGGCAGGTGCATCATTAACCCTTTTTGCAGATGCACAAACGAACAGGCACCTGGGCCTCACCATACCTGTATGGATAGTGTATGTGGCTTCCGCGGCATTGCTTTATTTTATCTTTACCCTGTATAAAAAAGCATCGGCCAACCTGGCTGCTGCGTTCGATAGACAACTACTCATAAGTGTTTACGGGTTATTATCGTTGTTTGCAGCTGGAATTATTGTAGCGGATATTTATCTTATCACCGGAGGGTACTCGCATGTAAGCCGGGAAGAAGTGCCGGCGAGCTGGTTTCAATCACTCAATTCCGGATTTGTTGTATTGTTTGCTCCTTTCTTTGCATGGCTATGGCTAACACTTGGAAAACGGGAGCCTTCTTCGCCTACCAAGATGGCATTTGGCTTATTCCTGCTGGCATTGGGTTATTTGTGGATTGCAAAAGGTGTAAACAATATACCACCCGGTGTTAAAGTGAGTATGATATGGCTTACCGGAATGTATGCGTTACATACCGGCGGCGAATTATGCCTGTCTCCCATTGGCATGTCACTGGTGAACAAATTATCACCATTGAAGTTTTCTTCTTTGCTGATGGCTATCTGGTTTACGGCAAACGCGTTTGGCAATAAAGTAGCGGGTGTGCTCAGCGCATTATATCCCAATCAGGGCAATGTTACTTCCTTCCTCGGTTACAAAATGCATAACCTGCACGAATTTTTTATGCTGTTTGTTGTTATGGCGGGCACCGCTTCGCTGGTATTATTCCTGCTTACCAAAAAACTGCAGACAATGATGCATACAGACATTTAAGGGGGTCGCCCTGCCAGAGACAATACGCATTCCCGGTAAAACAAATTGTCCGTTCTGCTTAACTGGTCTTGTTTGCCCTGGTCGATGAAGAAAGGGAGATAACCGGGGTGTTGTTTACGGGATAGACTACCCGTTTCCCAAGTTGTTCTTCCAGTATCATGAGTTGCTTTTGGGCTTCTTCTTTTTCATTTTCGAGGCCCGCTATTCTCATTCTCAGCTTTGTTATGGCTCTGCTGCTGGCAACATATACTATCCAGCCGGAGGTAACTGCTATAAATAAAACAACAATGGTGTTAAATAAAAATGGATGGGTAAGGATCATTTCAATAGGTTTGGATTATATACTGCCTTAATACGAAACCAACACGTTAATAGTATGCCGATACAATGGTTATTTTGTAAAATAACGGGAAACCATTAACGATAAACGTGTAAACTATCAGGATGTTGATTTACCGCTTCCGCCAACTATTTTCTTTGACAACCTGGCGCCGGGCAGCTGTTCCTGCACCAATTCTGCTGCGCTGTCTTTAATGGAAAAAATAGGTGTTTTTGACTGAAGGCTTTCCTTGTCGGACAAATCCTTTTGTAACTGAAGAATTTCTGAATGGCTCTGAAGCATCTCTACTTCCAGCCTGGAGATGGCCGTCTTTTGTTTGTACAGTTGTGACCTGTTTATTAAAAAACCAACGGAGGCAGAGGCTAAAATGATCGCTGCTAAATAAACAATATTAATTGTTATTTCGATGAATGCAAGCATAAGAATTCAAATTTGAGTGTTTCAAGGGGTAATTGGATTGTTTGTTATACTAAAGTAATGTACAATTTCCTAACCGAAAAAGTATTTTTACGATATCTAATTAAAATATCTTAAAAACTTTAATAAATAAGCGTTTCCACTAATGCCCTTACGTTGTTTAACGATATTCTTTCCTGCTTCATACTATCGCGGTAGCGGATTGTAACGGTTTCATCCTCTTTTGTCTGATGATCAATCGTGATACAAAAAGGGGTTCCGATAGCATCCATACGGCGGTACCGTTTTCCGATAGCATCTTTTTCTTCGTAAAAACACCTGAACGACTGCTTACACTCGTCCATTATTTTTTTGCCAATTTCCGGTAATCCGTCTTTTTTTAACAGCGGCAGGATGGCCAGTTTCACCGGCGCCAGTTTGGGCGGAAACTTCAATACTACCCGGCTATCCTGCTTTTCCGGCGTACTCAGGTCTTCTTCTGTGTATGCATTGCTCATCACCAGCAAAAACATCCTGTCGAGCCCAATGGATGTTTCTATCACATACGGTATATAGTTACCAAATGGTTTGCCATTACTGTCTAAATCATTGTCGAAATATTGCAATTTCTTTTTGCTGTATTGCTGGTGCTGGCTTAAATCGAAGTCTGAACGGGAATGAATGCCTTCTACTTCCTTAAACCCGATCGGGAATTCATATTCTATATCGCAGGCCTCCTTAGCGTAGTGTGCTAGTTTTACGTGGTTGTGGTAACGATATTTTTCCGGTGCTGTTCCCAGGCTCAAATGCCATTTCAGTCTTTCTTCTTTCCAGTACTGGTACCATTCTCCTTCGGTGCCGGGCCTTACAAAAAACTGCATTTCCATTTGCTCAAACTCGCGCATGCGGAAAATAAACTGCCGCGCCACAATCTCGTTGCGGAAAGCTTTCCCCACCTGTGCAATGCCAAAGGGGATTTTCATGCGCCCGGTCTTCTGGACGTTGAGGAAATTGACAAAAATACCCTGCGCCGTTTCGGGCCGCAGGTATACTTTGCTATCTATGTCTTCGGCTGATGAAGTGGCGCCGAATTCGGTTGAAAACATCAGGTTAAACTGCCGGATCTCCGTCCAGTTCGCTGTTCCACTTACAGTGCATTTTATCTTATGGTCATCTATTAGTCTTTTGAGGCCGGCAAAATCGTCTTTTGCCAGCAATACATCCATTTCCAGCAGTAAGGCATCGGCATCCGTGTCTTTGCCTTTGGCTTTCAGTTCGTCGGCAAATCCTTCTATCAGGTGATCCACCCGGTAACGCTTTTTGCTGTCCTTGTTATCAATCATTGGATCACTGAAATTATCAACATGCCCGCTGGCCTTCCAGGTAGTAGGGTGCATAAAAATGGCCGCATCAATGCCCACGATATTATCCTGCAGCTGGGTCATGCTCTTCCACCAGTAATCTTTGATGTTTTTCTTCAGCTCGCTGCCGTACTGACCATAATCATATACTGCGCTCAATCCGTCATAAATCTCGCTGCTGGGGAAGATAAAACCATACTCTTTACAATGGGAAATAATAGCCTGGAACCTGTTCGTATCGTTTGCCATATTGGCTGCAAATATAGTTGATCGTTGATTAGTTGAAAAGTTCAGCCCCGGCGGCAAACCAGGCCAGATAAGTCCAACGGCGCTTGGCTGTATAGTAACATGTGTTGAGTAAGAAGCGCTATTTTTTCAGTTTTTCATTTCCTTTGTGCCGTTCTGCATCCCGGCTATTCTTTTTTTCGAAGTTTTTTTGCAGCGCTTCCGTCAAATTCACGCCTGTTTGGTTGGCGAGGCAAATCAATACCCATAACACATCGGCCATTTCATCGGCGAGTTCTTTTCCCTTATCAGATTCCTTGAACGATTGTTCTCCATATTTTCTCACCATCAGTCTCGACAGCTCACCTACTTCTTCCATCAATATACCCAGGTTGGTAAGCTCGCTGAAATAGCGCACCCCTACCGTTTTTATCCAGCTATCTACCTGTTGCTGCGCCTGCTCAATTGTCATTGCTATTATTTAAGCGTGATGAATGAAGTATTTTTATTTTCATAACCGCGGCTATCGATTGAGCGCTCTGTTTAGCCAGTTCTGCGTGCTCACCCGCAAACAGCTCATCGAGGGTGGTGGTAAACAATTCCAGCCAACGGGTAAAATGTTTGTCTTCCATTGCCGATAGCCTGTGCAGATTTGCGTGTATGGCAATGGCATTTTTTTTATACCGGTTGCCGTTCAATATAACCATTTCCCAAAAATCAGTTATCACCGGCAAATGGTCCGTCAAATCCATTTTTGCCACTTCCGTAAAAAAATAGCCAATCGTTTTATCGGGTATCACTTTCGCATAAAAATGTTCCATCAAAAAATAAATATCCTCGCGGGTTTCTATATCACGCATCTTTATTCTTTATTTTTTGTGTCGATAAAGATGGTTACAGGCCCATCATTTAACAGGCGAACTTTCATATCAGCACCAAACACACCTGTACTGATACGCTTACCCAATTCTTGTTCCAATTGCACAATCATTTTTTCATAAAGTGGAATGGCGGTTTCCGGCTTTGACGCTCTTATATACGAAGGCCGGTTACCCTTTTTGGTAGCGGCATGCAGGGTGAACTGGCTAACCAATAAAATATCACCGCCCGTTTCTTTTATACCCAGGTTCATAACCCCTGCCGCATCGTCAAAAATACGGAGGTTGGCTATCTTACTGCTAAGCCAGACAATATCTTCCTGTGTATCTGCATCTTCTATACCCAACAAAAGCAGCAACCCGTTCTCAATAGATGTATGTATCCTGTTATTGATGCCGACGGACGCTTCGGTTACTCTTTGTATAACTGCCCTCATGCTATATATTTATGGGTCTAAATTTACCAATCAGCACAATATTACAGGTTATGATAAACGTTTCTACAGAAATAGCATTCAAAACTTTCAGGAGCGGGGGAAAAGGCGGTCAAAATGTAAATAAAGTAGAAACCGCAGCGGAGGGAAGTTTCAACGTGCATTTGTCCGGTTTATTATCTGCGGCACAAAAAGAATTGTTGCTCAGCAAACTACAGAACCGAATCAATTCGGAAGGGTTTTTGCAGGTGAGGAGCCAGGCACATAGGACGCAGCTGGCCAACAAAGAAGAGGTGATAAAGAAGATGAACAGCCTGCTGAATGAAGCGCTGAAAAAGAAAAAAGCCCGGATAGCTACCCGCCCTTCAAAAGCGGCCAAAGAAAACCGGATAGAAAGCAAAAAAAGAAAAAGCAATACCAAAAAACAACGGCAAAAAATCCGGTCGGGCGATTGATATTGAAAATCCATTCTATGAAAAAAAGACCTGTACTACCTGTTCCCGTTATGCTGTCACTGTGCGTACTGGCCTTCAGTTGTTCCAAAGAATACAGCGCCAGTGGCATCGCCAAAGCGCCTGTTGAAGACAGCTTCAATCTTACCATCCATTTTAATCCGGTGGTTGATACAGTAAAGCTTCATTTCGACTCGGTGTATACAAATTACTGGAAAGAAAAGTATTCAGTGTCTGCATTTAAATTTTACGTAAGCAAGTTTGATCTTATAAACACAGATTCCAATCGCACTTATCACCTGAACGTCAATAAATATTTTTTGGTTGATGCATCCGATTCATCTACCTGGATGGTAAAATTGCTGGCGCCTGCCTTTGCCTATAACCGCCTTTCTTTTTTAATTGGTATAGACAGCCTGCGCAATGTGAGCGGCACACAAACCGGCGCACTCGATCCGGCCAGGGGCATGTACTGGTCTGCCACGGCCGGTTATATTATGGCAAAACTGGAGGGTAGTTCGCCGGTATCGCCCAATAATAAAATTCAATACCAGATTGGCGGCTTTTCCGGTGACAGCAATGCGTTGAGGAAACCTGTTTTGTTGTTCCCCTACGGACAAACACTCCTGGTTTCTGCCATTGCCGGCCATAAAAGCATTGTTGATATTGATGCAGACGTAAATGCATGGTTTTTTAATCCCCACCAGATAAAAATCAAAGACAATCCTTCCTGTGTTTCGCCAGGACCAATGGCGGTAGCTATTTCCGAAAACTATTCGAAAATGTTCAACGTAACCGCGGTGATCAATAATTGAACGCCAGTTTATGTAGTACGGTTGTCCTGTTTCGCTTCCGGATAAAAAAAACCGGCCATAAAAGCCGGTTTAACAATGCAATCAATACATTTATGAAGTTTTTCGTTTGCCCCTCAGCGTTTCAAGCAGATCAGCTTGCTTTTTAATCTCATCGGTTTGTTTTTCCTGGTCTCTTTTATTCTGCTCCAGTTTATCCTGCAGGTTTTTTATTTTCTTTTCGTAATCTTTCTGGTCATCGGCCAGCCCATCAAATTTTTTCTGCGCTTTTTTTACCACTTCGTCCTGCTCCTGTATCTGCACTTCAAGATTATAGGCATCAATAGATCCTACCATATCATTTAGCAGATCTTTGGCGCCATCAATACTATTATTATCCGGTGCAGACCTGGTCTTAATATCTTCTCCACTCTTGCCTACAACCAGCGACACAACGGTAATTTCCTTTTCCTTGCGGCTTTTGCGGTCTATCTTGAAATACAAATCACTGGTATAATCCTGGCTGTCGCGCAGTTTATAGCTCCTGAAAGTTTTAAAACCTTTTGAATCGTTGCCCTTACTGCCTTTTCTTGACATATAATCTGCAATGGCTTTCTCCACCACATTTTCCGCATAGGGCAGTTCAATAACGGCGGCCGGCTGCTGGGTTTTCTGAAATTCGATGGTTCCTTCCGATGCCCGGGGCTGGGCGTACAGCATACCGGTTGCTGATAAAGCGAAAAAAAAACTGAATACTTTTTTCATACCTGGGGGTTTTTATAATAAGATGACAATATTACACGTTAAGTTGCACCGGCCCGAAAGGTAAAAAAGAAACAGCAGCCATTCAAAAAAACTACATTTGCCAAAATTATTAATTCATTGAGCGGTATAAAAAATCTGGCAGGACAAACACTCTGGTACGGTGTAAGCACGATATTCTCCAGACTGCTCAATTACCTGCTGGTTCCATATCTCACGTCAAAACTGTTACCTTCTTTATTCGGAGAATATACCCTTGTGTACTCTGTCATCCCTTTTTTAACGGTGGTTTTCAGTTATGGTATGGAAACTGCTTATTTCAGGTTTGCCCAAAAAGAGGAATATAAAACCGACTTATATAATACGGCCAGCGTGTCGCTTATTTGCAGTACAATTGTTTTTACGGGCTTACTACTGCTCTGTAATAAAGCGATTGCCAGCCTTATTTCCATAAGGGAGCATCCTGAGTATATCACATTGAGCGTGCTTATTATTGCCTTTGATACACTTTGCCTCGTACCGCTTTCCAAATTAAGACAGGACAACCGACCCATTAAGTTTGCATCGGTGCGGATCGCGAACATTCTTGTCAATATCGGGGTTACCTATTTCCTGATTTCGGTTTGTCCCCGGCTAATAGCAAGAGATCCTAACAGTATTGTACAGTTGTTTTACAGGAAAGACATGGCGGTTGGATATCTCATCATTGCAAACCTGATAGCTTCCATTTTTACATTATTATTATTATGGAAAGAGTTTGCTGCGTTCAAGTGGCAGTTTAACCGGCCACTCTGGAAAGAAATGATTGCTTATACTGCGCCCCTGCTGATTGTAAATTTTGGAGGCGTTATCAATGAAACTTTCGACCGCATCATGCTGGGCTGGTGGTCACCAGCCGTTGGTGAAACGGCTAAGCATGCCGAAGTAGGTACTTATGGCGCCTGCTATAAATTATCTATCCTTATCACCTTGTTTATACAGGCATTCAGGATGGGTGCCGAACCGTTCTTCTTTAAACAATCCATGGGTGAAAACCCACAGCGGGTATACGCCCGCGTAATGAAATTTTTTGTTATTACCATTTGTACGATGTTCCTGGTAGTGGCATTGTTTCTGGATATCTGGAAATATTTTATCAGGAATGAAGCCATGTGGGCAGGTCTGAAAGTGGTACCCATCCTGCTGCTGGCCAATATGTTCCTGGGCATTTATTATAATCTTTCTATCTGGTACAAGCTCACCAATAAAACCGGCGCCGGCGCTACCATCACCATCATCGGTGCAGCCATTACACTGGTCATCAATTATTTTTTTATTCCCTACTATGGTTATATGGCCTGCGCATGGGCCACCTTCCTCTGCTATGGAACCATGATGGTGCTTTCATTTGAATGGGGGCAGAAGCATTATCCTGTTCCCTATGCCTGGAAAAAATTGCTGGCGTACATAGCCATCGTTGTATTTCTTTATTTTATACACCGGGGCATCAATCATCTTTATGTTTCTTTTATGCTAAGCGTGGGTTCCGGATTGATATTGCTGCTGGCATTTCTGCTCTTTATCTTAAAAATTGAGAAAAAAGAATTCCAGAAATTACCCGTAATAGGAAAGTATTTACGCTGATATCGCCTGCACAGGTTTTATCGTTAATGAAATGTAAATCCTTCTTTTTTTAGGTTAAGGCAGTACGTAACAAAAACAAGCCGGCACTCAAATATCAACTTTATTTTATCCTGCTTTTTCATGGGAATCCTGCTGCGATCAACGTTGCACTGCTTCAGTTAGTCCGCAGAAAAGGGTTATTGGCCTTTTCAAACCCGATATTGGTTGGTTCGCCATGACCGGGATATACAATTGTCTTGTCTGGTAACGTAAATAGCTGTGTGCGGATGCTGTGTAATAGTGTTTCATGATTACCTCCCGGCAAGTCGGTACGCCCGATGCCCATCTTAAATAACACATCGCCCCCCATTAAGAATTGCTGCGCTTCGCAATAGAAACAAATATGCCCGGGGCTATGACCGGGTGTGAACAAAACCTTTAACGCATCGGCACCCAACCGAACCGTATCTCTTTCACGTAAAAAATGCAAAGGACCTTTGTAATTGTCGAATGGTAATCCCCACTGCAAACCAGCGATGGGTGCATTTTCCAAAACCGGCTGCTCCAGGGTATGGAGCCAGGGCTCCAGTTCCCAGGTTTCAAAAACGAATTTATTACCGAATATATGGTCGAGGTGACAATGGGTATTTAACAAATATTTAGGTCTTAATCCGTTTTCAATGATATAATCAGACAGTTCCCTGCGTTCATTACCAAAATAACAACCGGGATCTATGATGAGGCAGTCGCGGTTTTCGGTATGCAGTATATAGGTATTCTCTGCAAGCGGGCCAAATGTAAATGTCAGTACTGTGAACATTCCTTTACCTTTTTAATTTTTTTGCGTATATAGTAGAACAGGGGCTTTACTTTTTAATGGCTGTCCCTGCGGCCAGAGGCGTTGTTATTTTGAATAAGGCCAGGACATGATATCACCCAAATAGCATAATTTTAATTACTAAATACCCGGTATGCAATTTCAGCAGAATAGTTTGACACAGCAATTTTTTATCATGAAGAAAACAACATTGCTTACAGCTGGCCTCTTTTTTTGTACATATATTTTCTCACAGATAGGCACCACAGAATTTGGCAAAAACAGGGTTCAATACAAAAAATTCAAATGGGCTTATTACCAGACAGATAATTTTAATTCCTATTACTCGCAGAACGGTGAACCCCTGGCAAAATATGTTGCTCAACTGGCAGAAAAAGAATTGCCTGATATTGAAAGCTTTGTTGAATACGGGCTGCAGCGCCGGGCCAATATTGTAGTATACAATAGTTATGATGAAATGCAGCAATCCAATATTGGTTTGAGCCTCGACTGGCAAACCTCAGGTGGTACCACCAAGCTGGTAAATAATAAAATGCTGGTATATTATGATGGTGACCACGCCAACCTGCGCAGGCAGGTACGCAGTGGGCTGGCAAGAATATTACTGGACAATATTTTATTTGGTGATGATCTCGGTGAATTTGCCGCCAATCAGGCACTGCTTGATTTGCCCAAATGGTTAACCGACGGTTATGTTGATTACGCAGCAGAAAACTGGAGCACCGAGCTGGACGATCAGCTAAAATCTGCCATCCTTTCGGGAAATTACCGCAATTTTTACCAGTTAGCTTTTGATAAGCCATTGCTGGCGGGTCATGCGTTCTGGTATTATGTGTCTGAAAAATATAAAAAGGAAAACGTAACCTATTTCCTTTACCTGGCAAGGGTATACCGCAATCTCAACAGCGCTTCCAACCGCATTGCCAAAAAGAAATTTAAGGAAGTACTGAAAGATTTTATGGCCTATGAGGGAGACCGGTACGATAAAGACATCCGGGGAAGACGCAACCAGCCAAAAGGCTCGGTGCAGAATACGGAAGACGTGAATATTCACAAAAAGTTTTTTCATTATTCGCCCAATCCGGCACCCCGCAGCCAGACTTATGCAATTGCTGAATATAAAAAAGGCCGTTACTCTGTTGTATTGTATGAAAATTTTGTGAACCGCAAGGTATTGCTGAAAACAGGTGAACTGTTTGAAGAAACAGAAACCAATCCCAACTACCCATTGATGGCCTGGGATGGCAAGGGTACGGAACTGGCTGTTTTATATAATTCCGAGGGGAAAATAAAACTGTTTGTGTACGACCTGCTGAAGCGATACAAAAAAACAAAACTGGATATACCTGATTTTGACCAGGTGCAGGACATGAAATACATGCTGGATAAAAACACGTTGTTGCTGAGTGCTGTAAGGAATGGCCAGTCTGATATCTTTATCTACAAAATAGATAAACAAACCGTTGAACAGATAACCAATGATGTGTATGATGATCTGGACGCCTCGTTTGTAGCTTTCCCGGGTAAAACAGGCATTATTTACTCATCTAACAGGCCAAGTGCAGAGGCTAAGACAGGCGATACCATATTGCCTTCAGACAACCATTATAATATCTTCCTGGTAGATAACTGGAACAGAAGTGAATTTAAACAGATCTCGCAGCTGAGCCGGCTTACCTATGGCAATGCCCGCTATCCCGTTCAATATAATACGGCACATTTTACCTATGTAAGCGATGAGAATGGAATCGGCAACCGCTGGGCCGGCTTCTTTACCACAAAACGCGCGGGTGTGGATACTGTTTATAAAATTGGAGATGAGATTTTACACAACCCCGATAGCAAAGAGTTGGATTCGGCATTAGCTGCCAATAAAAAGAGTGAGCCCGATTCTATGTTTACGTTTTCACTCACCAACGATTCTGCCTATGTGTTCCCAATGACCAATTACCAGAGCACACTGAAAGAAACAAAAATTGCAGGCGATGCGGGGCTGGTAAGCGAAGTACGACAGGAAGGCGACTTGCTTTTTCTCTATAAATTAAAGGTGGATGAAAGCAGTTTGAAGAAAAGAAATGTGAACCCGCGCCCCACTGATTTCAGAAGAAAAACCATGGAAGCAGATCGTATTGCGCGTGCACAGACGATAAAAAATGAAAAAGCTGCAACAGATACTACCAGGAAGAAAGATGCTTTTGAAAACGAATTTGAGAATGAAAAAAAGGATTCGGCTGCCAATGCCAGACCTGTTACAGCCAGTGGCGAGCCCGCCGGACCACCTTCCATTCTAAGCCGGGCCAAGCACTACGATTATAAATTGAAATTCTTTGGTGACAATGTTTCAGCGGGCTTTAACAATGATGTACTGGTAAACCGCTACCAGCCCTATACCGGCAGTTTGCCGGTAGTGTTAACCAGCAATGGTGGCTTTAACGGGCTGCTGAAAGCCAGTGTATTTGACGTAATGGAAGACCTGCGGTTTACCGGCGCCATGCGCATTCCCTTAATCAATACAGTTGGTGCAGGTACTGCATTTATCAATTCAACTCCCGACAATACGCCATTTGTAGGCAGCAGCAATTCATTGTTCGATGCCGGTGGAGAATGGTTTGCCCGGTTTGATTATCTTAAAAAGCGTATTGACTATTCTGCTGTTTACTATCGCGAAACGCAGATCGGGTCCATGGGTATTTACAATGCTAAATTGTATACCAATTTATACCAGGCGGTGGTAAAATATCCGTTCGACAAATTAAAAAGTATACGTATATCAGCGGGTGTGCGTACTGATAAATATGTTATCCGCGGTTTTGATGCCATTTCCCTGAAAGAACCTAACAGGAAGCAATCTTACCTGCTTACGCATATTGAATACGTATATGACAATACCATTGCCCCTACAACCAATATTTACAAAGGCATGCGGTATAAAATATATACTGATTTAAATACCAATCTGAAAAAAGATACCACCAGGGGCAGTGGGAATTTCAATTTTGGTACCGATATCCGTTATTACTATCCTATATACAGGAATTTTATCTGGGCAGGCCGTGCTGCTGCCGATTTCAGTTGGGGTCCACAAAAAACATTGTATTACCTGGGTGGTGCAGATGGCTGGCTTTTCCCCAAGGCAAACTCAGGCAATACACCGCAGGACCCCGATTATGCCTATCAAACCCTGGCAGTTAATTTACGCGGGTTTAACCAGAACGTTGCCAATGGCAGCAACAATATTGTCCTCAACAGCGAATTCCGTTTACCGGTGTTTACTACTTTTTTTAATAAACCGATTAATAATGCATTCCTGCGCAACTTCCAGCTAACGCAATTTATCGACCTGGGATCAGCCTGGAACGGTGCTTACAATAAATTGTCGAGACCGCAGGTAGTGTATACCGATCCCAATGATCCCAACAATCCGGTGACCGTTAATATCAAAGCCGGTGGCATCGGACCTTTTGTGGGCGGGTACGGCTTTGGAGCCCGCAGTACACTATTAGGTTACTTCCTAAAGTTGGATGCCGGGTGGCCAATGGACCGCTTTTTCCGTGGCAAGCCCATCTGGTATTTTGGAATGGGCATAGATTTCTAATACAAGATGTTCCCATACAAAGCCCTTCGTCGCAAATGACGAAGGGCTTTTTTTACAAGGAATGGTTAATGGCTAATGTTTCCGGCGCTGCTACAGGACCGCCTTTTTGCGTATGTAATTGAAATATTGTTTTTTTAAATTTGCGGTTCATTTTGCGCAAATACTTTGTGAATGTGTTACCGCCCGCCCTGAATGCCTTACGGTGCGCCAGCCAAACCACAACAATAGTAGAGAAATAAAACAAGCGGTAAAACTGGTAGCTGATGATCTTCTGCGTTACTGTTTTAGTGGAAAAAATAATTTCCAGCCTTTGCATTTGAAATTTTATATGAGCCGCTTCATCAATCAGGATATCCGTACATATTTGTTTCAGCAAACTGCAGCCGGTTGCATCTTTCAAAGACTGGTAAAAAATCTGCGCGGTGCTTTCTACCGTAATTACGGCAATGGTCCACAGTTCCATACTGGTATTAAAATACCTGATCTTACGGAAAAGGGTATCACCCCAATCTTTAGTAATTCTTTTTTCCCCGACCAGGTCAAGGTAACGGCCCAGGTTATTACCATGTTTCTGTTCTTCCTTAATAAATAACCGGACCGCTTCACAATAATAATCGTCGCCTGTTTTACCCGCATATTTCTTTGCGGCGGCCAGTAAATGTGCCCCATCTGAAGTTTCACCGAGTTGCCAGGTCTGTATAGATTGCAGGATATTCGCCCGCTCAGTAGTTGTTAGGGAAGGATGGATGGCCCAATTAATTCTTTTGCGTTGCAGGTTTTGACGGAAATAATCAATCCAGTCTTCAGAAGTTTGCATGGGTGATATTTTTAATGGTTATAAATATGGCCGGGAAGTCCAGGGCTGAACAAAGCAGTTCCCGCTGCTGGTTTCCGGCAGTAATACATTTTTTGGATATGCTGATTAGATGGCTTTGCTCAGTTTTTTTAAGGTCATGTACAAAATGCCCAGGAAGAAAGAAAAACAAATAGTCATAGCCCAGGCATTTCTATACAAAATGGGATGTGCCAATATTTGCACCATATCAGCGATTAAACGAAATGGATTGCTAATGAGGTCCCAGCTGTTAAAACGCAGGTAGCGCCCAATGTAAATACCTATTGCGTTCAGTAACATAACAGGGTAAACAAATAACCATTCAAAACGATAGGGCCATATAGATTGTATTATTTTCTCTATATGCCGCACAGAAAGTATCCCCATTAGCAATGCATTCCATGCGAAGCATAAAATCAGCAGCAGATCGTACCAGCGGGGTACCGCATCGCTGTCGTATAAATGAAACAGGTCGGTAAGCATGTAAAAAGAATTGGGAATAAACAACAGCCATACCGTAAATACCGCTGCGAACTTCCACTTATTCTCTATCCATGCCGGTCGGAAGCTGAGTGAATAAGAAAAAAAATAGGGTACGAAGGCAAGGAACAGGTTCCATAGCAGGAACGCAAAGGTAAGCCCGCCCGTATAGACTGTCCTTGCCAGTAATAATAAAAAACCAAATCCAACCGAAGTAAGCAACAGGCGCTGTATTTCTGTTTTCAAAAGATGGATGCGGATCCAGCCAGCGGATAAAAAGGCATTTTTTGTCATAGTACTGCTGGTATAAATATGATGCAGCCGGTAATAATTGCAATGATAGCCGTAACCAGTACCGCTGCGGCGGATACGTCTTTTATAAATTTTATCTGGGGATGTTGCTCCGTGCAAACCATATCACAGAGTTTTTCTATTGCAGTGTTAAATAGTTCAGCCATCCATACCAAGCCGGTAGCTATCACCACAAAAAGAAATCTGATCAGCGGCAGTTGCACAACAACAGATAAGGTAATCACAGCAAGGGTTGCAGCTAAATGGACAATTGCATTGTGCTGCGTCTTAAAAAACTGGATCAGTCCATCAAAAGCAAAGCGGAAACTGCCCGCTCTTTTCTGCAATGAAAATTTTTCCTGTATCATAATCAATTTGTTTTTGCCCGCCTCTGCCCTTCCCTGGAAAAAGAAGGACTTTTTATTTTTGTCTCCTGCGAGGACGGGCTGGGTATATCTTAAGATGTTTTTTCCGCTATCCATTTCCACCAGAATACGGTGCAGGTTGTGTATACAAACAACTGGTACAGATCATCCGAAACAGAATGGCCGTTCCGGGTAACCGCCATGTATACCGGGATAAGAAATACAATAGCCGCAAGTGTAACTACAAACCCTGCAGCATGGGCTGGTATATATATCCAGCCGACCTTTTTAAACCAGATGGTGTTCATAATGATTGTTTTTAAATTGAAGCAAAATCATCTTTGGGAACAGCAGTATTGTACCAGTTAATTTTCCTGCTGCCATACATTACAAGTGCCAGTACCAGGAACAGGCCAATACTGCCCACCAGCAACGCGGTATCTTCCAGGCGGATCAAAATAAAAATGAAGCCGTACAGGCCGCACAAGACCGATCCCAACAGGGCTGCTGTTTTCCAATTGGCAAAATGACTTTTGGCATACAGTGTAATAAGCAAAATGGTGGCCAGCGAAGCAATGAGGTAAGCCTGGTCAAACAAAATAAATTCACTGAAAGAGAGTAGCAGCGTGTAGAAAATAACCAGTGCTAATCCCACCAGAACATATTGCAGCGGGTGAAGCGGTTTTTTTTGCATTACCTCAACAACAAAGAATAGTGAAAAGCTAAGACCGATAAACAATATTGCATATTTTATACTTCTCATGGTTTTCGCATATTGATCTGCGGGCTGCACCATGCTTACGCCGAAGGCGAAATTGTTTTTATTAAATTCGGCCCCCTGAAGTATTGTTCCATACGGAAGGTTGGCTTTGTTTACTGTCCATTTCGCGGTAAACCCTTCTTTACTTACGCTTCTTTCGCCAGGCAAATTGTTACCATCAAAAGATGGATTGCTCCAGGTAGATTGTAATGTTATACTACTATAACCACTCAATGGTACAAAGTGCAGTTGCCCGCTTCCTTTTATCTTCAGTTGCATAGTAAAGGCAATGCTTCTTCCAAAGTCTGAAATGGCAAGGTTTACAGGTGCCGACAAACCATTTGAATCAATATCATTCACAGGTAACCCAGGCGATAATTCATAACTGGTTCCGTTGAAACTTATCACTACCTTTTCTTCGATTCCTTTGAAATCAGTAATACCAAAACAAATTTTTGCATTTGCCAGTTGCAGTGTTGCAGGATCTATTTCTTTTGGAAGCCGGATGGAAAAATTACCGCTGGTATTCAGCGCGCTTTTATACAACAATACTTTATAAATTGATCTTGGGCGTATTTCCGGAGACAGGTTGCCTGTTATAGTCAGGTTCTCCGGCAAAAGCAGCAAATGTTTGGTAACTGTCTCCACTTTTTGATCCTTGTTCGTTACGTTAACCGTGTAAGGCAGCCAGATATAAGGCCCTGCAACGGTTTGGTCAGATGCCCATTTGCTGCTCACTTCCTTTACCACTTCATCCTGACGTCTTTCCCTTTCAGTTACCAGGTTTGAAACAAATATTGTGGGAATCATCATAATAAGTATGAGGGCGCCGGTGATAAGACCCTTGATAAGGATTTTGTTGGAAGCATTTTTCTCCTGGGGTAAAACGTATTGTTGTTGTGCTGTTTCCATTTGTTGATTGATTTGATTAAATGAATGGTTATCGTTTTCAGGTGTGGAAAAAAAATATAGAATGGCTTTACTGCTTACCAGCATCGCTATAAGGCTGCAGGAAAATAAAACACCGGATACCGCCAGTGAATACAGAAGATAATCTGCCCCGAAGTCATCGTTGTTGTAGCTATGTATAAAGATGCCGCCACCGACCAAACCATAAGGCAGCGTGCAAACAAATGAAGCCAGTACCAGCCTGTTAACTTTGCTGTTTCTTTGTACTGATAACTCGTTAATCCGTGGAAGCAACAGTGCCAACGCCAGCAGAACCGGTAAACTGCCAATAGCTGCACAAATTGCCGCAACAACAGCAAGGAAGGCCATTTGCATATCGTTGGCATACAGAACGCCGAATAAAAACCAGCCAAGGCCAAAAACCAAACTGGTAAATACCCATATCCGAACGGCCACCAAGGCTGGCTTAATAGAATTTTTTAATAATTGCTGGTACCTCATTGTTTCCCGTTTTGAAAATGTTGTTGGCAACGCACGACCCAGTTCCGCTGCCGGCCCACACAAAGTTTTTAATTAAAAGTACTTTGTAATTCAAAGTGTTAATGCAAAAAAAATTAATTGATTGATTTTATCATTTGCTCCAATGCATCCAGGTGTTGCTTAAATGCTTTCTCGCCCGCTTTTGTAACAGAATAGGTAGTGTTTGTTTTCCTTCCAATAAATCCTTTTTGTACTTTGATGAATCCATTTTCTTCGAGCGATTTTAAATGAGAAGCCAGGTTGCCATCAGTAACCGCTATCAGTTCTTTCAATTCGTTAAAGTTTATAGCAGTGTTCACCATCAGGGCGCTCATGATGCCCAGGCGGATACGGCTGTCAAAAACCTTATTTAAATGTTCTATCGGATTCTTCATTCCTGCCTGTTTCAAAACACGTATTTGTAAATATCATGGTGCAGCATTCATTCGTTAACCAGTCACTTGCGCTCATATTTCCACCACATCACTATACCGTAAATGATATGAAGTACACCAAACCCCAGGGCCCAGAATAAAAGCCCCCGGCCAGGTACCCAAAGATTAATAACGCCCAGCAACAGCTGAAAATAGCCGAGATACCTGACTTCACCCAAGGTGTATTTGCTGCCATTCACCAACGCAAGCCCGTAAAAAATTAAACTGCTGGGTGCTATCAAACCATATTCGCCCAGTTCCAGCATACGGTATACAACAAAGGCGCCTGCCAGCAGTGGCACAGCCGTGTTAAACAATAAACGCTGTGCACTGCTTCCCCAAACCGGCACACCTTCTTTCCGGCTACGCAAATACGTAAAGACAAAAGCAGATAAAAACGCCGCCATAAATGTTGCCGCCGCTACCAACAGCAGGATGCCTTCCAGCAAAGTGGTACTACCTTGCCTGGTAGGACCTGATACCGGATACACACCAATATAATGGGCGGCCGTCCAGGCACCCCCCAGCGCACAAAGACCTGCAGCAATTCCGCTCCAGCCACTTAAACTGATAAAGCGGCTGCTGCGCTCCATAATGCGTTTTATATCCTGTATGGCCGCAAGACTTTGCTCCTGGTTATCCATATAAAAGTACTTTGAAAAACAAAGTAAAAATAAAATAGCGGTACTTCCAAATCATTTTTGAAATAAATAATGATGGCGACTGACCGGCAGAAAAACCGGCATGGCCGCATTGAACACCCCTTTTCGGCCTTTAATGTTATTTTTGACCACATGAGTTGCACCGGCCTTCGTGTTCATTACATATTATTTTTGTTGTTCAGTTTGGTATTGCAGACGGGGGTGCGGGCGCAAAACAAAACCATACAGGGTTATATCAAAGATGCCCTCAGCAATGAACGGGTGCCTTTTGCTTCCATCAGTTTCATGCGCAGCGGCAATGGCAGGCTCAGTGATTCTGCCGGTAATTTTGTTTTCCATTTTACGGAATGGCCGGCAGATACATTGCTGATAACCTATGTTGGGTATAAAGATTATAAAATACTTATTGGCCCCGAACTCATTAAAAATCCGGCAACCGACCAGCTAAGCCTTGTCATTAATCTTGACCGAGGAAAGACGGTGGCGGAAATAATAGTAAAAAGAAAAATAGACCGCGGCTACCTCCTGTGGAAGCGCATTGTAAAACACAAACCGGAAAACGATCGCTATCGTTTTAATAATTTCACTTACGAACTATATAACAAAATGGAGCTAGACCTGAACCGCATCCGCAAAGAAAAAATGCAGCGGGTAGGTTTGCTGAAGCCGTTTAATTTCATATTTGATAATATCGATTCAACAGAAGGCCCGCCTTTCCTTCCGTTTTTTCTTACTGAAACCATTTCAGATTATTATTACCAGAAAAAGCCTTTCCGTACCCGCGAAATCATCAAAGGCAGCAAATCGGAAGGTGTGGACAATGAAAGCATCAGTAAACTGCTGGGTGGCACCGACGCTAACGTAAACGTATATGCCGACTTTGTGCCGGTATTCGATAAGCAATTTATCAGCCCAATCAGCAATAACGGCGATAATTATTATCACTACACCGTACTGGATTCACAAATCGTAAACGGCAGGCGGTTAATACACATGAGCTTCACCCCAAAGCGAAAAGGCGAAAATACTTTTGAAGGCGATTGCTGGGTGCACGATACCAGCTGGGCCATCCAGAAAATGACCATGTACTTATCGGCCGAAGCTAATATCAATTTTATTGATAAGCTCAGTCTTATCCAGGAATATAAAATGATTGATGACAGCACCTGGTTCCTGGTAAAAGACAAATTTGTGGCAGACATTGCACCTATCAGCAGGAACCGGGTTGGCATCATCGCCCGAAAAACCACTACCTATAAAAACATTGTAAGGGATCAGTCTTTCATAGAAGATTCGCTGCAGAAAAACAGGATTATGCAGGAAGTGGAATTTGTTGCTGATGCCAGGCGGAAAGACGATGAATATTGGAAAAATCAACGGCATGAGGAATTAAGCAAAAACGAAAAAGCCGTGTATGCCATGATTGATACCCTGCAAACCATGCCGGTTTTCAAAAAATACACCAATATCATCGACTTTCTGGGAACCGGATATCTGAACGTTGGCAATTACCAAATCGGACCATGGCAAAACTGGATATATTCAAACGTGCTGGAAGGGTTGCGCCTGCGCTGGGACCTGGGTACTAACCGCGGCTTTAATAAAAACCTGATACTACATGGCTACCTTGCTTATGGCTTCACCGACCGGCGGTTTAAATACGAAGGAGATGCCCTGTACCTGTTTAAAAAACACCCGCGTTCGTATGTATTCCTGCAATATTCCAAAGACATCGATTACGGGCAACAGTACCTGGACGAAGTTAGCCAGGATAATATATTTGCATTGGCCATCCGGAAATCCAATATACCCATCAAGTTTTTGTTTACAGAAGAAAGAAGGATCGATCTGTTCAAAGAATGGCATTCCGGTTTTTCCGTTACATTCAGCAATGCCAGTAAAAAATATAATCCGCTGCGCAACCTGCCCGGCAAAGAATTGTATCCCGCAGAAAGCGGTGAAGTGTTCAATAATTTTGAAAGCAGCCTCAAATTCAGGTTTGCCTATCTTGAAAAATTCCTGGAGAATACTTTTTTCCGCACCAGTCTTGGCAGCCCCTATCCTATCGGAGAAATAAAATTTTCAAAAGGCATCAGCGGTGTGCTCAACAGCAGTTACAATTATACAAAGATATCCGGGTCTGTATCCGATTTTCTTCAAATAGCACCTTATGGAAATTTCTATTACAATGTCTTCGCCGGCAAAACATTCGGCACCCTGCCTTTTATGTTGCTGGATGTTGCACCCGGCAATGAAATTTACTACTATAACAGGTATGCGTATAGCCTTTTAAACAAATGGGAATATATACACGACAAATATTTTGGGTTTGGACTGGAACATAATTTTGGCAATGGCCTGTTCCGGTTTATTCCCCTTACGCGAAAATTAAAATTCAGGCAATTCTGGACAGCCAAGGCATTATGGGGCAGTTTAAGTGAGGCAAATAAACAATACAATACAACGCCCGCTTACGCATTCAGTTCATTGGATGGTAAAACCTATTTGGAAATCGGCACCGGCATCGACAATATCTTTAAAGTGTTCCGGCTTGACTTTGTCTGGCGTGTACTGCCACGTCCATTGCCGCCCGAAAAAGTAAAACGCTTTGGAATATTTTTTAGCTTTCGCCTGGTGTTTTGAGAAGTTATTAGCCGAGAGCAATTATTTGCAGGATACAATGGACGGCAATACAACTTACAAATTCCCAATTACTAATTCCCTTGCTTTTCCTATCTTACTTGTCCTTAACACAGCTTGCTATGAATACTTCTTATATACTTGCGCTCGACCAGGGTACTACCAGTTCAAGAGCTATTTTATTTAATCATGATGGTGATATTGTAACTACTGCCCAAAAGGAATTTACGCAGCTATATCCGCAACCTGCCTGGGTAGAACATGATCCCGAAGAAATCTGGAGTTCTCAATTCAGTGTGATGGCTGAAGTAATGGCCAAACAAAATATCAGTGCTGCACAAGTAGCTGCCATCGGTATTACCAACCAGCGCGAAACAACTATTGTCTGGGATCGTGCTACCGGAAAGCCCATTCACAATGCGATTGTATGGCAGGACCGCCGCACCGCCGCATTTTGTGATGATTTGAAAGCAAGGGGTATGGCAAAAACGATACAGGAAAAAACAGGACTGATCATTGACGCATATTTTTCTGCTACCAAACTAAAATGGATACTGGATAACGTGCAGGGCGCAAGAGATAAAGCCGGTAAAGGCCAACTGGCTTTTGGTACGGTTGATACCTGGCTGGCATGGAAGCTTTCCGGGGGCAAATTGCATATCACCGATGTTTCCAACGCTTCGAGAACGATGTTGCTCAACATTCATACCTGTGAATGGGACAATGAATTACTGCAATTGTTTGATATCCCCCGCAACCTATTGCCCGAAGTAAGGTCTTCGAGCGAAGTATATGGAGCTACGCATCAGGCTGGCATTCCCCTGGCTGGTATTGCAGGCGATCAGCAGGCAGCTTTGTTCGGCCAGATGTGCACATTGCCCGGCATGGTAAAAAACACCTATGGTACGGGTTGCTTTATGCTGATGAATACCGGGGAGAAAGCAGTCATTTCCAATAATAACCTGCTTACAACAGTTGCCTGGAAAATAAACAATCAAACCATGTATGCGCTGGAGGGCAGTATATTTATCGCCGGCGCTGTTGTACAATGGTTAAGAGACGGACTGCAAATCATCAGGTCTTCCGCTGAAGTGGAATCATTGGCATCCAGTGTGTCTGATACGGGCGGTGTGTATATGGTTCCCGCTTTTGCCGGGCTGGGCGCTCCTCACTGGAACCAATATGCGCGCGGAAGCTTATTTGGCCTTACCCGTGGCAGCACCAAACAGCATATTGCGAGGGCTGCGCTGGAAAGCATCGCTTATCAAACAACAGATGTATTAAAAGCCATGGAATCTGATGCCGGCATCAGCATAAAAGAATTAAGGGTAGATGGCGGCGCAACCGTCAATAATCAACTGATGCAATTTCAGGGCGATATTTTGCAGGTGCCCGTGGTACGCCCCAAAGTATATGAAACAACAGCACTCGGTGCTGCCTATCTTGCCGGGCTGGCCATTGGATATTGGAGCAGCATTGATGAAGTACAGCAACAATGGAAAGCAGATAAAACATTTAAGCCAGGCATGCAGGAAGATGCGGTAACCGAACTTATGCATGGCTGGCAAAGAGCGGTAAAAGCCAGCATAGCATGGGCAGATGACAAAGCGTGAGGCGTCAGACGTGAGGCGTGAAACGTGAGCAATAGCCGCTTCAAAAAAAGAAATCAATTTTTTAACCAAAAATCATTCTGTCAATCGCTTACTAATGATTGACGTATCACGATTATGAATCGCCAAACTATGATAGCTCAAATGGAATCTCATCAGCATGAATGGGATATCTGTATTATTGGTGGCGGGGCAACAGGTCTTGGTTCGGCTATTGATGCAGCGTCCAGGGGCTATTCTACTATTTTATTTGAACAGGTCGATTTTGCGAAAGGCACTTCTTCCAGATCCACCAAGCTGGTACACGGTGGTGTGCGTTACCTGCAGCAGGGAAATATTAAGCTGGTAATGGAAGCATTGAAAGAAAGGGGTACATTAAAACAGAATGCGCCCCATCTCGTAAAAAATCAGTCTTTTATTGTGCCCAACTATAAATGGTGGGAGGGGCCTTTCTATGGCGTTGGTCTTAAAGTATACGATTGGATGAGTGGCAACCTTGGATTAGGTCCATCTCAATGGCTGAATAAAGAAGAAGTGCTGGAACGTGCGCCCACCCTGGATCCTACGGATCTACGCGGTGGCGTTTTGTACCACGATGGGCAGTTTGATGATGCCAGGCTGGCCATCAATATGGCGCAGACAGCATTTGCGCAAGGCGCCTGTTTAATTAACTATTGCAGTGTAAAAGGGTTCATCAAGGTCAATAATAAGATAACTGGTGTACAGGTAAAAGATCAATTAACCGGTAAAGAATACGAAATAAAATGCAAGGCCGTTATCAATGCCACGGGTGTGTTCAGTGATGCCATTCAGCATCTGGATGATGTATCCAAAACAAAAACGATTGCCCCCAGCCAGGGCATTCATATTGTACTGGATGCGGAATTTTTACCCGGTAACAGCGCCATTATGATACCGCACACAGATGATGGTCGCGTTTTATTTGCAGTGCCCTGGCACAAGAAAGTAATTGTGGGCACCACAGATACACCGGTAAAAAAAATAACCGAAGAGCCGCTTGCGCAGGCAGCAGAACTCGATTTTATCATTCACCATATCGGGCGCTATCTTACAAAAGAAGCAACAATGCAGGATGTACGAAGCATTTTTGCCGGCCTAAGGCCGCTGGTAAAAGCAGATAGTAAAAAGACGGCCGAGCTCTCGCGCGACCATGTGATCACCATTGCCCCTTCGGGCCTCATAAATATTTTGGGAGGAAAATGGACCACCTACCGTAAAATGGCGGAGGACGTGGTAAACATAGCGGCCATCAACAATATGCTAACGCCAAAAGAATGTATTACGGGTTCATTGCCCATACACGGTGCGCAGCCTACCGATAATTTCACTACCGATTATTACTACTATGGATCAGACTGGGCATCTATTGAATCGCTCATAAAAAATGACCCGTCGCTCGGAGAAAAAATACATGTACGTTTGCCGTATAGCAAAGCCACTATTGTTTGGGCCGTTCAGCGGGAAATGTGTATGACATTAGACGATGCGCTCGCCCGGAGAACCCGATCATTGCTGCTGGATGCAAAAGCTGCGCTGGAAGCTGCGCCAATGGTTGCTGCATTAATGGCGCCGCTGCTGAACAAGGAAGAGAAATGGATACAGGAACAAATCAGTGCATTCAAGAAGATTGCTGTAAATTATATTCCGCTTGCAACCACTAACTAAAATCAACGATTATGCATCCATTTCTGGGCGAATTTATTGGCACCGCTATTCTTATTATCCTGGGCGATGGCGTTGTAGCCAATGTAGTACTAAACAAAACAAAGGGTAACAGCAGCGGCTTGATTGTTATCGCCTTTGGCTGGGCCATCGCTGTGTTTGCAGGCATTTTCATTGCTTCTCATTTCAGCAAAGCACACCTGAACCCTGCTTTTACCCTTGCAGCTGCCTATATTGGAAATGGCTTTAGCTGGGCCGATGTACCGGTATATATTGCCGGACAGTTGCTGGGTGCCATGACCGGTGCTCTATTGGTATGGCTTGCCTACAAATTGCATTTTGTTGCTACCCCTGACGGAGACGCAAAGCTGGCTGTTTTTTGCACAGGCCCCGCTATACGAAGCACGCCCAATAATATCATCACAGAAATGATTGGCACTTTTGTACTGGTATTTGCAGCATTGTACATTGCTGCGCCAGCTTCTACACTTGGCGCATTGGATGCATTGCCGGTAGCACTGGTAGTACTGGGTATTGGCTTATCATTGGGTGGACCTACCGGCTATGCAATTAACCCGGCCAGGGACCTGGGGCCGCGCCTTATGCATTTTATATTGCCGATACCCGGTAAGCGAGACAGTGACTGGAGCTATTCATGGATACCGGTACTCGGGCCTTTTATGGGTGGAATGCTGGCAGCCATTGTGTTTAAACTGTTGTAGCATAAACTATGCTTTTCCGTTAGTGAAACAAGACCCCTACTTACAACAAAGGGCTATAGACTGACAAAAAAATAATGCTAATTTCAAAAAAAATTGCATGGCAAAAATAAAACTCGGAGACATTGATACCAGGGCACCCAAAGATTGGGACAAGCAGGCAACAAAAGAAAAGAATATTAAAATAATCGAAGAACTCGATGATTTGCAAAACCTTCTATATGCTGAAAGTAAACACGCTGTACTGGTGGTAATACAGGGCATGGATGCCAGCGGTAAAGACGGGGCTGTAAGAAATGTTTTCGGCAAATTGAATCCGCAGGGCGTATTGGTAAAATCATATAAGGCTCCTTCTGCCGAAGAGCTGGCGCATGATTTCTTATGGCGCATACACAGCCATGCACCGGCCAAAGGAATTATACAGATTTTTAACCGTTCCCATTATGAAGACATTCTCATAACCCGCGTGCACAAATGGTGTGACGATGCTACCGCCAAAAAAAGAATGAAAGCAATTAATGATTTAGAAAAACTGCTGGTGGAACATAACAATACCACTATCTTAAAATTTTATCTTCATATATCGGCTGAAGAACAACAGAAACGGCTGCAGGAGAGAATCAACGATGCCACCAAACAATGGAAGTACAATGAAAATGATTTTGCAGAAGCCAGGCTATGGAAGGAGTATATGGATATGTACGAGGACTGCTTTGAGAACTGCAATGATATACCCTGGACCGTTGTTCCTTCAGATCAGAACTGGTACAAAGAACATATCATAGCAAAAAAACTACGCGACGCGTTGTCAGATCTGAAAATGCAATATCCAGGCATTAAAAAATAGGCTTTGTTATTAAATGCAGGTTTTAACTGGCTATTAGAACTAAATCGTAAATTCATACAGGTTCTTTTTTTCAACTTAAACTAATTTTTTATGGGTATGCTTAAAGAGTTTAAAGACTTCGTAATGCGTGGCAATGTGATTGATCTGGCTGTTGCAGTGGTGATTGGTGCCGCATTTACTGCCATTGTTTCTTCCCTGGTAGACAATGTAATTACACCGCTGTTACTGGCGCCTGCTTTGAAAGCAGCCAACCTGCAGGACATAGAAAAACTTGCGTGGGGCGCGGTCAAATACGGGCTGTTTCTATCGGCTGTCATTAAATTCGTCATCATTGCGTTTATTCTCTTCCTTATAGTAAAAGGAATGAAAAGTCTTGAAAAGAAAGCCGTACCGCCCGCTTCGGAGCCATCTTCAACGGATAAATTATTAGTGGAAATAAGGGATCTGTTGAAAAAATAAATTCATCGGCCGCTGCCATTCTCCGAAAACAGTACTGGCGGGTTAAACCGCCGGTACTGCATTGAACCGGGATGGGACCCCGCTTCATCCGTCATCATCAATTTTGCGGCATAATATCTGATGTATCAGCGGCTGCTTACCGGCTGGTTTAATCATTATAAAATTAAAACTCCACGAATGAGAAAAATATTTCTGTTGGCTGTTGCAACGGTGGCCGCGCATTTACTGCAAGCGCAGGACAAAACTATACAGGACCTTAAAAATGCAAGTACCAAAGATTTTAAAAAAGACCCCAACGATACCATTCCCAAAACCTGGAAAACAGGTGGACTTTTTAACCTGAATTTTGGGCAAACTTCCCTGTCCAATTGGGCTGCGGGCGGAGACAACCTTCAGCTAAACATCAACAGCAGCCTGAATCTGTTTGCTTATTATAAGCAAGGCAGGAATGCATGGGATAACAGCCTGGACCTGGCACTTGGTTTTATTAAATCTACCTCCCTGGGCAGTCGTAAAAGTGATGACCATATTGACCTGACTTCCAAATATGGGTACCAGCTAACGCCTACCAGTAAATGGTATGCGAGCGCACTGGTAAATTTCCGCAGCCAGTTTGCGCCGGGTTTCAATTATACCGGTGACTCCTCCACGAAAATATCCGAATTCATGTCTCCGGCTTATGCCCTGCTGGCACTGGGTCTTGATTTTAAGCCCAATAAAGAATTTTCATTGTTTATTTCTCCTATTACCAGTCGCTGGGTAATTGTAACAGCCACCGGGTTAAACCCGTTAACACCCAACGATAAAGGGAATGTCTACGGCGTCCCTTTGGGTAAAACCGTCAACAATGAAATCGGTGCTTACCTGAGTGCTAATTATCTTAAAGACATTATAAAAAATGTAACCTACAAGGGAAAACTCGATTTGTTTTCCAATTATAAACACAACCCTGAAAATATTGACGTATACATGACCAACCTTTTAAGCGCCAATATTTTTAAGGGCCTTTCTTTTAATCTTGGCTTGGACCTGGTTTATGACGATGATGTGCGCATTTTTGGCAAAAACAAGGATGCGGCACGTACGCAGTTCAGGGAATATATCGGGATTGGTTATATGAAGAAATTTTAAGCCGCACTGATACTACTCTGCTGCATATTATACCACAGCGTCAAATGAGGTGTTCACCGAGTAGGGAATGACAGCGGTCAGGAATCAGAAGTTGTTCATACGATATATTATATTATCAAACTCTTTTGCTCTGTGAAAGCCCTCACGCGCCTCTGTGGTTAAAAATTATTGTTCGCCGAAGGAAATTCAGGCGTCCGGTGCAGAAAATAACTGTTTTCTTATTAAACGTGTAAATTCTTTCCACTTTTAATTAAGATCGGCATTGGTACGGGCTTTCGCAGATGGCGGCTACCCTTTATTTACCTTACATTTGTTGGGTCTCTGCCTGTGCCGGGATATTTTTTTACGATGTAAATGAATCAATGTGAGTGTACCTTCCTACCAGATTAAATTGGCGCAATTTGAAGGTCCGTTCGACCTGCTCTTGTTTTTTATAGAAAGGGATGAACTGGATATCTATAATATTCCCATCACCTCTATCATCAATGATTTTCTTGCTTTCGTTCACCAGCAGGAAAAACTCAATATTGAGCTGTCCAGTGAATTTATCCTTTTCGTGTCCACTTTAATGCGTATCAAAGCAAAGATGCTATTGCCCCGCAAAGAACTGGATGCGCAGGGCAACGAGATTGATCCGAGGCAGGAATTGGTGGATAAAATACTGGAATACAAGAAATATAAAGAGGCAGCTGCCCAGATGGCAGAAATGGAAGCTATCCGGATGCTGATGGTAAAAAGAGGGAATCTCCAGAAAGACCTGGCCAATATTGGCGAAGAGGCTGGCGAAGGAACGGAAATTCAGAATATTACCCTGTATAAGCTGATGAAAGCCTTTGAAAAGGCTATGCAGCGCATGTATGATAGAAACCACCGGCCCGTGCATACCGTGGTTCGCTATAATTATACCATGGAAGAAAGCCGCGAATACATGTTGAAAAAGGTAAGAACAGAGAAAACAACGGCATTTGAAAAAATTTTCGAAGTATGTGAAAACCGCATACACGCCTTATTTCTGTTTCTCTCCCTGCTGGAACTGGTGCAACAGAAATACATGTTTATTATTACCGGCGAAGGACGTAACAATTTCATCCTCGAAATCAACGAAAACAGGGAAGAAGATGTTGAATTCATACTTCCCTCCGCCAATCCTGCATAGTACTGACGATAAGGCTGGAACATTTACCCAAATTCCCGATTAATAACGCTTGGTATATTAATTGATGTTTAAACATTAAAATAAACACATTGATTATGAAAACGATATTTTACCCCGCTGCCGAACGGGGACATGCAAATTTCGGCTGGTTAGACAGTTATCATTCTTTCAGTTTTGGACAATGGCACAATCCGCAGAAAATGCATTTCGGCGCGCTTCGGGTTTTGAATGACGACCAGGTAAAAGGCGGGGCAGGCTTTGGAACACATCCCCACGACAATATGGAAATTGTTTCCATACCGCTTTCGGGCGCCCTGGCGCATAAGGACAGTACCGGCACCAGCGAAGTAATCAACACCGGCGATGTACAAATTATGAGCGCGGGATCAGGCATTTCACATTCAGAATTCAATGCATCAAAAACAGAACCCGTAAATTTTTTGCAGGTTTGGGTTTTTCCAAAACAACATGATATTAAGCCGCGATATGATCAAAAAACTTTTGATGCGGCGCAAAGAATCAATCAATGGCAGGTAGTGGTGAGCCCCGATGAAAAAGATAATGCAGTATGGATTAACCAGGATGCAAAGTTTTCTTTGGCAACCATAGAGCTTGGCAAAGAACTGAACTACAAAAATGCTTTTGCCGGTAATGGCGTATACTTTTTTCTGCTGGACGGAAGAGCTGTGGTGGCCGGCAAGGAACTGAATAGAAGAGATGCCATTGGTGTTTCAGATACAGATAGTGTTGGCATCAAAGCAATCGATGCTGTTTCAGTACTGGCTATAGAAGTTCCCATGCAATTAAATTAAAATAAAAGGAGGTCTTTATGACCACAAGAACAATTGCGCAGATAGAAAGCGCTACCAATGAAAGCGTAGGCAGTTTTAAAATAAAAAACGTGTTGCCCACGCGCAATCTAAAACAGGTTGATCCATTTTTGCTGATACATCACATGAGCCCGTTTGAATTGAAACCGGGTTCAGAAACAAGGCTACCACCGCATCCGCATGCCGGTTTTGAAGTAGTTACCTATTTGCTGGATGGTGAATTTTTTCACCGCGACAGCAAGGGCCACGACCAGACAGCAAAAGCAGGCGATATAAACTGGATGACATCAGGCGCAGGCATTCTTCATTCTGAAGGGCCTACAGAAAAATTTTTAAAGGAGGGCGGAACAGTGCAGTTACTGCAGCTCTGGATCAACCTTCCGGCAGATAAAAAGCAGTTGGACGCCAGTTTCAGGCATTACGACAGTTCTGTGTTTCCGATCATTGAAAAAGAAAAAACATGGATGAAAATCCTGATAGGATTATATAAAGGAAAAGCATCTCCCGTCAGCACACATACGCCTATGTTTTTGTATCATCTTAAGATAAAGAAAGGTGAACTGGTAACCGTTCCCGTAAACGAACATTATTCTGCCGCCGCCTATATCATGCAGGGAAAAATAAAAGTACTGGGCAAGGAACCTGTTGCCGGTGAACTGGTTCATTTCAATACCGATGGCAACCAAATGGTATTTACAGCCACTGAAGACTCGGAAGTATTACTGCTCGGCGGTGAACCAATCAGAGAAAAAGTAGTTAGCTATGGGCCGTTTGTAATGAATAGTTTTGAAGAGATACAGAAAGCCATTGCTTCCTATGAATCGGGCAAAATGGGTGTGTTGGAATATTAAAATTAAAGCAGAATTCTTTAGCCCTCTGAATAATAAAAAATCCCCCGAATTCGGGGGATTTTTATTGATCCTTAATAGACCTTGTATCTCGTTATATTAAGTGTATACTCACTGGCGGGAGTGGTAGTAGCATCAAATTGGTAATATTTAATAAGTCCTACCCCTCTTGCAAACCATTGTTTATTTGAATAAATCTGGGCATTACCAAGAGGCAGGGGCAAGGTAACAAAATAGCCCGTATGCACTTCCAGTACATCATTAAACGCAGGCAGGGCCCCGATTGTAAAGGTTGATAGCTTTTGAGCAAGCGTATCGCGAACAATGCCGTTCAGCACAGTGTCTTTACCCCCGATATTCACAGTGGCAGAAAAATTGGTTGACCATACAGTGCCTGCGCTCACATTATCTTTCAGAAACACATGTTCAAGCCCGGAAGCCATACCAGAAGAAGTATCTGCAGGAAAATATTCATAGTACAGTCCGGGGTCTTTTCGATAATAACTACTGTCGCTGCCGTTTCCGCCATAATTATTTGAGAAAATATAATAGGATTTTCCACCGAACGGTTTTTGGGTTCCTTTACTGGTCACCAAAAGTGTATCGTCTGCTGTACTACCCTGGTGCTGGTAAGTCCAGTTGGAATTTGTGGTAACAGGGAAATAATCGCCGGTTGGAGCAGTAAAATCAACCAATACCTTAGTACAACCGCCCTTAGTAACTGTTACGGTGCCGCTGACGGAATCTGTTCCGCATTTGGCCACCCATGGATATGTACCTACTGGTAGTTTAACAAAAAACCGGCCGGCCGGATCACAGGTGGTAGGTTCGTTTGCGTTGAACTGGGTTATTTGCCCGGCCTTTCCATTTACCGACACATTGATAGGCGTTGTACTGGTGCCACCACCGCAACCTGCCTTGCTCCACAATACTACCTGGCCACTATCTGTTGATGCCGGCGGCGTGCTGGTTTTAAACACAGCCGAAAACTTACCATCAACAATGGTTTTATAGGTTTTGGTGCTATCCCAGGCTTTACCGCTAAAGCTGCCTATTACGCCGGTGCTGTCTAATTTGGTAACAATAATTGTAAACGAATCAATGGCTGTCTGATTGGTTTGATAGGTAATAACCCCGTTTCTTGAATACGCGAATAAACAATAGGGTGTTTTATAAGTGCCCACTTTCAGATCAGTTCCAAAAAATTCAAGGTTAATCAGATCCTTTTTATCGTTTGAATGGCCATTGATGGAAAAGATCTTGTAGGTACCGATGCTATCCACGCCGGCAGTGTCAATAGGTCCTTTAAACTCAATACCGCCTTCTTTAAAAGACCATTGGGCCGTTACATTTGAACCACCGGTATTATTTTCAACGCTGTATTCTTTCTGGCAGGAGAAAATGCCAAAACTGATGGCTGATAATAGTAATAAACGCTGTAAATACTTCATTTTTATTTGTTTATCTTCTACGGGGATAAATATACAAAAAGGCCAACCATGTGGTGAACCTGCCTTTGGGGATACGAGGCAACAGAAAAAACGGTTGGTTGGGAGCGAGCGCTAAGTTACAAATGTTTTATAAAACCTGCACGTTGTCGTTTACCGGGGTATTGGTTTCCACAACCGCATGCTGATCTCCGTCTTCTTTTTTGAAAAACCTGCGCTGAAAAACCAATATGGTGATTACACCGGTAGAGATAGACGCATCGGCAATATTAAAAACCGGGCTGAAAAAGGTAAAGCGCTCTCCACCCATAAAAGGTATCCAGCCGGGCAGCAATTTGTCTTTAATGATGGGGAAATACAACATGTCTACCACTTTTCCATGCAAAAACCCTGCATATCCTTTCGGCGGAAACAGTTGTGCAACATGAAAACGGGTGCTTTCGTCGAAAATAAGACCGTAAAACATACTATCAATCAGGTTACCTAATGCACCTGCAAAAATGAGTGCCGCACAAATGATAAACCCCCGGTGGTATTTTTTCCGGATAAAATTGCGGAGGATAAAAATGCCGGCTACAACGGCTACCAGCCTGAAAAGTGTAAGCGCCATTTTCCCCCAGTTACCCCCCAGTTCCCAACCCCAGGCCATCCCGGAATTTTCTACGAAATATACCTGGAACCAGCTACCGCCCAATGGACGCAGGCCCCGGTCATAAGGAGTGAGCATAGCATGATATTGATCCCAGTCTTCGCTCAAAGGCATATGCGTTTTTACCCAGAATTTCAGCGCCTGATCTATAAGCAGAATGAGCAGGATTAACAAGGCAATATTTCTTCCCTTCACCGGTATTTTTTTAATTGGCAAATATAATGGTTTAATGGGCAGCGGAGGGGGGCTGAAAAAGGTCACATGTTAAAATTGGTCCGTATTTTAATCAGGCAGTAATCTGGGATGGGTTATCGCATCATTCTTCAAAATACACCCGCTTTACACGTTGTGATATTCCGGCCAGTATTTCATAGGGGATGGTTTGTGCCCAGTTTGCCAGTTGTTCTACAGTCAAATCTTTGCCAAACACAATTACTTCATCGCCTTCTTCCACAGCACCGCATTTTGTTATATCCAGCATGGCCATATCCATGGAAATAATACCGATTACAGGTGCCTGCTTCCCGTTTACAAGCATCCTTCCCTTGCCATTGCTTAGCCTTCTCGGGTAACCATCTGCGTAGCCTATCCTTACTGTGGCTATCACCGCATCATGGGTGGCCACCCCTTTCCTGCCATAGCCAATGGTCTCTCCTTTCTTTATATGCTTTACCTGCGCAACAGTGGTTTTTAGAGTAGACACCCCGCGCAAATCCAGTATATGTGCAGCAGCACTATCTATGCCATATAAGCCAATGCCCAGCCTCACCATATCCAACTGCAATTGGGGGTGCCGCACAATAGCGGCCGAGTTGGCGATATGTCGTATAAAGCCGTAGGGTATTTTTTTTTGCAACAGTAAAACTGCGGCAAAATATTTTTCGGCCTGCAGCAGGGTAAAATCGTCTTTGGATGGGTCTTCACTGGCAGCCAGGTGTGTAAATACGGATTGCACTTTGCAATGGCTGTCTACCAGCATTTCGGCAAGGGCTTCTGTATCTTCTGTATTGAACCCGAGGCGGTTCATGCCAGTTTCCAGCTCTATGTGTACAGGGAATTGCTGCAAACCCTCTTTTTTCAGGTGCACATTAAACAAGCGAAGCATTTCAAAAGAAAAGATGTCCGGCTCAAGATTAAATTGCAAAAGGGTATCAAAAGTATCAGGCTCCGGGTTCATCACCATAATGGGCAGGCTGATGCCGGCTTTTCTTAAGTCGACTCCCTCATCTGTATAAGCCACAGCAAGATAATCGGCATTATGAAATTGAAGCAGGCTGGCAATTTCATAAGTACCGCTTCCATAAGAAGCGGCCTTTACCATTGCCATTATTTTCGTTGAGGGCTTAATGATTTGCTGGTACTGGTGGAGGTTATGCAACACATCACCAAGATTTATTTCCAATACGGTTTGGTGAACTTTCTGTTCCAGCAGGGGCAGCAACCGTTCAAATGCAAACACCCTGGCGCCTTTCAGCAATATGGTTTCGTGTTGAAATTTTATCGATGAAAAATCTTTCCGGAAAGCATCGGCATTTTCATAGAAAACAGTTTCCATTCCTGATTCCGTTTCAAATATTTTTTTGTTACGCAGCAATTGCGTGCCTATACCTATAAAACGGTTTATTCTTTTTTCCTGTAATGCAGCGGCCACCAGCCCGTACAATTCTTTTTCACCCCGGCCGCTTTCTGGTATATCAGATAGGATGACTGTTTTACGTGTATGTTGTTGCTGCCTGAATAAAAAATCCAGCGCGATCTTTAGTGAACTAAGATCCGCGGAGTAGCTGTCATTAATAATAGAACAATCATTAATGCCTCTTTTCAGTTCCAGCCGCATCGCCACCGGGCCTAATTTTTTTAACCCGGGCAGAATGTAACGATCATCAACACCAATGCACAACAGGGTGCAATAACAGGTGATGGCATTTTCTACCGAAGCATCGTCAGTAAAAGGTATGGTGAAACTGATTTCTTTACCCTTGTGCAGCGCCGTTATATACGACGATGTATCGTCTTTTATTATTGAAACAATACCTATTGCGGCATCTGATTTTCTGCCCCAGTTAAAAAATTGAATAGCACCGGCGCTCTGCCTCACCTGTTTTGCGAGTATCGCAATGGCTTCGTTTATCTCCGGATAATCGCTGCAATAAACAAGCGACCTTACATTTTTAAACAGTTGCAATTTTTCCCTCACTTTCTGACGCATGTCAAAAAACCCTTCGCTGTGCGCTTCCCCTATATTGGTAAATACGCCGATGGTTGGTTGTATAATCTTCTCCAGTCTATCCATCTCGCCGGTTTGGGAGATGCCCGCTTCAAAAATTCCAAGGTTGTATTGGTTATTCATCTGCCATACGCTGAGGGGAACCCCGGTTTGCGAATTATAGCTTCTGGGGCTGCGCACGATGTTAAATTTCTCTTCCAGCAACTGGTTCAACCATTCTTTCACAATTGTTTTACCATTGCTGCCGGTAATGCCAATAACGGGGTAAGAAAATTGTTTGCGGTGCTGTGCGGCCAATTGTTGCAGTGCAAGCAGCGCATCGGGTGCCAGGATAATATTGGCGCCGGCGGGCAGATCAACGCCGTGTTCACGGGAAATGATAAAATTTCTCACTCCTTTTTCGTGTGCCTCCATTATAAAACCATGTCCATCGCGGCGAGGCCCGTTCAAGGCAAAAAAAAGGGAAGTAGCAGGAAATAAAACCGTTCTGCTATCGGTCAGCAGGTATTCTATAGCTGCCGGGCCGGTATGCTGTAACCAGCGGCCTTTTACAATGCTGAGTATTTGATCGATTGAATACACGAAAGCTGATTAAAAAATTATTTATCGGGATCCTTTTCGTCATCTTTTTCTGCAACCTGCACTGAATAAAGTATTGCCCCGGCCAGGCAAGCCACTATCACAATTAAAGAGATGTAAACGGGTATATGGATATCGATGTATTTGATTTCGGCCAGCATTTTCAGGCCAATAAATATCAATACGATCGCAATACCCTGTTGAAGGTGGCTGAATTTCTCAACAGCACCTTTCAGCAAAAAAAACAGGGAACGCAAACCCAGTACGGCGAATATGTTGGAAGTGTATACTACCAGGCGGTTCTGTGAAATGGCAAAAACCGCTGGTATGGAATCCAGGGCAAACAACACATCGATGGTGGCAAGCATTACAATAACAACAAATATCTTGGTGTAAAAACGCCTGCCATTTTTAACCAGGGTAAGGTGAATACCATTCTCTTCCATAGATATAGGTAGAAAACGTTTTATAAGGCGGTATACCCGGTTATTTTCCAGATCAACTTCCTCGTCTTTTTTTGCCGCAAACATTTTGATGCCGGTAATTACCAGTATAACCCCAAAAATATAGAGGACCCAGTTGAAACGTTCCACCAGTTCTATGCCCACGGTAATAAAAATAATGCGCAGGAATATGGCGGTGAGTATGCCTATCAGCAATACCCGTGCATAATGGGTCTCTTTAACACCAAAAAAAGTAAAGATGAGAATGAAAACAAAGATATTGTCGATGCTCAGGCTCCACTCCATCAGGTAAGCGCTTACATATTCGAGGGCCACCGTGTGATCAATTTCCAGCGCAACAAAAACACCAAAGCCCAAAGCCAGCAACACCCAGAAAATGGTTTGCCACAGGGCCTTTTTTGTGGAAACAACGGAAGACCTTTTACTCAACAAGCCTAAGTCGAACACCAGCGCCATCACCAAAGCAATTCCAAATACCAGATACGTTACCTGCTCTCTTGTCATTGATTATTTTATGGCTGCAAAGATAGTTTTTAGTTCGTAGTGCCGGTTCGCAGTTCGTTTTCCATGCCAAACTGCTTAAAAGCGCAAAACAGGACTTGTTACGAACTATATTTTCTTTTTCGCACAAATTGGTAAAGACCTCCAAACAGGATTACCAATAAAAGAGGCCCAATTATATTGATAAGTTGCCAGGTAGTTTTATTGGTTTCCAGCTTTTTCTTGTCGAGCAGCCGAAGTGTGAGATCTTTGCTGCGGGTTTCCAGTATACCCGAATTATCGGAGAGGTATTCAACACAGTTCATGATAAATTCACTGTTGGCATATTTATATTTGGTATAGGGATTTACACCCATTTGTAATGGCCCTTCATTTTTTGTCACTGCGTTCAGGGCGATATCTCCATCGGCAATGACAATCATTTTATTGCCGGTTTTACATTGAGGAATAAATGGACTACCTGCTGCCTGCAATGAATCGCGCATGGCAGTAGCCAGCCTGTTTGTATACAGGGAATTAAATTCCCCTTCCAGTAAAACAGCCACAGGAACATTTTTTTGGTTAAAGCCCGCGATGTTGGCCGCGGTGGCCAATTCCGTAAAACTAACTTTGGCGGGTGTGCTTAATATTTTTGTTGCATCGGAGGTGGCGAGCAGGACAGTCTTTTTAATGCCTTCTGCTTTCACGGTATCGATAGAATTCGGAAACTGTGAAACAACATAATCCAGGTTTTTTGCCACCGGGTGATTGTTATAGTTTGCCAGCAAAGGGAAATAATTAAACGGCAGTACTTTGATTTGTGGCTTCCCACCTGCTGAGCCAATTACCGAGGGATAGCCGTCGCAATTAATATCTTCCAGCAGATCAAGATTAACGCGTACGCCATATTTGAACAACTGGTCTTCCAGGTTCAACCCCCTGTCAAATGCAATGAACTCATTTTGCGATCGCTCCAGGCTATCCATTTCTGCATACAGGTTATCGATCATCCACAAAAGTTTTCCGCCCTGCATGACGTACTGATCAATTTTTAATTTTTGCGCATCTGTAAACTTCTGCGTTGGCTTGGTAATTATCATAGTGCTGAAAACAGCCGGTATGGATGCAACACTATCGATATTGAGAATATTAAACGCATAGTTCTTTTTCAGGTTGTTGCCAATCAAATCGTATACGTTATAGGAAAGCGGTTCTCCATTACCGGTAAGATAACCAATCAGCGGCACGGTATCCTTTGTAATCCTGTTGATAGCATTGGCGAACTTATATTCCAAGGTAGCTTCAACCCGGTTGATAGAGTTTTCATCCAGTTCCGAATTCTGACCGGCCAGTAAATCAACGGCTATTACCCTGTCCTTATAGGAAACAAGGGCGCCTGGCACCACCTGTCTTTGTTCGGAGCCTTCTCCTTCCTTCACCTGCGCATCAATTGTGTACGGTTTAATCCCAAGCCTGGCTATAGAATCCAGGAAATAAGTTTTTGCTGAATCATTGTTGAGGCCTGCACCGGCTTTTTCAAAACTATATTTGAGATTGGTTCTACCGGCTTCCTTGAATTCCCGCAGCAGTTCAGAAGTACTATTTCTCAATTTTTTAAAATCCTTCGGCAAATCTCCTTCCAGGAAAACCTTAATAGTAACCTGGCCGTCTATGTTTTTAAGCATTTTCCGGGTTGGTTGAGAAAGCGTAAATCTTTTCTCTGCTGTTAGATCTATGCGCACAGAGAAATAAGAAGATATTGCATTAATAAGCACCAGTAAGAAGACCAACGGTACCCACCAATATTTTGCAGCCAGCATTTTTTTCATTTATGGCTTTCTTTTAATAAGGTTGCGTTGCGTAAATAATAAAAAGAATGCAATGATGCTGGCAAAGTAAACAATGTCGCGGGCATCTATTACACCGCGGCTGATGCTGCGGTAATGAAAATCGATTCCCAGCATTTCAATATAATAGCCGGCCCCGGAGGCCAATTGCGCCATACGACTGACTGCATTAAAACCGGTATACAAAATAAAACAGGCGAATGCACTGGCAATAAAAGCTATTACAGCATTACTGGTTAAACTGCTGCAGCAAATGCCGATGGATGTAAATACAGCAGCCAGGAAAAAAAGACCGATGTAGGAACCGATGGTGCCGCCGACATCAATCCCGCTATTGCCGGCACTGAGCGATTGCAGGCTGAATGCATACAGTATGGTAGGTAACAAGGCCAATACCACTATCAGCAGGCAGCCAAGGTATTTACCGGCAACCACGGGGGCATTTCCAAGTGGTTTTGTTTGCAGTATTTCATAAGTGCCCGCCTTGAATTCGTCGGCCAGGCTGCGCATGGTGATGGCTGGCACCAGGAAAGTGAGTATCCATGGGGCCAGATCAAAAAACTTGTCGAGTGTGGCATAGCCAAAATCCAGGACATTGCTATCGGGAAATACAAAAAGAAATAATCCATTCAGCAATAAAAACACTGCCAGGGCTATTATACCGGTAAGACTACTGAAAAATTGGCGGAATTCTTTCTTGCAAACAGGCCACATGCGTCAAAAATAATGTATTCAATGCACAGAAAACGAATTGCGGATTGAGTAATTGTGTAACCATTGAATTCGGCAATGGTGGTTGGCTAAAGCAAACACTTAATACACATGTAACAGCGGCCGCGGGGTCAACACCTAAAAATCTCCATCCATCAAAATCAGCAATTTCTTGTAAATTCGGGTTCTATCCAAACAATAACCACTAACTGAATGGCATTAAAGATTATTGATCACGGCAGCAAAGAATACCAGCAGATGGTTCAGATGCGCATGGATATCCTGCGCAAACCACTTGGCCTGAGCTTTACAGAAGAAGAACTGGAAAAAGAAAAAGACGAGGTGCTGATTGGTGCATTTGAGGACGATCGCATCCTGGGATGCTGTATGCTAATCAGGCAGCCCGACAATGCTGTTCGCCTCCGGCAAATGGCTGTAATGAATAATGTGCAGGGAAAAGGCATTGGCCGCGCACTCATGAATTTTGCTGAAAACCTTGCCCGCGATATGGGCTATAAAAAATTGCTGATGCATGCCCGCAAAACGGCCTCGGGTTTTTATGAAAAACAGGGATATCGCATTATAGGGGAAGAATTTACTGAAGTTACTATACCACACTATGTGATGGAAAAAGACCTATAAGAATTTTGAGATTTTGGGATCGGGGGATTTTGAGATTTTTATTGCTCCGCCGTAGTAATAGGTTTGATTAACCTGATTTTATATCATCAATAGTCCAATTCAAAAACAAGTTTACGGAAGTTGTTGTTAGCGGCAAATATCCCGCGTCAGCCAAATCTCAACATCACAAAATCCCCCAATCAGCAATCCGCCTTTACGCTTGTACAATAGGTTGAGTAATTACTCCCTTGTGCATCCTTTGCAGAAATGCCAGCATCGCTTCCATGCTTTTTACATCGGTAACAACCAGCAAAAATAATTTACCCACCTGCTTTAGTTTGGCTTTATTAGTGTGTTTTTGCAAAAAGTCAAGTGTGTTCTTAAAGATGTCTGATTCAAAATAGGGAGAATCGGGCCTGTTGATAAAATAGCAGCGCAGGGTTTCGTCTTTTAAACTCATTTTTTCAAAACCCAGTTCCACGGCCAGCTTACGGCAGCGCACCGTGGTAAACAAATCTTCTACCTGTTCGGGTATGGGCCCGAACCGGTCTATCATTTCTGCGTGAAAATCCTGCAAGTCTTCTTCTGTGTCGCAATTATCGAGACGGGTATATAGCGAAAGGCGCTCTGTAATACTTTCTACATAGCTATCGGGTATCAGTATTTCCAGGTCGGTGTCAATGGTGCAATCCTGCACAAAATCCTCCTGCTTTTGTATTTCTTCCCTGAATACCTCGCGGAATGAGGTGCGTTTTAACTCACGGATGGCTTCATCCAGTATTTTCTGGTACATTTCGAAACCAATTTCAGCCATAAACCCGCTCTGTTCTCCTCCCAGCATGTTACCGGCACCCCGTATGTCCAGATCGCGCATGGCAATCTGGAAACCGCTGCCCAGTTCGCTATGCTGCTCCAGTGTTTGAAGACGTTTCCTTGAATCGGATGGTAATATGCTAACCGGGGGCGCCAGCAAATAACAAAAAGCTTTCTTATTGCTCCGGCCCACCCGGCCGCGCAACTGATGCAGGTCGCTCAGTCCAAACTGGTGGGCGTTATTAATGATAATGGTGTTTACATTGGGTATGTCTACACCGCTTTCAACGATATTGGTACAAATCAGTACATCATATTTTTGTTCTATAAAATCCAGGATGCGTTCTTCCAGTTCATGTCCTTCCAGTTGGCCATGGGCAAAACCAATGCTTAAGTCAGGACAAAGACCTTGTACCAGCCCCGCCATTTCCGCCAGTCCATGTACCCGGTTATGGATAAAGAATACCTGACCGCCCCGTTCGGTTTCATAGTAAATAGCATCGCGGATAAACTCTTCGTTAAATACGGCTACTTCTGTTTGTATCGGTTGGCGGTTGGGTGGTGGCGTGTTGATGATGCTGAGATCGCGGGCACCCATCAAACTAAATTGCAGGGTTCTGGGAATAGGCGTTGCCGTTAGTGTCAGGCAATCCACATTGGTGCGCAAGGTTTTAATTTTTTCTTTTGCAGCTACCCCGAATTTCTGTTCTTCGTCTATTACCATCAGGCCGAGATCTTTAAACTTCACTTCTGTGCCCAATAAGGTGTGGGTGCCGATGATGATATTTATTTTACCTTCTTCCAGGTTCTTCAATGTCTCCTTTTTGTCCCTGGAAGATTTAAAACGATTGAGGTAATCAACCGTTACCGGAAAATCTTTCAGGCGATCGCTGAAAGTTTTGTAATGCTGGAAGGCGAGGATGGTAGTAGGCACCAAAATAACTGCCTGCTTATTATCACAGCAGGTTTTAAATGCAGCACGAACAGCTATTTCCGTTTTACCAAAGCCCACATCGCCGCAAACCAGCCTGTCCATGGGCGATTCAGATTCCATGTCTTTCTTCACATCTGCAGAAGCCTTGCTCTGATCGGGTGTATCCTCGTAAATGAAAGATGCCTCCAGCTCTGTCTGCATATAATTATCGGGTGAATGTGCAAAACCATGCTGGGCTTTACGTTGCGCATAGAGCTTAATCAAATCAAAAGCAATCTCTTTTACTTTTGTCTTGGTTTTTTCCTTGAGCTTGTTCCAGACATCACTGCCCAATTTGTTGACCCGTGGCACAGAACCTTCTTTACCGGTAAACTTTGCTATTTTGTGCAGCGAGTTAATATTAACGTATAAAATATCGCTGTCTTTATAAATAATTCTTACCGCTTCCTGCAGTTTTCCATTGGCCTCAATTTTTTGCAATCCGCTGTAAACACCCACGCCGTGATCGATATGGGTTACATAGTCGCCCGGCTGCAGTTCGCGGAGCGTTCTTAATGTGAGTGCCTTGTTCTTATTATATGCCTGTTTCACACGGTACTTGTGATACCGTTGAAAAATCTGGTGGTCGGTATAACAAACCACTTTCAGATCATCATCAATAAACCCCTGGTGAATGGAAACCGGTACTGGGGTAAGTTGAATCTCAGCCTTCAGGTCGGTAAAAATGGTGTGCAGGCGCTCCAACTGTTTCGGGTTTTCAGCAAACAGATAGATATCATATTTTTTCGCTTCCCTGCTTTTCAGGTCTTTTATCAACAGGTCAAACTGCCGGTTAAAAGCAGGTTGCTCTTTGGTATGAAATTCAATTTCATGCAGGGTAGTCAGCGATGGCTGATGGCCAAATTCAATCCGGTGCCGCAACTGAAGCTGCTCTTCCAGCACATTGGTTTTAATAAAATCCTGTTCTGTTACAGTTTTCTTTTCTACCAAATCTTCGTCTTCATCTGCGACCTGTTTTTTAAGCGGTTGCGATTCCTTTTGTAGTTCCTGGAAAAAATGCAGGTCTTCTTCCTGCACCAGTATTTTTTCTTTGATTACATCCCAATCCTGCAGCCATACCGCCGTGTTCTCTGGCAAAAAATCAAGCAGCGACACTTTTTCACCGTCTTCAAACTGCGTTTCTACATTGGGTATAATGGTAACCTGCAATAATTTTCTTTCGCTGAGCTGCGTTTCCGGATCGAAAACACGGATAGAATCCACCTCATTGCCAAATAATTCTATCCTGTAAGGCTTTTCATTGCCGAAAGAATAAATGTCCAGTATGCCACCCCGTATGGCAAACTGGCCTGGCTGGTAAACAAAATCGGTTCTTACAAAACCATAGTCGGCAAATTGTTCAAGCAAATGCCCGGTATCGAGGGTATCGCCGTTTTTTATGCGAATAATATTGGCTGAAATAGTGCGGGCCAGCACCACTTTTTCAAAAATTGCTTCCGGATACGTGACGATTATTTTTTTGTTGCCACCGCCGCTTAACTTGGTCAGCGCTTCCGTGCGCAGCATTACATGCGATGAATTCAGTAAACGGAAATTCTTTTTATTTTTAAAAGAAGATGGAAAATAAAAAATATCCAGGGCATTGGTCAGGCTTTCCAGTGTATTGTGAAAATAGGCAGCTTCTTCTGCATCGTTTAATACAATAAGGTGGTTTACCTGCGCGCAGGCAGGGTGTTGAAAAATAGCAGCCACTACAAACTGGGAAGCACTGCCCTGAAGATTTTTCAGGAAAACTTGCTGGGGTACAGACATGGTAATCCTGTCCGCAATCGAAAAAATGCGGGGATCTTTCCCAAACGCTTCCAGCAACACATTCAAATTCATGAAGGCTGCAAAGATAAGACAGTAATGAACACGAACGGGGGCGGATGAACGCTTATATTAGGCCAATGGCAGCATTAAATTAACAGCCCGCAATAATGGATCGCCTGCTCATGGAAAATTGAACGTTGATTATTGATTTTTTTGCCGCGTTGCAGCCTTGCCAGCGGCACACGAATAATTCGGTTAGGCCTAATTGTTCTTAAAAGGTACCACCATTTCAAAAGAAGGAATGGCTACATCGAAAACTTTTTTGGTGCTGAGGTTTTCCATCTGGTAAGAACCAATCATACGTCCCATTTCTGTACGGAGATTACAACCGCTTACATACTGGTATTTTTCGCCCGGGTTGAGCGTTGGTTGAACGCCCACAACCCCTTCGCCTTCTACTTCCCGGTTCTGGCCGTTACTGTCAAAAATCTGCCAGTGACGCCGGTGCAATTTTACCGGAAAACTATTTTTATTTTCTATTGAAATGCGGTAGGCAAACATAAACTCAGACTGCAGCGGATTGGAATAGTCTGGTTGGTAGAAAGTTTCTACACTTATTTCTATGCCTTCTGAAACTTTGGAGACCATAGCAATTTGTTTGCACGTGAAAGATACAAAAAAAGCAGCGGAGCAGGTAACTTTTGTTTGTGCCCCGGTAAAAATGCCGGTGACTACGCTTATATTTGAAATATTTTTGCCGGCTCCCGGCTATGTTGCAAATTGCCATAAGATTGTTTTTTAATCAGCATTTTTGTTATTCCGGTAATAGAACGGCAATTGATTTCCTGAAAGTTTAAATAGCGAAGCTTATCCACAAAAAAAAAAATATGAAAATAGCAGTAGCAAATGGAGATGGTATAGGGCCGGAAATTATGGCGGCCGTTTTAAAAATTTTTGAAGCCAATAAAGTTCCGTTGGAATATGAATTTGTAGACATGGGCAAATGGGTGTTTGATAAAGGCTTTTCAAACGGTATGACACCCGAAGCACAGCAGGCTATTGAATCGCTGGGACTACTCTTTAAAGGCCCTATGGAGACACCCAAAGGCAAAGGCGTTAAAAGCATCAATGTTACGGCAAGAAAAACGTGGAATACCTTTGCCAACAAACGGGTATTCCAGACACTGCACGGCGTAGATACGGTATTCAGCAAAGCCGGTATTCCGATTGACATCACCATTGTTCGTGAAAACATAGAAGATACCTACGGAGGAATTGAACATATGCTCACGCATGATGTGGCATTGAGCCGCCGCTTCATTACCCGCCCCGGCAGCATGCAGGTAATACGATATGCTTTTGAGCTGGCCACATTGAAAAAAGCGCGTCGCATCAGCTGTGGCCATAAGGCCAATATCATGAAATTGACAGACGGCCTTTTCCTGGAATGCTTTTATGAAGTGTCGAAAGAATACCCTGAACTGAAAGCAGACGATATTATTGTAGATGATCTTTGCATGAAATTGGTAACAAGGCCCGATTTGTTTGATGTAGTAGTGCTGACTAACCTGCAGGGCGATATCGTGTCAGATCTTTGTGCCGGCCTGGTAGGCGGACTCGGCTTTGCGCCCTCTGCCAATATCGGTGACCATATTTCTATCTTTGAAGCGGTGCACGGTACAGCGCCTGATATTGCCGGGAAAAATATTGCCAATCCCACTGCGTTGCTGTTAAGTGGCATATCAATGCTGCTGCATGTGGGCTTAACGGAAAATTCAGCTGTTATAGAAAATGCATTATTGTATACCCTTGAAAGTGGTGTGCACACCGGAGATTTTGGCGATAAATCCATCAAATCCGTTAATACTACCGAATTCGCCGATGCTATTATCAGCAACTTCGGTAAACAGCCGGCCACCAATGCAAAACCTGTAATGCCCAATGTGCCCGGAACACCCACACCTTTTAAACTTTCCCAAAACGCAATGATGTATTCGCAGGATAATGGCGATGAAAGCATTGTTGGAGTAGATATGTTTATTGAAAGCCACGAGCAACCGCAGGCCATTGCAATAAAGTGCCAACGCCACGCAGGTGTAAAATTTAAACTGGTCAATATCAGCAATCGCGGTACACAGGTATGGCCTACCGGCTCCGTTTATACCAACCTGGTGAATGTATACAATGTACGTTTTGAATCACTCGACGGGGAGGCACTTAACCAACAGGATATACTGGGGCTATATGTTAGCCTGAGCGGCAATTTTAAAATTGCCTCTTCAGAGATTTTGAATATGTGGGGCGATAAACGATCCTATAGCCTGGCGCAGGGACAGTAGCGGGATTGCTGATTTATGATTGGGTGATTTCTGATTTACCGTTGCATCCCCAGCGGGTATCAATTATCCGGATCTTATAAATCTCCATACCACTAAGCGGGATTGCTGATTTATGATTGGGTGATTTCTGATTTACTGGCGCATCCCCAGCAGGTATCAATTATCCGGATCTTATAAATATCCATGCCACTAAGCGGGATTGCTGATTTATGATTGAGTGATTTCTGATTTACCGTTGCATCCCCAGCAGGTATCAATTATTCGGATCTTATAAATATCCATGCCACTAAGCGGGATTGCTGATTTATGATTGAGTGATTTCTGATTTACTGGCGCATCGCCGGCAGGTATCAATTATCCGGATCTTATAAATCCCCATATCACCAAATCAGAAATCAGCAATACTATCAGGTTGCCGTTTCAACCATAAAAAACATATAAATAATGCCGGCCAGGGCCAATATAAGCAGCGAAATGGAATGTATGCGGAGGTATTGTTTTTCCTTGCCGGTTTTTTCCTGCATTCTTGCCTGGCCATACTTTATAAAAGACAGGATGGCAACCAGAAGATCAGCTATAATAAAAGCAGTGAACATAGCTACCCCAAATCAGATTTTTTTTGAAGCACTATAGCCATTTTTCAATAGCCATTGCAAAACCTTATCGCGCTGATCACCCTGCACGATGATTTCACCATCTTTTGCAGCGCCACCCGTTCCACAATGGTTCTTCAATTGCTTTCCGAGTGCTTCAAGGTCTTCGGCGGTGCCGCTAAAACCGCTAACCAGGGTAACGGCCTTGCCTGCACGATGTTTGGTTTCTAAACGAATGCGCAGTTGCTGTTGTTTCGGCAATAGTGTTTCAGCCTGTTCGTTGTTCTCTTCAAAAGAAAAATTTGGATCGGTACTGAATACAAAGCCCCGTGCATCCGGCTTATTTTTTTTTGACATAAGGGCAATTTTATAACGTCAGGCAATAACCGCCTTCAGGCTTAAATCAACGCTTCTGGCCTGGTGAATCAGGGAACCCACGCTTATATAATCAACGCCTGTTGCGGCATAAGCTTCTATGTTTTCCAGGTTAATGCCTCCGCTGACCTCCGTTTCAAATCTGCCATTTATCAGCAGCAGGGCCTGTTTTACCTGTCCGGGGGTATAGTTGTCCAGCATCACCCGGTCTACTTTCCCGATCGCCAGGAGTTTTTTTACATCTTCAATACTCCTTGTTTCTACCTCGATTTTCAAGCCGGGCTTTACGCGCTGCACATAGTCGTATGCCCGTTCAATTGCCTGTTCCAGGCCGCCGCAGTAATCAATATGATTGTCTTTCAGCATAATCATATCATATAAACCCATACGATGGTTTACCCCGCCGCCGATATGCACCGCATCTTTCTCCAGTAGCCTGAAATTGGGGGTTGTTTTACGGGTGTCCAGGATTTTGGTGCGGTAGCCCTGAAGCTTATCGGCATATAGTTTAGTAAGGGTAGCAATGCCGCTCATGCGTTGCATACAGTTTAAAACCAGGCGCTCGCATTGTAATATTGTATAAACGGAGGCCGTTACTTCAAACGCCGTTTCACCGGCGGTAACATTGTCGCCGTCTTTTTTGTTAACTGTAAATTGAATGGATGGCTCTGCAAATGCCAGGATTTTTTCGGCTACGGCTACCCCGGCAAGCGTGCAATCCTGCTTTATTTTTAAGACCGCTTTCCCTTTTGCACTGGCTGGTATGCAACTAAGCGTGGAATGATCGCCATCGCCGATGTCTTCGGCGAGCGCAGCTTTAATCAGTGCTGTAAGTTGTTCATCGAAACCCTGCATAAAACAAAGATAAAGGCAAACAGCTAATACCGGGGTAGATTGCCTTGCTCACCGGGCACAAAAAAGGCCTGCAATGGTATCGCAAGCCCTAGGTCTTTCAGGGGTAATATCTTTATTCAACGCTTTGAAAGGCAATCTCCTGCAAAACCTGTCTGCTGTCTCTTTGTTTCATGAACAGCTTGGTGCGGTAATCTCCATTCTTTGTTTTTAATGTGCCTATACAATATTTGGAACCGTTGTTTTCACCTTTATATTTCGTCTCAAAATTGCGTACGTTATTGTTGCTGAAAAAATCCCTTATAACCATTTCGGCCTGGGCCCGGCTATAATTATCGCTTTTATCTGGAAGTGTAATATCTACCCTTATATCAAAATAGCGGGATAACTGTGAGGCATTTCCTGTTTTCAATGCCCCTACGATGTCTTCTATTTCCATACCGGTTCCATAGGGAGGCGGAGGAGCTGCAAACGAGTTCAGCAAGAAAGAGCAAGCCAGCAAGACAAGCCGCAGATAGTTTTTCATAAACATTTTTTCCGTTGGTTTTTCATATTGGATGGTTTTCAGCGGCCGGCTTTGAGCGGTTTCGTATAGCACTAAAAATATGCCAACTTGTTACTTACCGCAAAAAATCGCCCTTTCGGCAAGGTGCCGGGTGGCAGGCAGACTCCATTAGCACGAAAATCAGTAGTTTTAAGGCATGGAAAAGAAAAAAGTTATACTGGTAATCATGGATGGATGGGGTATTGGCCGGAAGAAATCCGCCGACGCAATACAAAACGCCAAAACACCTTTTGTAAACAGTTTATACCAGCAATACCCGCACAGTACATTGGTTACCTGTGGTGAAGCGGTTGGATTGCCGGATGGCCAGATGGGCAATAGCGAAGTAGGTCATCTTAACCTTGGCGCCGGCCGTGTAGTTTACCAGGAACTACAGCGCATCAATGTTGCCGTCCGCGATGGATCTTTTGCAAAAAACGAGGTGTTGCTGCAAAGCATCCGGCACGCCAAATCAACTAATAGACCCCTGCATCTCCTCGGCCTGGTAAGCGATGGCGGCGTGCATTCGCATATCAATCATCTTAAGGCGCTGATTGATGTTTGCAAAAAGGAAGAGCTTAGCAATGTGTTCATCCATGCTTTTACCGATGGAAGGGATACTGACCCCAAAAGCGGCCTGGGTTTTATAACAGAATTGCAGCAATACCTGGACGGCTCTGTTGGAAAAATTGCCAGTATCAGCGGCCGTTATTTCGCCATGGATAGGGATAAGCGCTGGGAAAGGGTAAGGCTTGCCTATGAGGCGTTGGTAAATGGAACCGGAGAAAAAGCTACAAGCGCAATAGCTGCCGTCAAAAAATCTTACCAGGATAATATTACGGATGAATTTATCAAACCAACCGTAATTATGACGGACAACAACCAACCGGTAGCCACCATTAAAGATGGTGATACGGCGATATGTTTTAATTTTCGCACAGACCGGTGCCGCGAGATTACAGAAGTGCTTACACAGCAGGATTTCCCCGATAATGGTATGCATAAACTCAACCTCGACTATACCACGATGACGCAATATGATCATTCTTTTAAAAATGTACGGGTGGTTTTTGAAAACGATGATCTTACCAATACATTAGGCGATATTATCGCACAAAACGGTCTAAAACAGATTAGGATAGCCGAAACAGAAAAATACCCGCATGTTACTTTCTTTTTCAGTGGCGGGCGCGAAAAACCATTTGAGGGTGAAAAAAGGATTATGGCGCCTTCACCAAAAGTAGCTACCTACGATCTAAAACCTGAAATGAGTGCATACGAACTGACTGATTCCATCCTCCCTGAAATTGAGAACAAAACAGCCAGTTTCATCTGTTTGAACTATGCCAACACAGACATGGTGGGTCATACCGGTGTTTTTAGTGCAGCAATAAAAGCGGCTGAAACAGTTGACAGTTGTGTAGAAAAGGTGGTAAGCGCTGCTTTAGCAAACGGTTATACCGTATTTCTTACTGCCGATCATGGCAATGCAGACTACATGATAAATGAAGACGGTACCCCTAATACCGCTCATACACTGAACCTGGTTCCTTTTTTTATCATCGATAAAGAATGGAAAGGCATCATCAAACCGGGTAAGCTGGGCGATCTGGCACCCACCATCTTAACGATGATGCAATTACCAGTTCCGAAAGAAATGACGGGTAATGTGCTGATAGACCCGGCATAGTTGAAATCTCAGACAAAAAAATTGCTGGCCGTAAAAACATGATTTTAACTAAAAAATAAGCAGAATTTTAAATATTATGTAAGGTTTTCCTGTGTTGCTGAAAAATTACAAATACGGCAGCTATTCTGCGTAATATTTTCTAATCCGCTACTTGTTTTTTTTGATCTGCCAAGCAGCAACCCGTATTAAAAATTGTCTTAAATTACGGGTTACCAAAAGTCCCCAATGACAGAGGAATCCATTTTAAAAGGTTGTTTAGCGAATGATGCTGTAGCGCAAAAGGAACTGTACAACCGGTACAGCCCGAAAATGCTGGCGGTTTGTTACCGGTTTGCGCACAACAGGGAAGATGCAGAAGACATGTTGCAGGAGGGATTTATAAAAGTATTTTCACAAATACACACCTTCCGTAACCAGGGAGCATTCGAAGGTTGGATCAGAAGAATTATAGTTCATACCTGCATCAACAACCTTAAGAAGAACAGGAAATTTAACGAAAGCGTAGATCTGATACACGCCACAGCCATGCAGGTGAGAGAGGAAAGTGTACCGTCTATTGTACAAGCCAAACAGGTGGTAGAATGCATTCGCATTTTACCAATAGGTTACCGAACAGTGTTGAACCTGTATGCAATTGAAGGGTATTCACACAGGGAGATTGGCAGCATGCTCGATATCGAAGAAAGCACCAGCAGGTCGCAATATACGCGGGCCAAACAAATGCTGGAAGATATTTTGATAAAGAAGAAAATATTGCAACAACAACCTTCAAAAAAGATGAACATACTTTCATCATTTGGAAGTTAAAAACGAATAGACATAAATCTGGTACACTAAGTAAGAACCAACAACTAACATCCGTACATAAAATACCCTGCCTGATGGATCGCAATTTTTACAATAATGATGATTTTGAAGAGTTTCTGAAGCAGAAGGCAGATCAATACAAAATGTATCCGTCTGACAGGGTCTGGAACAATATTTACAGTTCTTTACATGGCAGAAAAAGATGGATGATTGGAGGGTTTGCTTTATTGTTCCTGTTTTCATCATTGTTCATAGGCCGCCAGTCGGTAATGTCTAATTATACCCGGGTTGCCACTCAAATCAATAAAGTTCCTGCTTCACCGTTTCTGGCCATTAATGACGACAATAATAAAAATGACATACAGCATTCCCTGCCAGTAACAGCGGATCTGCAGCCAATCAATAATAAGGTAGTTAATGAACGCACGACGCCCTTAACAAGTAATAAAGGCAACAACATCCTTTCGATAGAGGGTGCTAACATTATTACACCCGAAAAAGAATTGTTTGTAATTAAAAATGACAACTATCCGATAGTCACAGCTCCGGCGCCTGATGATCATCATTTAGCCACCATGCTGCCCGTTGATATAAAGCAGCCCGGTAAAATGCTGGAACCTGTAGCCGGTAAAACAAAACAGGGAGATAATACCGACATACTTCCAGTTGCGCAAAATAAAACTGCAGTAATTCAACCGCCAAAACCAGCCAGCCTGTTTATACAGTTCTACGCCAGCCCGATTGTCAGCTACAGAAGACTTTATAACGATGCCCAAACCGGGTATGCTGCGCCGGTATCTGCCAATTACGGTGATAATATTAACAAGTATGTCCATCACAAACCAGCACTGGGTTTTGAAGTCGGCAGCAAAATACAATATAAACTTTCCAGCAATCTTAGCGTCTATGCCGGTGCACAGTTGAACTATTCAAGATATTATGTGGATGCTTATAAATTTCATGTTGAAAAAGCTTCCATTGCGTTAAACGATTCCAGGCTGGATACGCTGTCTGGTTATACCGATATTCGGAATTTCTCAGGCTATTCGCCAGAACAATTGCAAAACCAGTACTGGCAACTGTCTGTTCCCTTGGGGATAGAAATAAAACTGCTGGGTAATAAAAGACTTCAGTTCAATGTAGCGGGCGGAATACAACCAACTTTTCTCGTTAGCAGCAATTCCTACCTTATTTCGTCTGACTATAAAAATTATATTCAGCGTCCTGATATGGCCCGGAACTTTAACGTACATACTAATTTTGAAGCATTCTTGTCTTACCAGATGGGCGGAATAAGATGGCAACTTGGACCACAGTTCCGTTCGCAACTGTTATCCAGTTACAGTACCCAGTA
>Ga0068860_100000432_pt1 | contig 53238 bp, 35 predicted proteins | sample KBSSwiS32_FD_66597 | JGI IMG/M metagenome (GOLD analysis project Ga0068860, IMG submission 66597) | Switchgrass rhizosphere microbial communities from Kellogg Biological Station, Michigan, USA - KBS Switchgrass S3-2 | ecosystem: Host-associated > Plants > Roots > Rhizosphere > Soil ... | reverse complement strand
GTCCCAGTACCGGTGAGAGGCATGTGGTCGCCGGATGCCCCGGATAACGCTGGTACTCCTTCGTAGATCCCTGGTACATGCCCAGATCCCATTCATAAACACGGTCGGTATCGACCTGTGCGCCGGAAGCATAATATGGATATGGCTGTGTATCACACACCGGCGTATCCCAGAATGTGCCTTCCGACGCCGTATTGATGTTTACCTTCGCTGTCTCATCATCCGTCCAAAATGCAACACGGGCGACGATCGGATTTGCACTCGTGGGCGAGAGTGTACCGCTGCCCACTGTCACATCCTTGCCCGAGCTTGTGGCTGCAGGAAGGAGCGTGCCGTCCTTGAGCATGTAGAGCCACTTCACCGGCATTGGCACGGGATTATTGGTGGCTGTGGGATTGCTACCTGAATTGTAGGTAATGCCCACCTTGGTGGGATCGGTTGCAAAACCGAGGATGTCCGGGTTTGTCCCGTCGGTGGTGTAAGTCATCACGCTGCTGCCGCTTATCGTGACGCTCCTGATGGCATTGCCATCGATAATGGGAAAAATCGGGAGATTGGTTCCGCTCAGCAGCGGGCTGTTGAGGTCGGTGTAAAGATTCGCCAATCCGGTCCAATTCGCGGGAGGAAGATCGGCCCCGGCAGCAGGATCAAAGGAACCGCTCACGGTGATGCTGTCCGCCGAATAGAGCTTGTACGCCTTTACCGGGCTGCCACTGGTGTCGTATGTACGTATCAACCCGGGTTGCGAAATCCACGCGTTATTCGGATCGGTGGATGCCTGCCGGATCTGGGCGATCACAAGGTTGAGCGCCGAGTCAGCAAGCATCCGGGTGCTGGTCTGTGCCTCGTAGCTCTTCGAATCCGTTAAATCCGTGGTCACGCTCGTCACAAACACAACCACGATGATTGACAGGATCACCAGCATACCGAGCACGATCAAAAGCGCCACGCCGGAATTGCGTGCTTTTTTCAACCTGCAACCGCATATTTTTTCTAGTTGCTCCATTTTGCCTGAAGGATACTTACGTTGGTGGAATACACCTTGTATGTAATGTGGAGATGCACTAATGCCTTCTCCAGCGTGCCAAGGTCCGTGCGAAACTGATCACCATATTGCTGGGCCGTAATACCAGCGGGAGTAGATGCCGTCTGGAACAGGCTCGACAATCCGCCCGGTAGATAAGCGGAATCCTTGAATGTGGGCATGGTGGTGTTGTTTGCTACCTGGAGCCGGGCGGCGCTTGCTTCGTCGATGGCCACCATGGTGACCTGCACCACCGGGGGAAGCTGGTTGCTGGTAGTTGTCTGTAATTGGGCGCTGACTGAGTTCGGATTCAGAGAAGCCTGCGTGTCATAGATGTAATTCGGGGCCAGTTCCGCAGGCCCGGCGGGGGGCGCCGGATCATTTGGAGAGCGCTGCGGCAGGATCATCAGCGCGATCACATTTTCCGCCAGCGTACGCTCGGGCGAATTGGAAAGCGTATTTCCCGCCTGATCAAATCCCTGCAAGGGATTGGCAATCCAATCCGGCGGATAATCAGTGGCCGTGTTTGAAGGATAATAGACGCCCACATTTTCCGCCGCCACACTCATCTCCTTGAGACGAAACCGGTAGTGGTATGGGATGACCGTATTGCCGCTCAAAAAGGTCGGGCGATCCTTCTGGTCATTTGAAAATCTGACGTAATATCCGCACACGTTCAGCAAATTCGGCAGGGTTGCATTCGACGTCGTGTTGGAATAGCCCAATGGCGCCTGGAAAAAAATCGCATGGGTTGTGGTGGAGGTCGTCTGCAATAATCCGGTCACACCTGCCGCCGGTCCACTGATGAATCGCAGTTCGGACTGGCGCACGTAGGATGTCGGATTATTAGGATTATTGTATCCCCAGTACGTGTTGAGCATCGCCTGGCTGATCTTGCGGGTCATCGATTCAAAGGCCGCCCTCGCCTCCTGGAATGCATCGATCCTTCCCCGTGTGCGCTGCCAGAGATTTCCGGTGTAGTTGGTGATCTGGATCGTCATCGTCAGGATCAGCACGAGGATGACGGTTGCCACGAGCAGTTCCACGAGAGTGAAGCCACTGTCGCGATGCAGCCTTTTTGGGCAGGCGTTGTCCTGGTCAATATTGCGGTGCCGGGTCTGCATCCTGAAAATATTTACGTCAAATTTACAATCCACTGCACCTTGAAGGCCCCGCCTCTAAAGTCAGGCGATGACGCACATGCTTCAAAGTCCGTTATTGGCGACAAAGCTGGTGAAAACACGGGCTGCTCCGGGAGTGGAGATTTTGTTCACGGTCACCACCACAGTCGCGATATTTGCCTTGTCGTAGGTGGTGGTGGTGCTGGAGGGCTGCACACCGGCGGGAAGCGTGGAATTGTAATAAACCTGCACGCCCGCGCAGTAGATATATCCGGAAGGTACGGAACTGGTGGGATTGGATGTCACCGGCTTGCCCTGATCATCAAAATAAAAGCCCGGCGTGGGAGTCATGACAGATGCCGAACCGGCGTTCAGGGTGGATAGCTGGGAAAACTTCGCCTGCTTGACCTCCGCCAGAACACCCTGGGCAATCTGGGATTCCACGGTCGCGTCGATGGAATTATTAAACGTGTTCAGGCCGATGGGAAGCAGCCCGAGGAGACCGACGAAAGCAAAACTCACAATCCCGAGGGAGAGAACCACCTCAACGAGACTGAAAGCAGCGCGCCGGTTCATGGGCAACCATTGTGCACACTTTTTTCGCTGAGCGGGAGGAAATTGATGATTGGAAGTATGTTGAGTCTGCATGGAGGGAAAATATTCAGACATTTTGTGATGCACTTTTATGCACACACATAATCATGTATTTATTGTATAAAGGCAAATCCTTTTTAAAAAAAATTCTCGGGGGCGATTCGTTCCAATGCGGCTTTATAAACAAGTTTCACGCTGTCTCATTTTCCATCAGCACTGTTTATATTCTTCACTCGAAAAAGAACGGTCGCAAGCAATAATTTTATCACTTCTTGCTATTCGCTCCTCTGTGGAGCTGCCGCCGCAGCGTATCCCCACGCTGCGGCGGCAATAACGATCCATATGCCCCAAGAGCCGCCCCTAAAGCAGCAACACATGAATCGTAAATTTCCTACGCGCCAGACCGCTTGAACCGGCGGAATGCCACCAGCATTCCAAACCCTGCCAGAATCATGCCCCATGTGCCGGGTTCCGGGATCACCGCAAAGTCGCTATTGTGATCAAGCACCGCCCATGCGGTGTCCGTGTTCGAATCATAGCCAAATGCACCCAACTGCGCGCCCAGCGACAAACCCTGGCCGCCGCCCGAGCCGGTCGAGGTGTTCAAATATGTCGCGTAGCTTCCATTGAACTCCCCGGTGCCGGAATATAATCCAGAGCCGGTGCTATTTCCTGCGATCGCATTCACCCACTGGCCCTTCGCGGAATCATACCAGCCGATGTATTGTGGTCCGCTTGCCGATGCATCGAAAGTCAACTGCAACACGAATGTGTCCGTGAGAGTCGAGCCATCCGGCCCGGTGCCTTGCGACCCGGCGAGACCGCTCAGACTCAGGATATCGCTACTGCGGAATGCATTGTCCACCGGCGCGCCAGCGGCCGCCGCCGTATCGTAGAAGGTCATTGAGATCGTCGCATTCGCGCTCGCGGTTCCATTGATCAAAGTTGCCGTGGTCGCCGAATGCAATCCGCCAATATTGCTCGTCGACGAATACCCGCTGCTGCTTCCGCCGGGGGTTGTGGTTCCATAATTCTGCCCCGAAAGCACCGGTGCGCTCAGTGTAACACCTGCGCCCGCCGTCTGGCCTGTGACTGTCACGGTGAGATTGATTGCCGCGCTGTCCCCGTTTCCTCCCGCGATTGATGAACCGCTGGTGGTCACGTCATTGAACGACAGGCTCTTGGTGGCCGTGTAGGTGCCGTTCATTTTCCCGGTTTTGTCAAATACCGCCACATTCACTCCGCTGCCCGGGTTAATCTGAGTCCCGTTGGCCACCGTGGTATTCGTGAACCCCTGGTTGTTGCTCAACCCGTTATCCGCTGTCACGGAAGCCGATGCGCGGTTCGCCCCCGCGGCGTTGGTTGCCACCATGTTCGTCCCACTCAATGCAGCACTGAGGGACGTCGCGTCATACACATGCACCGCGACCGCCGATGTTCCGGATGCCGTGGCTGCTCCACCGAGCGTGCCATTGGTTGCGCTGCCCGTCAGCGTCGGCGTGACCGCGAATGTTCCACTGGTGGCACCGGCTGTGTAGGTCAGCCCCGTGTTCGTTCCACTTGCACCCAGTGCCAGCGGACCTCCGCTTGTGGATGAACCGGAGATGCTTCCTCCCGTTGCTCCCGCCGTCAATCCTGTATAGTTGAGCGTGTCTGCGGTGCCGCTGCCGCTGTTCGTGATCACGCTCGAAACAGTGGTGCTGTGATTTACAAGCACGTTTGTGTTCCCCGCCGAGGCCGACAGCGAGTAGGTCGTCGGTGTGACAGCCCCACCCGATATGGTAAGAACAATCGCGCCAGTCGTGCCGGACAACGTCAATGTCTTGCCTCCCAGTGTTTCGGTATTGGTCAGGTTGGAAAATGTGAGCGAGCTGGCGCTTCCTGTAAGGCTGCTGTAAGTCAGCAATGAATATGATCCATTTGCCAGCGAGGTACTCGCTAATTGCGAGATTGTGATGATCCCCCCACCCGTGTTCAACGTCAGCGCCCCGGTGATCGCGATGCTGTCCGGATTGCTGTTGCCGATATCAAACAACAGGTTGGAAGTCAGCCCGCCGCTTGCCCCGCCGATCGTCAATCCGTTGCCCAGGGTCAATGTCCCGATGGCGCCATCCTGCAAATTGATCGAGCCCTGGGTGCCTGCGGTAGCACCGCCGGCCACCGTGACCGCGCCGCCGATGCTGCCCGTGCCACCGAGCGTACTGCTGCCGGTCACTTGCACAGCGCCTGTGGCGGACGAGTTGTTACCCGTGACCAATAATGTGTTGCCGCCGGTGACAATCGTCGCACCGGTATAGCTATTGCTGCCGGCAAGCGTGACCGTGCCGCCGCCCGTGGTGCTGAATCCCCCACCTGTGCCGGTGATCTGTGCATTGATAATCAGGTTGCCCGCGCCGCCGATCGTGTTGTTGGTTCCGGAGAGGGTTAATGAGGAAAGGACAGCCGTCGCCGTTGCCCCCGAGCCCGTGCCGGTTCCGCTATCCGCAATCGCCACCGTAGGTGCCGCGGTATATCCGCTTCCCGCCGCCGTCATCGATACTCCCAGATTAGTCGCCTGAGGAGATGTGGCATTGGCTGCCGTGGCGGTCGCGCCGCTGCCACCCCCGACCGGCGTGATAGTCACGACTGGTGCAGAATAGGTGCTGCCCGCAGCAGTAAGATTGATTTCCGCGATACCGCTGTCCAATACCGACGTGGTGCCGGTGCCGCTGTTGATCAAACTGCCGCCCGTCAATGTAACAGCCTTGTTCACGGTCACGCCGCCGGAAATATCGAGCGTCGCCCCGGTCACACCAACCGATCCAGCGGGGTTGCCACTGAATCTGGGGCCTCCGAATCCGAGACCGTTGCTGTTTGTAACCTTGAGCGTTCCGCCGCTGACCGTGGTGGGGCCGGTATAGCTGTTGTTACCGGCAAATACCTGGGTGCCGGAGCCTGATTTCACGAGGCTGTTGTAACCATACAAATCGTTGATTATGCCGTTGAATGTGCCCGAGCCATTATTCACGCCCACCGTAATAATGGTGCCTCCTGTATTCGAAAAACCAAGTCTGGTCAGGGTGCCCGATCCCGTGAGCGCATCCACTGAAACGTTATTGCCATCCCATGTATCAAACGATGCTCCGGCATCGATTTGCAGGCCCGCCTTGTTATTGGTCCAGTTGACACTGCCATTTCCGCCGGCACCGCCATTCTGGGTCAATCCCGCTGCAAGCTCAATGGTGCCGCCAGTCATGCCAAAGTTGATGCCTCCGTTCTGATTGTGCAATTGCAAGGTGCCGGTGCCCGATTTTAGAAGCGTGCCGTTGCCGGTGAAGGTGATTCCGGTGCTGGTGCCGGGCTGGAGATTCTGGGTGTTTGTAACGCTCAGTTCCAATGTAGCGCCCGACATGATGCTGTAGGAGCTCGTGCCGTTGGATGCCAGCGATCCGGGATTCAGGATTGTCATGGTGCCGGAGGAGATCGTCCCCGCGCCGGTGAACAGATCATTCGCCCCATTTACGATCAACTGGCCGGACCCGATTTTGTTAAACCCGGCAGACCCGCTCATGGTGCCGCCGATTGTAAGGACATTGGCCTGCGTATCGATGATGCCGGTGCCGCTGCTGAAGAGGAATGTGCGGGCCGCGCCGGTGGTGAAACTCGTGCCGGACTGGAATACCGCATTGGAGCCGCTGCCGGGGTTGAAAGTCACCCCGGTGGTGCTCGCGCCCAGCGCATTGTCCGTGCTTACTTTCAAGGTGCCGGCCGTGATCGTGGACGCGCTGCCGTAGGTGTTGTTGCCGCTGAGTGTCAGTGTCCCCGAGCCGGACTTCGTAATACCATTGCTTCCACTGATGGTGCCGCTGATGATCATCCCGTTTGCATTGTTCACTGTGAGATTTGGAGTTCCGGCAAGCGCGACATTTGCGGAAATCGTTACAAGGCCGGCGCCGGTGCCGGTGGTGATTCCTGTATTCGTGCCGGAAGCGTTCACCAGAGTCAGTGTGTTGGTTCCCTGGATTTTCACGGGATCGGAATCCGTGATGAGCAGGCTCTTGGCTGTGACATCACCACCGAGGCTTGTGGTGAGCGTGAATCCCCCCAGGGTGCCATTCACCGAATCAGCCGCAAAAACCACATCCTGTGCGCTGCCAAACATTGCGTTGATGGGATTATTACCCGCCTGGTCGCTAGAGAAATTCTGGTAATCAATCCAGCTGTTTGACGTTCCACCTGTCCAATAGACGACCGTGGTGGCCTGGAATGTAAGCTTCACCGCTGTGCCGCTGAAAGACAGCGAGCCGCTTGTCAATGGTGGCAGTGCGCTCAGGACGAACGACGGAGAACCCGGTCCTCCGGGCAAAAGGCCTCCGTTCGGAGCGCTGATGATCGTGTAATCGGTGACATTCGCCCCGGTGAGCGCAGATACGATGATGGTCGTCGTGCCACCGAGCACCGGGGTGGAACTTGCCCCCAGGACGAGCTGGTCAGCCGTTCCGTTTCCGACTCCAAAAATCAGCTTGGATCCATTTGCAAGGGTTAGCACAGTGCTTGTCGGAAGAGCAACCGTCTGCGTGGTTCCCGCTCCGCTGGAAAGATTCAAGCCTGCCCCGCTGGATATCGTAACAGCCGAGGTATTACCAAGCGCACCGGGATTTCCCAATTGCAAGGTTCCCGAACTGACGGTGGTGGCACCCGAATAGTTGCTTGAGCCCGAAAGCTTTTGGGTTCCTGTGCCAGTCATCGAAACCGTTCCAGCCCCGGTGATGAACGCGGAGATATTCTGCGAACCGGCAGCATTGAAAACAAGAGCCCCGCTGTTACTCACAGTACCGCTGGAAGCAATGGCGCCATCCGTGGTGCCATTGCCCAGTTGCAGGGTTCCGCTGGAAATGGTTGTCTGCCCCGTGTATGTCATTCCTGTCCCGGTCAGCGTCAGGGCACCACTTCCCGATTGCGTTAAACCTAGCGAACCCGTGATCGCATTTCCAACAACAGGACTGTCGGAGCGGTTAAAAACGAGTGTCGTTCCCGAGGAGCCGCTGATCGTGGAAACCGTGGGCAAAAATCCCGTGGTGCCACCATTGCCGATTTGCAAAACACCGGATTTGATCAATGTGCCACCCACGTAATTGCTGGAACCTGTAAAAATAACCGTTCCAGTGCCCGCAGCAAAACCACCTGTGGTGCCACCTATGATGACCGTCTGGTTCGGATCGTTGGCAAAGCCGGAAGTGTTGTTTGTCCCGGTGCTGATGATCGGCGCGGCCAGGGTTGTCGTACCGGAAACATTCACCGCAAACTGCGCTCCGTTCGCCGTGGTGATCGAGATCGCGCTGGTAGCAAGAGAAGCACCAGTATTCGTTCCATTCCCCAATTGATACCGGGCGCCCGCGCCGGAAATCACCGTGGTTCCAGAGTAAGTACTACTGCCTGTGAGTACCACCATGACCGTATTATTCGCCGCTCCGCCGTTCTGCTGCGCAAATGTCAGGCTCCCTGTTCCGCTATTGGTAATGGCTCCGGCGAGGGTGAGAATGGAAGGCCCGCCGTTGATTCCCATGCTTATCGTCCGGCTTGCATTGTTCAGTTCAATCCCGTTCAGCAACGTCGTATTGCCGTTGGTCGTATTGCCGAATATCTGGGTGTTGCTTGCGGAATTGAAATACGCGCTTCCCCATACAATGGTTCCCCCTGCAGTTCCACCCACTGTGAAATTATAAATTCCCGAATTGGCGCCGGTGCCGCGTCCCGATAGCACACCACCATTAATCTGCATCGTGCCTGCGCCAGTGCCCAGATTCCCTGCAAACGTGCCCGAGGCAAGCAAGGCACCGCCGGTCAAACCGAATGTACCGGTATACGCGGGCACATTCGATCCGGAGACCTTGAGGCCCCCTGACGAAATGGAAATATTCGTCAATCCAGTCAACCCGCCTGCAGGCATGCCGGAAAGATCAAGCGTACCTCCGGTGACGAGCAGGCTTCCCCCGGTGACCGAACCGCTTCCCGTCAACACCAATGTCCCGTTTTGAATCGTGATATTGCCCGTGGTTGCGGTGTTTGCGGCGATTGTGATCTGGGCGTTGGCTGTTTTGGCTGTACCACCCATGGTAAGATTCCCGTAGCTCAATCCATTTGTAAAACTCACCAGCCCCACACTGGAAGCAATACTGGATGCGTTTCCATCGCTGCTGCCCAAAGTCCCGGTGATTGTCAGCCCGGGGCTTCCGGTTCCACCGATGGTGATCGCCCCCGCCGTATCATCGGCAAAGTAGAGATTCTGCACCGAAATCCCGGCTGAGGTGATTGTTAAGGTATCCGCTCCGGGGCTACCCGCTGGCTTGGGATTGCTGCCGATCCATGCATCCGAGCCGTTGATCCATCCTGAGACCGATCCTCCGTTTACCCAGTTACTGCCGGTTGTGGTCCAGGTTCCGGGCCCCGATTGATTTCCAACGGTTCCCGGCACAGCATCCCATGAAAGCACAGCAGCATGCATCGACACCACCGTAACCGCATATAGAGCGACGGCAGATGCTATAGCAGGAAAAACAGAGACTGATTTATTTCGTGCATTAAATTGCAGGGATTTAGCGGATGTTCTGTTCATAGGGAGTGTGACAGGGGGTTACGGCATTGGAGAGAAAACTTTGCGCTTAGTGCATAAAATTGCACAACTTATCGGGCGATGCAACTATTATTATCGCAATTTTCAAGCTGGTTGTAGTTTTGACGAAAACTTTACTTGAGAGAGTCGAACTCAAGCGCTTTGATCCGCTCCTTGGCAGCATCCGCCGGCTTCCAAAACCAGCCTTTGGGATCCCAGCATTGTGCGAATGCGAGGTTCTCCACGAGAAATTTATAGGCAGCGGCAGCTTCTTTCCCCTTCCCTTGATCGTCCAGCGATTTCCCAAGGATGAAATAGCACGTTCCAACATCGTTCAATGCCCATTGGGCGAAGACCTGCTCCTTCTCCGTGGGAGGCGACGTTAGAGCCTTCTGCTGGGCGACTGCCTGGGTTTTGAATGTATCGATGCACTTGTTGGCGTAACCGCTCACTTCAGCATAGTTTTTTGATTCCAATGCCTTCCACGCTTTTCCAGTCAATGTTGAGGACTTATAGTCACCAAAATCAAGGGATGACGCGGCCGCACTGGATGCGGGAGTTGCGTCATCAGCCATGGCCGGGTGGATGAACCCGGAAAAGGAAACGACGATGAGGAGATTGGCAAGTAATGGGAGACGGGGATGAATTTTCATGGGCGGATAGTTAGTTGCGTTGAATTACTTTTTCATAAAAACAAAAATGGAATTGAGCGTCAATTCTTTTTTGCACTTTTATGCACATTTTATTTCGTACACATGTCCGAATGGCATTAGCGGCATTTTTTCACCCCCGGATAATTCCTGTAATTTTGAGAGGTAAATTACGTGATTTTTTGTGCGCTTTCTCAGCTCAACCATCGCACAGAATGCAAATGAAAAAAAATGCCACGTGCCACCGGGAGCAGACTCAATATCGCATTTCGCAATGCCCAAAACCGACTAAAGCGTTATCAGCCAGACGTCTGAGTTACAACTCGCAGCAGAGGTCAACGGCTTTTGGAAAGCGCCTGCCGTACCGGCACATTACCGATGGTCTCGCCCTCTCGCATCTGCGAGGAAATGAGAATGTGCTGGGGCGACCCGAAGCGTTTTTTCATGATGTCCATGAGCCGCTTGCCGGCGGTGTAACCGATTTCGCGATATGGAATCACGGTAGTGGTAAGCAGCGGCGCCCAATCGGGTTTCTGGATTCCATCAAAACCGGTGATCGAGACATCCTCGGGTACGCGTATTCCCTTTTTTTGCAGCGCGGCGATAAGATCGTATGCTTGATGGTCCGCGGCACAAACCCACGCACGCACACCTTTTTCCACGCGTCTGGCCACATGCTCAAAACTTTCTTCGAGCGAAATGTACCGCTTGGGGTGAACGTTTACAATGTCCTCGTCGGCCGGTGATATCCCCTTGCGGGTCATTTTTTCCACAAATGCGCTGTACCGCCGCAATGACCACTGGGCCTCGACTTCGTATTGCTTGGTGTAAAAACCGATCCGCTCATGCCCCAGATCGGAGAGCTTGTTGATCATCATGGCAATACCTTTGTAATGATCCACGTCCACGCAATTAAACGCCGCCGCGCCATATTGCTCCACGAGCGACACCAGCGGAAAATTCATATCGAGTTCGTCCACGATGTTTCTGGGGAACGGATAGATGAGCAATACCCCGTCCCACTCGCGTTTTTGCAGCGGGGTCAGTTTGATGTAGGAGGGAGAATCCAGGGAATCGTCCTTCGGATCCACGTAATGAAGCTCAAGCTTCACGTTGCTTAGTTGCGCAAATTCACTGACCCCGGCGTATAGATTCACCCCCGGGCTCTCGTAGTCAGGCCGGAAATATTCCTCGAGTTCCGTGCATACCAGGACACCCACCCGCTTTGTGCTGTTGGGCCGGCGCTTCGTGGGCGCCCTCATTTCCATATGCTGGTAGCCAAGTTGCGACGCGAGGTCAAACACCCGTGCGCGCGTGACCGGGTTGATGCCGGAGTGGTTTGTAAAACACCGTGAAACAGTGGTGCGCGAGATGCCGAGCTGGTCGGCGATCAACTGCTGGTTGATCGCGGATGCTGGATGCCGTCTTTTTTTCTTCGTTTCAACGCCCATGAGATTTTTTTGGGTAAACTTACAGGTTCAACAACGCATCTAAACCATACCGCGGCATTATGCGCATAAAAGTTCCCTCTATTTTCGTGCAGTGAAGCGCAAACAAGAGCAAGGAAAAAATAGAAATGTGTTGCAATGCACTTTTATGCACTATATTGGTATCTTCCTGAATGAATCGCACCCCTTTGCATCACTTTCCCTCTATTACAGCGGTAAAATCACACCTTTGCACTCTGCTTTGGCTTGGTTTTCTACTGAATGCACATTCCCTTTTCGCCGAAGTTTCGACCGTGACCATATCAAAAAATACGGATGGAGGTTACATCCTGCTTCGCAATGGAAAATCATTTTTCATCAACGGTGCAGGTGGCACAAGCCGGTTGGAAAAACTGGTCGAATGCGGCGGCAATTCCATTCGTACCTGGGGCATCGAATCCCTGGAGGAAAATGTCGATGGCAAGCGGCTTATAGATCGTGCGCAGGAACTCGGGCTCGCAGTCACCGCAGGCATCTGGATCGGGCACGAGCACGATGGCTTCAATTATTCAAACCAGGCGCAGTTGGAGCAGCAGCGCGAAAAAGTGCGCCAGGCCGTGCGCAGATACAAGGATTCACCGGCGCTGCTAATCTGGGGGCTTGGCAACGAGATGGAGGGAAATGCCGGTACTAATCCCCTCATCTGGAAGGAATTGAACGTCCTCGCAGGAATCATCAAAGCCGAGGACAAGAACCATCCCGTGATGACCGTGATCGCAAGCGCGGCTCCGGCCAAAGTGAAGGGTCTCCTTGAATATTGCCCGGACATCGACATCCTCGGAGTGAACGCCTACTCCGGTGGTGGTGGCGCGGGATCATCCGCAAAGCAGGCTGGTTGGAAAAAACCCTTCATCCTCACGGAATTCGGTCCGCCCGGACAATGGGAGGTTCCAAAAACCAAATGGGGCGCTCCCATCGAGCCATCGAGCTGGGAGAAAGCCGGCAACTATTGGGCCACGGAAAATGTGCTTCTTCAAGGCAGCAAGGATATCTGTCTCGGCAGCTATGTTTTCCTCTGGGGTCACAAACAGGAGGCCACATCGACATGGTATGGCATGTTCCTTGAGACCGGAGAAAAACTCCCCACGGTCGATGCGATGACACGCGTCTGGACCGGGAAGTGGCCCGCAAATCGCAGCCCGAAAATTACCAGTTTCAAGACCGCTCTCCGGGAATCCACCATCGGTGCAGGCCATACGGCAACCGCGACTGTGGAGGCGACTGATCCCGAAAGCGATTCCATGACTTACGAATGGGCCGTGGTTGCCGAGAGCACCGCGCATGGAGTGGGCGGCGAGGCGGAAAGTGTGCCCCCCACCCTGCCGGAATGCACGACCGGGCAGCAGTCGGCGGAAGCAACCATCACCGCCCCGTCCAAGCCCGGCGCATACCGCCTGTTCGTCACGGTGCGCGACGGCAAAGGGGGCGCGAGCAAGGATAACATCCCGTTTTTGGTGACAAAATAACCGACGCCCAACACGAAGCATCCAGCAGCCCACAAAATTTTCACCTGTGCTTATCGTAGATCACGAAAAAATAAAACCGGTCGCAAAGACCCCACAGATCACACTCGGCGGAGCGGTCTACCATTGTCCCGACGACCTGGTGAAGGGCGAGCACACCACCATCGAAGGTGAGCCGTACCTGTGCATCCGCAACGTGGATGCGCTGGATCCTTTCCTGATGAGCATTGTCAGCAACGGCGACCAATGGCTCTTCGTCGGCAGCAACTCCGTGTTCACCGCCGGCCGTGTCGATCCCGACCGCGCATTGTTTCCATACCAGACCGCCGACAAGCTTTTGCGCAACCCGCAGACCAGCGGAGCGATGAGTATATTCCTTGTTTCACACCGCGACACGCTTGCGCTCTGGGAACCCTGGCAACCGAGTGGCCGCGCCTACAAGCTCGCACGCAATCTTTACAAACATGCGTATGGCACAGGCGTGATTTTCGAGGAGATCAACTACGATCTCGGCCTGCGTCTGCGGTGGAGTCTCACGACCAGTGAGACTTTCGGCCTCGTCCGCGAATGTTCGCTGGAAAACCTTACGGATCGGTCCATCCCGATCCGTTATCTCGACGGATGGCACCAACTCATGCCTCCCGGCATCACCCAGGAAACCTTCTCGCGATACAGCTACCTCGCCTCCGCCTACATGCATCACGAATGCCTGCCGGAAATCGGACTGGGCATTTACACGCTCAACACCGGAATCACCGACAGGGCGGAGCCGAGCGAATCGCTCCGCGTTTCCTGCGCGTGGTCCCTCGGTCACAGCAATCCCGTGATACTACTGTCCGACCGGCAGATCGAGGCATTCCGGCGCGGTTCTGCAATCACCGGCGACCATAAGCTCCGCGGTGAATTCGGCGCATATCTCGTGGCTGACTCAATTGATCTCGCCGCGGAAAAAAAACACACATGGTTCAACGTCGCGGATATCGCCCTCGATCACTCTGCACTGGGCTCGTTGAAGAAAAAGCTGGGCGATCCGGATGCTCTCCGGCTCGCGCTCGTTGAAGACGTCGAAGCTAATGCGAGCGGATTGAAAAAGAGAATCGCCGCCGCCGATGGATTGCAGGATACCGCTGATCGCTCCACGAGCCTGCATCACTTCGCCAATGTCCTGTTCAACTGCATGCGCGGCGGGACATTGAATGACTCCTGTTATTTTTCCCGCGAGGATTTCACCGCATTTTTAAAATCGCGCAACACAGATATTCACGACCGCCACATCACATGGATCGAAGAATTGCCCGAACGTTTGAAACTCGATGAATTGTTGAATGAACTTCCGATTCTCGATGATCCTCAACTAGCCCGGCTGGCGCACGAATATCTTCCGCTTTCGTTCAGCAGGCGTCACGGCGATCCCAGCCGGCCATGGAACCGCTTCGCGATCCACCTCAAGGACGGGAATGACCAGCCGGTCTATGGCTACCAGGGCAACTGGCGCGATATATTTCAAAACTGGGAAGGACTCGCACAAAGTCACCCAGCCTATCTTGGTGCGATGATTTCAGTTTTCCTGAACGCCTCGACCGCCGATGGCTACAATCCTTACCGCATCACGCGCAAAGGTATTGAGTGGGAGGTGCTCGACCCCAAAGACCCGTGGAGTCATATCGGCTACTGGGGCGACCACCAGATCATCTATCTGCTCCGGCTGCTGGAGAGCCATGAGCGGTTCCAGCCCGGCGGGCTTGCCGGGGAACTGGGCAAGCGGTTCTACGCGTATGCCCGGGTGCCGTATGAAATCGGTACGTTCCATGAGCTGGTCCGCAATCCGCACAATTCCATCAAATTCGATGAGGATCTGCACTCCCGGCTCATGACGCGCGCGGGGGAAATCGGCGGCGATGGAAAGCTCCTTTGCGACAGGGACGGAAACGTGGCACTCGTAACCCTCGCCGAAAAACTTCTCGTTCCCCTGCTCGTGAAATTGAGCAATCTCGTTCCCGGCGGAGGCATCTGGATGAATACGCAGCGCCCCGAGTGGAATGATGCCAACAATGCGCTCGCAGGCTTTGGCCTTTCGATGGTCACTGTTTATTACACACGCCGGTATCTACAGTTTCTCCAAGGACTTTTTGCAGGCAGAGAAGAAGCCTTGGAATTGTCCCAACCCGTCGCGACACTCCTACAGAAAATCACTGGCATCCTGGAAAACACCACTACCGACGGGATCGACGATGCCCGGCGTTTTGAATATGTCGCTGCGCTTGGTCGCGCCGGGGCAGCGCATCGCAAGGCAGTGTACAACCTCCAGTTGGAAACCACATCCAGCCTGCCTGCCGCCGTCGTGCGCAAATTTATTTCCACGGCGCTGAACGTGATCGATGCCACCATCCATGCGAACCGCCGCGCGGACGGAATGTATCACAGCTACAATCTCCTGGGTTTCCACGGGCAACAGGCATCGGTGCGTCATTTGCACCTGATGCTGGAAGGCCAAGTGGCCGTGCTCAGCAGTGGAGTGCTCGCACCGGCAGGAGTATTGGAATTGCTGCGCGCATTGCGCACCAGCGACCTTTACCGGGCCGACCAGCACAGCTATCTTCTCTATCCGGATCGCGAGATCCACCCGTTCCTTTCACGCAACACATTTTCCGGTGAGTCCCTGCGCAAATCCTCCCTCCTTGCCGACCTTGTGGATGCCGGCGACAGGAGTCTTGTCATGGTGGATGAAGACGGCAGGGCGCATTTCCATGCGGACCTTACCAATACTGCCGACCTCAACCACCAACTCGATCTTCTTGCCGCCGACCCACGCTGGAAGGAAACTGTCGCGGAGAATCGCGGGACCGTACTCGAACTTTGGGAGAAAGTTTTCCAGCACAGCACTTTCACGGGGCGCAGCGGCACCATGTTTGGTTTCGAAGGGCTGGGCAGCATTTACTGGCATATGATTGCGAAGCTCCTGCTCGCAGTACAGGAAAATCATCACTGGGCAGTGCAGTCCGGTGCGGATGCAGGTCTCGTGGAGGCCTTGCGCGAATCATATTATGATATACGGCACGGCCTTGGATTTACCAAAACGCCGGAGATCTACGGGGCGTTTCCCACGGACCCGTATTCCCATTCGCCGCGTCATCGTGGCGCACAGCAACCCGGCATGACCGGCCAGGTGAAAGAGGAAATCCTCACGCGCCTCGGGGAACTCGGGGTCGAGGTTGAGGAGGGATGCCTTCGTTTCGCGCCCGGCCTGTTGCACCCGGGAGAATTTTTCAATGACTCGAAGGATTTTTCCTATGTCGATATCCACAACTGCGAGCGGGTGTGGAAACTTCCGCCGCAAAGCCTTGCATTTACATATTGCCAGGTTCCCGTTTGTTACTCTCTCGCAGACGCAGCATCAATCACGATCGAGAACGCATCGGGCGGTGGCGGAAAAACCGATGGAAACCTGTTGACGCCAGCCGACAGTCTCGCCATTTTCAGCCGCACAGGAGAGATTTCGAGGTTGCTGGTAGCCATCCCTCGAAACACCCTGCACTCTTAATCCCCCGGAAATCACAGAACCTCATTCGCATGGTGCAGCCTCCCCGTTTCTTGTCCCATTTTTTTCCCGCTCTCCTGCTGGCTTTGCTCCTCTCCGCGTGCGACAGCGAAAACAAGGCGGCGCACGGTCGCGTGGTCATAAAATACTGGGAAAAATGGACCGGCTTCGAGTCCGATGCGATGCGGGCAGTCGTGGATGATTTCAACGCAAGCCAGGACCGCATCTTTGTCGATTTCAGCAGCGTCAGCCAGATCGACCGCAAGATGATGCTCTCCACAGCGGGAGGGGTTCCCCCGGACGTGGCCGGGCTCTGGTCGGCCCAGATTCCAACCTACTCGGAAAACAATGCGCTGACTCCGCTGGACAAAATGACCGCCGAGGCGGGCATTCATCGCGAAGACTACATCGATGCGATCTGGAAACTCTGCTCGCACCGCGATCATCTGTGGGGGTTGCCGTCCACTCCATCGAGCCTGACCCTGGTGTGGAATAAAAAACTCTTCCGCGAAGCCGGGCTGGATCCCGAGAAACCGCCACGCTCCATCGCTGAACTTGAGCAATTCAACGAGAAACTCATGAAACACCGTCCAGACGGACGCCTAGAACAAGCCGGTTTCCTGCCGGAGGAACCGGGCTGGTGGAATTCCATGTGGGGCTACTGGTTCGGTGGAAACCTGTGGGACGGTGAAAAAAAGATCACAATCAACTCTCCGGAAAACATTGCAGCCTACAAGTGGATCGAGTCGTATCCCCGGCGTTTTGGTGCGGACAACCTGCTCGCCATGCGTGATGGATTCGGAAACTTCGCCTCGCCCCAGAACCCCTTCCTGAGCGGACGTCTCGCGATGGAATTGCAGGGCGTCTGGATCTACAAATATATCAAAACATACGCCGCCCCGGATTTTGAGTGGGGTGTCGCGTCATTCCCCTCCTCCGATCCGGAAAAGTTCAAGGACGTGACTATCGTCGAAGCGGACGTGCTCGTGATTCCCGCCGGCGCCAAGCATCCCAGGGAGGCATTCGAGTTCATCAAATATGTAAATTCCCAGAAGCCGATGGAAAAACTCTGCACCGGCCAATGGAAATTCAGCCCGTTGCGCGTATGCAGCCCGGAGTTTCTGCGCGATCATCCGAATCCGCGCATCAAGGATTATATAGAGCTGGCAAAAAGTCCGAATGCCATGACGGGCCCCCGCCTTGCAACAGGTGCCGAATACGCCAGCGACATGAAGAATGCGGTGGGCAAAATCTGGTCGGGCAAGGAATCCGCAGTGGATGCATTGGACGAGGTGGAGAAGCACCAGCAGCAGCTTCTCGATAAACGCCTCGTTCGCTGGAACCGCCTTTCGGAGAAACTATCAAGGGAATGGAGCAAGGAATGACACGGGGAGACAAAGCCAATCTTCGCACGGGACTTCTGTTCATCAGCCCGTGGATCATCGGGTTTCTCGTGCTGTGCGTTTACCCGCTTCTCAGTTCGTTATACGATTCGCTCTGCGATTATTCCGTTTTGTTGCCCGCTGTCTTTGTGGGCGTCGATAACTACCGGGATCTTTTCACCGACTCGCTTTTCTGGAAGGCCCTCTATAATACCGTCTTCTTTGCCGCGTTCTCGATCCCACTGGGATTGCTTGTTTCGTTGACGCTTGCGATCCTGCTGAATTTCGATCTGCCGGGCAAAGGCATCTTCCGCACGATTTTCTTCCTGCCTTCGCTGGTTCCCATGGTGTGCCTCGCGGTGCTCTGGCAGTGGATGCTGAATGGCGATCTCGGCCTCATCAATAACGCACTCAAGCCGGTGTTCCATGTCGTCAACGGCATCCTTGGCTCGCATCTCACGACACCGAACTGGCTGCAGGAGGCGCGTTACGCAAAATGGGGCATCATCTTCACGGGCATGTGGGGAGTCGGGCATGCCGTGGTGATTTATCTCGCTGGCTTGCAGGACGTGCCCCGGCATCTTTACGAGTCCGCCGAAATCGATGGCGCGAATTTCTGGCACAAAACGATCCACATCACCCTGCCGGTCATCTCACCCGTGATTTATTTCAATACGATCATGGCGGTGATCGGTTCATTTCAGGTATTCGCCGTGCCTTATGTAATGACAAGCGGCGGCGATGGTCCTGAACGCTCGTTGCTGTTCATCGCGACCTACCTTTACCAGAATGCCTTTGACTATTGGAACATGGGCTACGCCTGCGCAATCGGCATGGTGATGTTCCTTATCATCCTAACCCTTACCTACATCGCGACGAAGCTCTCGGAGCGCCACATCTACTACGCGGGGAAATAGACCATGCAAAAATCCGGGGCCAAAAAATTACTCGATGTCATCGTGTTCGCGTTGCTCATTATCCTGGGCGTCGCTTTCCTTGCGCCATTTGCGTGGATGGTTTCCACGTCGCTGAAACCGCTGAACGAAACAATGTCGCTGCCCCCTCGCTGGCTGCCAAGCGTCATCCAGTGGAACAACTACCCGGATGCCATCAAGGCAATGGGCTATTTCTGGCGCTACACGGGCAACTCGCTCTTCCTCTGCCTGATGACCGTGACGGGCACTGTCACCAGCAGCGCCCTCGCGGCCTATGGCTTTTCGCGGGTGGAATGGAAGGGACGTGACAAGGTATTCCTCATTCTGCTCGCGACAATGATGGTCCCCTTCCCCGTAATCATGGTGCCAATTTACGGGTTGTTTAAACACATGGGCTGGATCGGCACCTTCAAGCCGCTGTGGGTTCCCTCGTTTTTTGCCGGGGCCTTCAATGTTTTTTTGCTACGGCAGTTTTTTCTCTCGCTGCCCAGGGATATTTCCGAAGCGGCGCGCATCGACGGCTGCAATGAGTTCCAAATTTTCCTGCGCATCATCCTGCCTCTCTGCAAACCAGCCCTCCTCGTCGTCGCGCTCTTCCAGTTCATGGCAACGTGGAACGATTTCCTCGGGCCGCTGGTGTTCCTCACCGAGCAGAAGGATTTTACGCTCGCCCTGGGTCTCCAGAGTTTCCAGAGCCAGCAGGGGGGTACATCGTGGCATCACCTCATGGCGGCATCCACGCTTGTAGTCCTCCCGGTCATCCTGTTATTTTTCTTTGCCCAGCGCGCGTTTATCGAGGGCATCGCCGCCACCGGCGGCAAGAATTGATCTGATTTCAAATTTACAACACCATGTCATCCAAATCCGCACGTCTCTTTGTCACCGCCAGGGACACACAGGACCGTCTTGCCGAAAAGCCAGCGCTGACGTTGAATCCAAAAGCCGACTCCGGACTGCCATCTGTATTCATCGACCCTGAAATCGCTTTCCAGACCATCGAGGGATTCGGCGGTGCATTCACCGAGGCGGCGGCGACCACGTTGCAAAAAATGAGCGTGGTAAATCAGGAACGCATCCTGAAGGCGTATTTCGACCGCGCCGGAGGCCATGGCTACTCCCTGTGCCGCACGCATATCAACAGTTGCGACTTTGCGCTCGGAAATTACGCCTACACGGAAACGCCGGGCGACACGGAGCTGAAGGATTTTTCCCTCGACCGCGACAGGCAGGCTCTGCTGCCAATGATCAAGTCCGCACTAAGCCAGGGCAAAGAGCCCTTCAAACTTTTCGCATCGCCATGGAGCCCCCCCGCATGGATGAAAACCACGGGGCAGATGAACAGGGGTGGAAAATTGAAACCCGAATATCGCGACGCATGGGCGGCCTATTACGTGCGATACATCCAGGAATATAAAAAGGAAGGCATCGATATCTGGGGTGTCACCGTGCAGAACGAACCGGCGGCTACGCAGCCTTGGGATTCGTGCATTTATTCCGCGGAAGAAGAGCGCGATTTCGTGCGCGACCATCTCGGCCCGACACTCGAACGCGCTGGGCTGGGCCATGTCAAAATCATGATCTGGGACCACAATCGCGACGTGATTGTCCATCGCGCAAGCGTCTCTTACGCTGACCCGGCCGCGAGCAAATACATCTGGGGCACAGGGTTTCATTGGTACGGCGATGACAAATTCGACAATCTCGAGTTGCACCACGCTGCATGGCCGGACAAGAAACTCCTCTTCACCGAAGGGTGCCAGGAAGGCGGTCCGCATACGGGCGAATGGACACTAGGCGAACGCTATGCGCGATCCATGATCAATGACATGAACCGCTGGACCGTGGGCTGGGTCGATTGGAACCTGATTCTCGACGAAACCGGCGGCCCGAACCACGTGGGAAACATGTGCAGCGCGCCGATCCTTGCAGACACGAAAAATGACGAGGTACTTTTCCAAAGCTCGTACTACTACATCGGGCATTTCGCGCGATTTGTCCGTCCCGGCGCAAAGCGCATCCTCTGCGCGACGGCACGTGAAGCCCTCGAGGCCACCGCATTCATCAACCCGGATGGATCGGTCGCTGTGATCGTGATGAACCGTACCGAGCAGCCGCATCGCTTCAGCCTCGACTCGCATCTATGGACGGCTACTACCGCTATTCCGCAACGGTCGATCGCCACGTTCCTGATCAACGGATAACGCCGGGATTCGGGTCTTATTTTCCTGTAAAACGAATCCTGCCGATCTTGAAATTATTGGCCACGGATTCGGCGTAATAAGTTTGTGTCGTGTAAAGCGCGCCATCGGGACCAAACTTGAGGTTCACACACTTCAACTCCTTCGCAAAAGGCGCGCCTTTGTCAGTGGCCACGGCTTGATAAGTGTCCCTCTGCATTCCCGTGAGCTGACCGCGCCGGAGTTCCGGGCCAAACCAATTTTCATAATAGAGCACGCTGCCGCCGTTCATGGCAAATGGTCCACTGGATGCAATCGCAATCGCGGTGAGACAGGGCTTGCTCGTCTGTAGAATACGCACGGTGGGGTCGGGAGGATTGATAAGCCCCTTGTCGCCATCGGGCCCCCATCCACAATTGGAACCGCGCCTGATCTGCGCGATGCGGTCGGTGCCATCGCCATTTTCCGAAATATAAATCACGTCGGGCTTGAGGCTTTTCGGATCGAATGTGAAGCGGAACGGATTACGCAGCCCATATGCCCAGACCCGCGAGCGGACCGAATCCGGATTTCCATCATAAAATGGATTGTCCGGCAATCCCTTCCCCGACGCTGCGTCCACGCGGAGCAGCTTGCCATTGTAATGGTCGAGATCGGGGGCAAATTCCTTGTGCGCGTCGTCGCCAAGCGTGAGAAAGATGTTTTTCGGGTCACCCGGATGAAAGTGGATGTCACCCGCCTTGTGGTTCGTGGCGGTGCGCGGCAACCCGCCGAGCAGCACGACTTCCTGGCCAGCCACGGTAAACGACGGGCCGACCGTAAAACGTGTGAGCCGCTGTTCCGCTGCGGCCGTATAGAAAAGATAGAGCTGCCTGTTAAATGTGAAATGCGGGTCAATGGCGATTCCCAGCAACCCGCTCTCGCCATCGGGATTCACTTCGTTCCGGATATCGATCAATACTGTGGGCGGTTTGAAATCACCATGTCCATCCGGTTCAAACACCAGCACCCGACCTTGTTTTTCACACACATACATGCGCCCATGCTCGTCGAAGTCCATGGCCGTCATCCCGTTGCCAAGATAGACATTCTCGTAAACAAACCCCGGCGCTGCAAAATCCTGCGCAAGGGTGCGACACATAGGGGCAACCGCAAGAACCACTAAAAAGAGGTTTCTGAAACAGGCACGGACATGAACCGCCGGAAGTAAACTGGGGGGCAAATATTTCAAAATCATTTTGGGAGGCAAGATTATGTGTGCATAAAATTTCATTACTCGATTTCGTTTGCAACCTTTATTTTAAATTGCAATTACGATCACGCCTCGCCTTTGCAATGCGTGTGCATGTAATGCAGCAGAATATCATCGGTGAGCTTTAGCCTTCTTGCCAGTTCACGCGCGATATTCATCATGAGCAGGGCAAAAAGCTCAATGTCCTCGTGCTCCAGTTGGATCAAGGCATGCCTCGAAAGCACGATAATCTCGCTCTCCTCGATAGCGATCGCCGTGGCCGTGTGCTTATGCATCGACATAAGCGACGCCTCACCAAAGCTTTCACCGACACCGAGCTTCGCTTTTTCGATTACCACACCGTTGTCAGTCACGAGGAGATCCACCCTCCCGCTCTTTACCATGTAGATATGCGTGGGCTCCTCGCCTTTGCAAAAGATGAATTCACCGGTCTTGAAACACGCTGTTTCCAGCCGCTGGAAAAGCCGCGCCTGCTTTTCTTCCGACACCGCGCCAAACACCGAGATTTGCGAAAGGATCAACCGGACCGGTTCGATGTCTTTGATTTGGGTGAAGACGGCCATAATCAAAAGTTCCTCTATAAATATCCCGCGTCCATGATCGATTTACGATATGCCCTGGGAGAAACCCGGTGGGCACGCTTGAACCAGGACGAAAAATCCGCGAGCGAACGGAACCCGAGGTTCCCGGCGATCTCCTTGACGGGAACCGCCGAGTGCCCGAGCAGGCGGCGCGCGTAATCCCGCCGGCGGTTCTCGTAGTATTGGCCGGGGGTCACACCAAAGGCCTTCTGGAACCTGCGGGCCAGGTGATTCCGGCTGATCGCTCCTGCGCGGGTCGCCAGGTTTTTTTCCAGCGGTTGATTGACGGGCCAGCTATCGAGCTGCCTCAGTGCATCCAGCAGACGTTCATCAGTCTGGCCGACACGCGAGGGAATCAACCCCTCCCTTATCAAAGCCCCTGCCAGCACAGCCAGAAATCCGGATCCACGATGTTGCATCATGAGGTACTGCTCCACGGAAAGGGGTGTTTCGCGAATTTTGACCGGGTCGGGCGGCAGGACACCCCGGACTGTCTCCAGCAAAAGACGCGCCTCATGTTCAAGCCGGGGATAATCCGACGCCGTGAGCACGAGGCTCAGCCCCTCTTCGAAAAGATTGCAGCCATCCGGCCACTTGATCTGGAAATGCATCGAGATGATCCGCGCACGATGCGAGAATTTTTGATACCGCTCCCCCGGATAAGCGATGAGCCACTGCCCTTCGTTTGCCGTAACGGTCCGGCCATTCTGGACGACAGTGACCGATCCCTTTTCCAGCAGCCACGCAAAATGATTTCCTCCCGCCGGAATCCGTGCGTCCCTGCCCGTGGGAGCCACCGCCCCCTCGTAAATGTGGACAAGGGCCGGACGGAGGCTCAACCAATCTTCCAGCCGGGCTTTCACTTCCATGCGCCGAAAATAATGTGAGCCCGGACGATTGGCAATGGCGGAGAATCCGCCAACTTTTTCGCGCTCCACGCCAACCGGAAGCCGTTGCGCTGGATACACCCGCGTGGTCTAGTCCGCACAGCCATGACACCTCCCGAGCCACGCCATATCTTTGATTGCGACGTCCACTGCAACCCGACATCCGCGGAGCCTTACCAGCGTTTTGTTCCGCCAGCCTATCGCACCGCCCTGGAGCAGCAGTTGGACTGCAAGCCGGGCGCAGGCTATGTAAATCCCTTCGGCGTCAACCGGCGCGATACCGCCTATGAAACACCTGCGGATATCGAGCGCAACCATCTCGACCGTTACGGCATCGCCTATGCCGTGCTGCAACCGCAGCCGATGATGTATCTCAGCCTCACTCACTCCATTGATGTCGCCAACGTCCTCGCCCAGGCCGGGAATGACTGGCTCATTGCAACCTACCTCGAGCGTGATCCCCGTTACCTCGGATCGGTCTGCATCAACGCGAATGATCCCATCGCCGCCGCCGCGGAAATCCGACGCGTTGGCTCCCATCCCCGCATGGTCCAGGTCATCGTACCGGGCGAATCTTCGTTCCTTTACGGCCACCGTTTCTATCATCCGATTTACGAAGCCTGCCAGGAAATGGATCTCGTATTCGCGCTTCACCCCGGCGTGGAGGGCAGCTACAACTCCTCGACCCCGGTCGGAAGACCCTCCACCTACTACGAGTGGCATGTCTCCCTGCCCCTCACATTCATGGCCCATACCGGCAGCCTGGTCATGGAAGGCACATTCGAAAAATTTCCCGGTTTAAAAGTCCTCCTCACCGAGGGCGGCTTCGGCTGGCTGCCGCATCTCATGTGGCGGATGGACAAGGATTTCAAGGCGCTACGCAGCACCACCCCCTGGCTCAAGCAGGAACCCTCCGCCTACGTGTGCGACCACGTCAGGCTCACCACCCAGCCCTTGGAAGAACCCCCGAATCCGGACCATTTCCTGGCTATCCTGGAGATGATCGATGCCGGGCGCACCCTTTGCTTTTCCAGCGATTTTCCGCACTGGGATTTTGATGATCCATCCCGGGCATTCCCAAGCAAACTGCCGCAGGCGCTGCGCGACCGCATCCTCTGGGACAATGCGATGGAACTCTACGCAAAAAAACTTTCCGCCCTGCCCCGGCCGCAAATTTCCACCGAAAAGGTTTAACACGCCCTCCATGTCAACTCCTCCAAAATCCATTGAAGCGGCCTTTGAAGTCGCAGCCGCCAGCCGCCGCGCGGAGACCGGTAAACGCGAATCCCTTTGCGTGGGACCACAGGCCGACATTCCCGAAGGTGGCGTCAAAATCGTCGCGCACGGTTCCATCTCGATCGGAGTATTCCACGTCGGTGGTGAATTTTATGCCGTACGGAACCAGTGCCCGCACCAGGGCGCGCCACTCTGCCTCGGGAAACTTCATACAACACACGCCCCGGCAGCAGTGGGGGAATTCCAGCCTGCCCTGGCGGGCCGGGTGCTCCGCTGCCCGTGGCATGGATGGGAATTCGACATCGTCACCGGCAAAGGACTTTACGACGCAAGGAGCCGCGTGAAAACCTACGCGACACGCGTGGATGAAAAAGGCATCATTTGGATCGATCTTTAGCTTGGGAGATACTTTAAAATACCGGCGGAGGGGGTCGAACCCACACACTCTTGCGAGTACTGGATTTTGAGTCCAGCGCGTCTGCCAATTCCGCCACGCCGGCTTTTTTAAAGTGAGACCAGCCTTTGCGGGCGGTCCAGCTTACCTTTGTGTCGCGATATCCGCCCCAAAGGTCGGAAATCGCATCGCTGTTCTTTTATCATCGTACGCGACTGCCGCAACAGAAAAGTTCACAGCGCATGAAAGACTCGTCCCTCTGACAGGCACGCGGGACAAAAACGGCACATGGAATATTTATGGCCGCGTGATCTTCAGGCGGATGAAGCGCTTGGGCGCAGTGATGGGAGCGAGATCCTGCGCGGTCATAGTCTTGGTGGTGCCGCCGGGATTCATACTGCCGCTCATCGAGGTATAGCCAGCGCCGGAGTTCCAGGTTTTCATGTCGCTGGAGACTTCGGCGATGTAGGTAATGTCCGTGGCGGAGACGACCTGCGTGAAGGTAATCGTGAGGCATTCCGTTTCTGTTTCCCCTTCTCTATCAGGTCGGGCTCGGGTTTTCGCCCGTCCAATCCGGCCTGCTCATGATGCCCCAGGCGGTGGCTGCCATGAGCCTCAAGATCACGATGGCGGGAATCCTGCGACGCCTCGGCTACCGGAACGTGCTGATTTCAAATACCCTGATCCTCGGCCTGCTCATCGGGCTCTTTGCAACCATAGGGACAGGCACACCGGTCTGGCTCATCGTGATACAGGCGTTTTCCTTCGGGTTTTTCACGTCGCTGCAATACACGAGTATGAACACGCTGGCCTATGCGGATGTCACCGACGAGGAAGCAAGCAGCGCGAGCACCATCGCCAGCACGATGCAGCAGATGTCGATCAGCTTCGGGATCGCCACGGCATCGCTCGCCGCCGCGTTCTTCATTCCAGACCGCCACCATGCCGGCGCCCCGGAAATGATCCAGGGAGTCCACAAGGCATTCCTCGCGCTGGGCGGGTTGACCATCCTCTCCACCATGATCTTCAGGGAACTCAAAAGCGGCGATGGCGATACAATCACCCGGAGCAAGGTTACTCCACCCGCGGAATGAAATTCGATTTGAATCCAGTGCAATTCCGGTGAAAAAGAAACGATGGGAAAATGCGGTCATCCGGAAATCACACGAGTGAAGGGCCCGGTGTTTGTCGATGCTTTGTTTGTGGCCCGTGCACGGAATGAGCACGTGCGCCGTGTCGGCGCTCAAAACGGACATCAATGGTGTCATCTCTGGAGCGATGATCTGGACTCTCTGCATGAGCTGGCTGAAAAAATAGGAATGAAAAGGGAATGGTTCCAGGACCGGCCGGGATTTCCGCATTATGACCTGGTGCCCCGCCACCGCGCGGAGGCGATCAAGTGCGGAGCTGTCGAACGGTCGCTACTGGAATATCTCCGGGCACGCAGGGCATCAAAAAAAACAAACCATGGCTTCAGTATAATTTCATAAAATGAAACGCGTCCTGTTCATCCAGAATGGAGAATACGAGGTGCCCGGCCTTTTTGGCGCGGTGCTCGAAAAATGCGGGGTACATGTGGAGACGGCCCATGCATGGCGTGGCGACTCCCTGCCCGTTTCGCTCGAACACTGGCACGGAATTGCGATCGGCGGCGGAAGCATGAGCGCATACGGAACGGATCAATATCCATTCCTAAAGGACGAACTGGCGATTCTGGCAAAAGCGCGTGAACAGAAAATGCCGGTGCTGGGGATGTGCCTCGGGGCGCAACTCATGGCGGCTGCATATGGTGGCAGGGTGTTTCCGAATCACACGAAGGAGATCGGTTGCTTTGACCTCCGGTTCACGGCGGCTGCGGAAAACGATCCACTCTGGCAAGGACACACCCGGACGTTCCAGCCGGTGAGCTGGCACGGCGACACATTTTCCCTGCCACCTGGTGCCGTACTGCTTGCTTCCTCCGACATTACACCGAATCAATTGTTCCGCCTCGATGATTCCCTCTACGGCTTCCAGTTTCACCTCGAGATCGGGCGCGAGCTGCTTGCGGATATGATTCGGGAGGACGCCGAAAGCCTGCGGAATCATGGTGTCGATCCCCACGAATTTCTCCATGCAGCCGGCATTCACCTGCCCGAAGCGGAAAAAATCGCAGGAATTATTTTCCGTCGCTGGGCAAGTTTAATTACCTGAACCTGAAACACTTGCGCACCATCGCTTTTTCCGGTCAAAAAAACGCTCTTTTACATTTCCAGCGATCCATGCATTTTATGGAACTCACTCAATGAGCAGGAATCAGCAACCGGCCAAATTCAATTCGTACCGCCACGCCGGGCGGATGAATATCACGAGCGTCCACCGCACCACATGCGGCAGCCGCCAGTAGCCCGGTGTCATCCATAAAACTCTCAAACGTCGCCAGCCGCAAAGCGGCCATCGACCTTCCGCGGTTTTTCCCGCATTTGCATCCATGAACGAATTAAAAAGATTTTTTGGCTACCTTCGCAGCTATACAAGGCATCTGGCACTGGCGATCAGCCTCGTGCTCGCGGTGACCCTGCTCGCTCTCCCATACCCGATGATCATGAGGTCCATGCTGGACGATGCGTTGCCGCACAAGAGCTGGCCAAAGGTCGAGTGGTTGATGATGATTTTCATCGCCTGTTTCCTCCTGCGCGGCGTGCTCGGCTATACAAGCCGGTTTGTCCTGCAACGGATGGGCATGCGCATCACATGCGACCTCCGTAAAGAGGTCTTTGCCCACTTGCAAACCCTCTCGATCAAGTTCTACGAAAACCGCCACACGGGCAAGATCGTCGCGCGTGTCACCGAGGATACCGGCGCTGTTTTCAACCTGATCACGAGTGTGCTGGTCAACCTGATCACCGATTCCCTTACCGTGATAGCCTTCGCCGTGATGCTTTTCTGGATCAACTGGGAGCTCGCCATCCCGGCCCTCGCCGTCATCCCGTTCTTTGTCGTCAACTACCGGGTTTCAAAAAGGAAACTGCGCAAGCTCAGCCGACGCCACCGGCGCAACTGGGATCGCGTCGTCGGGTTCCTGCATGAGCGTGTGTCCAGTTCGCGGCTCGTGAAATCATTCAGCATGGAAGAGCGCGAGATCAACCAGTTCAATCGCGGCATTGAAAGCGACTTTCGCAATTACAACCAGCTTACGCTGTATAATACGCGTCTTTTGGTTGCCGCCGAGATGATCTCCTCGCTCGGCGTGCTCATTGTGCTGGCGCTCGGAGGCTGGTTTGTAATCAACGACAAAATGAGCATTGGCAACCTGATCGCGTTCAACACCTACCTAGGCCTTCTCTTTACCCCGATCGTGCGGCTCAATGATCTCAACGCGCTTGTCGAGCGGGCGATCACAGCGCTGGAGAAGATCCACGACCTGCTCGACACTCCGTCGTTTGTCACTGAAAAGTCCGACGCGCTGGCGTTGCCGCAGGTTAAGGGTCGGATCACATTCAAAAACGTGCAGTTCAGCTATAACGCCGGACAACGCACGCTGCGCGACATCCAGCTCGACGTCGAACCGGGGCAGATGATCGCGCTCGTCGGCCCGAGCGGCTCGGGAAAGACAACCCTGATCAATCTGCTATGCCGTTTTTATGACATCGACAGCGGTGAAATCCTGATCGATGGCACCGACATCCGCAAAGTAAGGGTCAAGTCGCTGCGCAGGCAGATCGGCGTGGTCGCGCAGGAAAACCTGCTCTTCAGCGGGTCGCTGATCGATAACATCCGCTACGGAAATCCAGACGCGAGCATGGAGGCGATCCTGCAGGCGACGAAAGCAGCTCATGCGCACGATTTCATCCAGGAAATGCCGCGCGGTTACAATACCGTGGTCGGCGAACGCGGCACAAAACTCTCCGGAGGCCAGCGTCAGCGCATTGCCATTGCTCGCGCAATCCTGAAAAATCCGGGCATCCTTGTTTTCGACGAGGCAACATCCGCGCTGGACAGCGAATCCGAGCACGCCATCCAGCAGGCGATGGAGGAACTCATGCGCGGCCGCACGAGCTTCGTGATCGCCCACCGGCTCTCCACGGTGCTGAAAGCCGATAAAATCGTAGTGCTGCAGGATGGCCGGATCGTCGAGCACGGCAGGCATTCGGAATTGCTCAACCGGCCGGGGCTTTACCGCCGGCTTTACGAGTTGCAATTCCGCGATCTCGCGAGATTTCAGGAAACAGGAAATGCCGCAGCCGTTGCCTAGCGGACGATCATCACAGCAAGCCCGGTACGCCTGCCGAGGTTTGAAGGCTCTTGGGAGGTCCCAGGATTTCTTTCAAAATAACCGCCGTCCGAAGACTCGAAGGAGATCTCAATAACGATTTAAAATCGACCGCATTCGATGAAACGGAACCAACTGGAACTTGTATATCGACAATCGGAACATCCGGCGTTGCGGGCGCGGATGTTTCCCATGTTGAAGGCGCAGGCTCGACAACTTGTGCTACCGGCACAGGCGGCGGGGTTGATACCGTTGGTGACACGACCGGCTTTGGAAATTCTTTTTTGAAAGGAGGTTGAATACGGGGCTGCTGCGGAATCTGGGGAGAGCGTGTAATTTTCTTTGGCGGTGTTGCCACGTTCGGCACGCCCAGCGCCTCCATGAATTTGCGAAGACGTTCCTCTTCGCTCTGCGAAGTCTGGGTCTGTGCCTGGCGCGGGATTTGGCCGCGCGGGAATGGCGGCAACGCACCGCCAGTACTCCCGCCTTTTGCCCCCTTCTTGATCAGCCAGTTGAAAAAGGCAATTACACCTACAACGATAAAGACGATCAGTTGCTCCATCGCGGGAAAGGGGTTTACTTGGAATCTTCGCGAGGCTTGTCGCCACCGGCAATGGAGCCACGCATTTGCGTATCAGACTCGATATTTTTCATCCGCATGTAATCCATGATGCCGAGGTTTCCCGAGCGGAACGCCTCCGCCATTGCCTGCGGCACCAGGGATTCGGCTTCGACGACCTTTGCGCGCATCTCCTGGGTCTTCGCACGCATTTCCTGCTCGACTGCCACGGCGGCGGCGCGGCGGACCTCGGCCTTCGCCTGGGCGACACGCTTGTCGGCATCTGCCTGCTCGGTCTGCAATTTCGCGCCGATATTTTCGCCGACATCCACGTCCGCGATATCGATGGAAAGAATTTCAAAAGCCGTGTTGCTGTCGAGTCCCTTGCCAAGCACGGTCTTCGAGATGCGGTCCGGATTTTCAAGCACGTCCTTGTAGGAATCAGCGGTGCCGATTGCGCTTACAATCCCCTCGCCCACGCGTGCGATGATCGTTTCCTCGGTCGCGCCGCCCACAAACCGGTCCAGGTGCGAGCGCACTGTGACACGCGCCTTGACCTTCACGCCGATGCCATCCTTTGCCACGCCATCAATCGTCGTACGGCCCATCGCGACGTTCGGGCAATCAATGACCTTCGGGTTGATGCTCGTGCGCACCGCCTCGAGAACGGTCTTGCCGGTGCCCTTCGTCGCGAGATCAATGGCGCAGGCACGATTGAAATCGAGCGCGATGCCTGCTTTGTCCGCAGCAATCAGCGCAAGGATGACCTGGTCCACATTTCCACCGGCGAGATAATGCGCCTCGAGCGGATCGGTCGGAATTTCGATCCCGGCCTTCACTGCGGTGATTCGATTATCCACGATCATTCCCACTGGCACGCGCCGCAGCCTCATCGCCAGCATGTTGAACAGCCCCACCGGCGCATTCGCGACCCGGGCGCGGATCCAAATACCGATGAAGTTGAACATGACGATGACAAAAATAAACAGGACGAGGGCAATGATGCCAACGACCACAACGGTAAATGTGCCAATAAGGTTCGAGGGAATATTCTCAGCGATCATATGCCTGCCATTCTAAAGAGGGCTTTCGGCTAAGTCGATTGCTTTCGCACTACTGTTTAACCCTTTGTCACACAATATCCTCCCTGCCATGGAGGTGCGCCATAATGAAGAATGCAATTTGCGCAGAGCGCCCATGCCTTCCCGCAGGGTAAGCCGGTGTATGTATCCCACGGCAATTTAGTTAAAAAGACATCCGGGGCATATAAAGACGGTATACATGCATGACCATACAGTGAAGCCCCCCTCTCCAATATCGCTCTTGACATCCCCCACTACGGCTCCAAGCGTCCCGGCATATGGCTATCATACCAATGGGAAACACCATGCAGTGTCCCGCCCCCGCCATCGTCATGAAAATCCGGCCAAATAGACGAAAACAACACCGTCGTGCCGGATGTACAAGCGCACAAGTCTGGTATCATACACAAATGTCCGGACAAACTCCGCGCCCTCGAACTCGCCATGCTTGGCTGAATGCCAGTGGGTATCTATCTCCTTTTTACGGGTCGTCCCGAAACTTCTCGTCCCACGTCCGCTTGCCGGTGAAAAATTCCTGCAAAGAAGCTCCTACGCGATGAAACCCTTTGTTGATCTCGCGGCCAACGCCGTGGCCATGGGGCGGATCGTCGTCATCGGCATTGCGATCTGCGGTGTACGGGGTCGGTTGCGGACCCGCTGTGTTCGGCGGCACGTACGTATCGGTGACCACGTGTCTTGGGCCCCCGAAACCTTCGGTGCGAACGACCGCTCCACTGTCTGCCGCAATATAAATGGTACCCACGTTGACATTGCTGGCATCGAGCAATTTCAAAATCCATACCGGCGCATTGGTCTGGTCATCACTGCGCAATGTATAATCAACACTGTCAAAACCGACGTTGCGCTTCGTTGCCTCCTGGTTCGCAATCGTGAACGCCCCCTCGGAATCAAGGTTCAGGCGCTTGAAATCCATCACCAGGTTTGCGGAGGAACCTGTATATGCCCGCACAGGTGTATGCTCCGAGATGATGCGCCCTTTCGACACCTCCACCTCGCGCACCCCGCCCCGCGCATTCGGATCGTCCAACATGATGCGCCAGACGCCCGGCTGTGGATCGCCTTTCACCCCCTGCACTTCGATGACATGGTTCAGCGCCTCCTGATGCTGCCCTCCTCCAACCAAACGCAACGCCTGGTACGCGCTGTCGCGCCCATAGCAAAGTGCTTGCGAAAATATAAATACCGTAATCAGCCAGACTGCTTTCATAGTTTTACAATCACGTGTAAGGAGACATTTTTCCAGACGTTTTTTGAGACGGATCCCAAAGGCAATATGTTCAATATAATTTCAGTCCTTTCTAGCCTTTGCTTTGTGATTGGATAAATTAACCACCTCGCATGTCCGCAGAAATCGACCAACCCCTGCACGCTCTCAAGGTTTACAAAGGCCTTGTCGAAGTCAGCGCCCTCATCAATGCAATCACCGATTTCAACGAGCTGCTCGCTGCGATCCTGGATGTAGCGCGCCGTGTCATGACGGCGGAGGCGAGTTCGCTTTTCCTCACCAATGCCGAGGGGAATCTGGAACTCGTCATCGCGCGAGGCTCCGGCGGGGGGGAATTGCCGGAGCAGCACATCGTCGTCCCCCGGGGGCAGGGTATTGCCGGCTGGGTATTGGAACATGGGAAGAGCACGCTCGTGGAGGATGCCTACGCCGATCCGCGCTTTTATCAGGAGGTGGACAAAAAAACGGGCTTCCGCACCCGGTCGATCATCTGCGTCCCCTTGTCGCGCAATCAAAAGGAAATCGGCGTGTTGCAGGTGTTGAATCCCAAGGACAAGGATGCGTTCAACGATATTGACCTCGAAGCTTTTGAAGCTTACGGAACGCTTTCCGCCACTGCCATCGACAAACTCCGCACCATCGAGCGTCAGCGGGCGCAGGCGCTCGTGGATCATGAACTTGCCTTTGCGCACGAGATTCAAAACAGCTTCCTCCCGCAGAGCCTTCCAAGCCTCCCCAACCTTTGCTTTGCCGCTTCCTACCGCCCCGCGCTGAACATCGGCGGCGATTTTTACGACGTGCTGGAGATTGGCCCGGATGAGTTTTATTTCGTCGTGGGCGATGTGTCCGGCAAGGGCATTCCCGCCGCCCTGCTCATGGCACAATCGCTCAGCACGCTGCGGCTCATCATCAAGTCCGGCATCAGCCCCGTGGATGCGCTCACCCGCTGGAATGAGATGATCTGCGGGCATACCATTCGCGGCATGTTCATCACCGCAATCCTTGGCAGGATAACCCCTTCAAAACACCTCGTGGAGCTCTCCTCCGCCGGACATTGCCAGCCATTCCGCGTGGCGCCAGGGGAGCGCGTAACCCAGATGCAGGTTGAGAACGCCCCACCGCTGGGCATCCTCAATGGCCTGAAATATCATCTCACCTCGGTGACCACTGAGCCGGGGGAATGGATGGTGTTTTACACCGACGGCCTCACGGAATCCTTCAACCCGGACAACCAGTTGCTTGAAAGCGCGGGAGTCGAACAACTGCTGAAAGACAACTTCACATCGGCCAGCGATGTGGTGGCAAAGCTGCAACGCGGCGAGGCCGGGCACCGCAAAAACGCAGATCCTCACGACGATCTCACCATGCTGGTCTTTGGTTTTCAATGAAACGCACCCTGGAATTTGCAAGCCATCCCGGAAATCTTGCGATGATGCGGGATTTCGTGCGCTCGTTTCTCACCGCACCCCCGTTCCGGTTCACCGAATCCGAGACGGACTTGATGGTGCTCGGCATCGACGAAGCCTGCACAAATATCATCCGCTACGCGTACCAGCACGAGGAGACGCACCCGATCATCCTTACCTGCGAACAGAATGATAACAAGGCTACATTCCGCCTGCGTGATATCGGCACGCAATGCGATCCTTCCAAGCTCTGCCCCCGCCCCCTGGATGAAGTAAAACCCGGGGGACTCGGCCTTTATTTGATCAAGCGGGCATTTGACCGGGTCGATTATTTTCTAAAAGACCAGGGGACGGAACTCGTGCTTGTAAAGCTTGCGCAGCCGGCAGACTCCGCCGCGCCTACAGGCCCGACATAAACTCAAACGCCTTGTCGTTGAAACCCGGCAGCCCTTCGTGGCCGAAGTCGGGGTAAATGACCACGTCCTTCTTCGATTTAATTTTGTTATACGCCGCAAACTGCGAGGAAGGCGGGCAGATCCTGTCCATCAGGCCCGTGCCCATCAGGACTTCAGCCTTGATGCGGTGCGCCAGGTGCTGGATATCGATATAGCCAAGCTTGGTGAAAATCGCCTCGTGCCGTTCGTGGCGCGGATCGAAGTGACGGAAATATGTTTTCAATTCCTCGTAGGCTCCCTCGGCGAGATCCATCTCCCACACGCGCTGGTAATCGCTGAGGAATGGAAACACCGGGGCGGCGCGCTTGATGCCGGTAGCGAGCGAGACACATGCCAGCGTGAGCGCGCCCCCCTGCGAACCGCCCTGCGCGCCGACACGGTCCGCGTCAACTTCATCGAAGCCCATGACGATTTTTGCCAGTTGCGCCGTATCAAGAAAAATCTGCCGGAATACAAACTTGCGCGGATCGTCGTCGAGACCGCGGATGATCTGGCCCTTGAAATTGTTTCCCTTCACGGATTCCAGGTTTTCGCTGAGGCCCCCCTGCCCGCGGCAATCGAGCGCGGCCACGGAAAAACCGAGGCTGATATAATTCAACTTGTCAGCCCAGTCGCCGCAATTTCCCGAATAACCGTGGAATTGCAACACGGCGGGATGAGGTTTCGATGCATTCTTCGGGCGCAGATACTTGGCATGAATGCGGCTGCCGCCGACACCGGTGAAGAAAAGATCAAAGCACTCGGCCACGGGCGTGGAAAATTTCGCGGGGCGGAACTCGATTTGAGGATCAACCGCGTTCATTTCCGCAAGGGCCTCGTCCCAGTACTGGTCGAAGTCATGGGGGCGCGGATTGATTCCTTGATAAATAAGGAGTTCGGACAGGGGCTTGTCGATGAGTGGCATAGCTGCTGATTCCTAACGTGGATGCCGGAGAAAATTCAATCTCTTACTTTGCAAACGCAATGCGGAACGACTCAGCCGTGTAAATTCCGGAGCCGGATGCGGGGCTGTCAATCGCTTGCCACGCCTTCCTCATCCTCATCCTTTTTGCCGAGAATCTCGGCCCGCGCCGCAGCCAGGCAACCGCCGAAAATGATCACGGAACCCGTGAGGTAAATCCACATGAGCAGCGCCACGATGCCGCCGAAAGCCCCGTACACCTTGTTGAAATGGATGAAGCTGTGCGTGTAGAGGACAAACAGTTTCCTCAGCCCCTGGAGCGCAAACGTCACCACCAGCGCGGAGAGCCATACCTCGCTGAACTGCGGGTGCTGGCGCGGTGCAAACTTGTAAAACATGCTGAAGGCATAAAAAAGCACCAGCCAGGGCAGAAGCTGCTGGGCTGCATTAAACGTATGCCACATATTCGCCCAGATCGTGGGATTTTCCCGCAGGAGATAATCCTGCACCGCCTGCATGATCACGGGCGCAATGATGCCGATGAACAATGCGCTGGCCAGGATTCCGACCATGGCAAGGTTCTTGAACGGCAGCCGGTACCACGGGTATTCAAATGTCCCCCACGCCCGGTTCACCCCCCTCACGAGCGCATGGAAAAAACCGAGCGATCCCCATACGAGTGCAAGCACGGCGAATATCCCCACCGGCGTGCGGGAGTTCACCACGCCAATCACCGTATGGATTACCGCATCCTCCCCTTCATCCCCCATCGGAACGTAGTTATTGATGAATTTAACGATTTTGTCAGAGGCCTCCTGCTTGTCGATGAACTGCGAACTGATCGTCACGAACAACACCAGCAGCGGGAATAGCGCGAATAATGCATAATAGGCAAATGATGCCGCCCGCTGCTCTCCGTCCGTATGCGCATACTTGCAAAGAGCCAGCCAGATGACCCGCCAGGTTTTCTTCAGGAATGAAAGAGAAATGAGGGGCGACTCGTCGCTCATTGACTGGACACTAGATAAACCGCCCGCCTTTGCCAACACCGGATGCAGTAAATCGAAAAACCGGTCGCGACGTCCATGGCATAAGGGGGTTTCGTATATATGGGATTCGATGATCGAAGAAGTTGCAGATGGAAATAGTGTTGTTAGTCTAGGTCGCAAGTGACAAAAGCCACGAAGCCCGACAAAAAGAATGAGAGGCCCGGGAGAAAACGGCTGAGAAAATTCGGCTTTGTTCTCCTTGTGCTATTGCTCGCTCTGGCGGTTTTTCATCGTCCGGTCCTGAAGGCAGCACTGCGATTTGCAGTCACGAGACTGGCCGCCTCGGAGCATTTGAGCCTTGAATTCGACTTGGAAGGCTCCCCTTTGTCGGACCTCACGCTCAAAAACCTTCGGGTGATGCCGACAGGCCGCAGTCCCATAGAATCCGTTCACATCGAACACGTACATGCCGTCTACAGCATCGCCAGCCTGGTGAAACATGGAAGCCGCTTCTTCCTGAAAAGCTGCGAGATCAGGAACGCAACCCTCATTTTCAAGGACATCCCGGGGAAGCCCGGCGAGCAAAGCCACCTTGCCGGGGATATGCACGACTGGTTTTTTCCCCCGGTATTTTTCATCGCACGGGCCGACGTGGAGAACCTGAACATCGTCGCACATACGCCGGATGGCGATTTCCAATTGAAAAATGGCAATGCCCACCTCGACCGCCGGAAGCCGGGCTCCCTGGGCATCGCGCTGATGAAAATTCCCCTGCTGCCTGAATGGAAAGACATAAAAGGCCGCGCAGCGCTTTCGGACAAGGTTCTGATACTGCAGGACGTGCAGGTTACTCCGGATATTTTCGTGGAAACGGCCACCTCGATACCGGCATCGGGCAAAGGGCTTGTCTCCCGCCTCGCCGTGCAGGCGAAGGTCTTCGGCGGTGGCATCTCCGGCGAATTCACAAGCACGAAGCGCGGCAATACCTTTGATACCGAGATCCACGCCACCGCCACAAAATTGGGACTCATCGGCTTGAAAAAATTACTCGGCACCCCTCTTCCACTGAATGGCGAGATCGACCGGATCGATGTCCAATACAGCGGGGATGCAGATGTACCGGCATCCTGGCAGGGAAATTGCGCAGCCTCCATTATCTCGCCTACAGGTATCGGCAGTTGGAAACTGGACCATGCAAACGCAAAACTCGTTTTCGAAAAGGGCGGGATGCGGCTTGAATCATCCGAACTAGGCAACAGCGTCAATAAAGCAAGCGGCGAAGTCACCGGCCGGCTGCCGGATACGTTGAAACAATTTCGTACCGTGGCGCTGGATGGCCGCTACCAGGTTTCCGCGCCCGATCTTGGCCAGTCCATTCCCACAGTCACGCATGGCTCGCTCATTGCGGATGGGCATTTCACATTGCGAAACCGTGAATTCAGCAGCCAGGTCGTCGCGACCGGGAAGGAAATCAACTCCGAAAAATTCGACGTGTCGCTGCTCGACATCAAAAGCGAGATTACCAAATCACTGGCCGATGACAGACCGCATTCCGGGTTTTTTGACGATATCAAAGGGCGGATCACAAGCCGGTTCAAGGACGCAAGGTTCAACAAATTTGCACTCGATTCCGGCACTATCGGGCTCGACGCCAGGGGCGGTTGGCTCCATCTGAAAACGGAAGATCTCAAGCGGGATACAAATTCTGCAACACTGGATGCCTCCTGCCTGTTGCCGCGCGACCCATCCATGTGGAGCAAGGCAGAGTTCGATACCAGTTTCACGGTCTCGGCGCCAAATGCCACCGCGTTCAATGCCGAGCCGGATCTCACCGGTATTAACGGGCAACTGGAAGCAAGCGGGAATCTTTCGCATCGCAATGGCGTGTTCGAGGGAAAGTTCGTTGCAAATGGCAAAAAGCTGACATGGTCTGATTTTGCCGCCGACAGCTTGGATGTCGGGATTACCATCGAAAAGAGTGTGGCGGACATCCACAGCTTTTCGCTGGTGATGGATGCAAAAAACCGCGCGGGCGGCACGGGTAGAATCGATCTCCGCACGCCGTATGATTATTCCGGAAAAATCCAGGCAGCCATGTCTGACCTCAGTGTGTTCAATGTTGTACTGAAAGCCGCAGGCATCGAGGAACGTATCGGGGGCTCGCTGGATGTCGATTGGGAGGGAAGCGGACAGGCCACGCAAATCCGCCACACGGGAAGCGGGCAGGTCAGGTTGAAGGGTGGTAAATATGGTACTTTCCAGCCGATCTCCGCCGAGATCGCAGGAAAATATTCACCCGAGATTGTCGAGATTCCGACAATCCATGTGCTCGTGGACAAGACGGATTTCGTGGCGCAGGTCGACCTTCACGATACCGAGATCAAAATTCACAACGTGCTTCTCCAGCAGGGAAATACACGGCTCCTGCAGGGCGGAATCACGCTTCCGCTCGATTTGCGGACGCCCACGAATCCCGATTCGCTGATTCCCACGAATGGAAGAATCTTTGCAAACCTCACCTCGGATGAAATCAACCTCGAAACTTTGTTGATCCGCCCGAAGCAAACTTCCCCGCTCAAGGGCTCAATCAAATTCTCACTGAATGCCGATGGCCCCCTGGACAACCTCCTCGCAAACATATTGGTCCGGGGAAAAAATCTCCAGGCCAAGGCGACCGCATCCGTGGCCCCGGCCAATCTTGAACTGAATTGCGACCTGAAGGATGACATGCTTGTCCTGCACGGCGCTTTGCAGCAACCGGCGATCAGTCCCCTGCAAATCAACGGCAAGCTCCCCTTCCCCCTCAAAAAACTTTTGAAGGACAGGAAGTTCGATGAAAATTCGCCCATCGAGCTTTCCCTGCGACTCGAAAAATCCCCGGTGACAATCATCGGCCAGCTTGCACCCGACATCCGGTACATCGAGGGACAGATGGAGATCGATGCAAAAGCGCGCGGCACCATCGCGAAACCGGATCTCAGCGGCGCGGCCACGCTCGACCTTCCAGCCATACGGATGCGCGATCCAAACGCGCCCGCGATCAATGGGTTCAAAGCCGCCATGGAGTTTTCCGGCAACCAGCTGACCATCCATCGCTTCGGCGGTGAAATTTCCGGCGGCCCGTTTGATCTCACCGGCAAGGTCAGGTTCGATAAACTGACCGCTCCCAATCTCGACCTGCGCCTCACGTCGCAAAACGCACTGCTCGTCCGCAATGAAACGGTCACCATCCGCGCCGACTCGGACATCAAGATCGCCGGGATATTCAACGCCGCGAATGTCACCGGCTCGATCGGGTTCACAAAGAGTAAATTTTTCCGCGAAGTGGAGATTCTGCCGATTGAATTGCCCGGCCGGCCCGCCCCAAAGCCGCCCTCGGAAATGCGGACGGGATTTTCCCTGAAGCCGCCACTGACCAATTGGACGTTCAACGTTGCGATAAAGACCAAGGATCCGTTTCTCGTGCGCGGCAATCTTACCAATGGCTCGGCCCATATCGATCTCAAGCTTGTGGGTACAGGGGTGGCTCCCGCACTGGAAGGTATGGTGCGCATCGACAACTTCGTTGCTTCGCTGCCATTCAGCAGGCTGAACATCGACTATGGTTACGCCTATTTTTCCGCGGACAATCCGTTCGTACCAACGCTCGATATCCAGGGGGCCTCGTCGTTGCGTGATTACAACATCCGCGTCTACATCAGCGGCACCCCCTCCGAGCCGGTCACTGTCTTCACTAGCGAACCCCCGCTGCCGCAGGAGGAGATCATCGCCCTCCTTGGCACTGGCGCGACGACTGAGGAACTCACCGGCAAGAGCGATGTGTTGGCGGGACGTGCAGCGGTGCTCGTCCTGCAAAAGCTTTACCGGAAACTTTTCAAACAAAAGCCGCAGGAGACCGATTCCTTCCTCACCCGCTTCCAGCTCGATCCCGGCGCGGTCGATCCCCGCACCGGCAAGCAGGAAGTGAGCGCACGGTTCAAAATCAATGACCAGTACTACCTTATCGGCGACATCGATGCGGAAGGGGGCATGCGTGGCCAGGTGAGATACCTGCTTCACTTCCGGTAAAACAGCACTGCACACGTGATGAACCGATTTTCAATACAGAAAGCTGTCCTGGCGCTGGCTCTCACGCTGCCTCTTCTGCGCATGCCTGCAAATGCGCAAAGCCCGGCCGCGGCGCTACAATCCCCGTCGCCTGCGCCCGCCGGCAACCGCGATGTGCAAATCACGTTCATGGGTGTCACGAAGTTTCGCGAGCGTGTATTGCGCGAGGCGCTTGCCGAGCAGATCCAGGCGATCCACGATTCCGGACTCAATTCCGCAGCCGCCGATGACGTCGCCTTTTTCCTCGGCATCTTTTATCACAAGCAGGGATATTCGCAGGCGGACGTGAAATGGGCGATCAATGGGGGCGGCCTGACGCTCAATGTTTCCGAGGGGCCGCTGACCCTCGTGGAGGAAGCGGCATTCACGGGCAACCAATCCATCCCCTCCACCACCCTGCGCGATTATCTTCTGGGCGCCACGCGGGAGCGGTTATCGATGCTAAATCATGCACTCCCATATATCAGCGCAGATATCGAGACCGGCGTGGAGCGCATCCGCGGCCTCTATCAATCCCAGGGGTTCCTCGACTCGGTGGTCGACCAGCCCGTAGTGGGTTTTTCACCGGACAAGACGCGCACGATCATCCGGGTGACTGTGCACGAGGGTAATCAGTATCATTTCGGAAAATTGAATTTCAACGGGGATCTGGTTTTCCGTCCTCTCAAGGTGCTGGAAGATGAGCTGAAACCGTTTTCCGACAAGCCTTACACGCAGGCAGAGGTTACGAACATGCAGCGCAAGATGATTTATTTCTACCGTTCGCGCGGCTACTTCGATGTGAAAGTGGATGTCCAAAGTGATCCAGGCACCGCGCAAAACGGCTTTGTGCCGGTGAATTTTACCGTGGAATCCGGCAATGTGTACCGGTTCGGCGGGATCAATGTAACAGGCTTGGACCGCCTGCAACCGGATTTCCTGCCGCGCCGGTTCGCAAAGCTGAAGGGAAAATTTTACGATCCCGCCAAGCTCGATGAAGTCTATCGCGAAATGATGCGGACAGGTCTGTTCCGGAGCCTGAAAATCACCTCCAGGCCCCTCCCCACCAACGATGTGGAACTCGACATCGAAGTAGAGGAGGCAAAGGCCAAGGAAATCGGATTCTCGGCTGGCTACGGCACATTCGACGGACCGATCCTTGGTTTGCGTTTTGGGGACCGCGATCTGTTTGGAACCGGCCGGCCGATTTCCGCGACATTTGAATTTTCCGCGCGTCTGCTCAAAGGCGAACTCACGTACACCGACCCGTGGTTCCTGGAAACACCGAATAGTCTTAAACTACGGCTGTACACCCTCAGCCAGAATTGGGACGGTTACTCGAAATTTGAATCCGGGCTGCGAACGGAGCTTACCCGCAAGCTCACCAGCAGCCTCGAGGCCACGATTTTCCTCGTGACGAGGAAAGTCAGCATTAGGAGCGACGGCATACTCCCCGTCGAGCTCGGTGACACGCACTACTTCGTGAACAGTTTCGGGGCATCTTTCACCCTCGATCTGCGTAACAAGACAAAAAGCCCCAGCAATCCCGGTAAAGGTCTTGTGTTGCAAGGCGCCGGTGAGTTCGCCACGAAGGCGCTGGGAAGTTCCCTTAATTTTCTGCGCGGCACCGCCGGGGTGGCGTACTATATTCCGATCAAAAGCACGCTCCTGGCATTCGGCACGCGCGGCGGATTGGTTTACCCGCTGGACGGGGGGGAACTGCCAATCGACGAGCGGTTTTTCAATGGCGGCAGCCGCAGCGTGCGCAGCTTCAACGAACGCAAGCTCGGCCCCCACGATGCACTGGGAAATCCCCTGGGCGGCGAGAATTTCACCACATTTAATGTGGAATATACATTCCCGATTTTTGGGGATTTGGACGGGGCCGTCTTTACCGATGCAGGTACTGTGGGCCACAGCGTATCCGATGGCGGCCAGCTTCGCTACGGTATCGGCTCCGGATTGCGCTACAAGCTGCCGATCGGGCCACTCCGGCTGGATTACGGCTACAACCCTTCGCCGAAGAACGGCGAAGCGACGGGGGCATTTCACTTCAGTTTTGGGTTCGCATTTTAGAATACCACCCCATGGTCATATGGGGCCTATATGCCCTATGCCGCTCAGGCTTTCCTGGATTTTTTGCGATTAGCCCTCATTTTGAGATTCAGCATTTCCACCACAAACGAGAATGCCATTGCAAAATAAATGTAGCCTCTGGGAATGTGCTGCCCGAAGCCATCCGCCACGAGCACCACACCGATGAGCAGCAGGAAACTCAAGGCCAGCATCTTGATGGTCGGGTGACGGTTCACAAAATTGCTGATGCCTCCGGAAGCCCAGAGCATCACGCCCATGGCTATGACGATCGCCGCGATCATCACGCCGAGTTGCTGCACGATGCCTATCGCGGTGATCACCGAGTCGAGCGAGAATACAATGTCGAGCAGCATGATCTGCACGATGGTTGCAGTCAGTGACTCGCGCGGGCGGGCCATGTGTTCCTCATCCTCATCGTCCTCCAGGTTGCCGTGAATCTCGTGCGTGCTTTTTGTAAGCAGGAAAAGTCCGCCCAGGATCAATACAAGATCGCGGCCAGAAAAATGAAGTTCCCCGATGCTGAACAGCGGCCTGGTCAGGCCTGCAAGCCAGTACAGAGTGCAAAGCAACAGGACACGCGTGATCAGCGCAAACGCGAGTCCCAGGGTGCGGGCCCTTGCCTGCTTTGCCTGCGGCAGTTTGCCGGCAAGGATCGATATGAAGATGATGTTGTCGATCCCGAGAACAATCTCAAGAACCGTCAAAGTCAGAAGGCTTATCCATATTTGAATATCGAAGATCCACTCCATATCCCGGATCAATATTGGTTTTTTGTTTTCATTTCGAGGTAAACTTCTGTTTTGGCTGGATCATGTTTCCCGGCTTTTGAAAATCCGCACAGGCAGCAATGCCACGAGTGTTCAATGGAGTATCACAATATAAACTCGAAAGCGGTGTCCGTTGCGAATCCCTACACTGTCTCGATGATTGATACTACCCTCGGGAGCGCTACCGCCGACCGGCTTTCAAACTTCGACTTCGAAAAGCACAATTCCGGAATGCGGGAAGTGTGGGCTGCCCTCAATGCATGGCAGACTCCACATCGCATCCCGATCATCCTCGGAACGAATACGCGCTATTTCATGTTTAACGACGGGGCTAATCCCGGGAGGATCGATTTCCAGCAGTATTCCGAAAATCCGGACACGATGTTCGACGCCCAGCTTCGCTTTCAACGCTGGAGCCGGTTCAATCTGCTCCAGGACGCAGAACTTGGGCTGCCGGAAAAATGGATCATCTGCCCCGACTTTCAAAACTATTACGAGGCGGCATGGTTCGGCTGCAAAGTGCATTACTTCCCCGGCCAGGTTCCGGACACGATGCCGGACTTTGCCGGAACACCGGAACGGGTGATGGAGAGTGGAATCCCTGATCCATTCGGCGGACTGCTTGCACGTGCGCTGGAGTATTGGGAGCACTACAAGGCGCGGACAAAGGAGGAATCATATCTCGGCCTGCCAATCGAGGCAGGGCTGCCATGGTGCGGCTTCAGCACGGATGGGCCCATGACAGTCGCATGCAATCTGTTTGGGGCGGATTTTGTATGTGAAACCATGGCTGATGAACCGGAACGGCTGCACACGCTGCTGGAATTCATCACTGGGGCGATCATTCACCGGATCACAGCATGGCGCAAACTTGCAGGAATCCCCGTTCCGAACGACGGGTTCGGGTTCGCCGACGACAGTGTCGCACTGATTTCGAAGGAAATGTACCGCGAGCATCTGCTCCCTCATCACCGCCGGTTATGCGATGCACTTGGAACGCATGCACGGCGTGGAATCCATCTCTGCGGAGACGCGACACGGCATTTCTCAACGTTAAAAAATGAACTGAACATCCGGAGCTTCGATACGGGCTTTCCCGTGGACTTCGGTGCATTGCGCAGGGAGCTGGGACCCGATGTGCGCATTCAGGGAGGGCCACATGTTGATTTTCTGATGCGCGCGACCCCACGCGAAATCCGTGATGAAGTAAGGCGCATCTTCGAGTCCGGAATCCTCGATGGCGGGCTCTTTGTACTGCGCGAGGGCAACAATCTGGCACCCGGCACACCATTGGAAAATACCGAGGCCCTCTATCACGCTGGAAGGGAATTCGGGGAAATTACACCCAGTCCTGCATGACCTTCCTCCCGGCATGTTTCACGGGAAATTGAAAATCAGAGATCCGCATTCCACTCAAAGCGGGTTGTGCAGGCAGACAAGTCCGGATTCCATATGTAAATGCGTCCTGTAGCAGGCAGAGCGGCGGCCGACGACGATGTAAGTTGATTGCCTATAGACAGCGTCCCAAGTAAAACCAGCCAAAGTATGAAATCGCTGACCGAACATCTCTGGTTTGAGGTACCTGGCCGCCGTGGATTTCTCAATATCACCGGGACAGTGGAAAAACTTGTGACAAAGAGCGGCATCCAGGAGGGCCTCTGCCTCGTGAATGCGATGCATATCACAGCGAGTGTGTTCATTAACGACAATGAATCGGGGCTCCATCACGACTTCGAGGTGTGGTTGGAAAAGCTGGCGCCGGAAAAACCGCATTCCCAATACCGGCACAACGGCGCCGAGGACAACGCGGACGCGCATTTGAAGCGGTCGATCATGGGGCGCGAGGCTGTGGTTGCGATCACGAAAGGACAGCTTGATTTTGGACCGTGGGAACAGATTTTTTACGGCGAGTTCGACGGCAAACGTAAAAAACGTGTGCTCGTAAAAATCATCGGCGAATGAGCTCTACCTATGCAGAACTGGAATCGCGGGTGTTGGATCTCCTGGCGCGCGGGGATTTGTCCGAACAGGATTTCGAAAACTGTGCACTGGAAATTTATCGTTTCCAGAAGGAACGCAATCAACCTTATGACAACTACTGCCGTCATATTGGTGCGCAGGTTGATTTAAAAAGCTGGAAGGAGATTCCTGCTGTACCGCAGGCCGCGTTCAAGCAATTCCCACTGCGCACCTTTCCGGAAAACGAGACGGTGAAGACTTTCCAGACAAGCGGCACGACCGGTGAAGGATTCGGCAGTCATCATTTCTGCTCAGTGCGGCTTTATGACGAGTCCATTCTCCGTGGCTGGGACTTTTTCAAGCTGCCGGTGCTGCCGCAAATCATCCTTACCCCCTCGACTGCGCAGGCCCCGCATTCTTCGCTCAGCCATATGATGGGGACACTTAAACAGCGTGCGGCAAATGCCAGACAGCATTTCTGCGTGGAGGATACGGGTGGGTTGCAGATCGAAAAAATCCGCACATTGATCCGAGAATCGATCACCCCACTGCTGGTGATGGGGACAGCGCTGTCGTTTCTGCACCTGTTTGAAAAAGGGGAAACACCAGCCCTCCCGGCAGGAAGCTTCGCGCTGGAAACCGGCGGCTACAAGGGAAGCGGACGCGAGATGGATAAAGCTGCGCTTTACTCGCTCTTCACTCGCCACCTCGGCCTTGCGCCGGAGAATGTCATCAATGAATACGGCATGACCGAGCTCACCTCGCAGTTTTATACACACGGGCTGGGCAATCCCCACCAGGGGACGCCATGGCTTCGCACACTCGTGATCAATCCTGAAACCGGAATGGAAGTCGTCGTGGGCGAAACAGGCGTGTTGAGAATTTTTGACCTGGCAAATGTGGGGTCCGTGATCGCCATCCAGACACGTGATCTCGCAGTACGGCTGGAACAGGGTTTTGAATTGATCGGACGCGATCCCGCCGCACTGCCACGGGGCTGCTCGCGGGCTGCGGATGAAATGCTCACACGCACAACCATCCCACAATGAATACGCAGGAAATCGCGAAAGCACTTGCCGCTGCCGCAAAGCAATTCCCGCTGCTGGGGGAAATCCATGAGCAGGATCTGCTGGATGTAGTGAAATGGGAACTGGGGCACGAGGGTGTGCTGGACGATTTCCAGCCCTACGCAGGACATTGGACCATGGCCACCGGGCCTGCCGCGATCCTGCACATCATCAGTGGCAATACGCCGCATGCCGGATTGCAGAGCCTGATGCGCGGGCTGCTCCTGAAGTCCCGCAATTTTTGCAAAATCCCCTCCGCCGGCCTGCCGGAAATCGGGCAATTCCGGGACGCGCTGCCGGAGGAATTGCAATCCCACGTGGAAATTTCCACGGACCTGCCCGCCCAATGGATCGAACAGTGCGGCGCGATCATAGTTTTCGGAGATGATGATACGGTGGATCATTTCCGCTGGCTCGCACGAGAGAACCACCATTTCATCGCCCACGGCCACAAGATCAGCTTCGGAATCATTTTCGATGACACCGCATACGAATCCATACCACATGCAGCCAGGGATGCATCGCTCTATGACCAGCAGGGATGCCTTTCACCGCATGTGTTTTACGTGGATGAATCGACCGGTTTGAATGCGCACAAATACGCTTCGCTACTTGCATTCGAAATGGAAAAGTTCAACCAGGGTAATCCTCGCGCACAAATCGGCGCGCAAGAGGCCGCCGAAATCACCGGCGTGAGGGCTGACTATGAATTCCGCTCGGCAAACAGCGGAGATGTGGATATCTGGAAAAGCGCCACAGGCACCGACTGGACAGTCATTTTTGACAAGGACCCGACATTCTCCGCCTCGTGCCTGAACCGTGTGATTTTTGTAAAACCGCTTGCGAAAAATTTCGAGGAATCCGTCGCGGCGGCGCGGAGTCATTTGAGCACGATTGCGCTCTGGCCTTCCACGCCGGCAAACGCCCGGCGGGTCCGCGGGACGGGAGCATCGCGCATCTGCCGGATCGGGCGGATGCAGGAGCCGCGTTTCACATGGCACCAGGATGGCGGGCAGAACCTCGCTCCGCTTGTGCGATGGATTGACTGGGAGGAGTAACGGTAAAGTTGGTATTGCCAGCAGGCTGTGTAGAACGCAATAATGGAGCGCATGTCCAAGGACGAATCGATCATCACAGAAGGCACCGTGACCGATGTGCTTCCCGGCACGCTGTTCAAGGTGGATCTTCCAAACGGCAAAAGCGTGCTCGCCCACATCTCGGGCAAAATGCGCAAACACTTCATTCGCATCGTGCCCGGCGACAAAGTCTCGCTGGAAATATCGCCCTACGACCTGAGCAAGGCGCGCATCACCTTCCGCGAAAAGTAAGCAGGCAACCGCATTATTTTGCGGGCTGGATTTCCTTCAGCCAGTTCGCAGCCTGCGGATATTCGGCTTCATCCTGGGAGTACCTGGCATAAACCTGGAGGGGCTCGATTGCCTCCTTCTGTTTGCCCATATGATACAGGGCAGCACCTTTCATCCAGTAGAAGTGATAGTACGTCGGAAACAGGGCGATGGCTTCGTTTGAGATCGAAAGGACATGCGGCCAATCCTCCCGCGCCGTGGCTTCATAAGTACGCATGAACGCCTTGTCGAGGCGATGAAAGACCACCGAGCATAAGTATGTAAAACATTCCGGGGGAACGGCTGATTTTTCATGGATTTCATCCGCAAGTTTGTAGGCCCTGTACAGCCCGTTCGCATCGAGGGTCGTCCATGCATCGAGCACTTCGCGGTAAATGGCCTTTTTTGCCGCATCCTTCGCCAGTTGCAATTCCTCCGTCATTCCCAGCAGTTCGAATGCGTTCAAGGATATTCTCAGCAGTCTTCCAGAGAGAAGTTCATCGGGGGGAATTGAATCAACCGCCTGCCTCAACAATGGCAGATTTTGCGTCCGGATGTAATACTCCAGCCTTGTCCTCTGGGCGGCAGCCCTCGCACCAGGATGCTGCAGGTTTGTGAAATCGGCTTCAACATTGACCGTCAGCCCGGTGCGCAACGCATGCTGGATTTCTATCATGCGGATTTTACCGTAGGTCTGGGGGAACTTCACCGCATTCCTATAGGGTTGCAGCAGCGCGGAAAATTGATTGAACAACACCGCATCATCGAGATCGATTGCATCACCCAGGGCCAGTGTCTCGGATCGCTCGACATCCCCGGGCGCATTCTGGAGGGCTGCAGCTATGAGATTAAAAATCAATTTCCGGCCCGCTTCTGTGCGTGGCAGATCGTGAATAAAGGCCTTCCAGAACCAGATATCCGACGGATCGATCTGTTGCGTTTTTATTTGGAAGAGCCGGATTTGCTCCGCAACATCCTCCTGGAGAAAATAAAACCGGTTCGGATATTGCAGCGTCGAATATGCCGGCGGCTCCTTGATGCCGTCGGGCGGATACTGGGCAAGCACCAGTTGGCGCATTGCCGTGGCGGCCGGCATCCACTTTTTTGCATGGTTCAGGGACCGGAGAAATTCCAATTGCAGTGCCGCCCTGCCCGCTTGGAGATCGGAGCCCAGTTTTGCACTTGCAAGCCCGCGATAAATCCCGGTTGCGGCTTCGATTCCGCCCATTTGCAGGAGCTGGGTGTAACTCTTGCGCAACTCACCGAGCACAGTGTCATTGATCTCGTTTTGCAGCAGTTTTCCGCAGAACTCGCCGATTGCCTCCCCGGACGTTGCATCCACTGCCATGGCTGCATGGAATGTTTCGCATGATTCCTTCGTGCGCTGGTTGAATTTTGCCGCCAGCGGATTTGCGCGCAGCTTTTCGAACCCGGCGGCCCTTTTCTCGAATCGCGCATTACAAATGGCGGACCACAGAAGTTCCACCCGCATCCACTCGGGAAATTCAGGATCATCGATCAATCCATCACAAACCTTCGTTGCATCCTCCCTCGTGGATGCGAGATCGACCAAACGCCCCATCGCCTGCAAAAAGGCATGCCCCCGGACGTCGTAAGATTGCGTAGGCGACGAAGCGACGAGAAGCTGGAGCTTTATCACTTCCGGCGTCGTGAAAAGCTGGTCGGGATTTTTCAGCACCGTATCGAGATCCGTCAAACGGGGATCCTCCAGGCTCTTTGGCTCGGCAAAATCGTACCACGAGGGCTTTTGCTTTTGAATCCAGTGTTCGACGGCAAGCAGAAACTGTTTGGATTCCGTGCCCTCCTTCGTGAGCTGGTTGTAGCGTGTGGTGATTGTTTGCAGGTCCGCGGGGATGGATTTGATCTGCGGATTTTCCATTTCCTGTTTCAATAGCTTTTCCTCGTCTGCACCGCGTTCCGCCATCCGGTAGAGATCGGCGAGAATGGTCACACTGCGCCCGCGCTGGTCCTGGAGGTTCGGTGAAGCAAGCGTCTTTTCAAGCGCGGCCATTGCGGGGGCGACCTCTGATTTCTCCTGCCTGGCCACCGATCCCCAAAGCCGGGCCATTCCCTGCGTAAAACCATCGTCGGCCTGCGGCACCGCCTCGAATGCCCGGATTATCTTCACCGCCTTTGCATACTGATACGTGTCGATGCAATTCACCACCGCGTAAAACTGCATCTTCCTTACCAGCGAGGGGTCATCGCTCACGAAATTATCACTCAGCAACAGCACGAACCTTCGCAAATCATCCGCGCATTCCGGTGCAAATGTGGTCGTGTAAAAAGTGAGCATTGAGGCTAGTTCGTTCACCATGCCGGGTTGCCAGAATGCGCCATGCGCCAGTTTGCGAAGGTCTTCGTAATAGGTGTCCCGGTCCTTGGCGCCCATCGCCGCGCCCATCTCCTTGCCAAGGTCGGTGAGATCAGGAATCGCGGGGATGATGATTGCATCACCCTGGGATTTCATTCCGAGTTTTTGTTCGAGTGCGATCCATGCGGGCCGCCATTTTGCAGAAGCATCCCAGTATGCATCCGCTTTTTTTCTGTCGCGGGCCAATGCCACCATCTCGGTGATCTGTGCGCCGGTCCCGGCGCGTTTGATGGAGTCGGCATCAGCGCCCGCCAGAATTCCGAGCACGCGAAGCGCCTCATCCCTGTTTTCCATCTCCAGGTTCAGGAAGACGGCGCGCAGCAGGCAATCCTTTGCTCCTGAGAGGTCGATGTCGGATTCCGACATCCTGTAAATCTCCAGCGCCTTGCGATAATCATGTCGCGTTTCGAGATTGTCACCGTAACGCTTGCGGGCGCTGCCCAGAAAACCGTTCGGCATTTTTGGATCATGCACGAGTTCCTCATAAATCCTGCCAGCTCCCGCCAGGTCGCCGTGCCGGGCACAGCCCTTTGCGCGCAGGAATTTTCCATCGTAATAGGAGTCGGTATCCCTTGGCAGTTTGTCGCACAGGTCGAGAAGCACCGGCAGCAGCGGCTCGGGCTTCCCGTGAAAACGCTCGTTCCAGTCGGCATTGTTCACCGCCTTCCAGAGATACGAGGGAAAATCCTTGTCCGGCTCAAACTTCGTGATGATCTCGATGCTGTAGCGAAGGCACAAATCCGGCTTGCGATCATTTTCAGCCGTATCGATGGCGCGCAGGAAATCCGGCCGGGTTTTGAATTGGGCCGCCGCCGCGTCGAGTTTGGCCGGGGGATTTTTTGCGAGGTAATCCTTGAGACTTTCGCGGATTTGGGCCCCCGCGGTCATCGACCGGATATTGTCGCGCGATGCCTGTAATCCATCGTAAAAGGATTTTCCAAGATCGGCGGTATTTCCGGCGTCCTCCAGTATTTGGATCAATGATGTGCGCTCGACCGTTTTGTCGGCTGGCAGCAGGTTTCCAGCAGCCTCCGCAAGCTGCGTGAGCATCGCTGTGTACATCGGCGGCTTCTTGTCGAGCATCCTCGCAATCTCCTCTTTCAAATCATCGATATGGCCGCCCGCGACCAGCAGCTTTGCCAGCAAGGTAAATTGGTCCGGCTTTGCATCCGTGTTGAATTCGATCCCCTCACGCAGCGCCTTGATTGCCTCGGCCGGGGACTTCGATTCCAGAATCCTGGCGATCTGGTAATCGCTCCACGACCGCCGGTATTCACTCACGGCACTGTCTTCCCGGATTCCCTCGAAAAGTTTCCGTGCCTCCTCCGAGTGCGCGGCGTCGTCCCTCATTACGCGCCCAAGCATGTATTCCCCCCATGAACGGTCTTCCACACCAAGACTGCCGCGGTAGCTTTTCAAGAGGCCCCGGATTGCATCGATCGATTGCGGCACCTTGTTTCCCTGCCAGTCGATGATCGCGAGCTTTATTCCCGCGTTGAACAAAGTGCTCTTGTCGGTCGGGAAATACTGGATGATTTTTTGCAGCGCCTCGCGTCTTAATTTGGGATCCCCGTTTTCGGGATATCGCTGGTCCACCAGTTCGAGTTGCCCCGGGCCGGTAGGCATCATGGGAAAGTCCTCCAGGGTGACCGCCTTCTCCGCCGCCAGAACATCCCCAGCACCGGAATCGGAAAGAGCGAGCGGATTGTCCAGCCACGAGTGCACGGAAAGAATCGCATTGTAAAGGACGCCAAACTGATCTGGCTTCACAACGTTCTTTTTGGTGTGCAACTCCAAGGTGGCCGTGCACGTCTGGCCGCTTGCCTCCCATCGTGCGGAGATGTCCAGCGGAGGCGATTGCAGCTTGTAAGGTTTCGGCACATCGGTCGCCACCACTCCATCCGGAAGTTTGATATGGGCCGTCATTTTTACCGTGTCGGCCCATAGATAATAAGGGGTCACCCGTTTTTTGTCCGGGCCGGGGTCCGTGAAAAGCGTGCCGGACTGAGGGAAAGGGAAACTTCTTTTGGCGGTTTTATCCCGGTTTGCCGCATGCACGATGAAATACGTTTTCAACCGGTAGGTTCCATCCCACTTTTCCAGCGGGGTTTTGGTCACATCCACGATTTCGGCGCCCTTGAAAAATCCCTGCAGGATATCGTGCGCCGTCTGGCGGAGCCGGTCCTTGTCCATGCGCAGGTAATCGTCCGCATACCACAGGCCGTAGTAGCCGCTGCTCTCCTGGGTGAGCCAGCCGGACAACTCCCCATCCGCGCCAAGCTTTAAATCCAGATCGTAGTTCATGGTGCCCGCCTCACTGGCGGGCGTGTGCCCCCATTCGGCAGCGTTGTTCTTGATGAGCAGGACATCGCGGTCCGCGTCGCTCGGGGAAAGGTCGCCCGGTTTTGCGTAGGAGATGGTGGGATCGCAATAAACGTACTGGCCGTGCTCCAGTTCCACGGCAACAATCGCGTGGCTGAACTGGTGATAGTCCGGGCTCTTGCGCTGGATGACCCCGGCGTTCTCCGTGTTCAGCAGCACGATGTATGCACTGATGCCTTTGTGCGCCAGCATCGCGCGCAGGAGGTTCGCCTTGTCTTTGCAATCGCCGTATTGGTTGTCCCACACGGCATTGCAATCGTGCGGTTGAAGATCGGCTGTCCCGAACTCCAGTCCCACGTAGCGGACATCCGTCGCAACTTTCGCCATGAGGACATCGAGAATTTCCTTCGGGGTGTGCGCGCTCTTTGTCCACTCCTCGATTTTTGCCGCGAGCCCCGGCTGTATTTTGGAACGTTCCTCGACAAGCGGTGCATACCATTTCGCAAAGGCATCCCAATCATGCAGGGTCGTCATCCACAATGCGGGCCCGGTCTGCAATGTGGGCGGGCGGTTCTGCTCGTGGGGCAGCGAGCCGATGTTCTTCCCGTTCCATGTGAACCGCAGACGGTCCCTGGAAACCTGTTTCTTTTCCGGCTCGGGCACCCCGGCTCCCGCAGTGTTGATCTTCAGTCGCTCCGCGGTGGCATCCGGCATTTCGATCACGTAATGCACTTTTTGCATGGGCCAGCCGGCAGCCCATGAAAACACGGATGAATATTCGCCGGGAATCCGGAACTGGCTTTCCTCCAGGACCACGATTGTTTCGGTGATCGTCCCGGGTTTGACGTTGGAAAAAATCAAACGCAATTCGCCCTGGTCGTCGTAAAGCGAATAATCCGCCTGCCGCTGCGGGCTTTGAAGAATCGCCGCACCCGGCTGCACGGGAATCTGGCTGCCATCGGGGAGGATCGTTCGCGCGAGGACGAGATGGATTTT
>Ga0068860_100000427_pt1 | contig 53819 bp, 55 predicted proteins | sample KBSSwiS32_FD_66597 | JGI IMG/M metagenome (GOLD analysis project Ga0068860, IMG submission 66597) | Switchgrass rhizosphere microbial communities from Kellogg Biological Station, Michigan, USA - KBS Switchgrass S3-2 | ecosystem: Host-associated > Plants > Roots > Rhizosphere > Soil ... | reverse complement strand
AAGCTCAAGCAGTTTCGCCGCATCGCCACGCGTTACGACAAACTCCATAATACTTTCCTCTCCGCTGTCTGCCTCGTCTCTGCTTTCTTAATCGCAAAGAATTCGTGAACACAACCTAGTTCCTGTTGTTTCTCAATTCAAGTCGATGTGCATCTTCAAGATCGACCACCGACTTCCGAAGTTCCTGAAGCCGCGACTTGTGGGTTCCTTTCCCAAGAAAGGGCTGGTTATCCAGTTTGAGTTTCCCAGCCCATGCTTGCTCAATAAAAGAGTCCAGACGTTTCCAAACCCTCTCAAGTTGAACCAAAGTCAGTTGTTTTTCGTACTGCTTTCGAATTTTGAAATCCTCGTTCGCGCGAGTGAACTGAGGATCGAAGCAAAGGTGCTCGGCTGAAATCCAAAAGTAACCTTCTTCCAAGTCCGGCGGCCCGCCTTTTCCTTCGAACAAATATTCCGCTGCTTTCCGCCAGCAGTAATTGGAGTCGGATCTGGCACCTTCCGTATACCAATAACGGGCGGCGGACAGGCTCCTTCTTCCTCCATAACCTGACTCATAGCATTCCGCCAGTTCCTTGCATGCGCTGGAAGCATGCTTTTTCGCCGCTTTCAGATAGAGACTATAGACAGCTTCCTGCTGACTTTTCCCGAATTTTGCAGGGTTCAGATTTAGATTCTTTATTGCAAAAGCCAGCAAGCGTTCCGCATCAGGCCAACCGAGTTCCGCGCTTCGTCGTAACCAAAAAGTCGCTTTGCCCTCATGGAGCAAGACGACTAAATAGCCCCCTTGGAATGGGAAGGACGGAGAAGAACTATAAAAGCCGAATAGTTGCCACGCAGCCTTCGCGTCACCTTTAGCGGCCTTCTTTTCCAAATCCGGAACTTTCTTGCTCTCCCGGGCATGGTAAGATGACAATAATTCATCAATCGTCTTTGCACTAATGCCGGTTGCCAAACACGTTTCCGCGACGCCAAACAGCAGGACCGCCATCAAGATCGCACGCATGCGATCCGTTCAAATATGGATCGCGTGCCCGAAGGCCTGCTCGGTGGCTTCCTTCACGGCTTCGCTTAATGTCGGGTGGGCGTGGATGGTGGCCTCGATTTCCTCGTGCGTAGCTTCGAGCGTGATTGCGAGGCCAAGCTCGGCGATCAGTTCGGTCGCCTCGGCGCCGATGATGTGGGCGCCGATGATTTCGCCGTGCGGCTCGCCGATGAGGAGTTTCACGAAACCGTCGCTCTCACCCACGGCCAGCGCCTTGCCGCTCGCCTGGAACGGGAATTTGCCGACCTTGAACTTGAGGCCTTTTTCCTTCGCGGCGCGCTCGGTGAGGCCGACGCTCGCCACCTGCGGCTGGCAGTAGGTGCAGCCGGGGAATGTGGTGACCTTCTTCGGCTTTGCTTTGCCAAACATGCCGTTCACGGCCTGCACGGCCTCGTAGCTGGCGACGTGCGCGAGCCATGGCGGCCCGATGATGTCGCCAGCGGCGTACACGCCCGGGATGCTGGTTTCGTAATTGTCCTTCGTCTTGATGTAGCCGCGGTCGGTGAGTTCCAGCTTCATGCCGCCGGGGAGCAATGGCGATACGCCGATTGCCACGATCGCGACGTCCGCCTCGAGGGTCTCGGAGGCTTTGCCTTCCACCGTGATCTTCACGCCTTTGTCGGTGGTTTCAGTTTTGGTCGTCTTTGTTCCAGTGAGGAACTTGATTCCAGCCTTCGTGAGTGATTTTTCCAGTGTGACGCTGATTTCGGTATCCTCGACGGGCAGGATGTTCGGCATCAATTCCACCACGGTGACTTTCGTACCGAATGCATTGAAAAAGTAGGCGAACTCGATGCCGATCGCGCCGGCGCCGATGATGATCATACTCTTTGGCTGGGGGTCGAGGACCATCGCGTCGCGGCTGCCGACGACAGTCTTCCCGTTGAAGGGGAACCCTGGCAGCTCGCGCGTCACCACGCCAGTGGACACGAGGATCTTTGGCGCGCTATGCGTCTCAACCTTGCCGTCCGCGCTTTTCACGCTCACGCTTCCGGCCTTCTCGATGCCCGCCTCGCCCCGGATGTAGTCGATCTTGTTTTTCTTGAACAGAAACTCGATGCCGCCAGCGAGCTTGTCGGCCACGTTGCGGCTGCGCTTGATGATTTTGCCCCATTCGAACGAAAGATTGTCAAACTTGAACCCGAAATCGGCGGCGCGATGGCTCATGAGGTGATAAAGCTCGGCGTTGCGCAGCAGGGACTTCGTGGGGATGCAGCCCCAGTTCAGGCAGGTGCCGCCGGCGCGCTCTTTTTCAACGCACGCGACTTTCTTCCCGAGTTGCGCAGCGTGGATCGCGCCGACGTATCCGGCGGGCCCGCCGCCAATGACAATAAGATCGTAGTTGGCCATAAGGACTAAACATGCTGCCACTCCCCCGCTTGCGTCAAAGTTTTTCTCTGTACGCGGGTTGCCGGATCGGGGGGCTATGGGAACATTCCGTCCAGCTTCTTCGCGATCGACTGCGGTCCGTTGATTTTGAGCCGTCCTGACACGTAGGCCCAGGTACCACTGAGTTTGTCGTTGGAAATGGCCACCCAGTCCTCGTCGCTCACCGCAAATGTGACGTCGGCCTTTTCGATTTTCCCCTTGCCCATCTCGCATTTGCCGTCGTCGATAATGATCCACCAGCCGCCGCCATTCGGGCCGCTGATGTTCCATTGATACCGCGCATGCTCACCCTTCGCCTTGTCCGCGCGGAAACTCTTGCGCATGCCGTCGAAGACGTCGGCCGGGGTTTTATTGGGCACCGTGTCGCTTGCGGCCAGGTTGCAAAATGCATGGCAAAACAGGGCAATCGCAAAAATGGAATAAATACGGGGCAGTCGGGGTTTCATCGGTGGATTGGCAAATTGCGGGTAAATCTCCATCCCCTACATCGTCTCCCCACGATGTTTTGGCTGCAAGTTCCAAAACGTGAGCCGGCATCCATTGCATCGTCACATACGATTACGGAGCGGTCGAGGTCTCCAAAAGAGGATATTTTAACGTGACCCGGAAATATCGGGGCGATTATCAAGGGATCCGCATCCATTATGAAGACCATCATTCTCCTGATCATTTCCAACACATTCATGAACCTTGCCTGGTACGGGCACTTGAAATTCAAGGGGTCTGCCCTCTGGATTGCGATCCTCGCGAGTTGGGGCATCGCGCTTTTTGAATATATCTTCCAGGTGCCCGCAAACCGCCTCGGCTCCAACGAATGGTCGGTGACCCAGCTCAAGATTCTCCAGGAATGCATCACGCTGGTGGTGTTCACGGTGGTGGCGTTCGTCCTGTTCCGGACGCCGATCAAGTGGAACTACTGCGCCTCGTACATCTGCATTGTTGGCGCGGTGTACTTTGCCTTTAAATACTAGGCGGCGAACCGCAAACGGAATTTAAACATCCCCAGTGCCCGGTTTTTACGATTGAGTGTACATCAATGACTCACTCTGTACCGGAAATAGCGCGGATTAATGAGCGTTCCGAGAACCGCTTATAGGATCCTATGAAAACCTGGTTGTACAGATTCATGGTCGTAATGTTCATCGCCGGAATCTTTGCGTACATAGGGATTCTCCTTTATCTCCTGCTCTGATCACCGGTTACTGATTACTTTTTAAGAGCCACGCCTTCGTGCTCCAGCAGGCGGCGCTTGATCTTCTCTCCGAATGCGAAGCCGGTGAGCGAGCCGTCCGCGCCGATGACGCGGTGGCATGGGACGATGAGGCAGATGGGGTTTGTGGCGTTCGCCCTGCCCACGGCGCGGGAGGCCCTGGCGTTGCCGAGTTGCGCGGCGAGCTCGCCGTAGCTGCGCGTCTTTCCAAACGGGATGCGCTGGAGCGCGTTCCAGACACGGCCTTGGAATTCCGTGCCGAGGGGCGCGAGTTTCAACGAGAAATCCGTGCGTTTGCCGGCGAAGTAGGCTGTGACCTGATCACGAGCGACGCGTACTTTTGACGGCTCGTGTTCCAAAGAAGCTTTTCCGAATCGTTTTTTCAGGGAGGCAACGCCGCCAAATGCGGTTGCGACGATGCTTCCGGCTTCGTCGGTGGCTATGGAGAATTCGCCAAGGGGTGTCGTGAATGTGTCGTAGTAGTATTTCATGGGATTCATGCGGGCATGGGCTGGTCGAGCTGCCAGAGGTGCGCGGTGGCGAGGCTGCGGTAAGGGGAAAACACCGCCATGAGGCGGCGGGTCGCGTCGATGTCGGGGCGTTGCTCTTTTTCGAGGTGAAACAGCGATTGAAGGCCGCTGGTCACGCCGGTGTCGCCGAGGGGGATGCAATCGGCAAACCCGAGCGCACGCATCATGAGATAATTCACGGACCACGGGCCGAGGCCACGCACGGCCAGCAGTGTACGCTCTGCCCGCGGGGCGGACATTTCGCGCAGCGCCTCAAGGTCGAGTTTTCCTTCCGCGACCAGTCGCGCCACGTCGATGACGTAGTCCGCTTTCTGCCGTGAAAACTGGAGAGGCAGCAGATCGGCGGGCTTGAGCGATGCGACTGCCGCCGGCGTGGGCGGGGCGTACAATCCGTTTTCGAGCGGGGTGCCCGCGCGCTGGATCAGGCGGCTGTTCAGCAGGCACGCGAATGTGAAATTGATTTGCTGCCCCACGATTGACCACAGCAATCCCTCGAAGACCGAGCGGGTCTGGCTGATGCGCATTCCCGGGCGGCCTGCCACGAGCCGGGAAAGCCCCAGCCGTTTTGCCAGACGGGAGAAGGCGAGCGCATCCTGGTCGAGGCCAAGCATGCCCGTGACCATCGCGTGAACAGCAGGCAGGGCGCCCTTGTGGCCTGCCTTGATCGATGCGGTGACACTGTCGGGAGCGAGATGCAATGTGAGTGTCGCAGGTTTGTTTTCCAGCAGCACACCTCCTGTATAAACATCGTTTTCAAACCGCTCGGTGGCACTATGGATATCCCGGCTGAGGGCGCGCCGCAGATAGCCGAGCGGGTAGCCTTCGGGCAGCTTGATTCCGAATGTGTGGCCTTCGTGGAGTTTCCGATAGGCAATGGGAGTAAGTCCATTCAGCCTTTGGAAGTTTTCGTGAAAGGCCGAGAGCGATTCAAAGCCTGCATCAAAGGCGATTGCCGTGAGGGCGGACTTTGTCGCAAGCAGCTTTTGTTTTGCGATTGCGAGCCGCGCACGCACCAGGAGATCGGCGGGCGTTGAGTGATAGTGCTGGCGCATGAGTTCGAACAAACGCGTTGCGCCAAAACCGGAACGCTTTACCACGGCGCGGACATCGGGAAACTCAGCCGGGTTTGCGCGCTCCTCGGCCACCAGCGCCTCGATGGATTCCAGCACGGGGTCGGCGCCCCGTGCAAAATCATCCGGGTAACATTTGCGGCACGGACGCAACCCGGCTTCGCGCGCGGCTTCGCAGCTCGGAAAAAAGCGGACGTTTTTCAACTTCGGTTTCTTTGCATGGCAGGAAGGCAGGCAGTAGATGCCTGTCGTCTTTACCCCGAAAAAGAAGCGCCCGTTGAAGGATGCGTCGCTGGCCAGCACACGGTCATACATTTGCGAAGGCGAAAGGCGTGCTGCAGCTGGACGCGCCGCTGGCTTCGGGCCCTCCGGCCTGACAGATGTTGAAATCACTGACATGCAGGAACTCTAGCAGCGCTCCGTTTTTTTTCGTCCTGATTTTTCCGGTGTAATTTTTGAGGATCCTGGGATTCAGTCACCGAAGGTAAGCCGTTGAAACGGCTGATGAATCGAGAAGAACGCCTTTTCACCGGGCTGAAGCCCGGTGTTAATGGGAGTGAGCCAAGCTGTTTTTTCGCGCTCTTAAAGAATGTCGTTTACTGCGCCTGGTAAATAAATTCCAGCGCGAGCACGGAATAGGCGGTCACCAAGACGGGATCCTTCTCCCAGAAACGGCCGCTGTCGTTCACCCAGAATCCTTCGTCGTGCTGGAGGTTGATCAACTTCTTCGCCAGGTCGTTCTTCCAGTCCACTTCCTTCCCGTTGGCAAGCTTCAGCTTGTCCGCGCCGTAGGTCGCCAGCGCTTTCGCAAGTGTGTGGTAATAGTAATACAACCCATCCTTGCCCAACGCCGGATTCTCATCCACCGAGTAGTTAATGCCTGCCCACTGGATCACTGCGGTAACGCGCGGGTCGTCGCGCTTCAATCCCGTGTAGATGTAACTCAGCAGTCCCGCATAGGTCATGCTCCCGTAGGAGCGCAGTGTCTCGCGACCGTCCGGCTGCGTGGTGCTGTCGGCGACGCTGTCCGTGGGAGTATAGACGAAGCCGCCCTTGTCCTTCGGGTCGTCGCTCACCCATTTTGCCTTGTTTGAGCCGGAGAGGTTCTGGCAGCGCTGCACGAAATCGATCGCGGCCTGCCAGTTCAGATCTTTTTCCTTCGAGGTTGATTTCTCGGTGCCCTTCAAATATTCCGTCGCGTGCAGGGCTTCGAGGGCCATCACCATGTTCGACATGTCGGAGTGCGGATCGTCGTCGCCGTATCCGATTCCCCCGGCGTAGGTGTTGTCTCCGCCTTTTTTCGCCGGCATCTGCTGGCCGATGAGGAATGTCCGTGCCTTGCGCAGGACCGGATCGTATTTCGGGTCATTGGCTGCGAGCAATGCCATGACGCAGATGGAGGTGTTGTAATTGAGAAGCTCGTTTTTCTTGTAGATGCCGCCGTCGGGATGCACGCAGCCCAGCAGGAAATCATAACCTTTCTTCAACGAACCAGCGTCCTTGCGTTGTTTCGACGGGTCGCGCTCCATGGCTGTGAGCACCAGGCCCGTGATCGCGGGGTGCTCCGGGGAATCCCAGAAGCCCGCCGCGTTTTGTTGTCCCTCAAGCCATTTCAGGCCTTTGTCGATGGCATGCTGGACTTCATTGCGCAGAGATTCGTTATTCGCGTTATGCGGAATCAGCCGGTCGCCCTGGGCAAACAGGCACTGGTGGATGAACACCAGCGGCAGGAGCGCCCTGACAAATTTCATGGCTTGGGCAAAGGCGCGGGCGTGGCGGATGTGACGGGCGACGGGACAGCCGACGCGGCTGGTGATGGCGACATAGCGGGGGCAGCAGCCTCCTCCGGCTGCAATTGGATCGAAATTTCCACCGGTGTGCCCTCCTTAGGCACCTTGTCTTTGCGGATATCCCAGTTCTGGTCGTCGTCGCTTCCGGGACGCGTGTTGTTGATCAAGGCTGTGGGATCGATAACGAGGGCCACGATTGTACGCTCCAGTTGTGCCAGGAAAGCCCCGCCGCTCATCATGGAGCCGTTGTAAACCCATGGGCCACGGCTCATCGGCGCCTTTTTGGCATCGTTCTCCATCAAATCCTCGGCATTCACTTCCACATCCTTGTCGCCATCCTTCCACCTCACCTTCAAGATCACGGCATCGCCCTTCGGTTTCGGAGCGGTTTTCAGATATTGCGCATCGATTGCATCCGGCGGTGGCTTTTCGCCATCGGGCTTTGCCACTTTCGCCCCCAGCAAAAGCATCGCCACGTGGATATGGTAGGGTTCCACCTTCGTGGCAAGGAGGCTCTCGTGGGTCTTGCCCCCTTCCTGCACAAGCATGCATTCCACCAGGCCGCGGGTCATGTTGATGGTGCCGGGGAAGGTAGCGGTCCTGGTATTTTTGTTCAGCGATACGCCGCCGACCTGAAAAATGCCCGGCGAGATCTCCTTGATGGAAGGGAACTTAACGGCCGGCGTGGCCGGTTCCTCGCCCATCTGGGCATGGCAGTGGAAGGCGATTACAAGAAAGGCGGCAGAAACAAAAAAACCGGCGGATAAACGACGCCTGCGACCGGGAATCGCATTGAAAAATGGGACGGGGTTCACGTGCCCGCAACCTATTGCCAAGGCTTCGGACGGTCAACAGGTAAAAGCGGATTGCCTGTGATGCGGACCAGATTCTCCTTGCCTGGAGCCGCCTCCCTTCTACGATTCACTAAACCACCCCAAACACCTCCCGTGGGAAATCCATTATGAAAACCCTCCAAAACTTCCTGAGCGCAGCCGGCCTTTCTTTCCTTCTCTGCATTTCAGCAATCACTGCGCGTGCCCAGGATGCGGCGGCGAGTTACTGGCCGTTCAAGGAAGGCAATACCTGGACGATCAACACCAAGATCGAGGACAAAACCCTGGTCGAGATTCTTACCGTCACGAAGGTGACGCAACAGGGGACCTCCTCCGATGCGACCGTGGAATACAAGATCGACGACAAGGTCATTCAAACCGAGGTTTACCGCTCCGACGACAAAGGGATTTCACGCGTGAGCAGCGGCGCAGGCATCCTGAACCCCCCATTTCCCGTGGTGCAGTATCCGATGGCCGCGGATAAAAAATGGAAGTGGACCGGCACGGTAAACGCGGGCGGAAAGGAATTCCACGGGGATTCGGAGATTTCGACGAGCGGCCCCGAGACGCTGAAACTTCCCGCGGGTGAGTTCAAGGCGATACGTGTCCATTCCGAGCTGACGCTTACGCTTGAGGATGGCAAGAAGGTCGCGTTCCCGAATGACTATTGGTTTGCCCCGGGTGTCGGCCTGGTCCAGCAAAAGGCCAAGCTTGGGAATCTCGATATCTTCGGGGAGCTGACCAGTTACAAGCTGAAGTAGTAGCCATCTGATAGATAGCGCGTCACCATGTCATCCCGAACTAGGTGAGGGCTTTCTCAAGCGACGTTAGGGGTAATTTGCGAGATTCCTCGCTTTGCTCGGAATGACGCGCATTATTTATGAGATGACTGTAGTAACTACGCGCACCTATTGGTATTCGCGTATGAATCGCGCGTAGTCTTCGAATGTGGCATAACCCTTCGGGTTGGGGCTGGCATATAACTCGCCATCGAAGGCCCACATGATTCCCATGAGGTCGAAGCGTTTCACGCGCTCGAAGGTCAACCGCATTGCCTCGCTGTTGTTCTGGCCGGTGTTTTCGCCCCAGACGCGCAGTTTCAACGGATTGGCTTTCGCCAAGCTCGCCTGCCAGTGGACCGGGCTCCAGCGGGCGGGGTCGGCGGCGTCCTCGTCGGCGAGGTCGCGGTTTTGCAGGGTGCCGTCCATCCACGTGCAATAGACAATCACTCGCTGGTCCTTGATGCCACCGATCATTCGCGCCCAGTCGAAGCCCTGCTGAATCTCGCCGTTGCGCTCGACGGATGTCTTCCCGTCGAGATCGCGTAACATAGCCGCCTCCAATTGCCCGGGCCGGATTCCCCATGAACCGTAGAGAATGCAAAGGTCTCCCGCATACCACCGCCGAACGGTAGCAATCTGCCAGTCCTGGTAATTCTTCAGGCAATCGAGATACCAGTTAGCAAAAAGCCTCGCCGGAACATGCCCCGGCGGCGGCACGGGCGTGCCTGGAATCCATCCCGGCACAGGGCATGGAAACATTCCGGCAGGCAGGCCAGTTGCCTTGCCTTGCGCGATGTCATCGAAGGCCCAGTAACAGTTACTATGATTGTTAAACTCATGCCGCGGGTAATTGAGCTCGCCAAACTTCGCACAGCCGAGCCGCACGTAATCCCAATCGCTCCCGAGGCGCGCAAAGACTTCCCCAAAATATTCCGCCTCGTGCCGGCGGACCTCCGCGTTGAATACGACATTGGGAACGTCCTCACCGGATTGCTTCGTGGCGAATGTGTCGCCGAACTGGTTTTTGTAACGCCCGTGGGGTAACTCAAACACCCACGGCGGGGCATACTGGACTCCCAAGTCGATCATTAACTTGTAACCCAGCGCTGCCAGCGCTTTCTTTTGCTTTAATAACTCATCAACATAGTGTTGATCAATAACTCCCGGCTTTGGCTCGAACCTGGCCCAGGCTGCCGCGACGAGCGCTACGCGCATCCCCTCCGCGCGTTCCTTTGCGGCGCGCTCAAGTGGCATTTGCAAAGTGCCGTAGAGTCGCACAGGTTCCGCAGCGGACATGGAATCCGCGCTCAAGAGCAGGAGTAAAACAAATCCGCGCAATAACTTCATCGCGCCATATCGAGTCATGCGCCGCGCCGCTTCGCTCTGCGGTCAATCGCCAGCTGGCATATCTTTTCGCACAACCCGGAAAAATTGATTCCCATCGAAGCCGCCGATTGCGGGAGAAGGCTCGTGGCAGTCATGCCGGGCAATGTATTCACCTCCAGGCACCAGAAATTGCCCTGCACATCCATGCGGAAATCGACGCGGCTGTAGTCGCGCAGTTTCAATGCACGGTGGGCTTTCAACGCGAATTCCTGAATTTGTTTCGTCTGCGCTTCATCCAGATCGGCGGGAAAAATTTCCTGCGCGCCGCCGACCTGGTACTTGCTCCGGTAATCAAAAATCTCGGAACCCTGGGGGATGATCTCCCCAGCCGCCAGCGCCTTGTCATTCAAAATGCCCACCGTGAATTCGCGCCCCGCGATGAATTGCTCGATCATCACCTCATCGTCGTAACGCGAGGCGAGTTCCACAGCGGCGGCGAGCCCGCCGGGTTGTTTTACCACCGTTAAACCGATGGTCGATCCCTGCTTGTTGGGCTTCACCACGAGTGGATAACCCAGGATACGCTCCACCTCCTGCGCATCAGCAGGCGCCATGAGCCAGTCCGCCGTAGGTACACCGGCCGCGCGGAAGAGTTGCTTGGAGATGTCCTTGTCCATGGCATTCGCGCTCCCGAGCAGACCGCTGCCCGTGTACGTGAAGCCCGCGAGATCGAGGAATGCCTGGATCGTGCCGTCCTCCCCCGTGCCGCCATGCAAAGCGAGAAAAACCACGTCCACATCCTTGAAACCAGCCGACCTGGTGAGCGCGGACGCGTCTGAACGGATGATCGCGAGTTCCTCCTCCTTCGGCGGCTTGGGCGCGACACCGGTAGCGAGCAAGCGTTTCTGGTCGCCCGGCCCGAGTACGCCCAGCGCGGTATCCACGGCGAGAACCTCGTACCCGGCCTCCGTGAGCGCTTTCACGACCTGCGCGCCACTGGCCACAGATACATCCCGCTCCGAACTCGTCCCGCCAAATAATACCGCAATCTTCATGCACACGTTATATCGCCGAGGGTGGGTTCTTTAAAGCCCCAAAGTGCCGCCCTCCCGCACGGCGTATGTGCTTGATCTTGCGGGCATTTTGCGACAATCATTCAATCGATGTTTAAACCTCAGTCGATTTACATTCCCGCGATGCTTGTCGTCGTCACTCCGGTGACGAAGACCGTCCGGGCGTGTCGCGACTAGATCACGATAAACCCATGGCCGGTCGGCCATGGAGGAACATGGTCGGCGGCCCAGCCCAAAAATGACCATGAATCCAGAAATCGAAAATTCGAAAGAACCTCAACCCGAATGGTTTGCCAATGAATCATTCTGGGAGGAATTGTCCCCTTACATGTTCCGCCCGGAAAAGTTTGATGCTGCGACCGGTGAAGTGGAAAAAATCATCGCGCTCGCAAGATTTCAGGGTGAAACCGTGCTCGATCTCTGCTGCGGGCCCGGCAGGCATTCCATCGCATTTGCCAGGCGCGGCTATGTGGTGACCGGCGTGGACCGCACCCCATTTCTTCTTCAGCAGGCAACCAGTCTCGCTGCGCAGGAAAATGTGCGCGTGGAGTGGATCGAACAGGACATGATAAGCTTCGTGAGGAACGATGCTTTTGATCTCGTGGTCAATCTGTTCACGGCTTTCGGCTATTTTGATGACAAAAATGACGACATCCAGGTACTCAAAAACGTGCTGGTATCGCTTCGCGCAGGCGGAACATTTGTTTTATATGTACTTGGTAAAGAACAACTTGCATCGAAATTAAGGACTACGGATTGCGATTTCCATCCGGATGGGTCGCTGCTTGCCATCAAGCGGGAGATCTTTGATGACTGGACGCGGATTCGTAACGAATGGACGCTTGTGAAAGGCGATTGCGTGAAGCGATTCAAATTTCACCACACGATATACTCCGCCCAGGAACTTCGTGACCGTTTTGAGCAGGTGGGATTCAAAAATGTGGAGATTTTTGGCGATTGGGATGGCAACAGCTATGGCCCGGATGCCAAGCGGCTGATCGTGGTGGGGCAAAAAATCTGAACTGCAGGCTCTCGTGATGTACACGGATCGTCACGGCTCAAGAAAACCCGTGAGCAGCTCATCCGGAATTTCCACTTCATAAAGCTTCCGGGCCGCCAGAACACGAAACGGCTTCGCAATCCCGGTTCATGTACAGAACAGGCGGCTTCGGCTTCTTCCGGCGTCCAGTCGTGTACATCGCTGATCCGCACCACAGCCACCGCCCCGCCTTCAGGATCCTCGTCCCCTGCTTGCGTGAGGCGACGGTCGTTCTCGACGATTAATAGTCGCTCAATCGGCAGCGTGCCGGGGTGCCACGAGCGTATCTCGCGGGTCTTCAACCCCTGGGCGATGCGTGTCCCCCATGGGCTGACGACGGAGAGAGCCTTGATGCGCATCAGGGTACTGATGCCTTGTATTTTTGGAGCCAGACGCTGATCAGCGCGAGGTCGGCGGGCGTGATGCCGCTGATTCGGCCTGCCTGGCCGAAATTAATCGGGCGGACCTTGGTGAGTTTCTGCTTCGCCTCGATCCGCAGGCCGGGGATGGTCATGTAGTCGACGTTCGTGGGCAATTCGCGGGTTTCGTTCAAACGGGCCTTCGCGATGTTGCCTTCTTCGCGACGGATATATCCCTCGTAACGCAAGTCGGTGACTGCGCCCTCCCATATCTCGTCTGAAAACCGGCTCTTTATTGCTTCCGGCAGGCTGGTGAAGGATTCTTCGGGACGTTTCAGCCATTGGGAGACCTGGATATTGTTGAACCGGGTTGTATCGGCGAAAGTGCGGACTGCGGCCATGGATTCCAGCTTCTGGTTTATTTTGGCTGCACGCTCCCCGGTTACGAGGCCATGGGCCTGCCCAAGCGGCGTGAGCCGGACGTCGGCGTTGTCCTGTCGAAGCAGGAGGCGGTATTCCGCCCTGCTGGTGAACATGCGGTACGGCTCGGGGGTTCCTTTGGTTACCAGATCATCGATCAACACCCCGATATAGGCCTGGTCGCGGGTGAGCACGAAGGCTGGCTTTTGTTGAAGCTTCAGCGCGGCGTTGATTCCGGCCATCATCCCCTGCGCCGCCGCCTCCTCGTAGCCGGAGGTCCCGTTAATCTGGCCTGCGAAATAGAGGTGCTCGATCTTCTTGGTCTCCAGTGTGGGGAAAAGCTGGGTCGGGGTGCAGTAGTCGTACTCTACAGCGTAACCGGGTCGCATGATCTCGGCGTTCTCCAGCCCCCGGATGCTCCGGATGAAAGCGTATTGCACCTCGAATGGGAGGCTGGTCGAGATGCCGTTGACGTAATATTCCTCTGTATGGCGACCCTCCGGCTCCAGAAAAAGCTGGTGCTGCTCCTTCTCGGCAAACTTCACCACCTTGTCCTCGATGGAGGGGCAATAGCGCGGCCCCACCCCCTCGATTTTGCCCGAATACATGGGGGATTTATCGAGATTCGCCCTGATGATATCGTGGGTGGTCTGGTTGGTGTGGGTGATCCAGCAGGGCATTTGTTCCACGTGGAACGTGCCATCCTGATAACTGTTCAGAGAGAAGATGTCGTCCTTGTCCCGAGTCAGCAGTTCCGGCATGAAAGTGAACATGGGCGGGGGTTCATCCCCGTGCTGCTGGTCGCATTTTGTAAAATCGATGCTCCGGCCATTGAGGCGGCAGGGCGTGCCGGTCTTAAAGCGACCGATTTCGAAGCCGAGGTGCTTGAGGCTGTCGCTCAGGGTGGAGACACTGTCCCCCATCCTGCCGCCCGCTTGGTTTTGCAGGCCGACGTGGAGCAGACCCCGCATGAAGGTACCGGTGGTGATCACTACCGATCTTCCCCGAATCTGCAGGCCCAGATTGGTCTCGATCCCCACAGCCTTCCCGTCTTCCTCCAAAATCCTCATCGCGTTGCCCTGCATGATGTCGAGATTGAGCTGGCGTTCGCACATTGCCTTGGCGCGGAACTGGTAAGCCTTCTTGTCGCATTGCGACCGGGGTGCGCGCACGCTCGGGCCTTTGTTGGAATTCAGCATCCGGCACTGGATCGCCGTGGCATCCGTGTTGATGCCCATGAATCCCCCCAAAGCATCGATCTCGCGAACCATGTGCCCCTTTGCCAGGCCCCCTACGGCGGGATTGCAGGACATTTGGCCGATCGTGTCGGCATTCTGTGTCAGCATCACCGTCTGGCAACCGAGACGCGAAGCTCCCATGGCCGCCTCAATACCGGCATGGCCTGCGCCTACCACGATCACATCATATACTTTTGGATAAACAAACATTCTTACGGTTGTTCCACATGGAACATTATTTGAGGGCTGTTATTCGATCCATCTTCCGCAGCCCTTAAAAGAGTGCGTATAGTAAAGGGGAATGGAGCCGGAATCAATAGGGAGTTGTCTCTCTGCCTGATCTTCCCATAAGTCAATTTACTAATTCGCCAGGAAGATGAGGCATGATTTCTCATATATTACACAACATGTTTATATATAACAACTTACAAACATATAAGCCCGGCTTTTTTAACATTGCATTCCCCGCTAGAAGATCGGATTATATCGTCTAGTGACAGCAAAGCAGCAAAGTTTTCCTGGGAAGTTGATTGCGGTTGAGGGGTTGGATGGCTCGGGCAAGTCGACACAGATCTACTTGGTAAAACGCTGGCTGGAACTTCAGGGCTCGCGCGTCTATTTCACAGAATGGAATTCCTCCCTGCTGGTGAAAAAAGCGACTTCCAAGGGCAAGAAACGCCAGTTGCTCACTCCCACGACTTTTTCACTCATCCACGCCACGGATTTTGCCGATCGCTACGAGCGCCAGATCCTGCCGTTGTTGCGCGCAGGCTTCATTGTGCTTGCAGACCGCTATGTGTTCACGGCGCTGGCACGCGATGCGGTGCGAGGCGTTGATCCTGAATGGGTTGCAAAACTTTACAGCTTCGCGGTGCAGCCGGATATTACCTTTTATTTTGAGGTGCCGCTGGAGGTATCTCTGAATCGCATTCTGGAGGGCCGTCCCTCGTTGAAATACCACGAGGCCGGCCTCGACATGGGCTGGTCCACCGATCCCTACGAGAGTTTCCGCATCTTTCAGGGCAAAATTCTCAAGGAATACGCCGACATGCGCAAACAGGCGGGCTTCACCACCATCGACGCCACGAAGGAAATCCACATCCAGCAGGCCGAGGTGCGCGACATCATCTCGAAAAAGATCGATCTTCCCACATTCAGGAGGAGGCAGCGCAAATGAAAGAGAAAGCCTTCTTCGGCCGGCCGCTGCCGGAATTGAAAAACGCGAAATTCCCCGGGAAGCTTTTTGTCGTAGAGGGCGCGGATGGCTCCGGCCGCTCCACGCAGATCGCCATGCTGAGCCAGTGGCTGGAATCGAATGGATTCGCCGTGCGCCTCATGGGCCTGCGCCGCTCGAATCTCGTGAGCGAGGAGCTCGAGGCTGCCAAGCAGGGAAACGTCCTCACGCGCACCACGCTCAGCCTGTTTTACGCGACCGATTTTTTCGACCAGCTCGTGAATGAGATCATCCCCGCCCTGCGCGCCGGCCTCATCGTGATCGCCGACCGCTATATCTACACGCTCATGGCGCGCGACAGCGTGCGCGGCGCGGACCGCGAGTGGCTGCGGAACCTTTACAGCCCCGCCCTGGTGCCCGACGCCGTGTTTTATTTCCGCGTGAGCGCCGCGCAGTTGATCGGGCGCAATTTCCAGAAAAATTCCACGCTCGACTACTGGGAATCCGGCATGGATCTCGGCCTCTCGCGCGACATGTTCGACAGCTTCGTAAAATACCAGCGCATCCTGCAAACGGAATTCCAGCGCTTGCAGAAGGAATACAAATTCGAGGTGGTGAACGGAAACCGCATGGTGGAATCCGTGCAGCAGGATTTGCGCAGGAAAATCGGGCGCATGCTTTCCATTGGTATCGACATCGTTCCTCCTGCGCCTCCAGCGGAGTAAACTTTCGCCTTCGGCTTGGCAGCCAGTTCTCAGCCCGGTTTCCAGATTGAGCAATCTGGAAAATCTTTTTGCCTGCCATTCCAATTCGGAATAAGCTTAGTTTGTCCTAAACGCAGGGCGAATAAGAATCGAAATTCCATTTTATCATGAGCACTACTACCGCAGAACCAACCACAGCCACCGGCCTCAGCCAGCTTGATCAACTCAAGAAATTCACAAAGGTCGTCGCCGACACGGGCGATTTCGAGACGATGCGGGAATTCAAACCGCAGGACGCGACCACGAACCCGAGCCTGATTTACGCCGCGACGCAGAAGAAGGAATACTCACACATCCTCGACAAGGTGATCGCCGACCGCAAAGGCTCCGGCCTTACCGGCGCGGCGCAGATCGAGGACATCATCGACCATGTGCTCGTGGCATTCGGGCTCGATATTTTGCAGATTGTCCCCGGTCGTGTCTCCACGGAAACCGATGCGCGCCTTTCCTTCGATACGAAGGGCTCCATCGACAAGGGCCGGCAGTTGATCGCGCTTTATGAAAAGGCCGGCATCAGCCGCGACCGCATCCTGATCAAGATCGCCTCCACGTGGGAAGGCATCAAGGCCGCCGAGGTATTGAGCAAGGAAGGCATCCACTGCAATCTCACGCTCCTCTTCTCGCTCCCGCAGGCTGTTGCATGCGCCGAGGCCAAGGTGCAGCTCATCTCGCCGTTCGTCGGTCGTATTTACGACTGGTATAAGGCGGCGAACAAGCGCGACTACACCGGCGCGGAGGATCCCGGCGTGCAGTCCGTAACGACGATCTACAATTACTACAAGAAATTCGGCTACAACACCGAGGTCATGGGCGCCAGCTTCCGCAATGTGAGCCAGATCATCGAGCTCGCCGGCTCCGATCTTCTCACGATCAGCCCCGATCTTCTCGCCAAGCTCGCCGCGAGCCACGAGCCACTCACCCGCAAGCTCGACGCCGAAACCGCGAAACTCAGCGCAATCGAACGCATCTCGCTCGACGAAAAAACATTCCGCTACCAGTTGAACGACGACGCTATGGCCACCGAAAAAACCGCCGAGGGCATCCGCAAATTCGCCGCGGACATCGTGAAGCTGGAGAAATTCATCGCCGCGCGGCTGTAGGCGCGTTGATTTTCAGCAGCCCGATAGGCTGGTGGGATATAACCCCGCCCCGAAAGGGGGCGGCGGGTCATCGCCTCATGTCGTAAATCATTTCCACCCAGTAATGAAATAGCGCGGCAAAAAACACATGCGCGCCCATGGTGAAAAACATGATCGGGTTTATACCCCCGATATACAGAAAAGCCGCAGCAGTGAGCACCGCCTGCGCAAGCGGCGCCAGGACCACGCCGAGCGAACCGCGGATCACCCCCCAGGCGACCGCTGCAGCGCCCACCGAAAATAAAAGGACCCACGGATTAAACCACGCTCCAAGGAACATCACAGCCACGGTGATCGCCCCGACATAGATGACTCCAGCATTGAATAGCTGGCTCTTAAGCACGCCGCTCCGCCGCTCCCGCATTTTCTGCCGCTGGTATTCCGGGTGATCCGGATCGATGATCTCGATCGGCTTCACGCCGGCGATGTTACTATTGCACCAGACACAGGTCGGGACGTCCTCCATGTTGGAGAATGAACATTTTGGACATATCTTCATGGCTGCCGATGTGAAACGATTTCCACGATGAATGTCCCGGGCTGCGGGATCAAGCCTTTGGATCGCAGAACCGCTGGAGGTTGTGATCTGTGCCCCTGCCCGCCATCGTTCGGCAGGCTGTGGAAACAAAAAGCGGTGGAAGCCCGGGAGCCTCCACCGCTGTTTGATTTTCAGAATTCCCCGGCCTTAATCCGTGTAGGCTTCTTCGCCGTGTTCGTTGATATCGAGTCCCTGGCGCTCCACCTCGGTCGATGCCCGGAGCCCGATGAGGAAGCGCACCGCGAATGCGATGAATGTCGTGCCTACCACCGCGAGCAGGACCGTCAGCGTCATCGCCTTGAGTTGCTCGACCCACAGGCCGTGTCCCACGAGGCGGGCCAGGCCGTTCGACGTGGCGGCATTCGCCGTCGCCGCAGGCAGGAGCGCTAGGTTTCCGTTTACGTCGGCTGTCGCCAGGATGCCGGTGAGAAATGCGCCCAGCGTGCCGCCCACGGCGTGGACGCCGAACGTATCCAGCGCATCGTCATAGCCGAACCACGCCTTCACTTTCACCACCGCAAAAAACGGAATGAGTCCCGCGAGGGCGCCGATGATCACCGCGCCAGAAGCATCCACGTAGCCGGATGCCGGGGTGATCACCACCAGCCCGCCAACCGCGCCGGAGCAAAACCCGAGCACGCTCGCCTTGCCCCTCACAAAATATTCCGCGCCGCCCCAGACGAACGAGGCCACCGCAGTCGCCAGCGTGGTCGTCATGAATGCGTTGGCCGCGATTCCATCCGCCGCCACCGCGCTTCCGGCATTGAACCCGTACCACCCCACCCAGAGCATTCCCGTGCCCACCATGCAAAGCACCAGGCTGTGCGGCGGCATGTTTTCACGCCCGAACCCCGTCCGCTTTCCGATGATCATGCAAAGGATCAGCGCCGACCAGCCGGAGGACATGTGCACCACCGTGCCGCCCGCGAAATCGATGGCGCGGATTTTTGCGCCGGGGTTCCAGGCCCCGTTCATCAGGCCGTCGATGCCCCAGATCATGTGCGCGAGCGGGAAATAAACGATGAACATCCACGCGGTCACAAAAAGCAGCACGGCGGAAAACTTCATGCGTTCCGCGATCGCACCGATGATGAGCGCCGGGGTGATGATTGCGAACATGAGCTGGTACATCGCGAAGACATTATGCGAAACCCAGTAGGAGTAATCCGTGTTCGGGTTGGAATCCACATGGTGCAGGAACGCAAACTTTGTCCCCCCCAGAAACGCCGTTCCCTTCGAGAAAACAAAGCTGTACCCGATCGCCCACCAGAGAATCGTGACCAGCCCGGCGATGCCGAGGCATTGCGCCAGGACCGAGAGGACATTCTTCTTGCGCACCAGGCCGCCATAGAAGAGGGCCAGGCCGGGAAGCGTCATGAACAGCACCAGGGCCGACGAAGTCATCATCCATGCGTTGTGCCCGGGGCCGGAGCCGCTGACCTTGGAGGTGATTTTTGCACCCACGGCATCCGAGCCACGCGCGCCGTTGTTCACATAGGCTTCCAGATCTGCCAGGCGTTCCTCGACAGATGGATCCTTGGGTGCCGCCGACACGGTCTCGGGGGCGGCTTGGGCATAATTCCCTGCGATTGCGAACAGACAGAACATGAGTCCTGTCATGGCAATCATTACAATCGGGCGCGTTCTTGGTTTCATTCGTGCTTTCTAGTGGATTTGGGTTTCGTTGAAGGGTTGTTTAACAATCCGGGGAAGGCCGTCTTAGCAAATGCAGTGGCATCCATGAAAGCAAAAACCATTGTAATATTGCGCATGACATTTTTCTGCCGTCCTTCTGGCAAAATAAAAAAGATTCCTTTTGCCACGGGTGTCCCATATAGATTTCCGCCTTATGTCGCTGGTCGAACTGAAGGCGGTTCGCAAATCCTATTCCCTGGGCGAGACACAGATCGATGCGGTGCGCGGCGTTGACCTGGAAATCAACGCGCACGAATTTGTCGCGGTCTGGGGGCCTTCCGGCTCGGGTAAATCCACGCTCTGCCACCTCATGGGCATCATCGACAGCCCCACCTCCGGCACCGTTTCGTTCCGCGGGCAGGATGTCACCACTCTTTCCGACGACCGCCAGAGCGAGGTCCGCAACGACAGCATCGGTTTCATTTTCCAGAGCTTCAATCTCGTGCCGGTGCTCACGGCGCTGGAAAATGTGATGCTTCCACTGCAGATCCGGGGTGAAACCAAGGCGATCGCGCATGAAAAAAGTATGGCACGCCTGCGCGAGGCGGGCATCGAGGGCCACGCGCACCACCGGCCGCACAAGCTTTCCGGCGGCCAGCGCCAGCGCGTCGCGATCGCGCGCGCCCTTGTCACCGATCCCGACCTTGTCATCGCCGACGAACCGACCGCAAACCTGGACACGCCCACCGCCCATCGCATCCTCGACCTGATGCGCGAGGTGAACCGCTCCCGCGGCACCGCCTTTGTCTTTTCCACGCACGACCAGCGCCTGCTCGACCGCGTGACACGCCAGATTCATCTCCGCGACGGAGTCATCGAGGAGGACAAGCTCATCCCCTCATGAATCCCTGGCTTCAAATCGCAGCGCGCAGCCTCGCCCGCAACCGCCGCCGCTCCATCTTCACCCTGCTCGCCATCGGCTTCGGGTTCGCCGCCGTGAATATTTTCGCGGGCTTCACGGAATACATGTTCGTCTCGCTGCGGGACGGGTTCATTTACGTCTACGGCAACGGGCATCTCACCCTTTTCAAAAAAGGGTTTTCGAACGAGGGCCAGCTTGAGCCCAGGAACTACCTGCTTACCGAGAGCGACCTCGCTGCCATCAAGGCCGCCTGCAAGGCCGATCCGCGCATCATGCTCGCCACGCCGAAGCTCTATCTCTCCGGCATGGTCAGCAACGGCAAATCCTCCTCCATTGCGATCGCCTTCGGCATCGTTCCCTCCGACATCGCCTTCATCGCCAGCCGCGCCACGGGGACTGTCTCCAGCGCGAAGCTCTACTACGGCCAGCCCCTGCGCGATGATGTGAGCTTCGGCGTTGGCGTCGGCAAAGGCGTTGCCAGTAAGCTTAATCTCAATCCCGGCGCGGATGGCACGCTCATGTCCCCCACGGTTGACGGCCAGATGAACGCCCTGGACATCAAGGTCGTGCAAACCTTCAACGCCCCCGTGGAGGCGCTCAGCGACAAGCTCATGGTCGTCCCCCTTTCCTTCGCGCAATCGCTTTACGACACGAAGAGCGTCGACCGCGTCTGCGTCCTCCTCAAGGACACCGCCGACACCGACGCCGTGATGCAATCGCTCAACGCCGCCTTCGTCGCAAAAGGCCCCGCCGTGGAAATCAAGACGTGGTACGCCATCTCCGACATGTACGAGCGCACCAAGAAAATGTTCGATATCATTTTCATGTTTGTCTTCATCATCGTCATGATCATCGTCGTGATCAGCGTGATTAACACCGTTACGATGTCCGTCATGGAGCGCATCCAGGAGATCGGCACATTGCGCGCGCTCGGGTTGAAGCGGCACGGCATCCTGAAATTGTTCGCCCTGGAGAGCGGCTTGCTCGGCACACTCGGCTGCCTCGTCGGGCTGGTCCTCACATTGACGACATGGACCGCCGTGAAAATCGCCAAGCCCACTTGGGTTCCACCCGCCATCTCCCACCGCGTCCCGCTCGAAATCTACCTCGTGCCGCACTATCTCGTCATCAGCTTCGCCTGTCTCGTCACGCTTTCCATGATCGCTGCCATCTTCCCCGCGCGCAAAGCCGCCAGGGCTAATATTGTAGAATCGCTGGGACATGTTTAGAATGAATGACGAAGCTCGAATGACGAATGACGAAAGAATGACGAAGTCAGAAATCCGAATCCTCGCGGAGAAGCGGCGGTTTCGTCATTCCGGCTTCCGGTTTCTCTCGTCATTCGTCATTCGTCATTCGTCATTTATCGTCCTCAGCTTCGTGCTATCTTGCACGTCTCTCCCCGCATCCGCCGCCGACCTCTCGCCCGCCGAAATCCTCCGCCGCGCCGACGAAGCCCGCGGGAACATCGCCGGCCAGGCCGTGCTATGGACGATCAACCTCACCACCACCCGCGACGAGCAGGCCAAGGAAATGCAACTCCGGGTCGTCGCCCAGGGCTCCAACATGCTCTCGGAAGTCCTTGCGCCGGAAAAGTCGAAAGGCCAGCGGCTGCTCGTGAACGACGGCCAGATGTGGTTTTACAAACCCGGCCTGCTCCGCCCCATATCGATCCCGCGGCGGCAGAAGCTGCTCGGCGACGCGGCCACCGGCGACATCACCTCCACCGACTACGCCGGTGATTACGATGCGGTAAAATCCGGCGACGAAACCGTCAACGGCGTCCCGTGTTACGTCTTCGACCTCAAGGCCAAAACGCGCGCCGTGACCTACGAGCAGATCAAATTCTGGATCTCAAAGCAGCGCCTCATCGGCATGAAAGCGGAGTTTTATTCCGTGTCCGGCAAAAAATTGAAGACCGTCACCATGGAACATCGCGACAACTTCGAGATCGGCGGGAGAAAGCGCGCCTTTATCTCGCGCATGACGATCATCGACGAGCTCACGAAGGACAAAGTCACCACCCTCGACTTCAGCCCGCCCGTCTCAAAGGCCGTGCCCGCGGACTTTTTCAGCCCTGACGGGTTGAAAAAGAACAGCCCCAGCCTGTAACAATCAAACCGCCGCGTCGCCCGTGTCGTCCGTGCGGATGCGGAATGCCTCGCTCACCGGCGACACGAATATCTTCCCGTCGCCGATCTTGCCGGTGCGGGCCGCCTTGACGATCGCCGCCGTCGCGCTATCCACGACTGAATCGATGACCACAACCTCGATTTTGATCTTCGGCAGGTAATCGACCGTGTATTCGCTCCCGCGAAAGATTTCCGTGTGGCCTTTCTGGCGGCCGAAACCTTTGACTTCGCTCACGGTCATGCCGTCGATCCCGATGTCGGCAAGGGCGTCTTTTACTTCCTCCAGTTTGAAGGGTTTGATCAGTGCTTCGATTTTTTTCATAAATTTACAGAGAGACCGCCCACCCCAACCGTACAAACCAGACGGCTGGGATGGGGCTTATCTCATCAGGGCAAACAACTTTTTCATCAAAACGAAAATCAGGAAAACTATACTTGTGCATTACCATTTCGTAACGGTTACGGTTACATGCCCGCAAAACAGCAGTCGGCGTACCAGAGAGTAAAAATCGGCTGAAATAGCGCGGATTGACCCGTAAAACCGTATATCTTTCGGAATCCAGGCATAACGGCGGGCGGCCCGCGTTGCGCAAAAACGGTACACCGTGCTAAAAACTCACCACGTTGGGGAGGCCCTGCGTCCTCAGGCGCGGGGATGCGCCTCGTCGTAAACTTTTTTCAACCTTTCCACCGTGACGTGGGTGTAAATCTGTGTGGTGGAAAGGCTTGCATGGCCGAGGAGCGATTGCACGCTGCGCAGGTCGGCCCCGGCGTCGAGCATGTGGGTGGCGAAGCTGTGGCGGAGCTTGTGCGGGCTGAGCGAGATCGGGATGGTGGTGTGCCGCAGGTATTTCTTCATCATCCACCAGACATTGCGCGCGCTGAGGCGTTTCCGCATTTTATTGATGAAAAGCGGGCCGCTCTGCACATTCGCCTCCTGCCGGTAGCGCTGGATCGCCTTCAATGCCGGCTCGCCGACCGGCACGATGCGCTCCTTGCGGCCCTTGCCAAAGACGCGCACATTTTCGGAGTACTGGTCGATGCTGGACACGTCGAGCGAAACGAGTTCCTCCAGGCGCAGGCCGCTGCTGTAAAACAATTCCATGATCGCCACGTCTCGCGCCGCGGTCCATGCCGGCGCCTGCTTCTCTCTCTCAACCTTGAGCGGCGCGGCGAATAGCTCGTCGATCTGCTTCACCGTCAGCACCAGGGGCAGCTTGCTTTCCGCCTTCGGCAGCAGCACCTCCTTGAACGGATTGTTCTGCAATCCATGGCGCTCGACGAGGAATTTGTAAAACGTGCGCAACGCCGCAAAATGCAGGCGGATCGTCGCCCGCGCCATTTCGTTTTTCATGCATGCAAAGAGATACGCGCGGAACTGGTTCGCATCGCAATCCAGCCACCCCGGCGCATCCTTCTGCACCGCCCGGAATTTTGCCAGCGCGTGCCGGTAATTCACCAGCGTGCGGCGCGAGGAGTTCTTCTCGAACTCCATGAACTTGAAAAACGCCTCCGTCAGCCGGTCTTTTTTTTGAACAGGTGCGCGGGGCATGTGCCTATAAAACAAAAGCGGAGGCTTATCGTCGAGCCTGCGGTTCTATGGAGAGCCTGCCGTTGTTCAGCAACGAATGCTGCAGCAGCCACTCGTAGAGCGCCGGGTTGTCGTATGTTTGCGTCCAGCTATCGTGCTCCACTCCCGGGTAAACGGTGAACTTCACGGGAGCCTTCAGTTTTTTCAGCGCATCGATGATCCGCTGGTCTTTCCAGATGGGCACCGCGGAATCGTCGCTGCCGTGGAAAGCCCAGACCGGCATCTTTGCCAGGCGCGGCGCGAGCTCGGGCGCGGCGCCGCCGCAGATCGGCGCAATTGCCGCGAAGCGCTCCGGATAACGCACGGCCGCGTCCCACGTGCCATAGCCGCCCATGCTCAAGCCGGTGAGATAAACGCGCTTCGCATCCACGCGATATTTTGATTCCACCTCGTCCAGCACCTCAATCAAAGTGCTCGGGCACCACCAACCGCCCTCCGGGCAGAGCGGAGCCACTACGATGCACGGCAGTTTCATTCCCGCCTCCATTTTTTTGGGCAGGCCGTTCTTTGTCACGGCCTTCAGGTCGCTGCCGCGTTCGCCGGAGCCGTGCAGGCAGATGATCAGGGGCCAGGGTTTGTTCGCATCCTTCTCATAACCCTCGGGCAGATAGACCTGATATTTGTAAATACTGTGCTGCCCCAGCTTCCTGTCGAGCCCGGTCCACCATTCGTTATCAAGGGTCCAGAGGTCGAATCCCAGGTTCTGCGCGGGATTCGCCGCCACGTCGTTGAGTCCGGCCGCGACCACGGCGGGGTTGGTGTCGGAATCCGCGATCTGCCTGTTCGCTATATCCTCGATGGGTGTCGCATCGCGCTTCGCGATATCCGCGGGCAACCCGAATGACCCGGGAAAGTCGAGACGCACCCCATAGGGATTGCTCCGCTCAAAATATTTCTTCGGCGTTTTAAACAATGTAACACGGCGCGTATCGGTGAGCCCGTCGCTGGTATGGATCGTCACCAGCGCCCCGTAGCGTCCCGGTTTCGAGGGAAAAGCGACCTCGTTCCAACCGGCGTCAAAATACCGGATGTCGAGTTTGTAGGGGCCGAAAACGATGTCCACCGTATCGTTGTTGGCGAAATCGATGGAGGGAAACACCTCGCCATCGAATACCGGGTGCTGTGCTTTCACGAAACATTTGGAGAGAAGGTTTTTGCGTTTCTCCACAGGATCGGGAATCCCCAGCTCAGGTGGCAAAATCTCCCCCGCCACGAGGACCTGCAGCTTCGCGCTCTTTTTTGCGGCGATTTCGGCAGGGAGCGTAAATGTCAGCTCGCTGCCATCGGGGCCGCCGGCAACAAGCGTCCCGGCGTTCGTCCTGTTGCCATCCATCCCGATTTCCACATTTTTTCCGGCCATGTCCGCCGTGGCGAGAACGCGGAGCTGCGTGTTCCAATGACGGTCCACCGAGGTGAGGGCGACCGCTTTTTGGGCCGGTGATGCTGTCGTCGCAAGCCGCACGCGGTAGGTGTTTGTCGTATTCGCATAATTGGGCTTTGGAAACCAGACGCGACGGAAGATATGTGCAACGGCGACGGCGTCATTCGCATGCACCTGCAGGCGGATGATGTCCCCCGCGGAAGGAGGCGTCGTAAAATTGCTCCACGGAATCAGCACGCTCATCGCGTAGCCTTTGGTTGACTTCTCCACGACCTGGATTTCGGGTTTGGCGAAAGCCGGCGGCTTCTTCCGCTTGTCGTTCATGAAAAAACGCGGTTGATCGTGCGCCGGCATCCTCCCCGGGCTGAACACCAGTTGGAAATAATCGCCCTCCGTTGTCGCCGAACCCACATATACCTCGGTCGAGTCTCCCATCCACAACGCCTTCTCCTCGCCCGCCTCCACAGGGGTGCTGTCGTCCGTGTCCACATGGATGAGCAGCCCCTTCTCGTTCCACCCGAGCGCCAGTGCCGCATGCGCGCCATCATTGTCATTCGAAGGTTTCAACACATCGGCATGGTAAGCCCCGTTCACCCACGCGGAATCGGTGACGGGGGCGGCGACTTTTGGGATATCGATTGTGATTTCATCCGCGCACGCGCGAAAATGGAGCGTAAAAATCAACGCAATCAAAAGAAGCGCCGGTGAATTCAGGGCACGGAGGACGGGGAAAATTTTCATGGCTGGCAAATGGGTTCCCTTGTTTCTATCCACTTGGCGTCCTATATAAAAGAGCGAATAGGCCGCGCATAAACCTTCAGATGTAAAACAACCCGATGTCCCGGAAAGACAGTGATTGCAAATTTATAACAACTCCCAGCGAGGAGATTGTCCGGAGGTATCGTGAATCGTTCGAGAATGATGACACAGAGGCCTCACTCGGAGTCGTGCATTACAGGGGCGGTCAGACTGAATTCGATCTCGGATGCAAATATGCACTTAGTCCCGATCCTCTGGATCGGATAACGAGCGCCCGTATTTTGTCACAACTCGGATGGGAAGATGACACGTTTCACGACGAATCCGTGGACTTGTTGTTACGCCTGGCAACGGACGTTGATGAGGATGTCATCGCTGCCGCGGCTTACGCGCTTGGCCATCGCAGATCCGCACAGGGCATACCGGTTATTTTACCGCTGATACGGCATCCCAACCCCGATGTACGCCAGGCTGTAGTGAGTGGGCTGACCTGCCAGGATGATCCATCCGCCATCCGTGGCCTCATTGAATTGGCAAAGGATCAAGTCCCTGATGTCCGCAATTGGGCTGCTTTCGGTTTGGGATCGATGATTGATATCGACTCCCCGGAAATTCGTGAAGCTCTTGTTCCTTTGCTCGATGATGTTGATGTGGAAATTCGCGGCGAGGCATTGATCGGACTCGCGAAGCGGCATGTTCCTAGAGTTCTGCCGGCGCTGATCCGCGAATTGAGTGGAAAATTTAACGGCGATTGGTGCCTCGAAGCCGCGGAGCTGCTCGGAGATCCGGTGCTATTGCCATTGCTGGTCCGGTTGCGCGCTTCGGCGCCTACGGTGTACGCCGCCAGATTTTCCGACAACTTTGACCGGGCTATTGCCGCGTGCACAAAATAAAAAGCGGAGGCCCGTCACCAGGCCTCCGCTTTTGTAAAACAATCCCCTCTGCGCGTTACTTCTTTTTGCCGACCGGCTTCTTGAGCTCTTTCGGCTGGTCGGTGTGGCCCACGTCGCCCTTGCGGGCGGTGGCGCGGCGGAAGGAAAGCGTGGCGGAGCGTTCTTCGACGCCGTCCGGCGAGAGCGCGACAATCGGGATGTTGTAATCGCCGTCGGGATACTTGAAGTGATAGCGGAACGAGCCGTCCGGGTTCAGCTTGATCTCCTTGCCGTCGATGGTGACCTTCGCGTCGGGGTGCGTGCCCCCGTAGAAGATGACCTCGGCGTTCACGTGCATGAAAAACTCGCGCGATTTCTCCTTGCTGAACGGCTGCGCGCTCCAGCTTGCGCCGATGCCGCTGGAGAGGCTCGTGACTTCCGGCCCCCACATGCCGATGCCGCTGAAAAGGCTGCTCGCGCCGGGGCCCCAGAGGCCCTTTGCCACGATCTCGCTCGCGCTCTCCGTGTTGAGGCGCTGCTGCAATTCCTTGCGGAGGATCTGGTCGATCTCCGCCGAGCCCATGCCCACGCGGTCCACCAGCTCAGATCCGAGCAGCGCGATGAGAAGCTCACGCTGTTCATTCGTCCAGTTCGGCACCTTGCCGGGCTCGAATGCCAGTTTGCGGCCCTCGCCCTGCAGGCGGGACAACGCGGCTACGAGGCTTTCGCCCTCAGCCATGGCCGCTTTCACGATATCGACCAGGCGCTGGAAAGTAAGATGCATCGGCACCGTGGCGAATTCCACGGCGGCGTTCTCCACCATGGCATCCGCAGGCGTGGTCGCATTGCCCGAGCGGGCGAGCGATGTCCACGCTCCCTTTTTGTTCAGGTAGCCGATCTCCACGTAGTAAGTCGTGGAAGCCGAGGGCACCGGGATATACCAGTTCCGCGCCTCGGGGTTGATCTCGATGGTCGATTGCTCGTGTCCGTTTTCGAAAAATACCTTCAGGAACGCCTTTTTCTCGCCGTCCTTCGTGTCGTCCGCGCGGAAACTGTTGAAAGCGAGATCCCAGTAGGTGAAAAGCCAGTGCGGGTCGCGCGCAATGAGGAATATGGTGGTCGTGCCGTAGGTCTCGGGCAACTGGCCCAGATCCTCGTAAACCGGGGACTCCGGTGGAGGCGGCGCATCGTGCGTTACCTCGTATTTGTGAACGTCGCCCTCGGTCTTGCCGTGGATTACCGGCTCATTGGAGATTTGGAATGAGCCGCCCTTTTTTGATGCTCCCCCACTATTCGTGGTTGAGGATTGAGATTTCCCTGTCTTACTATTACCCATATATTCCTTTATTGAAGCTTACTACTTTACTATCAGGGCGCGGAGGCTAATCACAATCAAATTATTGTCAACAAAATTCTCCACAAAACAGTGATATATAGCATATTTATGCTGCAAATCGCCCGCTTTATTACAAAATTGTAACAGTTTTTCGTCAAATGTTGATCAAACGTATCATTCCCTGTCTCGATGTTCACAACGGCCAAGTCACGCGCGGCGTGCAGTTTGGAAAAGCCGAGGCCGGTGAGCTCCGCAATGTCGGCGACCCCGTGGAGCTCGCCATCCGCTACGACGAGCAGGGCGCGGACGAAATGGTCTTCTTCGACATCACAGCCACCGCGCACGGGCGCAACTCCATGCTGGATGTGATCAAACGCACCGCCGACCAGTGTTTCATGCCGCTCACGGTGGGCGGAGGCATCCGCACCACCGACGACATGCACACCATGCTCAAGGCCGGCGCGGACAAGATCAGCATCAATTCCTCCGCGCTCGCCACTCCCGACCTCATCCGGGCAGGCGCGGAACGCTTCGGCAGCCAGTGCATCGTCGTCGCCATCGACGCAAAACGCGTCGCCCCGGGCCGCTGGGAGGTTTTTTCACACGGTGGACGCAAAAACACGGGCCTCGACGCCGTGGGATGGGCGGAACGCGTCACCGAACTCGGCGCAGGCGAGATCGTGCTGAACAGCATCGACGCCGACGGCACCAAGGCCGGCTTCGACCTGGAGATCACGAAAAAAGTAAGCGAATCCGTGGGAATCCCCGTCGTCGCCAGCGGAGGCGCGGGCAAGCTCGAGCACCTTTCCGAAGTCCTGCTCAAGGGCAAAGCCGACGCCGTGCTGGCCGCGAGCATTTTCCACTTCGGCGAATACACCGTGGGCGATGTGAAGGATTACCTCTCTTCGCAGGGGATCGATGTGCGACCGGTTCAGGCCGTGGTGTGATTACAAAATCCATGGCATGCCCTTGCCGAAGATCGATTGATTGAGGAGCGAATAAAACCCCTTTGTTCCCATCACAAGATGGATTATAAATAGGTGCATGAAACAGTTCACGGCCATTGTGCACAAGGGCGAACCGGATGAGGGCGGTTTTTGGGCGACATGCCTGGAAGTTCCCGGCGCGAATGGCCAGGGCGGGACGAAGGAGGAGTGTCTGGACAACTTGAAGGAAGCCATTCGACTCCTGCTCGAAACCGAGCGTGAAGAAGTTTTCAGGCTCGATCCCCAGGCCGAGACAGCGGAACTGGTGATGATGTGAAGCGGCGCGCTTTGCTCAGTCACCTTCAGGAATACGGCTGTGTGGAGGTTCGTGAGGGCGGCAGCCATTCCATTTGGAGCAACCCGCAAACCGGGCGCAAAGAAGCCATTCCCCGGCACAGCGAAATCAAAAAATTCCTGGCACGGTCCATCTGCCGCAATCTTTCCGTTCCTGTTCCACCCGGCAATTAGGACGATTAAAGCAGGGTGCCTGCATTATAAATTTTGTGTGCAACAAACGCGCAATTCGCGGAGTTGCTTTTGCAGAGGAGAGATTCAGGCGCTCTGTTCCACGGCATGGATGGTTTTAACGGCTTGAACCGCCGCGCGCACATTATGCACGCGAAAAATGGATGCGCCACGTGATACTCCGCTCACGATACATGCCACTGTCCCCGCATCACGCCGGCTTGCGTCGGGAATATCGAGCACTTCGCCGATGACTGTTTTGCGCGAGACGGGCAGCAGGATCGGGCGCTCGAATTTTTGCAGGCGCGCCAGCTCGCGGTAGATCGTCAGGTTGTCCGCGCGCTGTTTTGCGAAGTCGATGCCGGGGTCGATGATGATTGCGTCGCGTGGGACGCCCGCCTCCAGAGCGATCGCGATCTTTTCCTCGAAAAAATTCTCCAGCGTCTGCATCACGTCGTCGTAGCGGACATGCGTGTGCTTCACCTTCGGTTCACCGACCGTGTGCATGATCAAGAGCGCCGCGCCATGCTCTGCGCAGATCCATGCATTCTCGTCCGAGGGCATGCCGCTGATGTCATTCAAAATGTCGCCGCCCGCCGCCAGGGCCGCACGCGCGACTTTGGGCCGCCAGGTATTGATGGAGAGCGGCGGTGGATTTTCCAGTGCGAGAAATTTTTCGATGAACGGGCAGAGCCGGTCGATCTCCTCCTGCTCGCTCATCGCGGCGCGCTTTGTTCCCGCGCTCTCGCCACCTGCATCGATGATGTCCGCGCCATCGGCGATCATCTGCCGGGAGCGCGCCATGGCGAGATCAGGATCGGCGATCCCGTCGCCGGAAAACGAATCCTCCACGAGATTGATGATCCCCATGATCAACGGACGCCGGGGAAACTCGATCACGTGACGGCGCGCGGCCAGTTTCATGGCATTACAACGGGACAAACCGCCGCTGGCGTTTGTGAAAACGGGCGGTATGCGTGTAGCCCGCATCCTTCGCAGCCTGCACTGCTTCCGTAAAATTCATCCCCACTTCCTGCGGCGCGTGCGCATCGGAATTGATTAGGAGCGGTACGCCTGCGGCAAAAGCCATTTCAAGAAATTCGCGGCTCGGGTAAAGCTCGCCCACCGGCTTGCGCAGCCCCGCCGTGTTGATCTCGATGGCGACGTTCTTCTCCGCTGCCGCCGCAATGCTCGGCTCGTAATATTTCCTCAAATCACCCTTGGGCCGGTGCCCGAACTTCTTCACGAGATCGGGATGCGCCACGAAATCGAACAACCCGCTGCGGATGCACTGCTCGTAAGCCTTCCAGTACATCCCCCAGATTTCCTCCACGGGACGCTCTTCAAAACGCCCGATCCATTTCGGATTATCGACATCCCAGCCGGGCGCGATGTAATGCACGCTGCCGATGAGGTAATCCCAATCCGCTTTGCCGGCCAGCTCCTCGATCCAGCCTTCCTTCCCCGCTATAAAATCGCACTCCAGCCCGAGCCGGATCGGCAGCGCGGGATATGCCACACGCGCCTCCTGCACGATGTCGAAATAGTATGGCAGATCGCCGATATCCATGCGCCAGTCGTCGAAGTTCGCGGGCATCGGATTGTGGTCGGAGAATCCGATTTCCTCCAGCCCGAGAGCGACCGCGGCCTTCGCATATTCGGTGGGAGAACCTTCCGCGTGACGGCAGAGCGGCGTGTGCAAGTGGTAATCGGCCATCATTTTGCTATGATCTTTCGCTTGTGTCTCCTATGGAAACCCTCCAACCTATCGGGGAGTTATGAAATTTATTGAATCGGTCTTTCAGAAATTGAAACGCCATCCGAAGAGGATCGTTTTCCCTGAAGGCACAGAGCCGCGAATCTTGCAGGCCGCTGAGCAGTTTGTCAAATTGCAACTCGGCCCCGCCATCGTGCTCGGGAAGCGCGAGGAAGTCGAAAAAGTCGCCAAGGCTGAAAACGTCGATCTCGACCACATCGGCATCATCGACCCCGCCACCTCCACCGACCTGCCCCTGTTCTGCGAGCGGCTGGAAAAGCTGAAGCGCTACCACAATCTCGGCCCCGCCGACGCCCGCACCACCATGTTGAAGCCGAATTACTTCGCGGCAATGATGGTCCAGTACGGCCAGGCCGACGGCCTCGTCGGCGGCACCAGCACCACGGCGGGCACGTTGCTGCGCCCGTTGATCCAGCTCGTAAAACCGCTGCCCCACGTAAAAACGATCTCCAGTTGCATGATCATCGAGGTCGCGGATAAAGATGTGGGTGAAAACGGCGTGATGCTCCTCGCAGATTGCGCCGTGATCCCGGAGCCGAATGTCGACCAGCTTGCGACCATTGCCGTGCAGACAGGCAAGATCGGCCGCCAGCTCAACGGCATCCCGCCCCGCATCGCAATGCTGAGCTTCTCCACCAAAGGCAGCGCCAAACTTCCAATCGTGGAAAAAATCGCAGCCGCCACCGCGCTCGCGAAACAAAAAGCCACCGATGAAGGCGTCGAGATGCAGATCGACGGCGAGATGCAGGCCGACACCGCGTTGCTGGCCGACCTTGCGGCAGTCAAGGCCCCCGGCAGCACCGTCGCCGGCAAAGCCAACGTATTGATTTTCCCGGACCTGAACAGCGGCAACATCGCCGCCAAGCTGATCCAGCACCTGGCAAAGGCCGAGGCTTACGGCCAGATCCTCCTCGGCCTCTCCCGCCCATGCGCGGACATGTCGCGCGGCGCATCGGTGCAGGACATCCTCGGCGTGGCCGCGATCATCGGCCTCCAGGCGATCGAGTACCGCAAACTTTATCCGGACCAGGGGTAGCCTGTTAAGCGATGAACAGCGTCACACCACGTGTTTTTATCGCAGCGACCCAGCAGAACGATGGCAAGACAACGACAGCCATGGGGCTGTTTGCGGCGCTGAGCAAGCGGCTCGGCAAGATCGGCTTCATCAAGCCCGTGGGCCAGCGTTTCGTGGATGTGGAGGGCAAGCGCATCGACGAGGATTCCGTGCTCATCGACCAGACCTTCGGCGTGAAGGTGCCCATCGAGGCCATGAGCCCCATCGCCGTCGAGCCCGATTTTACCCGGAAATACATCCAGCATTCGAACAACGATTTCCTCGTGCGGCGCATCCAGAATTCATTCGACCGCACCGCGTGGGAGAAGGATTTCGTCATCATCGAGGGCACCGGTCACGCCGGCGTCGGCTCGGTGTTTGACCTCTCGAATGCGCGCGTCGCCAGCCTGCTCCACAGCAAGGTGCTTTTGATTTCCCGCGGCGGCATCGGGCGCGCCATCGACGAGATCGTGCTGAACAAGGCGCTCTTCGACAAGGAAGGCGTGGAAATGGTCGGCGTGATCCTCAACAAAGTGCTGCCCGAGAAATTCGAGCAGGTGCAGGATTTCGGCCGGCGCGGCCTCGAGCGCCTCGGCATCGACCTGCTCGGCGTGATCCCCATCGAGCCGATCCTCGCGAACGCGACGCTCGGCCAGATCAGCAAGCAGATCAAGGGCAAATTCATCCACGCAAAGAGCGAAGCCTCCGCGACGCGACGACGCGTGCGCAAGATCATCATCGGCGCGATGAATTCCTCGCACGTCATGGAGTATTTCACGCCCGGCACGCTCGTGATCACCCCCGGCGACCGCGAGGATGTGATCCTCGCCGCGCTCTCCGCCAGTTCGCTCTCCGACAACGACGGCCACGCGCTCGCGGGCTTGATTCTTTCCGGCGACCTTTTCCCGCACCAGAGCGTCCTCGATCTCATCCGCGCATCGGACCTGCCGATCATCGGCTCGCCGCTGGACAGCTACGCCGTCGCAAACAGCATCCACACGATGACCGTGAAAACCCTCCCCGGCGACAGCGAGAAAATCGACCGCATCCAGCAGCTCATCGACAAACACGTCGAGGTGGACCGACTGCTCAGCAAGCTGAGCTAGGCCACCACGATATTCACGAGCTTCCCGGGAACGACGATCACTTTTTTGATCTCCTTTCCCGCAACATGCTCGGCAACCTTTGCGCTACTGCGCGCTGCGGCTTCGATCTCCTCCTTCGTCGCGTCCTTCTTCACCACGATCTTGTCGCGGAGCTTGCCGTTGATCTGGATCGGTATTTCAACTTCGTCCTCGACCAATACGGCGGGATCGAATGCGGGCCATGGCTCATCCACAAGTTTGCCACCAAAGCCCAGCGTCTCCCACAATTCCTCGGTAAGATGCGGCGCGAAGGGATTGAGCAATTGCAGTAACGTGCGGATCGCACCTTTCGGGCGCGGATTCGCATTCGTGAATGCATTCACAAAAACCATCATCTGCGAAATCGCCGTGTTGAATGAAAGTGTCTCGATATCCTCGCCCACCTTTTTGATCGTGGCATGGATCACCTTGAGCTGCGCCTTGTCCGGCTGCACCTCCTGCACCGCAGGCGAGAGCGCCCACGAGCCATCCTGCTGCTCCTCCATCACCAGCCTCCAGACACGCGCGAGGAAGCGCGACACGCCCTCGACGCCATTCATCGACCACGGCTTCATCTGCTCGAGCGGCCCCATGAACATCTCGTAGCAACGGAAAGCATCCGCGCCGTACAGCGCAATCACATCGTCCGGGTTGACCACATTCCCGCGCGACTTCGACATCTTCTGCCCGTCCTCGCCCAGGATGATCCCCTGGTTCACCAGCCGCTGGAACGGCTCAGGCGTGCTCAGGTAGCCAAGGTCGAACATCACCTTGTGCCAGAAACGTGCGTATAACAAATGTAACACAGCGTGTTCCGTGCCGCCAACGTACAGGTCGACGCCGCCAGGCTTGCCGCTATTCATCCAGTATTTCTCGGCGCCTTCACCGACAAACCGGTCGCCATTCTTCGGGTCGCAGTAACGCAGATAGTACCAGCACGATCCCGCCCATTGCGGCATCGTATTCGTCTCGCGAGTAGCCTTGCCCGAATACTGCAGCCATTCCTTCGCCTTCGCCAGCGGCGGCTCGCCCGTGCCTGTCGGCTTGAAATCATCGAGCTCGGGCGGCGTGAGAGGCAGCTCGCTTTCGTCCAACGCGCGGTGCTTCCCGTCCTCCCAGACAATCGGGAACGGCTCGCCCCAGTAACGCTGGCGCGAGAAAAGCCAGTCGCGCAGTTTGAAATTGATCGTCTTCTTGCCGAGGCCCTTTTCCTCCAGGCGGCGCGTAATTTCCGCTTTCGCTTCCTCGGTCGGCAGCCCGTCGAGAGGCCCGCTGTTCACGGCGAAACCTTCCCCTCCAAAACATTCCAGCGGAGGCGCACTGCACGGGCTTTCACCACCCAAGCCAAGCTTCGGGGAACAGGAAACCACCTCGCGGATCGGCAGGTTGAATTTCCGCGCAAACTCCCAGTCGCGCTCATCGTGCGCAGGCACGGCCATGATCGCGCCGGTGCCGTAGCCGAGCAGCACATAATCCGCGATCCAGATCGGGATGCGCTGGTTGTTCACGGGATTGATCGCATACGCGCCCGTGAAGACGCCGCTTTTTTCTTTCGCCAGTTCCGTGCGCTCCAGATCGCTCTTGCGCGCGGTTTTCTCGCGATAATCGCGCACTTCGGGCCATTGCTCCTCCGTCACGATTTCGTCCACCAGCTTGTGCTCGGGAGCGACCACCATGTACGTCGCACCAAAAAGCGTGTCTGGTCGCGTGGTAAATACGCGCACGGATTTTCCAGCATCGACGATTTCGAAATCCACCTCCGCGCCGTCGCTGCGTCCAATCCAGTTTCGCTGGAGCAGTTTGATTGACTCCGGCCAGTCGAGGCCATCCAGTTCATCGATGAGCCGTTGCGCGTAAGCCGTGATCCGCAGCATCCACTGCCGCATCGGGCGGCGCTCCACGGGAAACCCGCCGACCTCGCTCTTCCCATCGATCACTTCCTCATTGGCCAGCACCGTACCCAGGCCGGGGCACCAGTTCACAGGTGCCTCGCTTACATAAGCAAGCCGCATGCTGTCCGGATTGTCGCCGGAATAGGCGCTGATCGGCTCTGCCTTGTTCGTAGCCGGATTAAACCACGTATTATACAGCTTCAGGAAAATCCACTGCGTCCATTTGAAATAGCCGGGGTCGGTCGTGTTCACCTCGCGCTGCCAATCGTAGGCAAAGCCGATTTTCTTGAGCTGCTTCTTGAAAGACTCGACATTCGCCGCCGTGGTGACCGCCGGATGCTGGCCCGTCTTGATTGCGTATTGCTCAGCAGGCAGGCCGAATGCATCCCAGCCCATCGGGTGCAGCACATTGAAGCCATTCATCCGCTTGAAGCGCCCGAGGATATCCGTGGCCGTATAGCCCTCGGGATGCCCCACATGCAGCCCCGCACCGCTGGGGTACGGGAACATATCGAGCACGTAATACTTCGGCCTGGCCGCATCGAATCCGGGCTCGCCGGGGTTCAATACGTGAAAAGTCTGCTCGGAATCCCAGCGTTCCTGCCATTTCGGCTCGATCTGGTCAAAAGGGTATGGTTTGCGGCGGTCGTTCATTGGGTTTGTCATTGAATCATGAGACCAGTGACAAGTGAAGGTGGAAAGTGACATGCCGCAACTGCCGGGCAACCTCTGCTCATAATGTCCTGATTTTTTTGAATGGGATTACGATGAAGTTAAAGATTAGGATCATGAACTGCGGGCGAATACAGCCCTTTGTCACTTTCCACTTTCACTTGTCACTTCTCACCATGCGCCCGCTCCTCATCGCCACCAAAAATTCGCACAAGACCGCCGAAATCCGCCAGATCCTCGGCGCCAGCTGGGACGTCACCGACCTGAACGCCCACCCCGAGGTGATCCCGCCCGAGGAAACCGGCACGACATTCGCCGAAAACGCCGCGATCAAAGCCGTGGCCGCCTCGCTCATTTTCAAGGGCGTCGTGTTGTCCGACGACTCCGGCATCGAGGCCGATGCGCTGGGCGGCGCGCCGGGCGTTTACTCCGCGCGTTACGCCGGTGAAAACGCCACCGACGCCGACAACCGTGTAAAATTGCTCCACGAACTCGATGCCGCCGGCGCGCGCGGCAAGGAGCGCTCGGGCCGTTTCCGCTGTGTCATGGCGCTCGCGGAAAACGGCAAAGTCCTCGGCACATTCGACGGCGCAGTCGAGGGCGTGATCATCAACCAGGAAAAAGGCGGCGGCGGTTTCGGCTACGACCCGCTCTTCGTCCCCGACGGCTACTGCGAGACATTCGGCCAGCTTTCCGCCGAAATAAAAAACAGCCTCAGCCACCGCGGCCGGGCGCTGGAGAAGGTGAAGGCGTTTCTCGACGCACAATCTTGAAGCACAACCCCTTGGTTCCCAGCAGGATAAACCGTCACGTCTTTGCAAATCGTTTGCCTTGCGCGATCTTGCCTATATAAGTGGCGGTCCTTCCAATGGCAGGTTATTTCGACATCCCCATCATTCTCTGGCTGAAGCATCTGGCCGGTGATTGGTGGATTTTTAATTATTCCATCTATTGCCTCAGCGATAATCACCTCCTCAAGGGCGGGATTTTCCTCGCGGTATTCTGGGGATTCTGGTTTCGCACATCCGGCGACCAGAACCGCACCCGCGCATTCCTTCTCTCTGCGCTCGCCGGCGGGCTGCTGGCGATCGCCCTCAACCAGGCTGTAATGATGATCACACCGCTCAGGCCCAGGCCCTACGCCGCTCATCTGCCCGGCATCGATTTTCCGTTCAACCTCGGCATCGCTGCGCGGAATTCCTTTCCCAGCGACCACGCAGCGCTCTTTTTCGCGCTCGCCACGGGACTCTGGTTCATCTCCCGGCGCATGGGGATCGCCGCGTATCTATATACCGCAATCGCCATTTGCATTCCCCGGATTTACCTCGGGCTGCACTATCCGAGCGATCTGCTGGCGGGCGCGGTGATCGGCATCGCCAGTGCCTGCCTCGTGAGCGGAACCCGGCTGCGGGAGGTGATCGCGAGCCCTTTGCTGGCGTGGGAGAAAAAATACCCGCCGGCATTTTATGCCGCCTTTTTCGTGTTCAGCTACCAGCTTGCGACCCTTTTCGACGACCTCCGCGCACTGGGCAACTGGGCGCATACGATAAGCCGCGTATTATAAAGGGAAAATTTAAAATTCCCTCACCTCCGGCTGGCATTTAAGCTATTCTCCGTAGATCGATACTTCCATGAGCACTCCTGTTGAATACCTCGTCATTTCCGGTTCACTCCGCAAAGCCAGTAACAGCCGCATCATGGCCGTGGCGTTGCACGAAGCGTGGAAGGCATTGGGAGTATCCACCGCCTTCGTCGATCTGCGCGACTATCCGCTTCCGTTTTGCGATGCGGAGGTGGCCTACGGGCACGAGCATGTCCCGGTTCTGTCCACCCTTGTGAAAAACGCGCGCGTCGTGGTGGTGGCGACGCCCATTTACAACTACGGCGCGAACGCCGCGCTGAAAAATCTCATCGAACTCACGGGCAAGGCGTGGGAGAACAAGGTCGTCGGATTCCTCTGCGCGGCGGGCGGCCACGGCAGCTACATGTCGATCATGGGCCTGGCAAACAGCCTCATGCTCGATTTCCGCTGCCTCATCATCCCGCGCTTCGTCTATGCCCTTTCCTCGGATATTGCAGATGGAAAAGTCTCCTCGGAAAAGGTCGCGGAAAGAATCCAGCACCTGGCGGAAGCCTCGACAAAAATCAGGAATGCCTGATCCCCGGCACTGCCAGCAGCCACACAGGCTTTGATTTTACTTGGTCTGCACGGGGCACATGGTTCAAAGTAAACGGTTCATGCAAGAGACGAATGATTTGATCGAAACCCGGAGGCAGAAGATCGCAGCCCTCCGTGAAAAAGGCGTGGAACCCTTTGGCGGAAGGTTTGACACTAGCGGCACCATCGCGGAAATCCGCGCACGCTTCGCGGAAGGGAATGCCGAGCGCGTGGCGGGACGCATCACCGCGCACCGCGACATGGGCAAAAGCCATTTCCTCGATCTGCGCGACGCTTCGGGGCGCATCCAGATTTTCGTCAGCGGCAAGGAACTCACGCCCGAGCAGGCGGAGATTTTCAAGCTGCTCGACCTCGCCGACTTCATCGGCATCGAGGGTGAATGTTTCGTGACCAAGACGGGCGAGCCGAGCCTGCGCGTGAAAAACTTCACCGTCCTCTCGAAGTCGGTGCGCCCGATGCCGAGCCAGTACTACGGCGTCGAGGACGTGGAGTTGAAATACCGCCAGCGTTACCTCGACCTGCTCGCAAACGCGGAGTCGCGCGACATTTTCCTGAAACGCATCGCCATTGTGCGCGAAATCCGTGATTTCCTCCAGGCGCGCGGTTTCCTGGAGGTGGAGACGCCGATGATGCAGACCGTGGCCGGCGGCGCGGCGGCCCAGCCGTTCAAGACCCACCACAACGCCCTCGGCATCGACCTTTTCATGCGCATCGCGCCCGAGCTTTATCTGAAGCGCCTGCTCGTCGGCGGCTTCGACAAGATTTTCGAGCTGAACCGCAATTTTCGTAACGAAGGCATCTCCCGCCGCCACAACCCCGAGTTCACCATGCTCGAGGCCTACTGGGCCTATGCCGATTTCGAGATCATGGCCGACCTCGTCGAGGAAATGGTCTGCACGCTCGCGGAAAAAATCATCGGCACTCTGAAGATCGAGCACAAGAACGCCGGCGGCGAAATCACGCGCACGATCGATCTCTCCCGCCCCTGGAAACGCACCCCATACAAGGAACTCGTACGCGAAGCCGCAGGCCTCGACTGGTTCGAGCTCACCTCGCCGCAGCGCCGCGAAAAATGCCACGCGCTCGGTGTGCAGATTTCGCCCGAGATGGCCGATTTCGAGGTCACGCAGCAGGTGTTCGAAAAGCTGGTGGAGGAAAAAACCTTCAACCCGCTCTTCGTCACGCATTGCCCGAAAGAACTCGTTCCGCTCGCCAAGCAAAACAGCGGCGACAATTCCGTGGTCGATGTTTACGAACTCGTTATCAACGGCCAGGAAATCTCGCCCGGCTACTCGGAGTTGAACGATCCCCTCGTCCAGCGCGAGCGGCTCGAGCATCAGGCCGGCGAGGAGAAACAGAACATCGACGAGGATTTCATCACCGCGCTTGAGCATGGCATGCCCCCGGCGGGCGGCATCGGCATCGGCATCGACCGGCTGGTAATGATGCTCACCGGCGCGGAATCAATTCGTGACGTGATTCTGTTCCCGCACTTGAAGCCAAAATGACCCGCTAAGGCGACGAAGAGCACGAGCCGTGAATTATTCCCCACGGATTTCGTCTTCTACGTGCCCCTTGTGAACAAAAAACCATCCATCTACCCCCACGGCGCGACCAATGCGAATTGGTTCACCGCCTTCAACGCCCTCTCGTTCCAGATCACGCTGGGGTCGCCGATGATCCTCTATGCAAAGAGCCTTGGCGCCACGGCCACAGTGCTCGGTGTCATCGCCGCGCTCACTCCGCTGCTCACGATCTGCCAGATTCCCGCCGCCCATTTCCTCGCGAAGGTCGGCTACCGGCGTTTCATTTTCAGCGGCTGGGGTCTGCGCACGATCTGCATCTTCCTGCTGGCCACGGTGCCGCTCCTCGGTTTCCTCGGCAACCTGGAAAAGCTCGTCCTCGTGCTCTTCGCGCTCTTCATCTTCAATCTGCTGCGCGGCATCTCCTCTGGCGCATGGCTGCCGTGGATCACCGACCTGATTCCCGAGGATGTCCGTGGCCGCTTCCTTTCCCGGGACCAGATTTTCCTCCATGCCGGCAGCCTGGCCTCTCTGGGCGTGGGCGCGGTGCTGCTGTACGGCAAAGCCAGCTCATGGCAATTTTCATTGTTGTTCCTCGTCAGCGCCGCCGCGGCGGTGGCAAGCCTGCTTTTCCTGCGCAAAACGCCGGATGTGGACGCCAGTGACGCCGTGCTGCGGTCCGGCACGCGCGTACCGTGGCGCGAGATTGTGTTTTATCCGCCGTTCTTCCGGCTCGTGGTGTTTACCCTCCTGTTTTTGGTGGCGCTTGGGACGGGCGGCGTGTTCGGCGTGGCGTTCATGAAGACAAGGATCGGCTTCAGCGACAGTCAGATCATGGTCTTCGGCGTGTTCTATTTCCTCGGGGCGATACTGAGCCTGCCGTTTGTCGGGCGAATCCTCGACTACACCGGCAGCAAGCTGGTGATCCAGGCCACCATCGGCGCGTTCTGCCTGCTGCAAACCGCATGGTGGATGCTCGCCTCCCGGTTGCTCCCTCCCTCCGTGGTGCTTATCATCGTCCTCCATTTCGTAGGTGGGATCATCGGCTCGAATTTCAGCCTCGCTTTCACCCGCCTGATGATGAACACGATGCCGCCGATGGGCCGCAGCCATTTTTTTGCGTACTTCTCCGTCATTACCAGCCTCGCCTCCACCGTGGCCCCGCTCTTCTGGGGGATGGTGATCGATTCCCTCGACCATCTTGACTACGTCACCGGGCCCGTCCACTGGGGCAAATACAGCGTCTACTACATGGGCGGCCTCGTTCTCGCCACGGCCACCCTGGCGCTCGCATTCACGCTCAAGGAAAAAGAGCGGCCACAGGGGCGCGCGAGTGTGCGCGAGTTGCTCTACACCGCAAACCTCAAGCGCATCACCCGCTTCTGGCAGCGCTAGGATCTCCCACGTTCTTTTCTTCCCAATCCATGATTGATCCTGCACCTTCTCCGCAATGAAATCGTTCAGCCTGTTTCTGGCGCTCCGCTATTTGAAGCCGAAGCGCACGTTTCTCTCGATCATCACGCTGATCTCCGTGCTCGGCGTGACACTCGGCATCACGGTGCTCATTCTCGTGATCTCGGTGATGACCGGTTTCGACAAGGAGTTGCAACGCAAGGTGCTCGGGTTCGAGCCGCATATCGTCATATCAAACGATGACCTGCTCACAGGCTGGCGCGATATATCGAAGGAGATGCTCAAGGAGCCCGGCGTACTCGCCGTAGCCCCGTACGTGCAGGGCCCGGTCATCGTCGAGATGCAGGGCCGCGTGATCACCCCGATGATGCGCGGCATCGATCCCGTGGAGGAACAAAAAATCAACGACCTGAATTCGTTGATAAAACAGGGCAAGTTCGACCTGAAGGACGACAGCACCGTCATGGGCAGCCTGCTCGCCAGTTCGCTGGGCATCAAGGTCGGCGACAAAATCACGGTTTATGCGCCCAACAACATCCGTGGGATCATCGAGGAGCTGCGCCGCGAGCAGGATGATCCGAAGGCAAAGTCAAAAACACTCGCCGAGCTGAAAGGCGACGTCGTGCTGCCTGCGGAACTGACCGTGACCGGTATCTTCGAGTCGGGCCGGTATGAATACGACTCAAACATCCTCCTCGTCCCTCTCTACGTCGGGCAGGAACTCTACGGCCTCGCCGACGCGGTGCACGGGCTCGCCGTGCGCACCACAGACCCGTACCTGGCCGTAAACATAAAAGACCAGCTCTCGAAAAAATTGCACGACGGCGTGTACGCCCAGACATGGATCGACCGCAACCGCGACCGCTTCGACGCCGTGCGGCTCGAGCGCAACATGATGTTCTTCATCCTGTTTTTCATCATCGTCGTCGCTGCGTTTTCCATCATGAACACCCTCATCACCGTCACCGTGCAGAAGCGACGGGAGATCGGCATTCTCAAGGCCCTGGGCGCGAATGTCTGGCAGATCGTGTGGGTGTTCCTCGCGCAGGGGATGGTCGTCGGCTTTTTTGGCAATCTCACCGGGGTCGCAGCCGGCATGACGCTGCTGCACTTCCGTAACGAGTTCAAGGACTGGCTGGCAAGCGTACTCCACATCGAGATCTTCCCGGCGAGCATCTATGAATTCAGCAAAATTCCCGCCGAGGTTGTCCCCCGCGACGTCGCGATCATCTGCATCAGCGCATTCGTGATCTGCTCCATCGCCGCGCTCATCCCCGCCTATTTCGCGGCGAGGCTTGATCCCGTGAAGGCGCTGCGCTACGAATAACGCCATGAAATCCCTGCCCGCCATCATTCTCGCGCTCGTGTTCAGTTGTTCCATGCCGCATCTGCATGCAGACGAGGCCTCTCAGCGCACTGCCGCCGCGGAGGATTTGATCAATGCCATGCATCTTGAAAAGATCATGGATCAGATGAGGCAGAACATTACTAAGATGACCGCTGGATTCTCGAAAGATCTCTCTCCCGAAGCCCGGAAACAGTCCGAGCAGAGACAGAATGAAATGTTCGACACGATCCTGAAATGGGACACGCTGAAACAGGATTATATCCAGATATACAGCGAAGTTTATACCGAACAGGAACTCAGGGATCTGGCCGTTTTTTACAAATCGCCGGTCGGCCAGAAATTCATCGAAAAGATGCCGGAAGTTCAACAGAAAAGCATGGAAGTCATGCAAAAACGCATCATGCCCCTGTTGCAAAAAATGCGCGAACAGGCGAGGTCTGCCGCGACTCCGCCTCCGGCAGCCCCGGCCCCGGCAACCTCACCAAAATAACTCCCATGCCCTCATTCGACATCGTATCCGAAGTTGACAACCAGGAACTCGACAACGCCTTGAACCAGGCGCGCAAGGAACTCGTCTCGCGTTTCGATTTCAAGAACAGCACCGCCAAGGTCGAGCTGGAAAAAGAGAAGATCAAGCTCTCCGCCGAGGACGCAAACAAGCTCCGGGGCCTGAACGAAATCGTGGTCGCAAAGCTCGCAAAGCGGGGCGTCGATCTCCGCAACATCGAGCGCAAAGACCCCGCGATTTCATCCGTCGGCCACGCCACCCAGGAGTTCATCATCAAGCAGGGCCTCGAGGGCGACAAGGCAAAGGAAGTCATCAAGGCAATCAAGGAGCAGGGATACAAGGTGCAATCCACCCTCCAGGACCGCCAGATCCGCGTCACCGGCAAAAAGCGTGACGATCTGCAGGAGGTGATCCAGTTCCTCCGCAGCAAAGACTTCGCCGTCTCGCTGGATTTCAAAAACTTCCGCGACTAGGACGCTATTTGTCCCATAGGCCCCATCCGTCTCATAAGTCCCATCCCCTTCGTGATTGATACCGGGCGGGTTTGGTGCTATTGCTGCACGCAATGGCTTCCATCTCCAACAGCGAACCGGATGTATTGTCGATCACGGGCGATATCGACATGCACGAGTCGCCCCGCCTCAAGCAGAGCTTCGAGCCGTTCATAGCAAAAAAGGCCGGCCGCGTGCTGGTCGATTTCTCCGGCGTTTCCTATATCGACAGCTCCGGGCTGGCTGTCTTCATCGAGGCGATGCAGCGCATCCAGGCCTACGGTGGAAAGTTCGCATTCTACGGCCTGCGTGAGAATGTAAGGGCCATCTTCGAGCTGGCGCGCCTCGACCAGATTTTCCGCATCTACCCGGACAAAGACACGGCATTGGGTGCGGCCTGACCACCGGAGACCAGTATAGATATCGATGGGTCGGTTGCTCCAGACATATTACAGTTCGCTCCCGGGCTTCGAAGATCATTTTCAACAAGGCGTGCCTGTCCTGATGTATCACAAGGTTGGCCCGCGTCCCGCCGGCACCCAGAAGAAGGCGCTTTACGTAAGCCCGGCCCTCTTCAGCCGCCAGATCGGAGAGTTGCGCAAGGCCGGCTTCAACAGTGCGACAATGGATGAAGCTTGCGTCACGGAAAACAGGGAGGCTCCGCGCATCGTGATCACATTTGACGATGGATTTGCAAATGTGCTCGACCATGCGCTCAAGCCGCTGGCGGAAAACAACTTCCACGCCATCCAGTTTCTCGTCCCGGGTTTGCTGGGGGGGCGGAATGAATGGGATCTGCCCGCCGGCGAAGTCCCGGAAAAGATCATGGACGCCTCACAGGTGCGGGAGTGGATGGCCGCCGGCCATGAAATCGGCGCGCATACGATGACTCATCCCGACCTCGCCACGCTTTCCCTGGAAGACGCACGGGAGGAGATTTCCGCCAGCAAAAAAAGCCTCGAGGATACCTTCGGCGTGCCGGTGGAGCATTTCTGCTACCCGTACGGAAGCTGGAACGGGCAAATCCGCGACTTGGTGGCCGGGGCCGGGTTTCGCACGGCATGCACCACGAAGCCCGACGTAAACACAAGCGCCACAAACCCCTTCGAGATCAGCCGCTGGATGGCGCGCCATGCCTCCCCGCGTCCAAAGGAAGTACTCGCCAGACTTGTGGACCGTATGTTTAACTAGAGGGCAGTGAATCCCTCCCGCTCACAGCGGTTTGGGAACCATATGCAGTCTCACTACAAGCAGGTAGGACGCGACGAAACGCATCCTTTCAAAAACCGGGTAAAAACGGGCAGGCAATCACCGTTCCCATGACCCGGATTCTCGCCATACAGCTCAAGCGCATGGGGGAGCTCCTGCTCACCACGCCCGCGCTGGCGGCGCTGCGGGAAAATTACCCGGATGCCCACATCACCCTGGCGCTGGATTCCACCTGCCGCGAGCTGGTGCCCGCGTTCAGCTTCGTCAACGAGACCTTTATTTGCAGCCGCAAGGATGGAAACCGCGCCTTCTGGCAGAAACTGATCTTCTCCAGCTTCGACATCTGCCTGGATTTCACCGGAAACGACCGCTCGGCGATCTGTTCCATTCTTTCCAAGTCCCACCAGCGCATCACCTTCCAGAACATGGGCAAATCGCATTTGCGGCCCATCTTTTATAACGTCTTCGTCGATTCGGCAGTGAGGGAAAACCACTGCGCAGACCACTATATGAACCTGCTCAAGCCGTTGAAAATCGAGCATCCGGGAGGAAAGATCACGCTCGATCTGCCGGAGTGGCCGCAGAAGAAGGCGCACCAGATCCTCGGCGAGATCAATGTGGCCGCGCCTTACATCCTGGTCCACCCCGGCACCACCCGCCCGGAGAAATACTGGCTCCCGGAACGCTGGGCTGAAATCATCGATTTTTGCAAAAATGAACTGCGCATGCCCTGCATCGTCACCGGGGCCAGCGATGCCTACGAACGCGAGCAGATCGCCGGGATCAAGGCAAAGACCTCCTTCCACGACCTTTCCGGGCGCACAGACCTCCTCAGCCTGGCCGCGTTGGTCCGCGGGGCGCATCTCCTCCTCAGCGTGGATTCGGTGGCCATGCAACTCGGCGCCGCCTTCGGGACACGGCAGGTTGCGCTGTTTGGAAAGACAAATCCGTTCCACTGGCGGCCGCGCCATGAAAATGCCGTCGTGATCCAGGCTGGTCAGCCGGGGGCAAATCCCGTCTTCACACCCCAGCAACAAACAGCCTCCATGAGTGAAATATCGACTAACCAGGTGATCGGTGCTATTCGTCTCTTGACAGCCGCCGGCCAATGATGGCGTAACGGCGGTCGCAAAACCTGCGTAATCACTCTGTCCAGACACAATCATCCCAGCATGTTAACAAAAACGACCCTCTCCCTTTTTCTGCTCCCGCTTTTTGCCATGATCCGCCCCGGCCAGGCGCTGGCGCAGGACTCGGGCCCCGCCACGATCCATGTCGTGGAAACTTTGCACGGCGACGGCACCAGGACCGTGATGAAAACCGACCCGGACAGTCATACCGCCGAGTCCTCCACGTACGATGCGGCGAACAAGATCCGCCAGCGCACCGTTTTTAATCTCGACGAGAGCGGCCAGGCGGTGGGCGGCACGGTTTACTCCTCAAAAAATGTCGCCATCTACAAGCTCGTTTACAAACGCGACAGCATGAACCGCGTGAACGAGGTGGATTCCTATACCATGAAGGACGTATTGCTGAACCGCATGATTTATCACTACGACGCAAAGGGTAAGGTGACCGGCATCGACACCTACGACCCGAATGGCAATGTCGTCAGAAACATCTCTCCTCCCGGTGGCGCAATACCCGGGAAAAAGAAACCCCCGGTCCAGAATCATTGACCAACCGCGTGCCGGTTTCGCGGGAATTCCCGCAAAGCACGCTCCCGGTTCTGACAAATGACTGAATCCCGAAAAATGTCCCGGTTCTGGACGGTAATGTTCGCGCTCCTGGCGGCGGTCGCCGGGGCGTGGGGTTACCAGCAGCACCGCCGCGCCGCTGACTTTGAATTCGTGCAGCGTCGCACCGCGCTGTTGCAGGAGGAGAACACCCGCCTCCAATCCGCCCTGGCGAACCAGCAGAAGGAAAGTTCCCGCGCCTACGAAATCTCGGAGCGCAAACCGATCGAGGATGCCGTCGCGAAGATCCGCGGGCTCGATTTCCAGCAACCCGTCGTTTACGATGTGCTCACCCGCGCGGGGATCAAGAAGACGATCTCGGAGAAACTGGCGGAGCAATATTCGGATGAGGATTTCAGGAATGTCGCCACCGGGTATGCGGCCCTCGGCCTGCTGGAGCCGGATTATCCGCTGAAAAAGGAATACATCGACCTGCTGGGCGAACAGGTTGCCGCGTTTTACGACCAGCACCAGCATAAGCTGTTCATGTTTGAGGATGCCTCGCTGCACAGCACGCAAAACCGCATCATTCTCGCGCACGAGCTCACCCATGCGCTCCAGGACCAGCATTTCGGCCTGCTGAAAATGCCCCTCGAAATCAAGGACAACGACGATCTCGCCATCGCAACCAGTGCGCTCATCGAGGGCGACGCCACCGTGGCCATGTCCGACTACATGCTGCAGAATTTTACCCTGAAGTCGCTGCGCGAAAATCTTTCCGGCATGTTCTCGCAGAACATGGACCAGCTTCAAAAGGCCCCGCTCTACCTGCGCGAGATGCTCATTTTCCCATACCTGCGCGGGCAGGAGTTCTGCATGGTGCTGCGGTCCAGGGGAGGCAACGAAGCCGTCTCGGCGGCCTTCAAGGACCTTCCCACCTCCACCTCCCAGATCCTGCATCCGGAAAAATACCTGGCCCAGCCCCGCGAAAACCCGGTCCGGATCGCCATTTCCGACACTGCCGCAAATGGCCGCAAGCCGGTGGCTGACAACGTCCTGGGTGAGATGGGAACCCGCATCCTCCTCACGCAATGGGGCGACTCCCGCACCGCAAACGATGCCGCAAGCGGATGGCGCGGGGACCGCTATCTTGTTTTCAAGGAGGGCACGGACACGGAATTGCTCTGGAAAACCCTGTGGAACAGCCCGGACTCCGCAGGGAAATTCATGGATGCGCTCCTGGAGGCCGAGGCAAAGCGTTACGGATTCAAGCGTGGTGACTGGGCCACAGGCGACGATGGAAGCTTTTCCACCCATCAAAAGAACCGCCTCATCCTTTTGTTTCGCGAGGGTGAAAACGCTGTGATTTTGATAGACGCTACAAACGACCTTTGGAAAGATTCGCTCCGGCAGAAGTTTGCGACCCATGGACAAAACTGAAATGCGGCTCGATCCCCTGAGGCAGACGTGGACCCTCTTTTCCGAGGCACGCGTCGTGCGCCCGCCATTGCTTGCCCGCGCGCAGCCGGGGAATTCCGCAGCGCAATTCACCCCCTTCGCCGCCGGCAACGAAAATCTCACACCCCAGGCCCTGTATTCGCAGCCCTCCGACCCCTCGCAGCCCTGGCAGGTGCGTGTAATCCCAAACCGCGCCCCGGCACTCCAGGTGGAAGGCGATCCGGCGCGGCATGCGGATGGATTCTACGACCGCATGGGCAGCGTCGGCGCGCACGAGATCATCATCGAGGATCCCGGCGCGGGGAAACTGGAGGATCAGCCGCTCCCGGTCATCTCACAGGTCATCAATGCCTGGAAACTCCGCATGCTCGACCTGCTGCACGACACGCGGATGCGCGCATTTTTCATTGTCAAAAACTCCGGCGCCGCCGCCGGCATGCCGTATCCGCACTCGGTCAGCCAGTTGGTCGCGATGGCGATCATACCGCCCACGCTGAAGCAGAAGCTCGACGTGGCCCGCGCATTTTACGAGCAGAAGAAACGCTCCATCTTCGAGGACATCCTCGGCGACGAGATCCGCACAGCCTCCAGGCTCGTGTATGAAAACAACGGCTTCGCGGTCTTCTGCCCCTACGCCGCCAGGACGCCCTTCGAAATGGCGGTGTATCCAAAACGCCAGTGCGCCGATTTCCACGGGATCACCGACCAGGAGCAGGCGCAATTTGCGGATGTATTAAAGGTTGCCGTGCAGAAAATGAACCGCGCGCTCGACTGCCCGGCGTACAACCTCCTGCTTTTCACGGCGCCTGCGCGCACGCAAAGGCGCGACCACTGGAACACGCTCGACCGCGATTTCCGCTGGCACGTCGAGATCATCCCGCGGGTCGACTACGTCGGCGGCTTCGAGTTCGCCACGGGGTGCAACATCAACACGGTCTGGCCGGAAACCGCCGCCGGTTACTTGAGAAAAATCGAACTGTAACATATTGTTAAACATGATCGGACGCCAGGTTTTTTACGAAGGAAAGGTGCAGGGGGTCGGTTTCCGCTACACCGTGCGGAACATCGCGAAGGGTTACGACGTCACGGGCTGGATAAAGAATCTCCCCGACGGGCGCGTGGAACTCCACGCCTGCGGCGACGGGGACGAAGTGCGGGCATTTCTCGAGGGCGTCAGGGAAAGCGAATTGAACAGCAACATTCGCAGGGAGGAAGAGCACGACATCCCGCCGTTCCATGATATAAAGGGTTTTGAAATCCGTCTTTGATAAATGGCAACCCCCGCAATCTCGATCCGCAATCTCACCAAAGTCTTCCCCATCCCGTTCAAGCGCGAGCGCGTGGTGGCCGTGAAAAACCTCTCGCTCGACGTCGAGCCGGGCCAGGTGTACGGACTGCTCGGCCCGAACGGCTCCGGCAAAAGCACCACGATGAAAATCGTGCTCGGCCTCATCCCGCCCACGGCGGGCACCACTCAGATTTTCGGCCGCGACAGCTCCATGGTGGACAGTCGCGAGGACGTCGGCTTCCTGCCCGAGAATCCCTACTTTTACAAATACCTCACCGGCTACGAGACCCTGCTTTTCTACGGAAAAATCTGCGGCATCCGCGGCGCTGCGCTCAGGGACCGGGCCGAGGATTTGCTGAAACTCGTGAGCTTGGAAAACGCCCGCGACCGGCGCCTTGGCGGCTACTCAAAGGGCATGCTCCAGCGCATCGGCCTCGCGCAGGCCCTCATCCAGGAGCCCCGCCTGCTGGTGCTCGACGAGCCGACCGCCGGCGTCGACCCCGCTGGCTCGCGCGAGATCCGCGACCTGATCCTGAATTTCAAGGCGCGCGGCATCACGATCCTGCTCTGCTCCCACCTGCTCGGCCAGGTGCAGGAAATCTGCGACCGCATCGGCATCCTGCACCGCGGCGACCTCGTACGCGAAGGCAGACTGGAGGACCTCATTTCCATCGAGAACCAGACGGAGTTGATCCTCGAGAACACATCGCCGGAGCTCCTCGGCGAAATCCAGGCGCTCGTCACAAAATCGAACGCCCGCATCGTTGAAAACCGCAAGCCGCAAACCACTCTCGAACGCTTCTTCCTCGACGTCACCGGAGGCAAGAGCTGACCCGCATTCCCCGTGAACACCCTCCCTTCGAAAACAAAGCACAGGATTTTCTCGCCCTCCCGCGTGAGCGCCATCGCGGGCAACACCCTGCTCGAGCTCGTGCGGCTCAAGGTGTTTTACTTCCTCCTCCTCTTCGCGCTCTTGATCATCGGCACAGCCGGGTTCACCTCGGTCTTTGATTTCAAGATCCAGGAGCAGTTTCAAATGTTGAAGGACATGTCGCTGGGGGCCATGTCCATCTTTACGCTGCTCCTCTCGATCCTCGCCACCGCGATGATGCTTCCGAAGGACATCGAGGACCGCACGCTCTACACCATCCTCGCAAAACCGGTGCCCCGTTTCGAATATCTCATGGGCAAGCTGGTGGGCGTGTTCATGCTGCTGCTCGTATCCACGCTCGTGATGAGCGCCATGTTTGCGCTCGCGCTTTACGCAAAGCAGCAGGTCGTGATCGGCGAGTCCGTGCACGGGTTGACCCCCTCCCAGGTGCTCGAGGTCACCGCCGATATCAAGGCGCACGCGTTCACCTTCAGCCTCGTCCCCGGCATAGTCGCCATCTACCTGAAGGCCGCGCTCTTCGCCGCGCTCACGATGCTGATCTCCACATTCGCCACCTCCTCCATTTTCACGATCTTCATCGCCTTCACCGCCTACTTCATCGGCAGCGTGGAGGGCATCGCCCGCGAATACTGGTACGCCAGCCCCACATCCGGACAGCTTGCAAAAATCTTCCTCGCGCTCGTTGCCCTCTTTTTCCCCGACCTCCAGTTGTTCAACCTCGTGGATGACATCGTCGCCGGCAACGCCATTCCTACGGCCCTCTTCTTGAAGACCGTCGGCCTCGGCCTCGCCTATACCGGTGTTTATTCGTTCGTCGCCTACGTTATCTTTTCGTTCAAGGAGCTATGAAAAAAGCCTACGCGGCGGCGCTGGCCATCATGGCGCTCTTCGGTTTCGTGAAAATGGGCTTCGAGCAGCAACTCACCGAGGAGCACCGCGCCTCCTTTTTCCACGGCGCGAAGCTCAATCTCGACATGCGCCAGCAGTTGGGCCAGCTCGGTTTCCTCGCCGCCCTCAGCGGTTTCCGCTCCGTGGTGGCCGATCTGCTCTGGTTTCAGGCCCACACCGCATGGGAGCGCACGGAGTGGGGCCGCATGGCGCTGCTGTTTAACAATGTCACCGCCCTCGAGCCGCGCAACACCATGTTCTGGGACATGGCCGCATGGCACATGGGCTACAACGCCAGCATCGCCGCCCGCAACAACCGCAAGCAGCCACGCGAGGCCCTCCGCATCAAGGCCCAGCGCGAGTACTTCAAGGTCGCCGAGGATTTCCTCCTCCGCGGCATCCAGAACAACCCCGACCGCTACAAGCTCTACGACAGCCTCGCAAACCTCTACAGGGACAAGTTCCAGGACCACCTCAAGGCCTCGGAGTACTTCGCAAAGGCCGCGCAATTTGAGAATTCTCCCACCTATGAAAAACGCATGGCCGCCTACGAGCTCTCATATTGTCCGGACAGGGAGCAGGAGGCATACGAAATGCTCGTCAAGTTCTACAAAATGGGCGAGAACGAACATCTTCCAACCCTTTTAACAAGATTGAAATTTCTCCAGGAAAAATTGAATATCCCCGCCGACCAACGAGTTTACAACCCGCCTGACAAGTAATTTATAGAGATGCGTTTCGCTATTTTTGGAGATATTCATGCAAACCTGGAAGCCCTGATGGCCATGCTGGCCGACGCGGAAGCCAACAACTGCACCCACTACGTCTGCCTCGGCGACATCGTCGGCTACAACGCAAACCCGCACGAGTGCCTCGAGATCGTCCGCAGCATGGAATGCCCCGTCGTAAAGGGCAACCACGACGAGCAGGCCTCGATCACGGACGATCTGGAAGGCTTCAACCCCCTCGCCGAGGAGGCCATCAACTGGACCCGCGAGAACCTCACCGAGGACGACAAACAGTGGCTCCGCGACCTCCGCCTCGTCCGCCAGGTGCGCGACTACACCATCGTCCACGCCACCCTCGACACCCCGCACAAGTGGGGCTACGTCTTCAACCAGCTCGACGCCGCCGCCAGCTTCAACTACCAGCACACCTCCCTCTGCTTCTACGGCCACACCCACTCCCCGCGCGCCTACGTCCGCGACGGCACCACCGTCCGCAGCCTCACCTTCGACAAGCTCCGCCTCGAGCCGCAGAAGAAATATTTCATCAATGTCGGCAGCGTCGGCCAGCCACGCGACGGCGACTGGCACGCCTCCTACGCCATCTACCACGCCGACAAGCAATACGTGGAACTCCGCCGCATCGAGTACGACATCAACACCGCGCAGGATAAAATCGTGGATGCCGGCCTGCCGCAGAGGCTCGCCGACCGCCTCGCCCTCGGAAAATGAGCGGGCCGGTTTCACCGGCGGACATCCGGTCGGTGCTCATAGTGAAACCGAGTTCCCTGGGCGACATCGTCCACACCCTTCCCTCCGTCCACCTGCTGAAAAAAGCATGGCCGCACGCGAAGATCACCTGGATCGTCAACACCGAGTGGGCGCCCCTCCTCGCGGGAAACCCTGACCTCGACGAAATCGTCATCTTCCCCCGCAAAGGCTTCCGCAGCCTTCTCGACATCTACAAGCTGCGCAACTGGGTCTGGCAGATCAGCCACATCAAGCCCGACCTCGCGCTCGATTTCCAGGGCCTCCTCCGCAGCGCCCTCATCGCGCAGATCTCCGGCGCCCGCGCAGTCCATTGCCTCGGCGACGCCGAACTCACCCCCCGCCTCCTCTCAAATCGCGTCGTCCCCGCCGACCGCAGCGCCGAGCACGCCGTCACCCGTTACCTGAAATTAATCGCCGACCTCGGCATCGACACCGACGTCCCGCTCGACTTCCCGCTCCCCGCCGGCGACAAACCGCCCGGCATCGATTTTCCGGAGCGCTACATCCTCGTGCATCCCTTCTCCCGCGGCGAAAACAAATCCCTCTCCGACGCCTGCCTCCAGCGCCTCTTCCAATCCCTCTCCCCCATCCCCATCGTCCTCGCAGGCCGCGCCGGCACCGATATCCAGGTCCCGCCCGGCTCCGTGAACCTCCTCAACAAAACCTCGCTCGCCGAGCTCATCTGGCTCATCCGCCACGCCGCATACACCCTCAGCGTCGACAGCGGCCCCATGCACATCGCCGCCGCCATCACCGGCCGCCTCCTCGGCATCCACAACTGGACCAACCCCAAACTCGTCGGCCCCTACAACCCCGCCGCCTCAGTCTGGAAAAACGGCGCCATCCACCAGATGCGCGACTTCACCCCCGAAAAATCCCCCACCGCCTCCCGGAACTTCGCCCTCGAAGACATCGACCCCGTCGCCGCCTTCCTAAAATCCAAAACCCTGTAGCCGGGGTCTGTGACCCCGGTCCCGCGTGACAACAAGGACAGTGGTGGATCGTGACCTCCGGGCCAATAGTGTTCGGCAGGGAAGATGCTGGGAAGGAAGAGAAAGGCAGACACAGAGGTGTTACACAAATGTCACCTGATTGTAACTTGTACTTTTTTGGAAGTGATGGTGAGATGTTGAGCG
>Ga0068860_100000425_pt1 | contig 53915 bp, 55 predicted proteins | sample KBSSwiS32_FD_66597 | JGI IMG/M metagenome (GOLD analysis project Ga0068860, IMG submission 66597) | Switchgrass rhizosphere microbial communities from Kellogg Biological Station, Michigan, USA - KBS Switchgrass S3-2 | ecosystem: Host-associated > Plants > Roots > Rhizosphere > Soil ... | reverse complement strand
CACCTCCTTTAGCTTGATCGTTAAAAGGAGAGCGAAGATGAAGAAATTTTTCTGTCTGATTTCATGTTTGGCTATGACTGGCCAAGTGGTTGCTGATCCATTCTGTATGAAAGTGATGACCTATAATGTGCGCCGGCAAGGAAAAGAAAAGTTGCCGGAAAGTTTGTGGGAAAATCGCAAAGAACGAATTGCTCACCTGATTAAAAAATCCAATCCAGATTTCATTGGGATGCAAGAACCAACGAGAGAACAAATAAAAGATCTCAGACGGTTGTTGCCAGAATATGCTGCATTCGGGCAGGGACGCGGTAAAAGTTGGCTGGGTGCCGGAACTGATGAATACAATCCAATTTTTTATAAAACTGCGTGCTTTGAACGATTAGAAAGCGGAACGTTTCGTATCAATGAGTTAAAGCGCCGATGGCTTCCCGTTTGGACGCCGCTTGATTGGCGTAAAACTGGTGCGTTGCCTCGTATTTGCACATGGGCAAAATTCAAGCATAAACCTTCGGGCAAAACGTTTTATTTCTATAACACACATCTCGATAATAAATATGATTCTGCACGGGAATATGGATCTAAAGTTATTCGCAAAAGGATGGGGAATAAGAGCCCTATTATTTTTACGGGAGATTTTAATGCCCAGTTCGTTGATTCTTTGCCGACAATATTTAATAATTTTAATCACTCACGCAGCATAGCCAAGATGGTTGTTGGCCCAGAAACAACACGCACTGGATGGGCAGATGAAGAATTAAAACAGATCGACCATATTTTAGTTCAGAAAAATGCAGGCATTCACGTATTAAAATATGAAGTTGTGCAAGAAAATAGACCCTATTCAAGTGATCATCGGCCAGTGGTGGTTGAGCTTGAATTATAAGGGTGCCCCCAGCTCCAATTGTGGGAAAAGCCTTTTGAATGCGTTGTGGACTGAGTCTGAATGTGATACCTTGGGTTAGGGGATTGATTCGGTCAATGTCGGATTTTTCAAAGGATTTTCTATTAAAATGTCTAAAATCGTTATAGTTATTTTTGCTATAACTTTTCTCTATAATTCTGCTTATCCAGATACCCACTATTTGGAAAGTGATTGGAATGAGACAATCCATCCACTCATATCCTACCACGCGGATCTAGATCCAGGTTTTTTAAGCAGATGGTGGGATATTGATTATCCAATACTATATGTTGAGACTGCCGGTGGTCCCTGGGGAAGAAAGAATGATACGATAGTAACGATGAATAATCGCACAATTGCTGTGTGGTCTCTGGTTCAAGAATTTATTTCATTATTGGATTTTGACTCAACGCATAATTCAGATGCGATGTTTATTGAACAAAAGAGTATTGCTGATGGTTCCTTAATTATTAGAAAATCTGGAATCTATCATCTGAAAGAATCGATTACTGCAGCGCGTGGCATGTCCGCTATTATAGTTGAGGCTGATAACGTTATTATTAATTGTAATGGGTTTACTATACATGGTTGTGATGGCGGAGCAGATGCGGTGGAGGTTAAAAGCGGCGCTCAACGGGTGACGATCTGTAATGGCAACATTCGTGATGCGGGTGCCAACGGCCTTCATGTACACTCTCATTCACAGGACATAAATCTGATAACACTTGATATTCAAAATTCGTTAGCCAATGGCTTTTTGATAAGTTCAAATCGCATACTCATTTTGAATTGCAAAGGCACATACAACAAGGGAAATGGTTTTATGTTCTCCAGCGCTTCAGATAGAGAGATCTGTCTTATTGAATGTCTTTCTCATAATAACGGCGGTATCTACCAAGAAGATCATTCATAATCTTTTTCACTTAATATTTTAAAAAAAGATCCTATTAATTTGGGATCTTTTTTTTGTACTCTTTTATCCATGTCAAAGATAGCAACGAAAAAAGTGAGTGGTCACATGAAAATAACATTCTTGGGTGCGGTGGAAGAAGTAACCGGATCAAAATATCTGATTGAAAGTGAAGGTACAAAAATTTTAGTTGATTGCGGACTTTTTCAAGGGCCAAGAGAGCTGCGGGAGCGTAATTGGGAGGCATTTCCTGTTGATCCAAGTAGCATTGAGGCGATTGTATTAACGCATGCGCATATAGATCACACGGGTTACATTCCGGTGTTAGTCAAACAGGGCTTTAAGGGCAAAATCTATTGTTCACGACCAACCTATGAGCTGTGTGAAATTATGTTAATTGATAGTGGTACCTTGCAGGAAGAGGATGCGCGCAAGGCTAACAAGTATAAATATTCAAGACATCATCCCGCATTGCCATTATACACCGCAAAAGATGCTGAGCATGCGCTCAAATTTTTTCATGTGATTGATTACGATAAAATTGTGAGTTTTGGTAACTCTTTACAGGTGAAGCTGATCAGCTCATACCACATTCTTGGTGCATCATTTGTTATTGTCTCAGATGGGAAAGAAACGCTCTCCTTCTCGGGAGATCTTGGGCATCCTAATCAGCTGATCATGAAGACTCCTCCCTATCTCAAACAAACAGATTATTTAGTTGTCGAATCCACCTATGGCGATAGGCTCCATGAAAAAGGCGATCCAGTGGAAGCTTTAGGTGAGATTGTAAACAAAACGATTTCCCGCGGGGGAACACTGGTGATACCGTCCTTTGCCGTGGGCCGGACGCAAACGATATTATATTGTCTCTATCTCTTGAAACAAAAAAATGCGATTCCAAGCGTGCCTATTTTTCTCGATAGTCCCATGGCAATCAGCGTTACTGATTTGTATTGCAGGTTTAAAGATGAACACAAATTATCAACGCAATCATGTCCGCTCATTTTTGATATTGCGACCTACACCCGCACAGTAGAAGAATCAAAGCGCATCGATCATCTTGGAAATCCGTGCATACTTATTGCCGGCAGTGGCATGGCGGATGGTGGGCGCGTTGTGGATCATTTGAAATATTTTGTTTCTGATCCGAAGAACACAATACTTTTCGTGGGCTTTCAGGCACAAGGCACACGTGGGCGGGCTTTAGTTGATGGAGCACAAGAAATAAAACTACACGGCAAACAGTATCCCGTTCGTGCGGAAATAAAAACAATCTATACCATTTCGGCACACGCAGATTATGGTGAAATTTTGGAATGGTTGAGCCATTTTGAAAGTGCGCCTAAAAAGGTGTTTGTTACCCATGGCGAGATTGAAGCTGCTGAATCATTGAAGAAGAAAATAGAAGAGCGCTTTGGTTGGTCTGTGGTGATTCCAAAATATTTGGATTCTTTTGATTTAGATTAAGCTTTGTACATTGTTCATTTTTGTACTAAACTCTCGTGATATTTTGGCAAACACCAACAATGAACGGGAAGGTTTAGAATGAATAAACAAAACATACTGTGCGCACTGCTGTTGCTCAACACATTTTTATTGCACACAGGAGAACTGTGGAAAAACAGGGCAGGCAATCAGCAATGTGAGCCGCGCTCTATTTGTTATCCCGAATCGCGTGATGAGTTAATTGATTGTGTGCAACAATCTGCTGCACAAGGGCTGAAAGTTCGTGCCATTGGTACTGGTTATTCAAGAAGTAATCTTGCATGCACCGATGGTTGTCGCATTGACTTGCGGAATTTGAATCATATTTTGTCTGTCGATAATGACACCATGCAAGTGTGTGTGCAGGCAGGGATCACGGTCACTCGTCTGAATGAGGCTCTCGCATCCTTTGGGTTGGCGCTGTCTAATCAAGCAGCCATTTCTGAATTTAATCTTGCAGGTGCATTGTCCACTGCATCGCATGGAAGTGGCCATACCGGTTCATTATCTAGTTTTATTGTGGAGCTAGAATTAATTGATGCACTGGGAAATGTGCGCACGCTTTCGCGCAACTCTGATCCAGATCTTTTTGCTGCAGCGCGAGTGAGCCTTGGCGCTCTGGGCATCATCTATTCGGTTACCTTGCAATGCGAGCCGCTCTTTTATCTGCGCAGCAATCATACAACCATGAAGTTGAAAGATTTTATTGCTGAGTATCGAGCATTGCATACTGCGCATGATCATTTTCAAGCCATTTGGTCGGTCAATAGTGATGAGGTGAAGATTGATACGTGGACTCGTGTTGATGCTACAGCTTCTGAATTTGATGTAGAAGTTTGCTACAAATCACTCTGCTGGTTCAGTACCGCGAATGGTGCGGGGAAAGATATAGCCGCGGAATTTGCGGTGCCCATTGATGCATTGCCAGCAGTGCTTGAGCAAACACAAGCATTGATCCACAAATACCAAAATCAGGGCCTGACTGAAATGAGCACGCTCGTGGTACGGTTTTCAGACGGCGATTCTGATATCTTATTGAGCCCAGCTGGTCATGGGCCAGTTGCTTATATTAATGTTAGTACGCCAGTTTATGATGCATACATGTCGTATTATAGAGAGTTGGAAGAGATGATGTTGGCATTCAAGGGTCGTCCTCATTGGGGGAAAATTAACTTTTTGAATCATCAAAAATTATTCGGTTTATATGGAGATAATGTGACGAAATTTATGGATGTAAAAAGTAAGTTAGATCCATCCGGATTATTTTCCAACGCGGGTATTGATGCATTGTTTGAAAGATAGGATGTTTGATCTCCGTGTTAACGAAAGAATGGGCCCGGTCGATAAAACCGGGCTCTCTCGTTGAATATTTTTGACAAACAAGCCTCTTGATAATATCTTACCTTAGTTAATTAAAACCTATTAGTATGCGGAGAGTATCGTATGTTGCCTAAGAATAAAATAGTAATGTTGGTGCCCATTATTGTGCTCGGATGCGTCAGTATCTTGTTTTGTGCGCGTGATACTTCTTCGGAAGATGTTCACCGTGTGCAGGGCAATGTAAAAATAGGAATCATTCTAGGCAGCACTCGCTTGGGCCGCTCATCTGATAAAATTGGTAAAAATCTTGAAAAAATTGCCAATGCAAAAGGGATTGCCGTTGAGATTATTGATCTGCGAGATTATTCACTTCCCTTTTTGCAAGAGGAAATTATTCCTGCAAGACGAACGGTGATCTTGGATCCGAATGTGCAAAAATGGGCTGATAAAATAATTTCAATGCCAGCATTTGTGATTGTTTCTCCAGAATATAATTCGGGATATCCTGGTGTGCTCAAAAATGCATTGGATAGTCTCTATGTTGAATGGAGCGGCAAGCCAGTAGGGCTCGTTGGTTATTCTGGCGGCATGTCTGGTGGCGAGCCGATGCTTGTGCAATTGGATCAGGTAGTCAGACGTCTCAGAATGGCGCCGGTGAATATTTCCATCAAGATTCCAAAAGCAGGCAAAGCATTCGATAGCGAAGATAATTTTATCGATCCTGCAATAGCGCAAAATTTTGGGATCATGCTTGATCAGCTTGTTGCGGCAATAAAATAATGAGCAGGAAAAACAATGAGAGTAGTAAGACGTGGCATCCTTTATTTTTGTATCTTTTTTGTAGCACACAGTTTTGCTTCTTTATCCCAGAGTGATGAAGTCATCTACACTTTGTGCATTGATGGAGGCGGGTCCAAGACGAGTCTCCAAATCGTTGATGCCTCAGGTGCACAAGTAGAATTTCAAAAAAATGGCATCGTGGTTAATGAAGTGCGATCTGGATCATCGAATATAAATGCGGTTGGTTTGCAAGGCCTGGAGACTGTGTTTCATGAACTATTCGATGATATTATTATTGATGGTTCGCCGCTCAGTTCTGTGAGCAATGTGTGTAATGTTATCGGCGGTTTTGGTGGCGCTTCAGCACTATCGACACGCGAGAGCATCGCAACGTTGATTCAGCAATGGAATTTTCATTCGATAGAAGTGATGAGTGATATTGGCATCATTTCCCAATTCATTCAAGGAAATGGGATTGCCCTTATAGCTGGCACTGGATCAGTATGTTTTGCGAAATATGGTGATGCAACACTCCAGGTTGGTGGATTGGGCAGACATCTTGGTGATGAAGGAAGCGGATATTCTATAGGAAAGTCTGCTATCAAAGCGTCACTTGAAAAGGGTTATGGCTACGGACAAGACACCGTGCTTGTGCAAGAATTGTGCCCCCGCTTCAAGCTAGAAAATATACTCCAGATAATTCGTCCATTCTATGCAGGAACGATAACGCCGCAAGATGTTGCTGCGCTTGCTCCAGTAGTTTTCCAATATGAAGATTCTGATCCGGTGGCGCACCAAATTATCGCATCGGCTATAGATGGATTGGCCAATACGCTGCACATTGCAGCATATACGTTGAACATGGAACCGAGTGCAATTTATCTGGTGGGCGGAATCTTTAGAAATAAAAATAAAGATAGATTTATTCAGATGATGATCGATAAAGCGGGACTACACGGCTGGGATATTAGGGATATTTCTAGTGAGCATCCTGTGGTAGCGCTGGTGAGTAAAAGACTGCAGCAATAAAATAGTTGAATTTGAATTATAGAAAAATTTAACCCGGTCTTAATGGCCGGGTTTTTCTTTTGATAGTGATGCTTTGCAACTAATTGTTCACACACTAAGCATACCTTGTTATATTGGCCGCGTGTTTCTCAATCGGTGATTAGTAAGGAGTTGTGGTATGAAAGTTCAGCACTATGCAGGCCTCGTATTTTTTGGTGTGACGCTCAGCTCTTTCGCAATGGAAGAAAATCATCTGCCGGCTTATTTACATGCTCCTATTTCTTCGAATGATAAATTATATCGTGCTATTTTTAATGACGCTCCTCAAGAAATAGAAGCGATAGCAAAATCCGTAGATATTGTTGATTCTCGTTGTGTTATAAGTCGTGATTCAAATCGCATGCCGCCATTATGGTGGGCATTGTCCTTGGCCAGACCGAAGGCGGTACGAGCGTTACTCGCGTTGGGAGTGAATTCCAATGCACCGCGGACCAATGCTCTCCTTTCTGCGTCCAAACCGGCGACGGTGCAGGTCAATTCACGCGGTGGGCAGATTATTATTTCACGAGCGGAATCGTGCATAAAACCGGTACATTATGCTGCGTTTAATGGTGATATGCAATCGACGCTGGCACTGATTCAAGCAGATGCTGATGTGAGTGGTGATATCATTTCGAGTGAAGTACATAGTGACAAGCCTGTTAGGAGAGATGTCATGGGATACGCTCTTAAGTATTATGTTGAGGATGAGGAAACCGCCCATCAGGTGGTCACTGAGCTCTTTGCCAAAGGATATTGCATGGCAAACAACCACAGATCTACCAACATTTGGTTTGCGGCAATATATAATCCAATCGGGCGCTATCCCTTAAATAAACGATTGCTCGATCTGCTGATTGCGCAGAAGGCAGATGTGAATGATCATTTTGACTACGGCGCGGTACGCGTTACTCCCTTGGGCTATGCAATTCAAGCGGGTGCGATTGATGCGGTAGCGCTTCTTTTAGAGGCGGGTGCACGGGTTGATGAACAAATAAAACGGAAAAATGAACCGTCAAGGACACTCTTGGAGTTTGCGCGAGAACGGGTGATGGACCAACGTCCTAATGCAGGGGGAGTTCTGCAGCTCTTGCAAGAGCGTGTATCCAAAAAGTAGATCGTTTCTTGGGGCCCCTTCCAGGGGCTTTTGCCTAATCCCACCCCGGGTGTTACACTGAGAATGTGTGATATTTAGGGGTTTTATGAATAAAAAGCTTAAGAGCCTAGCGCTCGCTTGCCTACTATTAGTCTCTCCATCTCTATTTGCAGGTTCAGCCGATAATACCGGCAGCTCCGTTCCGTCTGTTATAGCAGCGGCAGTGGTGGCTGTGGCAGCCCATTATGGGTATCGCTATTGGACCACCCCAGATACTTCTATGCCAACTCTCGACGAACTCCAGGTGACAACCCTCATTCCGGTCGAAAAACCGGCTGATTCCACTGTTCGGGTCTATACTATCGACCAGGCTGATTCACTCATGAAAACTAAGAAATTTGATCTATTGGTGGATGTTGATGGGAAGATCTATCGTGCCCAAAGTGGCATCCCCGGTGAGATTAACAATTTTGACCAAGTTTCCGTCTATTCGGGTGGTTTCTACAATAACTGTAGGACCCAGGCATCTTCTGTGTTGCGAATGATCAGACTGGATGGGATGCATGGTGCCTGTATCACCTTCAATTATGCTCCCGATTATTCCCGTGCCCGTTTTAACTTTTGCCAAGAACAAGATATCGCCTGTCTCGATTTGGTCTATAAAAATGTGTTAGAAAAAAGTCCTCATGCTCGTGTGGTATTGCGTGGTGCTTGTAAAGGTGGCGTTACTACACTCCATTTTCTTGCACATAAAGCAGCACATGGGGAAGATGTCAGCAACGTTAAGGCAGCTGTCATAGAATCGGCACCACTTTCAGTGGAAAGAGCGCTTTCTCATTATCCGTTCAGTCATGGACTTGCACGTCTTACTTTTCCCAACTATAACCCCAAAAATAAGACAATTTTAGACGCGAAGATTATGCCAAATATCCCACTCTTTATTGGACGCATACCGGGTGACATGATTGCCGATGTGGGCGACACTGCCAAAACGGTGCGCCATGTGCAGCAGGTGGGTAATAAAAATAATGCGTGGCTGTTTACCGCTCGTGAATCAATTAGGCATGGTCTCATTTGCAAATTAAAAGATTATCAACTTGCGCTGAATGCCTTTTATAAGCAGTGTGATCTTGCGCACAATCTGCCTGCGGATGATGAGCAGCGTGCCATTGATCTTTTAAAAGAAGCAAAAGAATCTGCGGAAAGTGTGTAATCTATAGCTTTGATAGAATTAAGAACCCGGTCCAAAAGACCGGGTTTTTTATTTAATAATTAAGTGTGGGGTCGCCAAGTTCTGTTCTCTTATCAATGTTCACAGAAATTGTTGTGTGATGATCATTATCTTTTTGTTTTATCTCTACATTCCGACAGCTACGAAGGACTAATAAGAGCGCGACAGCTGCTATGAGCAGGATTATAGTGTTTGTGTTAGGTGTCCAATCCATACCGATCTCCCTTATAAGATTCCAAATCGCTGAAAATAACGGTATAGGGAATGGGCTCGATCTGTCAATATTAAGAGGGATGGAGACCAATGTTTTTAAGGGATGAAACAATATGCCAAAACATGACCTTTTTTCTAATAAACTCCAGGTTAAAAGGGGTTTCTCATTGGAAATTGAGTGGGAAACTATTGCCTTGAAAATAAGACTATTGCTATAGTAAAAATTGAGTAGGGTGCTATTTCTAAAACAAAAAGGAAAAGTAATGGCAAAGTATGGTAAAAAGGCCCAAAAGAAGGTTGAAGCTACGATGAAAGAGTTCAACAAGGGTACTCTTGAAAGTGGTAAAAGCCATAAAAAAGTAACGAGCCGCGCACAAGCAATTGCGATTGGTTTGTCTCAAGCTCGTAAAGCTGGTGCGAAAGTACCTAAAGCTCCAAAGAAAAAGTAGATTTAGTCATCAGTTTTCCCGTCGATCCGTTAGGGTGCGATTCTCAGGGAATATAGTGTTTGAAAAAATTGGAAAGAGCAAAAGTCAGCTTCGTGCCCAATATCGATTGCGCAATGCCGCCAATAGGGAATGAGCGGTAGGGTGAAAAATAAGTGTCTAGATGATGTTTACCATCGAGCAAATGTTCAGCACTGTATCGTCCAAGTGCAGCTGCTATTGGTAGTCCCGCAGCGGCAGCAATATAATAGATATACTTCTCATCTTTATCGGGGCCGGCAATGGGTCCGATATCTTTCGATAACCCAATTAATCCTGGCCACATCTGTTCGAATTGCACGTTCAATCCGGGAAACTTTTTATTAAAATAGGCAGTTAGTTTTCTGGTCATGTATGCGCATTCGTGTGTTGCTTTGGATGAATAGGTGGTGAACACACTACCACCACCAAGGATGAGGCGGTTATCGCCAGTCAGGCGAAAATAATTATAAATTAATTCCGAGTCCCAAACCATGAGCTTGTTGCGTGGAAAAATCGCATGGATTTGCTCACTCGTTAAGTGCTGGGAAATCATTGCAAATGTTTGTACATGATAAATTTCTTTTTTTAATAAACCAAGCTCCGGCAGAAAGCGATCGCCACACACAATAATATAATCAGCAGTAATTTGTGCATGAGCGGTTGTGAGGGTGTGCTTGTTGAGTGCGGTAACCGGCGTTTCTTCAAAAATTAAAACACCGTTGGATTGAAGGTGTTTTTTCATTTCTTGGCAGTATGCATAGGCATTGATACCAAAGGTGTCTTCATACCTAACGCCACCAAAATATCCTTGAGAGCCAATTTGCTCTCGCACTGAGTCTGCAGTATAGAATGATGTTTTGTATCCGAGATTCGTTAAGTTATGATGTTCAATCTCGAGTGTTTTGAGTGCTCTTTGACTCGTGGCAACCATCAACGAATCTTCCGGAGTGTGGTCACAGGAGAAATTATGGGTCTTTATGTTAGTGCGAATATCGTTGACGCCACTGGTAATAAAATCCCAAATGGTGTGTGCCGCAGTGATGTTATATCGTTTTGAAAAATCAGTTAACGATAATTCAGCATTGGGCGTGATAAAACCGGTACTTTTTCCTGAGGCCCCTGAACCGCAATAATATTGTTCAAGCAGAACAACCTTTTTGCCTCGTTTGTTAAATGCTTGTGCGGCAGAAAGTCCCGCCATACCACCGCCAATAATGGCAACATCGGCATCAATATTTTCCCTACAGGGCATTGTTCTGCCACGGTCTAAATACCAAAATACTTGATCTTGAGGTGGCCATATATTTTTCATACAACTCTCTATTTCGCAGTTATAAAAAAATTAATCCGTCGACCTTCGGCGGGCAGGGCAAAGGCCGTTTTTTTATTTTGTCTTTGGGTTCAGTGCCTCGGTGTGTGATTTAAAGAATTGTGTTTGCATGAGCAAGTTTCGCATTGCAGGATCGAGAGCTTTCTTACCCTTCATAAGATCCAATATTGTTTTTCCGCTCTTGTTACCTGCGCCCATATTTGCGCCTGCATTAATGAGAGCCGAGATAACATCAAGATCATTCATAAGAAAAGCGTCTAGGAACGGTGTGTTGCCTGTTTTAGGATTGAGTATATTGAGATTTGCTTTTGCATTGGCCAGCAAAGCAATGATTTCGGGATTTTTTGATTCACATGCCCGTAACAGTGCGGTGAAGCCTTCTGAATCTTTCGCGTCAACCGTAGCGTTTGCATCAATTAATAGTTGTACCACATTTGCATTGCGTTTCATGACCGCTTGTATAATAGGAGGGGTTTTTCCTTTATTGACGTTAGCATCATGATCTATTAATAATTTTACAATGTCAGCGTTGTCCGCGGCGATTGCTGCAGAGAGAGGTGTGGTACCATTTGCATCGGGTTTATTTATATCAGCATCCGCCATTATGAGGAGCTCTGCTATTTTCCAAAAACCGTGCGCGGTAGCAATCTCAAGAGGGGTCATTTTATTTTTGCCCGTATCATTAACTTTGGCATCAGCATCGAGCAATTCTTTTACTATTTCATCTTGATTATTAAGTACGGCTTTCATGAGAAGGGTGTTTCCCGCATCATCCTTTATGTTCACATCAGCACCATCTCGAATCACATTAATGATTTCGTCTTTCTTCTCTAGCATGCGGGAAGAATATTGCATGAGATCTAACAATTGTTGTGTTTTTTCCTGGATTGTTTGCCCAGATACGAATGCTTGAGTGGTTAACTTTTCCGATTCGTTGGCAATAGCATCTAAAGTACGTTTGAACTGGTCAGCTAAATCAGATGAGATTGGTTGCCATAGATCGTAATTAATATTTTGTTTGCCCTGTGGCGTAAAGTTACCAGAGGATATAAGCAATAGAGATGTTTCGCCGCATTTTCTCATGATTGCCTTGATGTGCATTGTTTTGATGTTGCCAGAGGCAGTTTTTTTAGTTTGATCTTTATTGAAAATATAGACGTTTGCATTATTCGAAACGAGTGGCTTTAAAAAATCTGAACGGAGGCGATGATTTTTCCAGCATTTATTGTCTAGAATAAGAGTGATTGGTGCCTTAGACTTTTTTTGTACTGCAAGAATTTCTTTTTCTATTTCTGGGTCATTGAGATTATATGCAACAAAGTAGAGATAATCATCTGGTTTTGTGGCGCATGTCGGGAATTCATGTATAACTTTTTTCTTAGCCGCTTGTGCTTCTTTAGTTGAACTTCGTATGATTTGTTGAGAAGTAAAATTAATATTATTTTGTGACTTGGAAGGCTTATTTAGCTGTTGTTGACTTGTAAGATTGAGTGCATAAAAGCTTGGGTCCGTGCTGCGGATGGTAATGTCATGATGTTCACCGGCATCGTCGGACAAATTTAGAGATCCAAACCATACAATAGTTTGTGATCCATTGTTAATAATTGCGCGCTTGGCATTTACTGCATCGAGGGGAATAATTTTCATATTTGAGGGAGGGCGGCCAAAATATTTTTTTAAATTGAGGGCCGATTCTACATCGGTAATGATCTGTATTTGAGATCCGCGTCGAGCGGCTTCAATCAATTCATCCTTGATGAGTTGATGGGATAGGTGTGGGCTTTCAATTCCGATATAATCGTTGGTCGCAGCTTCGTGAATATCATTGGCCAGTGAGTTCATAACGGTGTCTTTTGGCGTTGCCATTAAGGTGCTATGGTCTTGCGTGGTATCGCCCGCTTCAATCCACGAGATAGCCGTTAGGAACAAAAACAGGTGAAATAAGTTCTTATTAAAATGCATTATTCGCCTCTGCTTTGAATGTTTAATCCTATTTTTTATATTTCATAGATTAAGAAAAAAAAGCGAGCGATAGCAATGATTGTTCGTTGGTCAATGAGCAAAATAGGTAGAGCGCTTGAACCGCAATAGCAGTTATAAAAAAACCCGGCTTTTTAGACCGGGTTTTTTTCTTTTTTTTAATAGTTGAATTGTCTATCTTTATTTTTTTCAACCTTGAAAGAAATTTTTGATGAATTATCGTCGCTCTTTTGCTTGATCGTGCAGCTGCGCAATGCAAATATGCAAACGATTGCCACTATTACCACAGCAGCCATGAGCATTGTTTTAGGTGAGAATTCCATACAGAGTTCCTTTTGTTTTTTTTAACAAATACTGAAAAACAACCTACTGAATGTGCATCAATCGTGTCAATAGAAGCGGGCGCCGCCGCTGAAAAAAAGTTGAGACCATTATGCCCGTCGCTGCGTCAATCCAAACGAGAGCAATAAAACCATTGCCGCAAGGCTCAACACAATCACGTAGGAAAAGCCAATGAGCGCCGAATAGCGTGTCCACAGAAGTCCAATCAGTGCGCTTGAGATCAAGACGGCAAAACCTTCACTTGCCTGCATTGTGCCATATCCAAAACCGCGAATGTCCGCCGGCAGCATATCTGCTGCGCATGCTTTTTTGAGTGTTGTTATCGCGGCGGTGCTGATACCGAATAAGACAAAGATAAGAATGCAGTAGAGCAGCGATGCGTGCGGTCTGATCAACAAGAATCCAACTCCGGCAAGAACGCCGCATCCTAACAATGCGAGTAGCACAATTCTGTTTAGATAATCACTGAGCAGGCCGATGAGAAATTCGGCGCAAGCGCGGGTGAAATTAAAGAATGCGTATAACAGAACGAGCCATTTGGCCACACTGGCTTGATCGGTGGCGAGCATTTCCTGTGCGCGTGAGAGTAGTAGGAGTTTATTAAATACGCTCAAATCGAAAATAAAAAGAATAATCAAAAAGATAACAAATCGGCGGGGCAGCAGCAGGAAATCATTCCAGAAGGTTGGCGAGATGCGTACTGTTTTTTTCGGCAGAGAAACATCTTTGGTCAAAAATAGAATCGCAAACACGGCGAGAATGCCGGGGATAAATGAAATCACAAATATCGAGCGCATAGAAACAATGCCCACGATCATAAAAGTTACCAAGGGTCCGATGAGTGATCCGCAGGTGTCCATTGCCCCTTTCAGACCAAACGCGCGCCCATAATTTTCTGGTTCTATAGCCGTTGCAATAAGTGCATCGCGTGGTGGTTCGCGCAACCCACTACCAGTGAATGAGAGCATGCGATAACACAACACGCCCCATATTGAATGGGTGAATCCCACGAGTGTGGAGAATAGAGCCGACATGCCATAGCCGAGCATGATCAATGGTTTTTTTCGTGAAATTCTATCGCTTAAAAATCCAGACACAAGGCGCAAGAAGCTCGCAAATCCATCACTAATGCTCGAGATGATGCCTAAAAAAAAGGGAGCCTGTCCAGCTCCAACAAATTGTGCGACCAAAATTGGTACGAGAGAAATTGTCATCTCGTGGCTAAAATCGCTGAAAAAACTGGCGAGTCCAAACCCAAATACTTTTTTGATCCAAGATTTCATAGGCACTTACTCTACGCAAAAAATTTTTCTGGAATAGTCTTGCGAAAGTGTTGCACAGCGCTGGCAGGGGAGTAAAGGGTCTGGTTCACGTCTGTGGAGAAATCACCATTCCAAACGTAGTGTGGCCTGCGGCTTGTTGCTCTGAGAATATGGTTCGGTATGCTTGGTGTACTAACTACCTCAATAAGGGAGAAGTCGATGAATGCCTATGATTCACTAATTTTTGATCTTGATGGCACACTGTGGAGCACTGTTCAAATCTGCACATCTGCATGGAACGATGTTCTGAGATCCGAAAAGAGAAAAGAAATAACGGTTGCCGATATGGGCAGCACCATGGGATTAACTGCTGAGGAAATTCGGAAAAAGTTTTTCGCTGATTTAAATAAGGATGAGGGAGAGCGGTTATTGGCTCGCTGCTTTGATCATGAAGTTTCATTGTTAAAAAAAGATGGTGGCATATTATATCCCTTTGTTGCGGAAGGGATTAAAGAGTTATCACAACATTTTCAACTTTTTGTGGTGAGCAATTGTGAAGTGCCATATATGGATGTCTTTTTAGCCACATCGGGGCTCAAGGGCTATTTTAAAGGCTGGGAATGCCATGGAGCAACGCGTCTGAGCAAGGGGGACAATACCCTAGAAATAATGCGGAGAAATATTATATCGAGACCCATATTTGTTGGCGATACACATGGAGATCAGGCTGCGGCATTGCATGCAGAAATTCCATTCGCGTTTGTTGCATATGGATTTGGTGTATGCACACAGTATGATTTCAAATTTGATAGCTTCCATCACTTAACAACCACATTTCTTAATATGGTATCGAAAAAAAGGGATTAGTATGAAGATCGTACGACCGAATATTTTTCTTGTCTTTTCATTTCTCACATCGATTTGCACGCCTCTTCAGGCATATGTTTCGCTTTCTGGCTCCACATTCGAACGTGATCGCGTTGATGTAATGCTGCAGTATGTTGCCGTGCCGAATGCGATTAAAGAATCGTTGTATGCGCTGGCAGTCGATCAAGATGTGCGTGTTGAGTTGGAAAATAACACGTATGATCGGCCGCTCTTTGCACACTATCCACAATTAGCGCAGGAAGTTTTTTGTCTTGAGTTGGGGGATTTGCCAACGCCGGTAACGCCGCTGGAAAATCTTTCTGATTATTGTGATAACCGTGTGCAGCTCTTTCAGAAAAATGATGGGCTCACTGGCCGCATGGAACATGGACAACGTTTTTTTGGTGGCAACAAAGTGCGCAAATTAGAATTTTTGTTGGCCGATGCTCTGATGCACAATGCGCAATCGGTGATGACCTATGGAGCGATTGGCTCCAATCATGTGGTAGCCACGGGCGCTTGTTGCAAGCAGCTTGGCTTGCGCTGCAGTGCACTGCTCACGCCCCAACCAGTTGGCGAGATTGTTCGCCGGAATCTGCTTTTAATGCGGGCATACGATATCGATATAATGTTGAGTCCCAATCGTGCTATTCGTAATTTGCAAACAGTGTGCTCATTTGTGCAGAGCAAATATCATCATGGCCAGATGCCCTATCTCATTCCAACGGGCGGATCATGTCCGATTGGCGCTCTTGGATTTGTGAATGCGGCATTTGAATTGAAGGAACAAATAGTGCAGGGGTTGCTGCCAGAACCAGATTATATCTATGTGCCGGTGGGCAGTTGCGGCACCATTGCGGGGCTCATGCTTGGTGTGCGTGCGGCGAATTTGAAAAGCAGAGTGGTTGGTGTGGGTGTGTTTCCCGATAATGGAACGGATCCTTATTTTGTGTCGCAGATAGTCGCGTTTCTTAATCAGACAAATATATTCATCGCCGAAAAAGATCCATCATTTCCACTTTTTAGTTGGGATGCTAATGATGTTGAGATGCGTCTTGATTTTGGTGGGGCTGCCTATGGTATACCATCATCAGAAGCGGAAGATGCCAAAGCATTATTTCAAAGGATGGAGGGCGTGTTGCTTGATACCACCTATTCAGCCAAGGCGGCCGCAGGAATGCTGCATGATATAGCAGCCGGCACTCTGGACGGTTCGGTGGTTCTCTTCTGGAACACATTTTGCGCGGATGCACCTGTTGATGATGCAACAATTACCCAATTACCGAAATTGTTTCAAAGTTTATTATTTCCCATGGAAAAATAACTGCGTGCGTTCTGCCAATTTAGCAAACTCAATTTTGTCGAGATTCTTTATGTGCTCTTCATCTCGAAAATCAGAGTAAGGAATAAAGGTGCCGCCGAGCATGCCTGCGCATTCAATCTGCGTACGTGATGAAACGAAAAGTGGCTTTGGAAGAAAATAGATACACTCTTCTTTCCCATCTTGCAGCACTGTGGTGACCAACATATAATCAACCGGCCCATCAGGTTGTGGTTTGAGCATGCAAAAATGTCCGCGCATCGGTTGCATGGATTGATCATTATTGAGCAGGCGACTGCCAATACCGGTGCAGTTGCAGATAATTGATTCTTCGCAATCGGTGAATGCAGTGATTTCTTCATCGACAACCGGAATTTTGAGCTCTGTGATATTCGCCCAAAGTTGCTGCATCAGTTCAGTGATGTTGATAAAGTAGGTCGTCTGTTTTTTATAGCCTTTGTGGATAATGCCATTGCCAAAATCGAGCGTCACCAGTTCATGGGGTGGCATGAGATGCAACGTTTCAAGAATTTCCACCTCACACTCCATGGTGGCTGGGCAATAGATCGGCATGCGGCGCACGACTGCGGAAGTCAGATAGGGATGAGTGCCTTGTTCGATGGCAGAGAGAGATGGGTAGGTGGCAAGGCCCAAACGTAATGTTTGCAGACCGTGGGGCGTTGATTCTTTACCGGTGCCGGGATCAAAAAATCCACCCGCACGCCAGGAAGGAATATCGTAGCGATCTTTGGTGGAAATGCGGATATCGGTAAATCCATGTCTGTGCAGTTCGAGTGCTAGGGTGAGTCCGATGCAACCGGAGCCGATCACACGAACAGGCGTTTGTGGGTCGGGATTTTTTGCCAATAAGAGTTCCATCGCTTCGTCTACAGAACCAAATAAAGTGGTGAACCCTTTGCTGCCATGGCCATAACAATGGAGAATTGTTCGGTTTGCGGCTTCTTCGATTGAGATATTCACTCCCTCAACACGTCCTGGCCGATCGCATGTTTCTTCTTGCGCGATGGATTGTGGATCTGTACGCAGCGGTGTTAGACGTACAGTAATTGGATCAGTAGCGCACAAAACAACATTAAAAAAGAGCAGTGATGCAAGTACTAATTTTTGTGTCTTCATGATTTTCTCATTCCTATTTTTTGGGGATGTTTCATGAATTGTAGAATACAATCTGTTGCTCTGTTATGCCAGATTTTTTTGTGACATCTTCAGCAAAAAAGTAACCCGGATGCCAACATCCGGGTTTTCTATTACAAGGGAGCGCGTGCATATTCCGTGCTATAAAACGAAGATGCCCAATAAGCCAAGAAGAAATAGAACGAGAAAAATGAAAAATGCTATTTTTGCAAAACCAACTGCAGTATGTTCAACGTTGTAAAAACCAAAGAATCCTGCAATAAGCGCAATAATCAAAAACACGATAGTAAGGTATAACATCATAACGGGTTCCTTATGGGTAAACGGTTAAATAATATTCTGTATTCATTGCATGCAACACTTTTCTTTTTCCCTTTTCGGCGCATCGATTACTCTCGGACTTTTTTGTTCCTCTGAGATGAGACTGAGGTCAAGAGCTTTGAGTTGGCGGATAGGGCATAGATCTTTTTGTTCTCCTGTTTGTGAGAGGATTATTTGTCGCGTTTCTGTATCATAACGATAACTTTTAATGCGGTTACTATGCTTATCATAAAAGACCATAAAAAATCCAGGTTTGCTGGCAGGTGTATTTGCACCATCCTCATATCCTTGCCAGAGTTCGATTGCACATGTTACCGGTTGCGGCAGGGGCGCCTTGGGATCCAAGAGTTGCTTCATTTTTGTGAATTTATTATCGTGCTGGACTTGTGCGAGGTGTTCTCCATCGGCGCTATAAAAATGCACAAGTTTTGATTCCCAAGAAACTTTGCCGGTGATGTCATCATCCTCATAGACCAAATAGGAAGCACCCGGTATTACGCTTTTACCACTCAGATTCATCCCGATGATATAACTAGATGGCAACATTGTCAGCATTGACAACAGTAGAAATCTTTTCATACTATCCCCTAAGATTTAGAGATCCCCCTTGTCGAGATAGGAAGCTATCAGATTGGCGCCATTCAATGCAATAGGTCACCATAAAGGAAAGAAAATGATGAAGCGTCTTATAATTCTGTTGCTCTGTTTTTTTATTCATATCGAATTAGAGCCAACATCAAAAAAAGCCCACCTGCGCAAATATGAAACTGTCGCAAAGCAGATTGACGCAATCATAGACAATAACCCCCATCTCCATGTTGGTTGCGAAATTTATTCGCTCACCAATGATCAGTGTGTCTATTGCCATAACGAACAACGGTTGTTCACCCCCGCGAGCAATACAAAACTATTTTCGGCGTTGCTTGCACTCGAAACGCTGGGTCCGGATTATAAATTCGAAACGGTGCTGGCAACTGATGGGATTCAAGATGGCGCCACACTGACGGGAAATGTGTATCTCAAAAGTTCGGGTGATCCATCTCTGAAAAGTCGCGATCTAGAAAATTTAATTAAGATGTTGCATAAGAAGGGGATCACCGCCATTGTGGGGAATGTGTGCATCGATCATGATGATTTTGATCAAGATGGTTTTGCGCTTGGATCATTCCTCGATAATCTTGGCGCATCCTGGAATAGTCCCATAAATTCTTTCATGGTAGATAGAAAGCCGCTGGGTCTTAATCCAACCAACACGGTTACTTTTATGAATAATGATCGGATGCAACATATCTATTTCGATGGGATCTCATTCTTGAAAACGATGGGCCGTACTCATGGTATTGAACTTAAGGGGAACATCATATTTGGAAAGATGCCAAAAAACTGCACCAAGATCGGGTCCCATTTTTCACAAAACAATGCTCAGCTCATCAGCTACATGTTGAAAGAATCAGATAATGTCTATGCCGATTGCATCTTTAAAAGAATCGGTGCCAATCAGTATGGATGTCCGGGAACGTGGGCAAAGGGCACTGAAGCGCTGACGGCATTCTTGGCAAAAATCGAAAGCATTGAGGGGGATTTTGTGTTCAAAGATGGTTCAGGAATTTCGCGCTATAATTTAGTTTCACCGCACCAGATTATTGCGCTGCTTGATTGGATTTACACTAAGCCCTATTTTTCTTCCTACAAAGAGAGCCTTGCAATTGTGGGAGTGGATGGAACGCTCAAGGATCGCTTAGTGGAACTAACATCCCAGGTGAAAGCAAAAACGGGAACGCTTATAGGAGTTTCCAGTCTGTCTGGCTATATAGAAACAGAAGATGATCTTTTTGCATTTGCAATACTCGTTAATGGCTATGTATCACAATCGATTTATAATCCACCATGCAAGACCGACATTGAGAATGAGATTTGCAAAATTATTGCGGCAGCATAGAATTACACTATCCGAGTAGTCTGATTGGAGTTTCAAAAATAAGGAATGATGATGCACAAAAAATGTTTGTTAGCAGTGTTACTCGTTGGCTTCGCAGCTGCGGGCACTATGTGGTACGTAAACAAAAAAACAGCATGCGCATGTGAGCCCTGTGAGTGTGTGCTTACCAAAAAAACTATTGCACTCAATAAAGCGATGAGAAAATTGTGGGAAGATCATATCACCTACACCCGCAATTTCATTATCAGTGCGTTGGGCAATCTTGGAGATAAAGATGCCGTTACGCACCGGTTACTCAAAAATCAGGATGATCTTGGCAATGCCATCAAACCTTTCTATGGCCATGCTGCAGGCGATGCTCTCGCGAAACTTTTGCGCGAACACATATTGATCGCGGCAGACATTGTTCAGGATGCAGTTGCTGGCAATACGAAAAAATTGGATCAAGACAAAGCGCGTTGGAAAGCAAACGCGGATGAGATTGCGACATTCCTCAGCAACGCAAACCCAAATTGGTCACATAAAGAACTTCAAGATATGCTCTACAAACATCTTGAATTGACCGAAGGTGAACTTGTTTCACGATTGAAAAAAGAGTGGGTTGCTGATGTTGGTTTCTATGATAAAGGCCATGAACATATGCTTATGTTTGCTGACGTGTTAACCAATGGTATAGCGCAACAATTTCCAGACAAGATATAAATAGTTTCATATTTCAAAAGAGAGTCCGGATTTTTCCGGGCTCTCTTTTTTTGTCTACCGGGAGATCTATCGGGCAAAAGTGGACGTTTTCTGTTTGCCAATTATGGGGGGCTATGATAATTTAATCATAAGTTTACTATAGTTAGGTAGATAAGGTCATTTTATGAATATTCGATCCACATCTTTTTCCCAGTGCGTGATCAATACCATCGCCTTCTCTTTTGTGCCCCTCATTAAGCGCAGCTCGCGCTAATATATCTATCTTTTAACAATTTCTCCTAATTTCTTTCCCGCTCAATGGAGCGAATTTTTTTGTATATACAACCTTTTAAATAGATTAAAAAATTATGATACAGCAGACATCTCGAAAAATTGGATTTTGGGCAGTTTTTGCTTTGGTAACGGGTAGTCAAATTGGCTCGGGTGTATTTATGTTGCCCGCAAGCCTCGCGCCCTATGGATTCTATGGCATGCTCGGATGGCTCATCTCAGGATGTGGTGCCATCGCACTCGCGCTTGTTTTTGCGCAACTCTGTGCCTGGTTTCCCCAAACAGGCGGCCCGCATGTCTATGCGCAACACGCTTTTGGAAAATCAGTTGCGTTCTTCACCGGCTGGACCTACTGGGTGATCTCTTGGATTAGTACCACTGTGGTGATCATCGCGAGCATTGGATACCTAACGCCCTTGATTGGATCCCACTCTTCGTTCGTGAATGTTGGGCTTGAAATTGCGTTGCTCATGATTGTTACCGCGCTCAATTTCCGTGGTGTGAAGGCGGCAGGCAGCACAGAATTTTTATTAACGCTACTCAAATTAGTTCCCTTAGCGCTCATTCCATTTCTTGCACTCTTCTATTTTGATAGTGCGAACTTCGCAGTGGATTCGGCTATCTCGACACTTTCTCTTTCCCACATATTGAGCCGTGTGACCTTGCTCACTCTCTGGGGATTTATTGGTGTTGAATCAGCAACAGCGCCTGCGGGTTCCGTTGAAAATCCATCAAAAACAATTCCGCGTGCAATCGTTGCCGGAACGGCCTGTGTTGCCCTGATGTATTTGGTAAACAGTTTTGCCATTATGGGGATCATTCCGAGTGCGCAGCTGATGGGTTCAAGCGCTCCCTATGCTGATGCAACGCGCGTTATTTTTGGCGGCAATTGGTATTTGATAATATCGATTATCGCATCAGTTATTTGTATGGGCACCTTGAATGCATGGATATTAACGAGCAGCCAAATTGCACTTGGGCTTGCGCAAGATGGCCTGATGCCGCCTCTCTTTATGAAAAAAAATAGATTCGATGCACCATTTTGGAGTCTTATCATTAGTGGGATTTGTATTATTCCTTTATTGATTTTGACTGCCAATCAAAGTTTAGCTTCGCAAGTTTTGACCATCATTGATTTTTCAGTGACATCATTTTTGTTTGTCTATGCGCTATCATGTTTGGCTTTCTTTAAAATTTTGCTCCAATGCAAAGAAGCATTTTCGGAAAAAATAGGATCGTTGATCTATGGGACTGTGGCACTTCTTTTTTGTTGCTGGGTGATCTATGAAACGCCACTCAACACAATTTTGATAGCAAGTTTATTTACGCTCAGTGGTATTCTGCCCTATCTCTATTTCCATTCCAAAAGAGGCATGCTCTCATAATATTTTTTTCGGAATGATGAAATAACATTATTGTTGTGTAATAAGAAACCCGGCCGTCAAAGCCGGGTTCTTTATCCGCTGGATGTTCCTGGATCTTAGGTGACAATAAAGAGATGGTATATGAATTCAAGGAGAGAATGAAAAGGCTTGAGAATCCAGAACCAGATACCTGTATCTGTCCCAAGCGAGTCAGGAATCCATACCCAATCTCCAACATCGAACGATGAATCTACTCCGGGTTCTGTTGGCCGTTGGTTAAAGCATGCCACTGATTGATCATGTGTGCTTACCGTTGTTATATAGTCTCTTATAAAAAGTTCATCACCAATTTGTTTTGTGACCACTGGATCATTAATGATTGTGCCAAGATTGACTAAAAAATATGACGGACTATTGGCAATGAGCTTTGGTCCAAGAACAATGCCCTGTGCCGTTGCGGCCATCGTGAGCAATCCAATGCATAGTATTTTTTTATACATACTGTATCTTTCAAGCAAAATTAGTAATTAACACTGCCCTTGGCCCAAACGCCCCACTGGGAAATTGCGGTTTTGACGCCGTCCGTTTTCATGCCAAATTCACCCTCAGCCCCGAGAGAGAAAAAGCAGGTAACGCGCGACCAATGATCCACTGTGTAGCCTACTGAACCAAACACTTTGTTCGATAGTGCGCGTGGTGAAAGGCCTGAGCAGTTATTAATATCATTGTCCGATAGGATGATTGCCTGATTTGAGCCATTCACTTGTTCAAGAGATGTTACGCCAGTTCCGGTAGTGCTATCTGATTTCGTTTGTGTAAGTGGGGCTCCAGCGTTATACACGAGTGCTGCATTATCCGCATTATTATTCACAAAATTGTCAGTGGTGTTGCCATTACCCTGGCCTGCATGGAGCGTTGCCTGCGATTGAGTTGCATTTAATGGAATTGGAATTTCAAAACCAGGACCAATAGCCAGGAATCCATAGAGTTGCGCGTCACCCTTCACGCCATAATATTTATGATTAAAGCAATCGCGCGATACTAGTTTTTCTTTTGAGCGAGCCCAGAAATTGTAGCCAAGATCAAAATTCCAGTTGTGATAATGCGCGGTAAATTTCGCCACAATATCCGCTTGCACATCAATTTTAATAGTTGAAGCAAGGGTTGTTGCATCGATCACATAGGATAAACGGGTGATATATGAGTTGGAAAGAAGGTCGGTGAGGGGTACTGGCGAAAATCCTTCTGTGATAGCGATACCGGGACCGATCATATCTTCGAGCAGCACGTAGCGGCTACCACAGCCATTTTTCTTAAGATCATAAGAACGTAGTTGTGTTGTTTTAAATAAATGCTGAATATAGGCATCGATACTTGCCGATACTCTCCAATCACTTTCTTCATCGCCAATAAAATTGTAACAACCAGTTAAGCTGACCCCAAGCGCCCAATGGTGCCCGTTACCAATTTGTGGCTCAAAAAGATTTTTTGCATGCGAACGTGTTCCCGTTGGAATCACGACATGCACATCAGCGCCGAAACGCCCCTTTGGTCGACAAACAAATGTGTAGCCCAGTGCAACGAGTACATCGGCAAATTTGGTGGCATGTTGCGAATCCACGATACGGCCATATTGCAGTGGATAGGTTAGATCACCAAATGTTGAACAACCTCTTAATACTGGAAGTGCACCTTTTTCCAACTGATCATGTTCGATGCGATTTGCGCTCATGTATCCTGCTGGATAAGCAAGAGTCCCTGAACTGATCACGGTTTCGCACGGATCCAATGTCCACTTGCTATAAGCGAGCGGCACGTCAATGCGCAGATTGAATCCGGTTGGTTCGCCACTCAGATTCCAATAAAAATCAAAATCGGTAATGACGTTTTGTATGCGAGGAGAAAAGTTTACGACACTTTTGAAATCAGTTGGTAACCCAAAATAATCGGCAAGAATGTCATTTTTCCCACGATTTTCGTATCGACTACCGGAGAAGACAAGTTGATTGCATTCATTGCATCCAAAGAAATATTTATTGATTCCATCGCCATCGAATGATCGTGTGTATTCAACCGCGACCGATGCATTATGGCCTGTTTCAGATTTTTCCCATCCGGAAACGCTGCGAGCAAGATTGAATCCCTGCGAGCGATAGGTCAGAAAAGATTTGCCAGTAAATCCTGCGTGTGCGGCACCGCTCCAGATTAGGAGTGCCAGAAGAAAATATTTAGCGTGCTTCATAGGATCCTTTTTTTGAAATTAGATGTTTTCATTTTAATAACATTGCTTTGAGTAACGCGTCAACTTTTAAAGAACGATTTGGGGGTTCTATTTTTTTGCTATACAATTTTTTTCCATCGGGTATAAATAATGGAATTTACAAAACCAAGGGGTTGACTCTATGTATCATGTGAATCACAAATTTCCATTATATCTCTGTATGAGTGTTCTTCTGTCTATCAATTTTGCTGCAGACGCTTCATTGCGCTGTGTCCTGACTGGCGGGCCGGGAGTGGGCAAATCAACCACACTTGCCGAACTTTCAAAACGGGGTTATCACACTATTCAGGAAGTGTTCACCTCGCTATTTAAGCAGGCGGAAAAGAATAATGCGTTGGATGCCTTTTTCGAAGACATGACGCAGCTGCAAACGAATTTATTGTTGGAACAATTGCGATTGGAATCGTTGCTACCAGCGACCCACACCGCGTTCCTCGATAGATCTGCAGAAGATATCATGGCCTATAATCGGTACCACAATGTGCCAGTGGAAGAAAGTTTGTCCAAGCAAGTGCGACAATACGATATTATTTTCTTCCTCGAGCCATTGCCAGCCCGTTTTTACCAAAATAGTAGTGTGCGTAAAGAAACGCCTGAAGAGGCAATGGAGCTGCACAATTTGGTGAAAGAAGCGTATCGTCAAAGAGGCTACAAAAATTATCAGTTGATTGATGTTCCTTTTGGAACTCCTAGCGAACGGGCGCAATTTATTCTCGATGCGCTTGCGCATGTGGAGCGGACTTATTTGTTACCACAAAAATGTGTACACGCATAAAATAAAAAAACCGGCCATGAGGTCGGTTTTTTGTTTTAGAGGAAAGTTGATATAATTTTAATCTGTTCGGTCGAGAGAAAAATCATCAAAAAAAAAGGAATGGTAATGCACATAATGTTCACTGATGCGATGTTGCAAAACATCAAAGATGTTATAGATGCTGTTGGGGTGGCTGTTATTTGTTTGGGATTGATTCGCTCTGTGTACCAATTTTTTATGCTCATTATTTATAGCAAATTCAGCACTGATTATATTCGGCTCCAGTTTGGTGAAAGTGTGATTCTGGGGCTTGAATTCATGGTGGGTGCAGATATTATTGGTTCGCTCATCGCTCCCGATTATTACAACTTAGGAATGTTAGCAATCATCGTAGGAGTCAGAACCGTGCTGAGTTATTTCTTGAGCCGCGAATTGCGTGATTTAACTCCGGTGCAGCGTAAGGCGATTAAATAGAACTATGAATGTTACCATGCAAGAACTTATCATTCCTCACACTATATGGGGGAAACAAAGATGATTGAAAATCAGGATACACATCAGTTAGCGGCGCCACATCCTCAGAAGATGTTATTCACATCGCACATCACGACGCCGCTTGGTCAGATGCTTGCGATAGCAGATATGGAAGTTCTCTATCTTTTGGAATTTACCGATTGCCGCGGCTTTGATCATGAGATTGAGCGGTTGAAAGAAAAAGCGGGCGCGATAATTGCTACCGGTAAAACAAAGATACTAATTTCTATCGAGCAGGAACTGCAACATTATTTTGCCGGCACATTGCGGGAATTCAAAACGCCGATTGCACTGCTCGGCACACCATTCCAACACGCAGTGTGGACAACGTTACAAAAAATTCCCTTTGGCAACACTGGTTCCTATGCGCAGGTAGCATGTTCAATTGGCATGCCGACCGCATTTCGCGCAGTGGCAAACGCCAATGGAAAAAACCGCCTTGCGATTATTATTCCCTGCCATCGCATTATTAAAAGAAGTGGCGATTTGTGCGGTTATAATGGCGGATTGGCGCGCAAGCAGTGGTTAATTGATCATGAAAAAACTATAAAGCAATCTCATGAACTATAGTGCGTTACCCATTTTAGAAACGGAACATCTTATTTTGCGCCCGATCACATTGGCTGATGCGGAGGCCATTTTTGCCTATGCACAAGATCCGGAAGTGAGTCGGCTGCTCTCATGGGATCCAAGCACATCACTCGAACAGGTGAAAGAATCAATCGAAAAATGGCGCGTGAGCTACCAGGAAAATAAAGAAGCGCCGTGGGGCATTGTCGATAAAGAATCAAATAGGGTGATTGGCACCTTTGATGTGCGTCACTATGATGCTGCGCACCACACAGCAGAAATCGCTTATTGCCTCGCGCAAGATTTTTGGGGCAGGGGATTGATGGTTGAGGCGATCATGCGCGTTATCGATTATCTCTTTACGCAAACGGACATTTTTGAAGTTTCTGCATTTGTTCGCACTGATAATCCCCAATCGCAACGGGTGTGCGAAAAGTCTGGCATGCACCAAGACCCGAATGGCACCAAGCGGGAATACATCAAAGGCGCATCGGTTGATCTCGAGCGGTGGGTGATTAGGAAAGATTAGAAAACTAGCGACCACGCTCTGATGCATTGTGTGCCAGCTTCTCAAAATGTTTCCAATCAAAATACACATCTTCATTCGATGCGGTGAGTGGAAAATAATCTTCTGGGGTGTAGGGCGGTGTGTTGACCACAGCCATCACTAAATCATTATTTGGAATGGTAAAGTGTGCAGTGTTGGGAGTGATAAAGATAATATCGCCTGCGCTTACCACATGTTCTTTATTGCCAAGCACCACGATCCCAGATCCTTGCATAATAAAATAGACTTCGATGTTGTGATGATAGTGCGGTTCTGTGAATTTGACATTGCGCATATCCACAATCGCGCAATCTTCATTGGAGCGATTGAGAAAATTGGCGGGCAGTGCATAGATGGTACCACAGCCATTAGCTATCGGAGCATAGGGGCGTGCAAGTTCCTGCCAGGTAGTGGTTTTGAAGAAAGTGTCCCACACGGAAATCATCTCTTGTATCCCGTTGGCTTTTTCGATCGACATAGTTGCCCTTTCTTGAACAGCATTGATGGGAACATTGCAGAGGATGGAGAGCAAAAATATTTTTTTCATCATGATGAGCCTATTATTCATCGTCTGAATAACTTGTTGGATCATAACCCAAACAAAATTTCAAACAACAAAGGCAGCAGGGATTGTTCTTATCTGGATTAGTCTTACTGACCTGAACCGGTGGACCACTCAAACCGCCGTCCAAGGTTTCTTCTGTGGAATGAGATGCGGGTGGTAGTTGCTGTTTACTTGTGGATGATTTGCCCCCCTCATCAGTCATTTTTTGAACGACCGTGACTGTGCCGGTACCATTACCATTCTCATTATTCATGGTAAATGCGCGGCACGCGGTGAGTAGTATAACGAGAAAGAATAATTTTTTCATGGCGTTCCTTCTTTTTTAAAAATAGTTGCTGCTCCAAAAGCATACAGAAAAAATTTGGATAAAAAATGGCACAATGCCGTTTTCTTGTTTCATTCGCACCACTCATTGCCTAAAAAAAATGATTTTGCTAGCCTTGCACTGGTACCTTAAAATTTCTTATCGAACTAATGCCTATGCAAATCTATCGTATTCTCGCCATTTTCAAGCGCTATTTTTTTCTTTCGAGTAAAGAACCATTGCGGCTTGTTGATGTGTTCTATTGGCCAACGTTTGATATCATATTGTGGGGCTTTGCGGGATTGTGGATCCAGCGGGCCGGGGCAGCAGGAACGCAGCCGATAGTGCTGCTGACTGGTCTGGTTTTTTGGCAAGTGGTGATGCGTTCTCTCATGGAAATTGCGCTGAGTTTTCTCGAAGAATTGTGGGCGCAAAATTTGATCAATCTTTTCGCAACACCAGTTCGTATCTCCGAATGGGTTGTTGCGGTCATATTATTGAGCGTCATCAAAAGTTTTCTCACGCTTCTTTTTGGCGCCTTTATGGTTTGGCTTCTCTATGGCATTTTCATTTTATCGACAGGATTATTCCTGGTACCACTTTTTGCGGCATTAATTATTTGCGGATGGGCATTTGGATTTGTCAGCGTTTCTATTTTGGTTACTGCGGGGCAGCGTGCGCAATCATTGGTCTGGATTATTTGTTGGATATTTGCACCATTTTGCGGCGTGTTCTATCCGATAGAAATTTTGCCTATTTGGGCAAAAGCTATTTCCTCAATTTTGCCAATGACCTATCTCTTTGAAGGAATGCGCTTGCACATGACAACCGGTCACATGCCTGCTGAATATTGGATCAAGGCACTCACACTCGCGGGTGGTTATTCGCTGATGTCCCTTGTGCTGTTTCTCTATCTGTTCCAAAGAAGCAAAATAAATGGTCTTGCTCGTTTGCAAGTTGATTAGGAAAGCACTATGAAACCGGTACTCGTTGTTGATCATTTGCTTAAAAAATTTAATGTTGGATCATTATTTCGCCGTTCAGACATTATTGCGGTGAATGAAATTTCTTTTGAACTCAAGCAGGGCGAAGTATTGGGCTTTCTTGGCGCCAATGGTTCTGGAAAAACGACCACGATTCAAATGCTTCTCGGGACCATGATTCCCACTTCCGGATCGATTACCTACTTTGGAAAAAATTTTGCAGAGTATCGTTCAGAATCTCTGCAGCATGTCACCTATGCGAGTGCCTACGCAAAATTATTAGGGCGCTTATCAATTCTCGATAACCTGAGTTTTTTTGGCGGGCTCTATGGGCTTTCGCCATCAGAAATTCAGGAACGATCGAAAGAACTTTTGAAATATTTTTCTATGTGGGAACGGCGCGATCAGGCGGCCAATGAATTATCTGCCGGGCAGACCACTCGTGTGATGCTTGCGAAAGCTTTTTTGCCTCGTCCGAAAATTGTGTTGCTCGATGAGCCCACTGCATCGCTTGATCCAGACATTGCGCTTGAAGTGCGTAAATTTATTTTGCACCAACAGCGCGAAGAGGGCATCTCGGTGCTCTTTACTTCTCACAACATGGAAGAAGTTGCAGAAATTTGTGATCGCATTTTGGTGCTCACCTCGGGAACCATCATCGCGAATGATACGCCAGAAAATTTGGCCCGCAGCATTGCAACCACTCGAGTTTCGTTGATGGCTGAAACACCAGAAAATTTGCAGCAAATGGCAGACTATGCAAAACAGCGCGGCTTGAATGCGGTGATCCGTGGCCATATTATTGATATAGAAATTGATGAGGCGAAAGTGGCCACCTTGCTTTATGGCCTCGCGCGTGCATCATTGCAATTTACCAGCATTTCCATCACCAGCCCCCGCTTGGAAGATTATTTCCTCCATATTGCTCGTTTGCAGCGCTCGAATAAAAAGAAAGCGGCAAATGGTGGCAGTGGTTCTAACGGTTCTTCAACACCATAGTTTTGATTTCAAAAAGATTTTTATTGAATGGAAAAACCCGGCTCGAAAGCCGGGTTTTTTTTAGTGCGCGAAAGAGTGAGAATTAATTGTTATCTTCCACCAGTTCCGTTATTTATTACACCCACAACGCTGTCCCGCTTCTTCAAATGATATCTGTATTTGTTTGATTGTCGCTAATCCCTGTTCGATGTTTGATTTTATAATAATTTTTTCTGATGGATCACTATTCATAGAAGATTCATATGCTTTTAGCAACCCAATGACTATAGTTGCTTTTTGATTGAGTGATACCATGTCTTTTTTGTGTTTTTCATATTGCCTCCTAAATTCCTCTTGGCTGCTTGCGGGTGTTTTGAACATTTTCTTGCATAGCGCACTGCAATCTGCCAAAGCCATGCGAAGACTTTCTTCTATCTCTTTATTCTGATCCATTGCGAAGCTGAATGATGCTGATAATAGGAGACTGATACTTAATAATTTTTTATGCATCGATACATACTCCCTTGTGAATTGAAATGATTCAGAAAGTTTTCATCAAGATGCCACCACATAGATTAAATATCTCAAATCGATATCACTGAAGGCTACAGGAAGAATTTTGTGTTTGCTTTTTTGATTGTAGTGCTACTTGAGTTTTAGCAATCTCCATCCATTCTGTTGGTTTACATTTATTAAGAGCTGCGCCTGCCGAAACTACCCGGCTAAATCGCATCTCCGTTTCATCTTTTAACTCACGAGTACATTGATTCCATGCTTGTCGCACAAGCAGCTGTTTTTGAGCCTTAGGGAGAGTTTGGGGATCAATTTGGTTTTGAAACACCTTTTTTTTTGCTTGAGCAAACACAGCTATAAAAGGGGTCTTGCTCGGTTCTAGGTGGTTACTATACGCTGTGCTTAGCAAGTTAGACAATGCGGGATGTTTTGCTTGGAATTCTTTAACCTGTGCTCGCAGGGTAGCAACATGTTGAAATGCTTTATAGGCTTCATCAAAATTCTTTCTTTCTATATTCGTTGCAATGGCATGAAGATTACTGAAAAGGTAAGCTAAATGTTCTTGGACTGCATCTGTCTCTTGGTGATGATGCACTTGTGTTACCCATCCATCAAGGGTCGCGGGTGCCATTGCTTGAGCAAACGCATATTGGGCAATCTCGACGCTCGTTAGCATTCCAGCTTTTTTAGCTTCTTCATCTGTTAATCGACGGCCTCCGAAATCATCATCATCGCTGTTCATCCCATATGCGCAAAAGAATGATGAGCAGGTGAGTAGGGCTAGGCAGAATTTTTTCATAGGAACTCCTTTATGTGAGTAAAAAAAAATTACATACCTTTGTTTGTCGGATATTGGTTGTTATTATTTCTTATAGCCAACTCCTATTGGAAGTAAAATGAGTTGGGCCATTATGGAGGTACTCCATTAGATTATCCTCCATTGCCAGGGGTAGGGACTTTCCGCACCCCCACCTTTCCAGACCTGTTCTCAGCTTTACAATAAGCCTTTTTTCAGCCATACTGTAAACAAAATCATACACTTTATTTGCTTGCCAATCAGAGGTTTTCGATGAAAAAGGACATTCATCCAACATTGAACGATGTTACCGCTCGCTGTGCGTGTGGTGCTAGCTTCCAGACCCGTTCAACCGTGAACGATTTGCACGTGACTATTTGTTCAAAATGTCACCCCTTCTACACGGGCGATCAAAAGTATGTTGATACTGCTGGTCGTATCGAGAAGTTCAAGAAAAAATACGCAAATAACAAGGCCTAAGAAGCCAACATGGTCATGGAACCTAAGTATCTAGACGCTATTCGTGCGCGTCATGCCGAATTGACTCAAAAAGTTTCAGCGCCAAACCTGGATGCCAAACAGCGTCCTACCCTGCAACGAGAGATCAATCAGCTGAGGGATATCATAGCCCAAGCGGACGAGCTTGAGGCGTGCAATGCCGCGATTCGAGATGCTCAGGAGCAACTCCGTGATACATCTGATCCAGAAATGCAAGAGCTGTTTCGTGAGGAAATTTCAAATCTCACGAAACAGCTTCCTCTTTTGGATAAGCAGCTCAACGAGCTTTTGGTCGAGCAGGATGATCTCGATAACCGTTCGGTCTATCTCGAGATTCGTGCCGGAACCGGGGGCCAGGAAGCTGCGCTTTTTGCGGGTGACCTGCTCAAAATGTATTCAGGCTATGCAGCCCAGATGGGCTGGCGTGCCGATTTTGAGACAGAAAGTCACACCGATCTTGGGGGCTATCGCGAGGCGGTTCTGCACATTCAGGGCAAGAACGTCTATGGCCATCTCAAATATGAGTCGGGCGTGCACCGCGTTCAGCGCGTGCCTTCGACTGAGACCCAAGGCCGCGTCCACACCTCCACCGCAACTGTGGCAGTTTTGCCAGAGGCGAAAGAGGTGGATGTTCAGATCAATCCAGCCGATTTGCGTATCGATGTGTATCGTGCAAGTGGTGCTGGCGGCCAGCATGTGAACACAACCGATTCTGCGGTGCGGATCACGCACATTCCAACGGGCGTGGTGGCAACCTGCCAAGATGAACGCTCGCAGCATAAAAATAAAGCCAAAGCGATGAAAATGCTGCAATCGCGCCTACTCCTTGCCCAAGTTGAAAAGCAGGAAGAAGAGCAGCGAAAAGCACGCAAAGAACAAGTTGGCAGTGCGACCCGTTCTGAAAAGGTCCGTACCTACAACTATCCACAAAATCGTATCACTGATCACCGCGTGGATCTCACGCTCAAAAATCTTGATTTCGTTATGACGGGTAACCTGAGCGAAATTATTGACGCACTACGTGCTGAAGATCTTGAGCGCCGTAAGCGAGAGTTCTTGTCTCGTTTCTAATATCGCACTACACTAAGCTCCATATCTTTTTTTGTTACACACATTTTATATACCAAATACATCATTGGGAGCGTTCCATGTTTCTTGATTATTTTCTGACGTACAATCGTTATCTCAATATTGTTGGCGTTGTGGTGATTCTGGGCATTGCCTGGTTGTTCTCACAAAAACGTTCACACATTAATTATCGATTAGTGCTGAATGCATTGCTGCTGCAGTTGGTGATCGGATTTTGCATGCTCCGTTTATCAGCAGGGCAATATATCGTTGGTGGCATCGCCGCGGGTGTGACTGCCCTCTATCAATTTGCTGATAGTGGATCAGGTTTTGTGTTTGGTGCGTTGGTTGATCAATCGGGACCATGGGGATTCATCTTTGCGTTCAAAGTGTTATCCGTGATCATCTTCTTCGGTGCGTTGATGTCTCTGCTTTTTCACCTAGGAATTGTGCAGCGCGTTGTTGCACTCATGAACATGGTGGTGCAGCCGATATTGGGCACTTCGGGTGCAGAAACATTGTGTGCTGTTTCCAATAGCTTTTTAGGACAAACGGAAGCACCATTGCTCGTGCGCCATTATTTGAAAGATATGACCAAATCAGAAATGTTGGTGGTCATGGTCAGCGGTATGGCAACGATTAGCGGTGCAATTTTGGCGGTGTTTGCGGCGATGGGCGTTCCTGCACAACATTTGCTCACAGCGAGTGTGATGGCCATTCCGGCATCATTGCTCATTTCAAAAATTTTGTTACCCGAAACAGAAAAATCAAAAACAATGGGTGGCAATGCATCGGTGAGTGTTAAGGCGACAACCACAAACGTGTTTGATGCGATTGCAACAGGCACCAGCGATGGATTGCAGCTCGCGCTGAATGTTGCGGCGATGTTGATTGCCTTTCTTGCGCTTCTTGCGTTGGTTAATTCGCTTTTGTTCCACGCCGGGAATCTGCTTTTTGCAGGTAAAGTTACTTTGAGCATCGGTCTTATTTTCTCCTATCTTTTTGCGCCATTTGGTTTCTTGCTTGGATTTTCTGGTTCAGAAATTTTCTCAGCGGGGCAATTGCTTGGCACAAAAGTTGCAGTGAATGAATTGATCGCCTACAGTGAATTGGTGTCGATGCATCTATCGCCTCGCGCGGTGGATATTCTGACTTATGCATTGTGTGGATTTTCTAATTTTTCATGCATCGGAATTCAGATTGGCGGCATCGGTGCGCTTGTGCCAGAAAAGCGCGAATGGCTCACGCAACTTGGCCTCTATGCAGTGCTGGGTGGTGCGTTATCTAACTTGCTTTCAGCGATGATTGCAAGCCTCTTGCTATAGTTTTTTAGTTTTATATTATTTGATCCAAAAAGAAGGGCATGATTGTGTCATGCCTTTTTCTTGTTGAGATAGTAACAGAAGCATGCGTGGAGATTTTTATGAAACGACAAGTAAAAACAAAATTCGTAGTAGTTGCCGGTGGCGTTATCTCGGGTGTTGGCAAAGGAGTTGCAACAGCCTCCATCGGTAAAATTTTCAAAGAACATGGATTGAGAACAACGCTCATCAAAATTGATCCCTACATCAACTATGATGCTGGCACCTTGCGCCCAACGGAACATGGCGAAGTGTGGGTGACTGGTGATGGTGGTGAGATTGATCAAGATTTGGGAACCTATGAGCGGTTCATCGATCAAGATATTCCGAAAAAAAATAACATCACAACCGGACAAATCTATAAGCATGTTATCGATCGTGAACGTGCGGGCGGCTACCTTGGCCAAACGGTACAATTTATTCCCCATCTGACCGATGAAATTATTGCGCGGCTCCTCGATTCATCCGAAGGCTATGATGTTGCCGTTATTGAAATTGGCGGCACCGTGGGCGATTATGAGAACGTACCATTTCTGATGGCACTCAAAGGGCTTGAACGGGAAATTGAACCGCATCAAGTTGCTTATGTGCTGGTCACCTATTTGCCAGTGCCGGGCCACATTGAAGAGATGAAAACAAAGCCGACGCAGCAAGCGATTCGCATGCTTGGCGAACAGGGCATCATGCCTGATTTTATTATATGCCGATCACAAAAGGCATTGGACGATGTGCGGCGCAAAAAAATTGAATCATTCGCACACATTCCCTTGGAAAATATTATCGCTGCGCCAGATCTTGCATCGGTGTATGAAATGCCGCTCGTTTTTGAGCAGCAGCAATTGGGCAAAAAATTGCTCGAACATTTGCAGCTCGCGATCAAAAAAGAACCAGATTGGCGCACATGGCAGCAACGCGTTGCCTGCGCGATCAAGCCATCATCCCGTGTGAAAATTGGGATTGTGGGAAAATATTTGGACATCGGTGATTATAGTTTGAGCGATAGTTATTTGAGCATTTGCCATGCACTCAAACATGCGGGTGCCTATCATGATGTTGCCACTGAGATTGTCTGGATTGATGCAAAAACATTTGAAAAAGATCCAAAAAAAGTGGAACAACTTTCCCAGTATCAGGGGATTGTGGTGCCGGGTGGCTTTGGCCCAACAGGCGTTGAAGGTAAAATTTTGGCGATTGAATATGCGCGCAAACATAACGTGCCATTCCTTGGACTCTGCTATGGCATGCAACTTGCGGCCGTTGAATATGCACGCAATGTGTGCGGATTGAAAGATGCGCATACCGCTGAAGTGAGTCAAGATACGCCACATCCAATCATCGATATTTTGCCAATGCAAAAGCAGCTGCTTGAAGAGAATCAGTATGGCGGCACAATGCGTCTTGGTTCCTATGCAGCTACAATTCGTGAAGGCACTTTGATTCACCGATTGTATCGCGATGCGGGCAAAATGCTGGATGGCAATGTGGTGATTGAACGCCATCGCCATCGCTACGAAGTGAATCCACTCTACATCGATGAACTTGAGCAACAAGGTTTTCTTTTTTCTGGTAAGCACAAACGCATTGATGGCACGATGTTGATGGAATTTGCAGAAATTGCGAACCATCCATTTTTTGCCGGAACACAAGCACATCCAGAATTTACGAGTCGCTTTGCAAAACCGAATCCTATGTTTAGCGGATTCGTGGCGGCAGCGATGAAGTTTGGACAGAGCGTTGTTTTCACTTCAAAGAAAAAAAGCAGTTCAAAAAATCTGCAGATCTAAATTGTGATTTCATTTTGTTACAAAAAAATATCCCTGGCACACAAAGCCGGGGATATTTTTATTTTGCGTAAATCTAATTATTTAATAAGACTGCCCACTTGGTGTGAATTTTTTACGCGGCCAATCTTTGAGCAACCATTTTATTGTTTGATAGCCGATGTATGAGACAACAGCTGCGGCCAATATTTTTCCATAGATTGCATACTTAGCTTGCTCATAGGTGTATTCTGTTGTTTTTTGAACATCTTCCAAGCCTTTTGTTCCGCCAAGATATCCTTTTGAAAGTTGCGCAGTTTTTGCTGTTATAGCCTCTTTGGCTGTTGTTGCGCCACCCTTGGCAGCCTCCCAAGCAGCCTTAGCTTTTTCTGTGATTCCAGATCTTTCTAAAATACCGGGAGCCGAGCTTTTAACATGCTCTGTCCCAGCTTGCCATCCTTCTTTAAGAACAGCCGCGCCAGCCTTAACTTTTGATTTTAATGGTACCGATCGCGCAAATGCGCTTTCGATTTCAGCTTTTTCTGCCAGGATTTTGCGCGGATCCAATCCCAATTTCCAGGCAGTTGCGCCACCAGCACCAGCGGCACTGGCGCCGAAGGCAAGACTTCTGACTATTGAAGACGATGCGATTTTATTATAGGAGCCAACAGGAAGCAGGTCTTTGTTTTTAAGAAGAAACTCATTGTAGATTTTGAATGCGTCAGCCAATTGTGTGAGCGCATCTGTGAAGGATTTGCCATAGGCAAATGTTGGATTTTCATTAATAATTTTTATGTGCTTCTCAATTTCTTTCACATATGCGTCCACTAATACTTGAACACCTTGATCAGCAAGATCTTGATAGATCGGCGCATCTTGGATGAGCGGGAAAATAAATTTCTCGAAATATTGGTAGATATTGCTGGGCGCTAGGCCAAACCATCGCTGATACCATGCGAGGCCATCGAGATGTTTTTGGAGTTTTTTATGTATTGTAGAGCTAGGATTTATCATCCTCTGAAGCATGCTGACAATATCATAAAGATCAGATTTGAGTGTGAAATCGTCTCTTGCAATAGTGCGCTGCGTGACAACCTTATCATTGATTATGGTTGCTTGGGCTTTAAGATCTCCAACTCTATTTTTAATATCCTCAAGCCATTTGGCTACTATGGGACTAGATGGTGGATTCTGGATTGGAGTTGCTGTAACAGGTTTTGGTTGAGTTCTTCCTGATGCCGATTGTTTGATCAACGCACCGGAAAATAGACCCGCATGTGCCAGGAAAAAACTCGCCAGAATAATTTTTTTTATCATAATAAATCCCCCTAAAAGTTCACCCTAATGGATTACTAGTGTACATGTATGCCAAAATCCTAGCAATCAACGGTTTCAAATTGCAATATGCGCAGAGTGGGGGGAGATTTTTTATAACAAAAAGCCCGTCATTTCCTTTGGAAGAAATGACGGGCTGCTTTTATGGCGATTGAAGATTATTTATTTTCTTTTTACTGTGAAAACTGGTGCGTCCATTAAACCGAAATCCATGCTCATCTCATCAACTTCTTTAACGAACTTGAGACCGCTGACGATTTCTTTGAGGTATGACCAGGTGATACCAACCACACCTGAAGCAGGAATACGTTTATAGCCATACAAAGATATTGCATGATCATTTTCATTAATATAATCGCCGAGTGCGGCTTCTTTTCCTTCGATCGAAACGGTGCTGCCGACCACTTTGAGGCCGCGTCCTTTTCCTGGGTGCCCGATCACAAAATCATCAAAGATCGACCACGCTTGTTGGAACCAGGTGAGGCTGAGTGGTGTGTTGCGTAGTTTTCTCACTTCTTGAGAAAGTTTTAAGTCTATTTCATTAATATCTTTGGTAACTAAACGACCAACAACAGCGATGACTGCCAATGAGGCCATGCGTTTAGAGGTGAACCAATCAGTAACATTGGCATAGCTGCTTGTGCATGTGCCAGCGATGATAAGAAGAGACATCATCGATAGAGAAATTGATCGCGGAGAATTCATACTCTGCACCTTTTGTTTGTGTGTATATGTTTTTAATAACGGAGAAATTGTAGGTGGAGTGCAACCAGTTGTCAATAAAAAGAAAGGGCGGAAATAGATCCGCCCTTATGAATATATTTCTAAATATCTTCAACTATTACATCAAATAACTGACAAGCGCCAACAAGAAGGTGAGAAATACGGGAAGTTTGATCCAGCTGAACCCAACTGCTTTGTAGGCAAGATTACACAAGGTGATAGTAATGATGAGTGGATACCCAACATAGACAACCGGTCCTGCCGTGAGTGCAAGCACTTGTCCGAGACCAAAAATGGACAATGGCATGCATGCTGCAAGGGTGATAATGAGTGCAGGAACATATCCAATTTTATTGCGGAAAATGGTGCGTTGCGTGAATTCACCAACAACTGCTGCAAGTGCAATCGATGTGGACAAGCATGCCATCAGTACCGCCGTTGCAATCACGAGCGCGCCACCAGAGCCGAGAACTTTGAATGCGATTTCTCTAAAGAGTTCGCCCGCATTGGCATCCATCAAACCATGGCCATGGTACATTCCCAAAATGCTCAACCCGATATAGACGATTCCAAGAAGCGATAGTCCAATCCCGCCCGCCTTGAGGCCAATGATTGCCAAGGTGCGTTTGTTGTGGCCAACATTTCCGCCCAATGTGTTGTGCAAAATGTGCAACATAATAGATGAGAAAAATATTGCACCAAGCAAATCGAGCGTTTCATAACCAACGACCATATTTGTTTTGAATGCATCAAGTGGTGTTTGCAATGTGGGAACAATATATTCAGCAGAAAAAATTCCCTTGGTGATAATCACGATGAGAGACAAAAGAAGCAACGGACTGATGACATTTCCCAACACGTCAACGATGCGATTTTCTCTGAAGGTTGCCAAGAAGGTGATGCCAAGAAAAATAATTGCAAAGAAGCACGATCCAAACAAACTGGTGGTATCGCGGATGATTTCAAATGGCATGAATGGTGCAATCATGGTGTGCGAAAGCGTTACAATACGGGGTATCGCAATGATTGGACCAATGATCATCATGCAAGCAAAAATGAAAAAGTTACCGGTGCCCTTGCCGAGCCGATGGAAAAAAGCTTCATAATTGCCATTGAACAAAATCATGGCAAGAAGTCCCATCACGGGCAACAAGACCGCTGTGATCAAAAATCCAAGCATGCCAAAAATATTATTGGATCCGGAGGTCATGCCAACGAGAATTGGATACATGAGATTGCCGGCACCGAAAAACATAGAGAATATCGCGAGACCAATCGAGAGAATATGTCGCCTTGATATGTGTTGCATGGTAAAAAACCTTTTATAATTTTTCGCGATCCAGAACCAAAATGGATCACGCTTTCATAATCAAATAAAGAAAATAGAATAGAAAATTTAGATAAATAATAAAGATGTAGTGTGGCAGCAGGCCACAATAATTAAGACCGCGTGTGACATTCGTGCAATAGAGCAGGAACAGGAAAAGATGAGCGAAGGGGTATAACCTGAGTGAAATGAGGTCTTATCAGAACCCATGGTTAGGTACTCCTTAAAGAAGTTTTTTGAAGTATTAAAATAAACACGCATGCTTCCAGTCTGCGATATTTGCGAATTATCGTCAAGTTGTTAATCCTCTCAAACCTGCGTGGTATGCTAGCCCACGGTATCGTTTAGCTTGATTATTTCATGGGTGGTATAGCATGCAATTTATAAAGAAGTTCGAAGAATTTGGCATGAAAGATGTTGCCTTGGTGGGCGGCAAGAATGCGTCACTTGGGCAGATGATCACACAGCTGGGCTCCAAAGGAATTTTAATCCCGACAGGATTTGCCATCACAACCGATGCCTACTGGCACTTTCTTGACGAGAATGGCATTCGTGATCGCATGGCAGCAATGCTCAAAACGCTCAAAGATTATAAAGATATTAAAAAACTTCAGGCGGTTGGCAAAAAGGTCCGTGAGCTCATCACGAGTCACCCTATGCCCAAAGATTTAGCAGACGAGATTAAAACTGCCTATAAAGAACTGAGCAAGCATTATAAACAGTCAGATTGCGATGTTGCCGTTCGCTCATCGGCGAGCGCAGAGGATTTGCCCACAGCCTCCTTTGCCGGCCAGCAGGATACCTATTTGAATATTTCTGGCGACAAAGCGCTTCTTGAGGCGGTGAAAAAATGCATGGCATCACTTTTTACTGACCGTGCGATTGCCTATCGTGTTGAAAATAATTTCGAACATATGAAAGTGGGATTATCGGTGGGCATCCAAAAAATGGTGCGTTCGGATCTGGCTTGCTCGGGAATCGCATTTTCGCTGGATACCGAAAGCGGTTTTCGCGATGCCATTATTATCGATTCATCCTATGGCCTTGGCGAAACGATTGTGCAGGGCATTGTTACGCCGGATTCTTTTACCGTCTATAAGCCGACATTGAAAAAGGGATTTGATCCGATCATCAAAAAAAGCTGTGGCCACAAGGCGGTCAAATTGGTCTATAGCAAGAAAAAGGGTAAAGTGGTCGTTCAAGTTCCGGTGCCCAAGGAAGAGCAATTACGTTTCTCGCTGACTGATAAGGAAATTGTGCATCTCGCTCAAGCGGTGGTGGTCATAGAGGAATATTATGACTCGCTCAACAAGCACTGGTCGCCCATGGACATCGAGTGGGCAAAAGATGGCGTGGATAATAAATTATACATCGTGCAAGCTCGTCCTGAAACGGTGCATGCAGCAAAACAAAATCAATCGCAGATCAGAACCTATCGATTGGTCGATGGCAATGCTGAGGCGCACAAAAAAGATCTCATATGCACGGGCCAAAGTATTGGGCAAAAAATTGTTTCGGGGCCCGCGCGGGTGGTTGCCAGCATCAATAAGCTTGGATCGATTAAGAAGGGTGAAGTTATTGTCACCAGGATGACCGATCCTGATTGGATGCCTGCGATGAAAAAGGCAGCAGCCATTATCACACAGCAGGGTGGGCGCACCTGCCATGCCGCGATTGTCAGTCGCGAGTTGGGCATTCCGGCAGTTGTTGGTGCTATGGATGCCATGGGGCTGATCAAAAATGGAGAGATGATCACTATCGACTGCTCGCGAGGTAGTCTGGCATACATTTATCGGGGCGAAATTCCGTTTGAGACAAACGAGGCTCGTTTGGAGAATATACCGGCAGCTCCTCTGCCTGTCATGGTCAATATAGGCGATCCTGATTCCGCTTTCGTTACCTCCATGCTCCCTGTGGATGGAGTCGGCCTTGCCCGGATCGAATTTATTATTTCCGGGGCAATCAAAGTGCACCCCAAGGCGATTACTCAAATGGAAAAAGTGACCAGCAAGAAGGATCAAGACCAGATAAAAAAATTAGCTGCCGCCTACCCAGATCCCCGCACTTTCTTTATCGATAGCTTGGCTCAAGGAATTGGTATGATTGCGGCCGCATTTTATCCCCGGCCGGTGATTGTACGTATGTCTGATCTCAAGACCAATGAATATAGAGATTTGATAGGGGGCAAATACTTTGAACCGAATGAAGAAAATCCTATGATTGGGTGGCGTGGGGCCTCCCGTTATTGCCATCCTGATTATGCAGATGCCTTTGCGCTTGAATGTGCCGCATTTAGAAAAGTTCGTGAAGACATGGGATTTGATAATGTTAAAATTATGCTTCCCTTTGTGCGGAGCGAGAATGGAGCGCTTTGTGTGCTTGGCTCCTTGGAAAAAAATGGACTCAAGCGGGGTAAGAATGGGCTTGAAATAATCATGATGGTGGAAGTGCCATCCAATGTGATTTTGATTGATGAGTTTAGCGAACTTTTTGATGGATTTTCCATCGGATCAAATGATCTGACTCAACTCACTTTGGCAGTCGACCGCGATTCGGCAATACTGAGTGAAATGTTTGATGAGCGGAATGAGGCGGTCAAGAGGATGATGTGCATGGCCATTGAGGGTGCAAAACGGAATAAGAAACCGATTGGAGTTTGTGGCCAGGCGCCATCTGATTATCCAGAAATGGCGGAATTTTTAATTGAGAAGGGCGTTACTTCGTTATCGCTCAACGCAGATTCGGTAATTCCATTTTTGATGCGGTATAAATAGAAAAGAGGGGCGTTCTTATGTGAGCGCCCCTTTTTCTTAATTGTCTGTTTTTGAGCCTGGCATTGCCATAGTTGTCACCAGGGCAGCCATTCCACAAAAAGTGGCAGTGTCTGTGTCGTTGTATGTATGAGCAACAAGACCGCCTAACGTGAATGCAGCTGGAATAATGGGTGTAGCGAACATGACCCTTCCAACAGAAGGGATAGCAAGAGGGAGTGGAGGATGTTTGTCCCGTCTATTCATGGAAAAAGCGGTTGATGATGCGAATAGCACCACAATCGCGAAAGCGTGCAAAAGCTTCTTATGCATATTTAAATAACCTCTATTTTGGAAAAGATTCTCATCCCCTAAAGAAGAGTTGGTTCATTATAAATATAGCATAGATAAGCCTTTTTTGAAGGCGACAGGCGTCCGCGGGAGTAGGAAGGTACCCTACTGTTTGGCAGTTATTTTATTAGGGTTATACAATGAGAGTAAGCGCGCGGCCTGTGCGTTACCTTTCTCAGAAGTTTTAATGAATTCCATGCGCGGAGCACGGTGCTGATGTTTGCACTTCAGGCATTCATTTTGCTTGCTGATAGTTTGTTGATATTCATCGCACGGACAGTTGCAGCTGACAAAGTGTTCCTCTTTGTTATCAAATCGCTGTGTCAGGTGCATGCTTGTATCCATGCAGCCAGGCTTAGCCATGAGGCACGCGGTGCTGAGTGTGAGTGCGCATAGCGCGAAAATAATAGAATAGTTTTTCATCATCCCCCCTACCTTTTGATTATTCGGAATTATTCAGCGTTTTCAGTATCATCAGACTGATTTTCTTTGTGAATGCCCTGGTCGGCTTTGTCTATTTTTTCTGTGGTTGAACGATAAAATTCATCACTGAAAAAAACAGGCTTATCCTTCTCAAATCGCCCAACACACGTTGGACAACCCAAGCCCTTTGATGAGGCTAGAAGGCATGATAAAAAAAGGATTTTTTTAATACGCCCGTTCATCGCATTTCCTTTTTAAAGTATAAAGTATTAATTTACGTTTTTTTGTTTTTTTGGCCTTTTCACTATCAATATTAGCAATATCGAAATTCAAATAGCAATAAATAGGGTATGGGATTTATGTTTTTGAAATGAAAAAAGGTCCGGGATGCGGACCTTACTCATGCAATAGGGTTGCAGGTATTTTCAATCAGAGGAGATAGGGGGAATTACCGCTTTGGCTTGACCACGTGAGCGTTGATATTGAGGGACCCCAAATCATTGAGCATTTCTTTGATCGCCGGGGCATACTCAGGGTCTTGCAGGGCGATGTGAATATTAGCCTTGAGCCAGCCAAGGGGAGTGCCGGTATCGAACCGTTGCCCTTGAACTTTGTAGGCAAGAACTTTTTCACTATTGCCCATCATGTTGGAAATAGCATCGGTCAATTGAATTTCATCGGTTGCATTGTTGCTGATTTCATCAATTGATTCAAAAATTTTGTGCGAGAGGACATAGCGGCCAATAATTGCCAATGTTGATGGCGCATCTTTCTGCGAAGGTTTTTCAACCAGTTGGCCAACTTGATACAAATTTGGTGTGATCTGTTTTTTGATTGCGATGATCCCATAAGATGAAACCGCTTCGCGTGGCACTTCCTGCACCGCAACAACACTCGCTTTTTCTTGATGCGCAATTTTAATCAGCTGATCGAGGCCAGGTTGTTTGCCAAAAATGAGATCGTCTGGTAATAATATGCCAAAATATTCTTTACCAATTGAGTGGCGCGCCATACCAATTGCATGTCCCAAACCCAACGGTTCTGACTGACGAATATAGGTGAAATGTGCTTGGCGAATAATGCGATTCAATTTATCGAGTAATTTTTCTTTGCCACGTTCTTGCAGATACATATCGAGACAGGGTGAAGAATCAAGATAGTTGGCGATTGCTTCTTTTGATTTGCTCGTGACCATGAAGAAGTTGGAAATGCCCGAATTGATGCCTTCTTCAACGATGTATTGAATTGCAGGTTTGTTTAATATCGGTAACATTTCTTTCGGCACCGCTTTGGTGAATGGTAGAAAGCGTGTACCTAATCCCGCAGCAGGAATAACTGCCTTAGTTATTTCCACGAGAACTCCTCGATTTTCTTGTGCGCAGTATGCAGTTAGAACTGCGACAAAAATTCATTTTTATAACTGTGAAAGAGACGGATGTCAGTGATGCCATATTTGATCATGGCAATACGCTCGAGTCCAGTGCCCAATGCAAAACCGGAATAGATGTCTGGATCGATGCCAGAGCATTTTAAAACATTCGGGTGGACAAGTCCAGCGCCCAATAATTCGATCCATCCTGTTTTTTTGCAAATGGAACACCCATGTTTGCAAAATGGGCATGATGCATCAATTTCCACGCCCGGTTCGACGAATGGAAAGTAGCCAGGCCGCACGCGAACTTTTATTTCTTTTTCAAAGAGTGCTTGCAAGAATGTTTTGGCCGTTGCAATCAGATTGCTCATCGAAACATCTTTGTCGACAAATAATAGTTCGAGTTGATTGAACAAAAATGCGTGCGATGCATCGAGCGCTTCATTGCGATACACACGGCCGCACGAAGCGAGTGCAAATGGCGGTTTGCGTTTTTCCATTTCGCGAACTTGCACGTTTGAAGTGTGCGTGCGCAAAAGCATGCCAGGAACATCTACCCAAAAAGTGTCATGCATGTCGCGTGCTGGATGTTCATCGGGAATGTTGAGTGCTTTGAAATTGTGGTAATCAGTTTCGATCTCGGGACCATCAACAATCTCGTATCCCATGGAGATGAAAATATCTTGTAACTTTTGAACAAATTTGGTGTAGAGATGCAAGCGCCCTTGGAATTGATTGTACTTATAGGCGGTGACATCAAAATATTTGTTGCTGCGCTGTTCGGCGCGAGCGGCGTCTCGTTCCAGCGCATATTTTTGTTCATCGTATGCCTGTTGAGCCCACTGTTTGAGCTCATTGAGCATTGGTCCAGCAACCCGTTTCTCTTCCACCGAGAGCGCTTTGAGTTCGGTCATCAAGTCAGCAATCGAACCATTTCGGCCTAAAAAGGCGATACGTACCTGCTCTAGATTTTCCAGGGTGGAGGCCTGTTTAAGCTCTGATTTTAGGGAAGCTTGAATGTGGGAAATCTTTTCGATTAATTGCGCCATGGGACCTATCCGTTTTGTACGCTCGAACGGTAAAATACGAAAACAGCGTATCAAAGAGGGCTTTGATTGGCAATTAAGTTATCTGTTTGGGCAACGATTTCAGGGGAAAAGGGTCCATTTTTGCTTGACAAAATCGCCTATACAGGTACGCTACATAACGTCTTGAATCTTTTCTTAGAACATATCTTTTATGTGCCGGGGTAGCTCAGTGGTAGAGCGGAAGCCTGAAGAGCTTCGCGTCGTTGGTTCGATTCCGATCCCCGGCACCATATTCGCCCTAAAGGGTTTCACCAATCTCCAATCACTTTTTACTCCCAAACTATTGCACATCGCCATTTTTTCTTTCTACTATCGTTACGCTATAAACAAAAAAAATTAGAGGGAAGCATCTATGAAAAAAAATCTATTCTTTTTCTTACTTGTTCCGATGATCTCCTGTGCTATGGAAGAGGCGGCTCCTGGGGAGCAACCTGTTCCTGAGGGTAAACCGGCAAAATCCACTATGCCTGTGGCATTAAGCAAAAGTTTGGTGATGCGCCTTAAGAAGGAAGAGCCAACTGAAATGCGCAAGACAGAGCAGGGGCTAAAAAAAATACCATCCGATGGGGAATTTGATCTGGAGAAAATTGCTACCGTGCAAAGGAAATGTTCGGATTCTAAACTTAAAATAGCGGCGCATGCTGGCGAGCCAAAGTACGATCTAAAATAGAACTTTTAATCTGCTCTTTTCAATCTGCACCTAATTGTATTACCCTAGCTAGCAGAGGTGAATAGGTGAACACTTGAAAAGAGGTTGATGATTATGAAGCAAATGTCGTCAGAAACGTATAATATTGCTTGGTTTCGATTAGCTGAGTGTGTGTCGCGTGGTGAAAAAGAGCGCGCGTTGGGTGTCTATCGTTTATTGGCGCATTCAATTGATGATCGTGCATTTGCCAAACAGCTTGAAGGCGATCTCTATCTTTCTTTCAATGATAAAGATGTTGCGCAACAAAAATATCGTGATGCTGCGCATCTCTATCAACAGACCGGACGCATTGTGGAAGCGGCGGCCATCTTTGAACATTTGCTCACATTAGATTCTAGTTCTGAATTTTATCGCACGAGTGTGATCGATCTTTATTCACAGCTTGGGCAGCTAGAAAAAATGGCTGCGCATACGATGAAGCAAAAAGGCTAGAGCGTTATTTGGATATCAACATTCATTTGTTCGATTTTATTCACCGTCTCTTTATCAAGAGCGATTCGTTTCTTGCTGGTCAGTCGCAATTTTTTTCCATTCTCATGGAAAATGCACTCGAGCGGAATTGCACCACTGACCAACACTGTTTGCAGGTCGGCCAAGAGCTCATCATTAATCGTTGGCGGCAACGTGAATGATGCTTTTGACATGCTCGCCCATTCTTTGAGCACCAGATCAATCGGCACCACCTCAATCGCTTTGAGCTTGCATCCTTTCGATGCAGTCAAATCTGCATTGCCTTTGACCAAAAATACATGATACTCATTCAGCCACTGCGCAATTTTTTGATAAGTGCGGGGGAAAACCACCACTTCGCATGATCCACTCAGATCTTCTAGTTGTATAAAGCACATGCGGTCACCTTTTTTGGTGACGATTTCCTTTTTGCTTTTGAGCAATCCGCAGCCAACGGCAACAAATTCTTGTTCGCCTTTGTGTGTTTGTGTGCGTTGGAAAATATCATTGAATGATTCGAGAGAAAAACACTTGAGCTGTTTTTGGTAGGTGGTCAATGGATGTGAACTCAAATAAAATCCAACGACTTCTTTTTCTTTTTCCAATTTGTCTCGATCTGGCCATTCGGCAAGGGGTGTAAATTCATAGATTTCAGCTTTGCCTTTTTTCTCTTCCTCAGTTGCAAAAAGACCAATTTGGCCAGTTGCTTTATCTTTTTTAAAGGCAATTGCCCGATCGATAATGGTGGCAGTTTCTTCAAATTGTTGCGCACGATTGCCTGGCAGGGTATCGAATGCGCCGGCGCAGACCAAGTTTTCCAAAACACGTTTGTTGGCGGTGCGTAGATCAATACGTGTGCACAGATTGAGCAAATCTAAAAACGGACCATTCTTGCGCCGTTCAGCAATGATATTTTCCAGTGCCGCAAGGCCAACATTTTTGATTCCCTGCAAGCCGAATAAAATTTTTCCTTCAATGGCGGTAAAATCAATTTCCGATTGATTTATATTGGGTGGTAATAATTCCATGCCCATATCGCGCGTTTCTTGCAGATAGAATGCCAATTTATCCGCGTGTGTTGCCTCAAGCGACAACAAGCATGCCATAAATTCTGCAGCATAATTTGCCTTCAAATAGGCAGTTTGATATGCGATTAATGCATAGGCCGCAGAGTGGGATTTATTAAAACCGTAGCCAGCAAAATAGGCCATCAGATCAAAAAGTTCTGCAGATTTTTTCTCATCAAATCCACGATCTTTCGAGCGAGATAAGAAAATGTCTCGCTGCTTTGCCATCTCTTCCGCTTTTTTCTTACCCATCGCGCGGCGCAAAATATCTGATTCACCGAGCGAGTAGCCACCCACCGCAGATGCAATTTTGATTACTTGCTCTTGGTAGACAATAACGCCATAAGTTTCTTGCAGAATTGGTTCGAGCTCTGGCAACAAATAATTGATTGGTTGTCGGCCATGTCTCCGTTCGATAAAATCATCGACCATGCCCGATCCGAGTGGTCCGGGGCGATAGAGTGCGTTCACCGCAATAATATCTTCAAATTTATCTGGCTGCAGTTTGCACAACACATCTTTTAATCCATCAGATTCCAGCTGGAACACGCCCGAAGTGTCCCCCGCGCAAATGAGCTCGAATGCTTTTGGATCATCGAGCGGCAGCTTATCCATGTCTAATAGTACGCCATGATTTTTTTCAATCATCTTCACGGCGCGATCAATCAGCGTTAAGTTTTTCAAACCCAAAAAGTCTATTTTCAAAAATCCGATGCTTTCAAGTTCAGTCATCGCATATTGTGCAACAAGCTCGTCACTTTTTGGCGGCACATACACGGGCAACACTTCATCGATCGGCTCTGGTGAAATCACGATGCCGGCTGCATGTTTTGATGCGTGGCGTGTGAGGCCTTCTAGCTTGAATGCAAAATCAAAAAGTTCTTTGACCTTCGGATTATTATCAATCATCTCTTGCAGGCGTGGTTCCTGCTCGAGAGCTTCTTTGAGCGTAATTTTTAATTGATCGGGAATAAAATTGGTAATCGCGTTTGAATCTTCAAAAGAAAAACCGAGCACGCGCGCAACATCCTTGATCACGCCTTTTGCAAGCATGGTTCCAAAGGTGATAATGTGGCACACTTTATCATGGCCATATTTATCGCGCACATAGTTAATAACCGTGTCGCGACCCTCGATGCAAAAATCGATATCTATATCGGGCATGGACACACGTTCAGGATTCAAGAATCGTTCAAAGAGGAGATTATATTTCAGCGGATCGATGTTGGTGATTTGCAGTGCCCATGAGGCGAGCGATCCAGCGGCAGAACCGCGACCGGGGCCAACGGGAATTCCTTGTGCACGGGCCCAGCGAATAAAATCACTCACAATGAGAAAGTAGCCAACAAATCCCATCTTGCTGATAAGCAACACTTCCTCTTCAAGCCGCGCATCATACTCAGCTTCGCGATTGGCCATGATCAGCTGTTTGTCTTTCAGTTGCTGCAAACCTTGCTGGCATAACTCTTTGAAAAATGTTTCTGGGGTGTGGCCATCGGGAATTGCGAATTTAGGGAAAAATAATTTGTCTGTTTCAAAATCGAATTCGCACATATCGGCAATTTTGCCGGTGTTCCAAATGGCATCTTCATGTTCAGGAAAGAGTGCGAGCATGTCATCTGCGGTGCGGATGTGCACACGGCAATCGCCAAATGAATAACGATCAGGATTGTCGAGTGTGTCGTGCGTTTGCAAAGAAAGCATTGCTTCATGTGCCAAGCGATCTTCCGCATTGACATAGTGGCAATCGCCCGTTGCGATAATAGACAAATCGCGCGTAGCACTCAGTTCATATATTTTTTGGTTGAGAGCTTTTTGTTCATCTTGATCTTCGGGTTGAATTTCAAGATAAAATCGTTCTTTGCCAAATGTATTCAAATACCAATCAACGCGCTCATCAACAAGCTCTTGCTGATTGCCCATCAACAATTTTGGAATGTGGCCGCCCAGACAGGCAGTGGATACAATCAATCCTTCTGAATGTTTAGCCAACATGCGATAATCGATGCGCGGTTTAAAATAAAAACCTTCTTGATAGGAGAGCGCAATTAATTTGCAGAGATTGCGATAGCCAACTTTATTCTGAACGAGCAGGACCAAGTGATAATATTTATTGTCTACGCTTTTGACGAGCGCATCTTCTGTCAGGTATGCTTCCATCCCAAGAATTGGTTTGATGCCCGCTTTTTTTGCTTTTTGAAAAAACTTAACTGCGCCAAACACGTTCCCATGATCGGTGATAGCAAGAGATTTGAAATTATTCTCTTTGCCAAAATTGATCAGACGATCGAGTGAAATAGCACCGTCTAAAAGGGAGTATTCAGTGTGCAGGTGCAAATGGGTAAAATGTTTGCTCATTCAGTTCTTTGTATGTGATCCACATTACTGTTATTAAATGGAGTCCCCGCAGTCACGGCTTAAGGGCCGTATGTGAGGATTAAACTCTAGTGTAAAAAAAAATAGAGAAAACGTTGAGCGAAAACTTGCATTTGATATAACTATCGATAACTTTTAGTCAGATTTTAGGTTTATGTATAAGGAGTGTGCTTATGAAGAGTTTATTATTAGTGGCATTTTTAGCAACGCCTGCGACTTTTTGTATGAATGCAAAAAATGCAAAAGAGGTTGAAAGTCCTGAAGATATTGCAATTGCATCAAGACTCAAAAAAGAACTTGGCACACTTCCGAGTGGGGGTGCACCAAGAAATCAGCGTGTGGATCTTGCAAGTATGTCTGGCGCGATTCAAAAAGCATTTGGCCATCACGGGCCAGAGCATGTTGCAACTGGATGCATTGATACGCTGATTCAATGTTATGCCCCGGATATAAGTGATGATGCGCAAATCTATGTTCGCGGATTTCTTGATGCACTAACGGTACAAAATCCATCTTCTCTCAAGGAGCATGCAAGAATAGTGGCGTACGTGTTGAGAGGTCGCTTTCAACACCTGAAACTTCAACAGGACCCGTTCCGATCAAAACTCTAAAAATTGTGGTAGCAATAAAGATGAACATAGGCTTGCATTAGTTCTAATGAGCGATACAATTTATGCAATTTTATTTCTACACATAAGGGTTATGAGCATGAAAAAATTATTTTTAGTGGCACTTTTTGCAATGCCCGCGACTTTTTGTATGAATTCAGAAGGGAGAATGGGTGATACGATTGCGGCAACTCTCCGAGCTGAACTGAGCGAGATTACGCAACACAAAAAATTACTGGATCGGGAGGTGACCCGTAAAAGCATCTCTGGTGCGCTGCAAAAAGCATTTGGTCATCAAGGGTCCGAGCATGTGAGTTATGCGTGTGTTGATGTGGTCAATCAATGTCATGCAAAAGAGATAACCCCTGATGCACAGGCGTATGTTGCTGGATTTGTTGATGCGTTGAGGAAAAATCCAGTGTATAAAGAGCATGAAAAAATACTGCTCGAGCAATTGAGAGATCGCTTGCAATCACGAGCAAAACTCTAAACAATTTTTACGTATGAGGATTATTGGTATGAAGAAGATTTTATTGGCTACGGTTTTTTTAGCAACGCCTACAATTTTTTGTATGGAAAGTAACGCAGAAAAGGCGCTTGCGGAGAGGCTCAAACAGGAATTAGGTGCAATTTTTGGCGAAACAAAGAAGCCAGAACAGCAAGTTGCCACAAAAGAGACTATGTCCATCGCGCTTCAAAAAGCCTTTGGTAATCATGGTCCGGAGCACGTGGAGGATGGATGCATTGCTACGATGCATTATAGTAATGCGGGAATGAATTACGCGGCATGGACCTATGTTCGCGGATTCCTTGACGCAACAAAACCAAAAAATGAGTATGAACGAATCGTGTATAATATGCTCAAGAGTCACGTGAAAACACAGGCAAAACTCTAAACGATATTTTGTGCCTGCTCGCGGGTTTTTTCCACTTCAACTTTGATATTGATCGCATGTGCGCTGATGGTAGCATCGGCGCATTTTGCTGCAATGGTATTAATTTCCCGTGCAAGTTCCTGTAGGGTGAAATCAAGTTGTTTGCCTTTTTCAACCGCATCATTTTTCAGATAGCCACTCAAATTGTGCAGATGACTCTTAAAGCGGACGATCTCTTCATGGATGTCCATTTTATCAAGCATGGTGAATAGCGCGCTTTTGCGTGCATCAGCCATTGAGTTTTCATCTTCGCCAATCTCTTTGATGGCAGCATGAATTTTTTGTTTGTGCTCTTCGATCAAATCTTTTGCACGACTGGTGATTAAATCAATTTCTTTGTCCATCGCTGCGATGCGCAGTTCAAAATCCTTGAGCAGGGTGGCGCCTTCAACGAGTCTGGCGTGAATAACTTGGTCACACAATTCTTCTACGGCATCGATGAGGGTTTGCGTAATGGAATCATCGATTGGCTGATCGGCAACACTGAAAATATTTTGTTGCAACACGATGTGATCAAGTCTGATTTCATCTTTGATGCCAAATTTTTCTTTGATGGCATTGATACCATCCACATAGCTTTGCACGGTGGATAGCGCAACTTCAACCGGTCCCTTGAACAAACTTTTGTTTTCAATATGCGCAACCAAATGCACATATCCGCGGCGCAGTTTGTTTTTCATCACTTTAACGAATTCGGTTTCTAGATGAGAAATAGCATGCGGCAGTTTGCAATTCGCTTCGAAAAAGCGGGAATTTAATGCCTTGATAGACATGGTGACATTCGTTTTATTTTCTTTGTCCATCTGCAGGATGAACGTTTTTGAAGCAAATCCGGTCATGCTTTGTATCATACAGAGATTCCTAATTACGCTAAGTTTGTATACACGTGCTGTACATCATCATGATCATCAAGCGCCGTGAGTAGATTAATTACGCTTTCACTATCTGCTTCAGAAAGTTCCATTTTATCTTTTGCGACCCATTCAAGTTCCGCGCTTTCCACTTTGAGTTTTTCAGCCTCAAGCGCTTTTTTGACCGCATCGAGAGATTTTGCATCGCAGATAATAGAGAAGGTGCCGTCTTGCAAGTTGATATCCTGCACATCAAAATCGATTAGTTTTTCAAGAAGATCATCTTCGCTCAAACCATTTTGTGGCACACGCAGCACGCCACATTGTTTGAACATCCAGCTGACAGTTCCGGTATCGCCCAGTGAGCCGTTATTTTCGGAAAACATGCGGCGGAAATTGGCAACAGTTCTATTTTTATTATCGGTTAGAGCATCGACGATGATTGCAATGCCATGGGGGCCATAGCCTTCATAGCGCATTGCTTCATAATGCACGCCAGGAAGTTCGCCAGTACCGCGCTTGATGGCACGATCGGAGTTTTCCTTGGGCATGTTAATTTCTTTTGCCTTTTCAATCAGCAGGCGCAAGTGAGCATTGTTGGCAGGATCGCCGCCATGCGCACGCGCAGACATGGTAATTTCTTTGATGAGGCTGGTGAACGCTTTGCCTTTTTTGGCGTCTGATTTTGCTTTTTTATGCTTTATCTGTGACCACTTATTATGCCCTGACATGGGTACAATCTCCGAAAGTTGCACTGAAAGAAGTTTGATGCTTTGTGTATTCTCAATAAGTATGCCCTGGGATTGATACTTTGTCGATTTTCAGATGAGTTTATGTTCTGTGCCTTTTAGCTGAGATTTATTTCATTAAATGTTGGCGTTAGTATCACTTTAAAAACATAGGGTGATGCGGCAGAGTCGGAAGATGAATTGGTGTTAGGCAGGGTACTTTGAATGCCCCCTATGATGTACCCAATAACGGTTGGTTTTTTGATTTTTTTCAACTTTAAAACGCCATTCTTATATATGTGTATATCGGGTGCGGGCATAAATTTCGCACCAGCGCCAAACAGGAGCACGTTTCCTGGATTAGATGCAGTCGACACAATAGTAGGATATTCGGTTGGTAATAAATATTGCTGATATCGTCCATTTTTATTGCGTTTGACGACCGTCACGTTATTGGTGAAGGGAAGCTCTGCGTCGGTAAAGAATTGACCATCTTGATAATATTCGAAAGTGATGCCACCAAACAAAATTGAGTAGATATTGCCTCTTTTTGATAACAATTCAACATGAGCGCTGTTGTAGTTATTCATGCCTTGCTTGAATGTGGTCGCAAGGTCTGGATCTGCCATATGTGGATTTCCACATGCGGAAATTTCGATAGGAACTGTCCAGGCGCCAGCAGATTCCGTGAACACACCAGAGAGGGCCACAAATGCGGGAGTCTTTTTTTTATGACAACAAAATTTTATAATTGGGATAATATTTAAATCTCTGCGGCGATAATTAGGATCAGGTGATGTTGCTCGTTCGACTATCACATTCAGACATTTGCCATCATCAATAATATGAAATCTGCGTATTTGTTCGGTGTAGTCGCCCGTTGTGTTAGGAGTATAAAAACCTGTAAAGTTTTGACCTAACATGAGCAAGGTTGGATTTTTGCCCACCTGAAACATATGACCGCCTGTCACCTGAAACACCGGGTTTGAAATTTGTCGGATATAGTC